>Ga0105240_10007017_pt1 | contig 16438 bp, 7 predicted proteins | sample KBSC54metaG_FD_80426 | JGI IMG/M metagenome (GOLD analysis project Ga0105240, IMG submission 80426) | Corn rhizosphere microbial communities from Kellogg Biological Station, Michigan, USA - KBS C5-4 metaG | ecosystem: Host-associated > Plants > Roots > Rhizosphere > Soil | place: Michigan, USA... | reverse complement strand
CTGTCGAAAAATCCTGGATCGCTGGGAATTCGTAAGGCCGCACATAGCTGCACCCTCTCCCCGCGGGAGAGGGCCGGGGTGAGGGCGAACCGGGCGTGCTCCGGGGTACCGCCGGGATGCCCCCTCCATTCCTGTCGTTTCGCCTCCTGGCCTTGCTCGCCCCCTCAGAAGTGTTAATTTCCCAGTCATGACCCGGAGCCCCATAGAAATTCGTGTGCACCCTGTGCCCAGGTGCGCTCCGGGAATTTCCGCGCGACTTACCTGGCATGAATGACCAGCCGCCACTCCCCGAACGGCCTCACTCCTCTCGCCGGAGATACCACGCTTTTGTCCGGGATTATAAGCAGCGGAAGCTCGATGACCCTGCGGGAACCGAAACGTCCGGACGTGCCGACGGCACGGCGACCACGGGCGAGAATAAGCCCGCGACCGATTCCAAATCCAAATCCCGCGGCAAACGCCGCGAGTACTTGCGCGAGTATTTGCGTTGGCTGAAGCCGCATCGGTATGTGGTGGCCGGGCTTCTCCTCATCGCGGTGGTGGGCGCGGGCTTCGAGATGGTGGAACCGCTGTTCATGCGGTTCATGGTCGATGGCATCCTGTTGAACACAAAGATCGGCGCGGCCGCGCGCCTCGGCCGCCTCCACCTAACGGGGATCCTGTTTCTCAGCGCCATCATCCTCTCCAACTTGATTCGCGCGTTCAGGGATTATCGCCAGCGCACGCTGAACACTCGCGTGATGCTCGCGCTCCGGCACTCGTTATTCGAGAGATTCCTTCACCTGCCGCTCTCGAAACTTTGGGACATGAAGACCGGCGGCATTTTGTCGCGCCTGACAGGTGATGTGGACACCACGACCGGCCTGCTGCAATTGGCCATTGTGTCGCCGACACTCTCGCTCATCCGGCTCCTCATCGCTGTGATTGTGTTGCTGGTGCTGAACTGGCGGCTGGCGTTGACGGCGTTGGCAATTATCCCGGGCGTCGTGGTCATGAGCCTGGTATTCGCGCGCCGGGTCCGGCCCATTTACCGCTCGGTTCGCAAGGATGTCGAACAGATCGACGGGCGCGTGGGGGAGACGTTCTCCGGCATTCGGGTCGTCCGGGCATTTCGGCGCGAATTGCGTGAGTTGCTCGATTATGCCCGCGGCCGCCACACCGTGCTGCGCAAAGAGCTCTTCGCCAACCGGCGGGAAATGGTGCTCTGGACGTCCTGGGGATTGCTGCTGGGGATCGTGAATGTCGTTATCGTCTGGTACGGCGGTTACCTCCACCTGGGTGGGCGCGCCTCCATCGGTGATATCATGGCTTTCCAGTGGTACACGTTCCTGTTGCTCAACCCAGTGTGGAACATCGTCAATTCCTTTTCCGAACTTCAGCGCTCCCTGGCCGCCATGGAAAGGGTTTTCGAAGTCCTCGGCATGGAGCAGGACAAGCCGGATAAGCCGGATGCCCTTGCTGCGCCGGCGGCCGTTCATGAGCTGCGCTTCGAGAACGTCGCGTTCGAATATCGTGAGGGCAAGCCCGTCGTGCATGACTTCAACATCAGCGTGCCCAGCGGTTCCGTGGTGGCCCTGGTCGGACGCAGCGGTGCGGGAAAGACCACCGTGACGGACCTGGTCGCGCGCTTCCACGATCCCACCCAAGGTCGAATCTTGCTCAATGGAATCGATATCCGGGACTTGCGCCTGGCCACCTATCGCGACCTGCTCGCCATCGTTCAACAGGACGTCTTTCTCTTCGATGGTTCCGTCCGCGACAACATTGCCTATGGCCGCCTGGACGCCACCGAAGCCGAGGTCGAAGACGCCGCCCGCCGCGCCAATGCCCATGAGTTCATCATCCGGCTGCCTCTGAAATATGACACGTTTATCGGTGAGCGCGGGGTGAAGCTCTCCGGAGGCCAGCAACAGCGGCTCGCCATTGCCCGGGCGGTCCTGAAGTCGCCTCAGATCCTGATCCTCGATGAGGCCACCAGCAACCTGGACACCGAAAGCGAGCAACTTATCCAGGCCTCCATGGCCACTCTGTTTGCCGGGAGAACAACATTTGTGATCGCGCATCGCCTCTCCACCGTGCGTCGGGCCGATCTAATCCTCCTCCTGGAGGAAGGCCGGATCGTCGAACGCGGGCGCCACGAGGAACTTATGCAGGCGCGGGGTGCCTATTACGGCATGGTGCTTCGTCAGATGGAATCTTCTTCGGGCGCCAGCGGCGAAGGAATTTAGTTTAGGATCCTGCCGGGCGACCTACCCCGAGGGGTCCTCGGATGCGCCCAAATGTGCGTAGCTCCCTAGCCCCACTGGTTCCAAACAAACCGGTTGCCGATCGCTCGTACGTGGGACAGGTTGTTTTTCAGGTTAGGTGCAAAGTACAGCGAAGCGGGGCATTCCCTTGATGGGCCAATCGAAATGAATTCCACTATTGATTTGGAACCTTCAGAAATGGACCTGTTGAAGGCGGGGATGATTGACGTGGTGGAGACCGCCGTGATGGCCGCCTCCCCTGGAGGAGGCGTTCTCTACTCCAATCTCGCCTTCTCGCGAATGGTTCAAATGGCGCCGGAACAGGTCGCGGCCTCGCATTGGCATCGCTTCTTTGCCCCGACCGATTGGGAGGCCTTGGAGCGACTTTTGGGTGAAGCAGAGACTCTTCGACACCCAATTTCCGTTTCCTTGCTGTTGGCTGATGGATCCTCCCTGCCGGTGCAGGTTTGCGTGCGAGATTTAAAGGTCCATCAAACGGAGGCCTCTTGTTTCTTCGTCAGCGAAGTAGCGGCGAGGCAGGCGCAGGAGCGTCGGGCGGAGGTCTCCCCGGAGCTAAGTCCGCTTTCCGCCACAGGCGCGGGTACGTGGAGTTGGGACCCACGCAGCGGAAAATGGGAGTGGTCGCCGCAGTTGTTCAGCCTTTTCGGCCTTGATCCTCGGAAGGTGGCTCCTTCGTTTGAGACCTGGAGGAACGCGTTGCACCCGGACGATCGACCATTCGTGGCGACCCGGATCGAACAGGCGGCGCATGAGCACTCGCTGTTGAACATTGAGTTCAGGATTGTTCTACCCGACGGGAAAGTACGCTGGATTACGGCGCTGGGCCAAGCGGCTTACGATGCTCCAGGCCAGCCCATCCACATGGCCGGCATCTGCCTGGATGTCACCCGGCACAAGCACCTCCAAAGCCTGCAGTCCGGGGAGCATCGCCTATTGAAGATGGTCGCCGACCGATCGCCCTTGGAGAGCATCCTCGCCAATCTCTCCCGGTTCATCGAGGCCCACTCGCCCGGAACGGTTTGTAGCGTCCTGCTTCTCGACTCGGACGGCATTCACCTGCGGCACGGGGCCGCCCCGAGCCTGCCCGAGGCCTACGTCCGGGCCATTGACGACTCCCCCATTGGACCGCGGGCGGGCTCGTGTGGGACCTCCGCGTTTCGCAAGGAACCTGTCTTTGTCAGTGATATTTCCATGGACCCGCTGTGGGCCGATTACCGCGCCCTGGCGGCCCAACACGGACTGCGGGCTTGCTGGTCTATCCCCATTATCTCCCACGAACAGAAGGTCCTGGGCACGTTCGCGATTTATTACCGCGAGCCCCGCAGCCCCGGCCCCACCGAACTGCACCTCATCGAGGTTGCCGTTCAGCTCGCAAAAATCGCCCTGGAGCACCAATTGGCCGAGGAAAGCGACCAGCGCTTTCGCATCGCGTTTGCCAGCGCCGCTGTCGGAATGGCCCTCAAGAGTGTTACCGGGCAATTTCAGGCGGTGAACCCGGCGCTCTGCGCCATGTTAGGCTACACGGAGCAAGAACTATTGGGCCTGGACTATACGGCCATCACGTTCCCCGAGGACCTTCCGGCGAGCCGGGAACTGGTGCGTCAACTTTTGGCCCGGGAGATCTCCAGCTCGATCGACCACAAACGCTATGTCACTAAAAGTGGGGGGCTGGTTTGGGCTCAGACCAGCCTGGCCTTGCTCACCGATTCCCAGGGCCGCCCCGCAAACCTGGTGGCTATCATCGAGGACATCTCCGAACGCAAGCGGGCCGAGCAAGTCTTGCGACAAAGCGAGCAGCAGCTCCGCCTCTTCATCAAATCGGCTCCGGTCGCCATTGCCATGTTCGACCACCAGATGCGCTACCTGGCGGCCAGCGCGCGCTGGCTCGAATACCACGGCCTCTCCCAGGAGGTTCTGGGCAAGTGCCATTACGTGACCTCCCCGCAAATCCCGGCGCGCTGGAAACAGGTCCACCAGCGCGGCCTGGCCGGCGCCATCGAGCGCTCGGAGGAGGATGCCTTCCTTCGCCCCGACGGCTCGATTGCCTGGATAAAATGGGAGGTGCGCCCCTGGTATGCCAGCGCCGGCCGGGTCGGGGGTATCGTCATCTTCGTCGAAGATATCACCGGCCGCCGGCAAGCCGAGGAGAACCTGCGTGAGAGTGAAGCGCGCTTTCGCGATCTGGCCAATGCCGTGCCCCAAACCGTTTGGATCGCCCGGCCGGACACCGGCGATTTTATCTATGCCAACCGCAAGTGGTTCGAGGTTAGCGGCCTCTCTGAAGCTCAAACCTACGCCCCGGGCGGTTGGCAGCAGGTGGTTCATCCCGATGACTTGGGCCGTGTGTTGCGGACCATGAGCACGTCCCTCGAAACGGGTCAACCTTTTGAGCTTGAGATCCGTGAGAAAGGAAAGGATGGGGGTTACCGCTGGTACCTCAACCGTGCAGTTCCCGCCCGCGATGACTCCGGAAAGATCCTGCGCTGGGTGGGTAGCAGCACGGATATTGAGAACCAGAAAAACGCCGAGCAGTTCCTGGAGCGATGTGTCGCCCAGCGCACCGCCAAACTCCACGAGGCCATCAGCGAACTGGAGCAGTTCTCCTACAGTATTACGCATGACCTGCGCGCCCCCTTGCGCGCCATTCAAGGCTTCGCCACTCTTCTGGAAACCCGGGCCGCCGACCAACTCTCCCCAGCCAACCTCGAGTACCTGCGCCACATCAACGCGTCCTCCCAGCGAATGGATACTCTCATTCGCGACTCGCTCAACTATGGTAAACTTCTCCTCTCAGAAATCACGCTCCTCCCCATCGATTTGGCCGCCTTGACGCACTCCATCATCCAGTCCTATCCCGCCCTCCAGCCACCCCGGGCCGAAATTACCCTGCTGGGAGACTTTCCCCTCGTTTTGGCCAACGAGTCTGCGCTGGCCCAGTGTGTCTCTAACCTCCTCAATAACGCGGTGAAGTTCGTCGCCCCAGGCACCTTGCCCCGGGTCCGCGTCCACGCCGAACCTCGCGACGAGTGGGTCCGGCTCTGGATTGAAGACAACGGCATCGGCATCGCCCCGGAATTCCACGAACGTATTTTCGAAATGTATCAGCAGTTGGACAAAAACTTCGAAGGTACCGGCATTGGCCTGGCGATCGTGCGCAAGGCCGTCGAACGCATGGGTGGCCGAGTTGGGGTCAAATCCAGCCCGGGTCAGGGCAGCCGCTTTTGGCTGGACCTCAAACGGCCGGTGATTCCTGGCGCGCCGTAGATCGATGCACCCGTTCCCTATTCTTTACGCCGAAGACGAAGTTCACGATGTCCTGTTCCTCCAAACCGTCTTCGCTCAAGAGCACGTCTCCAACCCTTTAAAAATCGTAATCGACGGCCAGCAAGCCATCGATTACCTGGCCGGCAGTGGTCCTTTTTCTGATCGCCTGAACTACCCTCTGCCCGGGTTGGTCTTGCTGGACCTGAAGCTACCCAAACACTCGGGCCTCGAGGTGCTAAAGTGGATCCGTGAGCGGCCCCAGTTCCTCGGCCTGATTATCCTCATCTTCACCTCCTCCACTCAACCCAGGGACATCGAAACCGCCTATGCCCTGGGAGCCAATGGTTACCTGGTCAAACAGAGTAATCTCAACGAGCTCGCCGCCATGGTCCGAGCCTTACGCGATTTTTGGCTGATCTACAACCAACCCCTCAGCCGGAGCGCCAATCCGGATTAGCTCTCCCCGACTCGACCCGGCCGTGCTCGTGCTGACGGCGTCTCCTCGCAATTTTGTGCCCGAGGGTCCAGCGACGCGCGCTCCCGCGTAGAAACCCTCCGCGCCCGATGCGTGAGCTTCGCGCAAAGTGCGTGAAACTGACGCAGGCGCGTTGAGGAACTCTGATGAAATCAGGTGTTTTCATGCCTAACCCGCATGGCATCGCCGATGCTAGGAGGCAAACGGATGACTCCGCGTGTCGTTCGCACGAAAAGCACGAGCGGCCATCCACGTGTGCTCGCAAACGCACAGTTGTCAATCATCGTTCTGACGCTTATTGAAACCCATACAGCGCCGTCGCTTCTCCGGATGCTCGGCGTTTCAAATGCCAAAGCCACCTATGAAAACGTCTCGCAGAGAACTCCGCTGGCTCTCCTCAATTCTGTTCAGCTTGGTTGGCCTCATCGCACCGGACCCGTCGCGTGCCGTTGTTTTGACAAGCGATACCACTATCGGCGTTCACACGACGAATTATGATGGACAGGACCTCGTCATCACCAACTGCCGGGTCACCGTGGATGGCCCGCACACGTTTGCCAGCATACACCTCCAAAGCGGGGCCATTTTGACGCACACCGCCGCCACCAATGGGTACCTGCAAGATCTGTCCCACATCGCGGACGAAGCGCATACGATGAGCAGCACCAACCCTCCGGCATTGAACGAGTCGAGCAACGCCGTAAGTTCCTCGATCCTGGTTACTGACGCGTCGGGCACCAACCAATACGTGTTTGGTAGTGACTATACGGTCCTGGTTCAAAGCCCGCCCCTGCTCGTGACTGTTGCGCTTCTGCCCGGCTCAACCATCCGCGACGGGCAAAGCGTCCTGATCAGTTATGACGTTGTGGTCGGGAGTCCAGTGAAAACCGGGGTGAACCTGGTTGTGACTCGCAATTTGCAAATCGATGCTGGAGTCAGGCTCGATGCAAACGGCACCGGCTATGGGTCCGGTTTGGGGCCCGGGCCCGGATCGAGCGGGCAAACCAGTTTTCCCTATCCACACGTTACCGGCACCGGAGGAGGCTACGGGGGTTTTGGCGGACTCAGCACGGGCCAGGCACCGGGTGGAAACTGTTATGGCTCGGCTACCGAACCGGAGGAAAAGGGCAGCGGCGGGGGCCGGGGTTCCGGTTCCGGAGGCAGCGGGGGTGGGTTAGTGCGGTTGACGATCGCGGGTTTGTTGCAGGTGGATGGGGAGATTGTCGCGAACGGAGCCAATGGCCCGAGTTCATCCTCGGGCGGCGGATCCGGCGGCAGCATTTGGTTATCAGCTCAGACCATATCTGGCACCGGGTTAATCACAGCCAACGGAGGCGCAGGCGAACCGTTGGAAGGCGGCGGCGGCGGTGGAGGCCGAATCGCGATTTATTCGGCAACCAATCGGTTTGGCGGCCAAATTCAGGCCTACGGAGGACGGGGCGCCAGGTTTGGGGGAGCAGGAACAATTTATACCCGTAGTCTTTCGAACCCGGATACGGCCGGCGAACTGGTGGCCGATAACGGGGGATGGCCGGGGACCAACACACTCCTGTCCGTCACAGACCCGGTACATCTGACCATCCGCGGGGCCGCCGTGGTTTCTCGAAGCACGAGCCTCGTCCTATCCGGCCTTGTGGTTTCCTCCAACAGCTCCCTTACCCTGCCTCTCAATCTCCAGCCAATACCGCTGCTTCTGACCGTGACCGGTAACGTGGAGATCGCCGCCGGAGGAAAAGTAGACGGCGATGGAAAAGGTTATCCGGGTGGGATGGGGCCGGGAGCGGGCGGGAGCGGGTTCACGAGAGGGCTTCAAAGTTACCTGGGAGGAGGCGGAGGACACGGTGGCCGAGGCGGGTCGGCGAGCGGGGGTCAGCCCGGTGGGAATGGCTCTGGGGTTGCCCAGGAGCCCTCGAACGATTTCGGCAGCGGTGGAGGTGCGGGCGGATTGCTCCAGCCTGCGCTCCAGAATGGGGGCGCCGGCGGCGCCTCCGTGGAACTGATTGTCGCCGGCACTCTGAGGGTCGAGGGGAAGATCAGCGCCAATGGTTTGCCCGGCGGAAACCAGGCCGGTGGCGGAGCTGGAGGAAGTGTTTACTTAAAGGTAGGCCGATTGGCAGGAGCAGGGATGATTTCCGCCCAGGGCGGAGGCGGGTTTAACTCAAGCGCCGGTAGCGGCGGAGGCGGAGGCGGAGGCCACATATCCATTTATTTTGCGACGAACCAGTTCACGGGCCAAATCTCTGCCATCGGCGGCTCGGGCGCCCAGCCGGGAGGAGCCGGAACGATTTATACCAAAGCCAATGCCGATGCTTTCGGACAAATCCTGGCGGATAACGCCGGCCAGGCAGGGACCAATACTCTGTTGTTGTCTGCTGGGGCGGCGGATTTGCTGGTGACCGGCGGGGCGGTGGTCGATGTGTCCCGAGCCCAGCTCGTGCACAATCTCATGATCACATCGAACGGCTGGCTCAACCTGGGTCCCCAAACCGGGCCAGGCCAATTCTCGATCTCTGGCCAGGCAACCGTTCAGGCCGGTGGCGGAATTACGCTGGATGGCTTGGCCGGTTTGTTGCGCGGGCAAGGAGCCGGCCTCGGACTCGGAAGCGGCGCCGGCCATGGCGGCTATGGTGGAGCTGGAACCACGGGCGGAGGCGGGGCGGCGTATGGCTCTATTTCATTGCCGATAGAACTTGGGAGCCGAGGAGCTGACGTCTCTCAGAACACCAACGACATCGCCGGCTCGGGTGGCGGCGCGGTGCGGTTGACCATCGCTGGCAAACTCACTCTGGACGGCACCTTCAGCGTCGACGGGACCGCGGCAACAGGTCCGGCCAGTGGCGGCGGTTCGGGCGGCAGTATCTACTTGAGCGTGCAAACGTTGGCCGGTGCGGGCGCGCTCACCGCCAACGGAGGAGCTGGCGGCTCCTTTAGCGGAGGTGGCGGCGGAGGTGGCCGAATCGCAGTGTACTTTATCACGAATGAGTTCAGGGGCACCTTCTCCGCCCGCGGGGGTGGCGGGAAAAATCCAGGCGGTGCGGGAACAATTTTTCTCAAACCACAACAAGGACTTCCTGGACGCTTGATCGTGGACAATGGCAATCAACCCGGGACGAATACGGTCATTACGGGCGCGGCCGAGAACTGGGATTTGGAGGTCAGAGGCGGAACGGCCACCCTTACTGAAAACGGCTTCTTTCACAGCTTCGTCATTCACTCGAACGGGTGGCTGACGTGCCCGTCCCTCGGCACTCTTAGACTCTCCGTGTTGGCGGACTCCGCCATCGAAGCGGGTGGTGGGCTCAGCGTCGGAGGCAAAGGCCGAAGCGGTGGCAGCGGGACAGGAGCCGGTCAAACGAGACAAGGGGGAATCGGCACTGCCGGCGGCGGCGGTGGGTACGGCGGTGCCGGGGGCAGTGGCACCGGGGCCCTTGGGGGTGGTGCTTACGGCTCTCAAGCCCAGCCTGCTGATCTGGGAAGCAGCGGGGGTGGATATCATGTAACGCTGGCGGATGGAGCGGGAGGAGGCAACATACAACTTACCATGGGACAGGCCGCGCTGTTATTGAACGGCAGTATTTCAGCGAACGGGAACGGCTCAGTTTACGGTGGGGCCGGCTCGGGCGGCAGTATCTCGCTCACGGTGGGCAGCCTGTCAGGGACCGGAACCATCTCGGCCGATGGCGGTTCGGCCGACCCGAGCCTCGGGGGTGGCGGCGGTGGCGGACGGATTGCCATCCATGCCGGGACCAATCAGTTCGCTGGCAACATCTCAGCCTATGGCGGGGCGGGCCTGATGGCTGGCGGAGCCGGGACGATCTATATCCAAGTGACAAAGACCAATGGGGCGAAGGTCGTGATCGACAATGGCGGTGTCACAGGCACCAATACGCCTCTCCAAACGGTGGATGGAACTGATCTCATCGTTGCCGGCGGAGCAATCGTGTATCCTCCCGGTTCGACGCTGGCGTTCAATCGGGTGGTCGTAGACTCCGGCGGCGTGCTGACCCATTTGAACACGCAGCTCAATCTCGAGCTAACGGTTCGAGGGGATTTGCTCGTAGGCACAAACGGCTCGATTTCGGTTGATGGCGCGGGCTACAGCGGATTGAGCGGCGGACCGGGCGCGGGTTCAATGACGGACACGGGCAGCGGCAGCGGCGCCGGCTATGGTGGCCCTGGTGGGTCGAGCCTCTCCGGTTCGCCCGGCGGGCCAACCTATGGCTCCGCAACCGAGCCCAGCTCCCGTGGCAGCCGTGGCGGCCTTTACCCGATCCTTGCAAACTTCTGCCAGGGAGGCGGAGCCGTTCGGCTGCGCGTGACCGGCACCTTCAGGTTGGATGGCAATCTCAGCGCGAATGGAAACGACGCCCTGTTCGAACGCGCAGGTGGTGGATCGGGCGGCAGCATCTGGGTAACCGCGCGTCGCCTTGAAGGCTTCGGCACGATCCAGGCCGAAGGCGGGGCGGGAGACCCGATTGAGGGCGGTGGCGGCGGAGGCGGAAGGATCGCGGTTTACTCAGATGCAAACGCTTTTGCTGGTCACACTTCCGCGCAGGGCGGTGATGGAGCGTTCGTCGGAGGTGATGGGACGATTCTCATGACCAACCTGCCCCCGTTGCGGGTCATCGCTCAGTTTCCTGAAGGGCCGATCTCCTCTGCCGTCTCAGCAATCGGTCTCACGTTCAGCTCGCCCCTAAACCCGAGCACTGCCTCCGCGAATAGTCTCCTGCTGATCACCCCCAACGGAACTCTGCCTGCGGTAGGCCTCAACCCAGGGAACAGCCTCACATTTTTCCAAGCGAGCGTCCCCGCTCAAAACACCCCGGGCTACTACGAGGTGCGTCTCGACCCAGTTTTGGAGGATATTTACGGAGCGAAAATCGACCCCGCGTATCTCGGCAGTTTCATCATCCTGGCGCCCCGCCTCTCGGGTCGTATTACCGACACGAACGGTCTCCCGGTGAGCTACGTCACCGTGCGAGCCGACGGCGGCCTGCTACCTGTCCTGACCGACACCAACGGCTTGTATTCCCTCGAGGTGCCTCCGAGTTGGACCGGGTCCATCACCCCCTCAAGAGATTCGGCGGTCTTCCTGCCACCCTCCCGGAACTACTCCGTGGTTACGCAAGATTTCATGAACCAGGATTTCACAGCGGCGTCGCCGGGAGCACTTGCCCTCCAAAGCGAGCGGCAGCAGGGCAATTTGAACTTAAGCTGGCATGGGTTCAGCGGCGCCACCTATCAAGCCTTCTATTCGACCAACCTGGTGGATTGGATCCCGTGCGAACTGCCCCGCCCAGGCACGAATGGACCGATGACCACATCTCTCACTATCGGCGAGGAACCCATCAAGTTCTTCCGGTTACAAATCAGCGACTGAACTCCTGGGACTCCAGGACCTTCTGCTATTTACAGCCGGGGAACACGCGCCGACCCGGCGGCGCGCCTTCGTTTCTATCCCGCGGATAGGCGCAGGTCCGGGTGACCCTGGTGAAACCAAGAAATGAGAGGAGCCGGCCAGGTCAAGCTTGCCGCCGGCGCGGGGAGACTGTTGAATCCAGAAACAGATTCAATAATCTCAAGGCATAACTCTATGAAGGAAAATCAACACCCACTCAGCTCTCGACGTGAGTTCCTCAAAACCACCGGCCGCCTGGCCGCGGTTTCCGCATTGGCCGGGGCCGCCATTCCCCATGTCCACGCCGCCGGAGGCGATCTTATCCAAGTGGCCCTCATCGGCTGTGGCGGACGCGGCAGCGGCGCGACAGTGGATGCCCTGAACACGACCACCGGCCCGATCAAACTGGTGGCCATGGCCGATGCCTACGAGCACCGTCTGCGCAGCAGCTTCGATAGTCTCACCAAATCGGTGGGAGCGAAACTGGACGTGCCTCAGGACCGCCGCTTCACCGGGTTCGATGCCTACCAGAAGGCGATGGATTGCTTGAAACCGGGAGACGTCGCCATCTTCGCTACTCCGCCGGCTTTCCGTTGGGTTCACTTCGGGTATGCGATTGGGAAGAAGCTTAATGTCTTTATGGAAAAACCCATCACCGTGGACGGCCCGACCAGCAAGCGCATGCTGCGACTCGCGGAGGAATCCGCCGCGAAGAACCTGAAGGTGGGAGTGGGATTGATGTCGCGTCACGCCCGTCCGCTGCAGGAACTGCATAAGCGTATCGAGGACGGCGATCTCGGGGAGGTTATTCTCCTGCGTGGCTACCGGATGCAGGGCGGTTTTGGCCTGGGCGTAAAACCCCCGACGATCAGCGAACTGGATTACCAGGTACAGCGATTCCACAGTTTTATCTGGGCCAGTGGCGGGGTTTACAGCGACAACTATATCCACATCATTGATCACCTGTGCTGGATGAAAAATGCGTGGCCGGTCAAAGCCCAGGCTTTGGGCGGACGCCATTACAAGGCAAGCCCCACGGGCACGCCTTATATGGATCAGAATTTTGATTCGTATTCGGTCGAGTACGTTTTTGAGGACGGAGCTCGGATGCTTTTTGATGGGCGCCACATGAACAGTTGCCAGCCGATTTATGCTAGTTACGTGCACGGCAGCAAAGGCATGGCGATCGCCTCGAAGAACGGCGATTGTGGCGCCCCGGCCAGCCTGTATAAAGGCCAGACGCCGATGCGCTCGAACATGCTCTGGGAATCCACCGGCAGCAGCAGTCCGTATCAGAACGAATGGGACGACCTGATCTCTGCTATCCGGGAGGATAAGCCGTACAACGAAGCTAAACGGGGAGTGGAAGCCAGCGTGGCGACCAGCATGGGCCGGATGGCCGCGCATACGGGGCAGGAAATTACCTTTGAGGACATGCTCAATTGCGAGCAGGAGATGGCTCCCGGCCTGGACAAATTGACCAAAGATTCCCCGGCGCCCGTTCAACCAGACGCCAACGGCCACTACCCCGTGCCGCAGCCCGGAATCAACCGCAACCGCGAGTACTGAGTGGCGAAGGAACCACGGACACATAGCGGAGAGGATGAGCCTCCTCTCCGTGAGAAATTCCTCTCGTTTCGCTCCCCGAGAGGTTATGGTTACCTTTCGGGGCAACATACATTTCCGTGACGACAAAATTATTTTCTGAACTGGGGCTTTCGAGCGAAGTGCTCAAAGCCATTGATAAACTGGGTTTCGAGCAGGCAGCACCGATTCAATCCGCAGCCATCCCTGTGTTGCTCCAAGGCAAGGACGTCGTGGGCCAATCGCAGACCGGCTCCGGCAAAACGGTCGCCTTTGCGGCGCCGGCTATTGAAAAGGTCACCGTGGAGGACCGGAACACCCAGATCCTGATCCTCTGCCCAACGCGCGAGCTCGCCGTCCAGGTTTCCGAAGAGGTCCATAAGCTCGCCCTCTTTAAGCGCGGCCTCCACGCCTTGCCCGTCTACGGTGGCCAATCGTACGACCGCCAACTCTGGGGGCTCAAGCAGGGCGCCCACATCGTGATCGGCACACCGGGGCGGGTCATGGACCACATGCGCCGCGGCACGCTCCGGCTCAACACGCTCAAGATGGTGGTGCTCGACGAAGTGGACGTCATGCTCAACATGGGTTTCCGTGACGACATCGAATCCATTCTCCAGGGAACCCCCAAAGAGCGACAGACCGTCTTCTTCTCGGCCACCATCCCGCGTCCCATCCAGCACTTAATCGAAAAATACTCACGCGAGCCGGTCAACGTCCGCATTGAACAAAAAGCTCTGACCGTGCCTACGGTCGAGCAGGTTTATTATGAGGTCGATCGCCGGTTTAAAATCGAGCTGTTGACGCGCCTCATCGATATTCACGATCTCAAGCTGGGCATCGTTTTCTGCAATACCCGCCGCATGGTAGACGACCTGGTCGAGCATTTGAACGCCCAGGGATACTCCGCGGATCGGTTGCACGGCGAAATGACCCAGCCGATGCGCGACCGCGTGATGAATAAATTCCGCAAGTCCGGCCTGGAATTCCTGGTCGCTACGGACGTGGCGGCGCGGGGCATCGACGTCGAGAACATCGAGGTCGTGTTCAACTACGACCTGCCCTACGACGGTGAGGATTACGTGCACCGCATCGGACGGACCGGGCGGCAGGGCCGCAGCGGCATGGCCATCTCGTTCGCCTCGGGGCGCGAGGTGTTTCAGATCCGCAACATCGAGCGTTATACCAACATGCGGATCCGCCGCGCCGTGCCCCCCACCCAAAATGAGGTGCAAGAGGCCCGCGCCAACGCCGTGCTCGATAAAGTCCGCGCCACGCTGAAAAGCGGAGATTTTAAGCGCCAGGACCAACTGATCGAACGGCTGCTCGAAGAGGGTTTTAACTCAACCGACATCGCCTCGTCGCTGCTCCATCTTCTTCAGGGCGCCGACGCCGCGCCCACCGCCTCCCGACCACGCGAGATGGATAGACCTGCCGAACGACCCCAGGCCCCCTTTGCTGAACGGCCCCCGGCCAACCGTCACGAACGGTCCCAGCCACGCGAACGCGCGCCCCGACCACAGCGACCTGAACCTCCCGCACGGCGCTCGGTGCCAGACGTACGGCCGTCCGTGCAACACGCTTCACCTCCGGCCCCGAAACCCGCTCCCCCCGCGGCACCCGACCAGGGTCAAATCCCGGCCGTTCCTCAAACGAACCCCGCGCCCGCTGCCAAAGCGAGCCGCCGCACCCCGGATGGCGAAACCCGCCTGTTCGTAAATCTGGGCGAGGAAATGGGGGTTTCCGAAACTGACATTGTCGGAGCCATACTGGGGGAAACCGGTTTGCCGAGGAAAGTGGTCGGCACCGTGGACGTGCGCCAAAGACACCTCTTTGTCGATGTCGCCGCCGAACACGCGCACGCCATCATCTCCAAGCTGAACCGCGCCCAAATCAAAGGCCGTAAAGCCAAAGTGAAAGTGGCGTAACCGCCCCGCGACTTGGGCCCGCCCTCGGTCTCCGCGCTCATCGCGTCTCGGCGGTTATTCCGGTTCGGATCCACGTATCGGTCTGAAGGTAGCCGAGGATAGCGTCGTCGGGGTCTGGGCGAAGCAGCACGGATTCACGGAGTCGGCTTGCTTCGAGCAACCGGTTGATCGTAGATGGACGACAGGATAGAAAAAACGCCCGTGCTCTATCGGTCGATGGTGTACCCTATGTGCGGCATTTGAACGTCCTGACCTTCGCGTCATGCATCCAGACACGGCTAAATACAACAAGACGCTGGCTTCGGCCGATCGAGAAATCTGTGATCTTCTAGCTCGGGAGATCGACGAAAGTCTTTCCGAAGCAGAAAACCAGGTGTGGCACGCTCACCCGGTGTGGTTTCTCGACGGAAACCCCGTCGTAGGCTACTGCAAATTGAAGGACTGCGTCCGCTTGCTTTTCTGGAGTGGTCAATCCTTTGAAGAGGACGCCCTGAATGAAGAAGGCAAATTCAAGGCGGCTGAAATTCGCTACACCTTCGCAGACCAAGTAAACAAAGAAGATCTGAAGCGCTGGCTGGCAAAGGCACGCAACATCCAGTGGGACTATAAGAACATCGTCCGCCGAAAAGGACGCTTGGAGCGACTCAAATGAGGAGCCAATATTCGCTCCTGCAGGTATGCCGTTGATTTGGCTGCATTGGACCCGGCAGCCGTGTAGGTCTTTCGTTGGTCCTCGGGAAATCTCTCAAAATCCTCGAAAAAAAAGTGGTCGGAGCGACAGGATTTGAACCTGCGACGTCTTGGTCCCAAACCAAGTGCTCTAGCCAGGCTGAGCTACGCTCCGGACCGCCGGGAATGTAATATCCCATACCGACGGCGCGGCGCAATGAGAATCGACGAGGTTGAAGGACCTGAGCACCTGGCAACCGGTTTTCTGACAGGCCTGTCAATTCGACCCGATTCCGTCTCGTTGGATTTCTCGGGAAAGCAACCAGTAGCCGAAGGCCAGGTTGCTGACCGAGCCGGGAGGGCTTGCCTGCGCATACCCCGTGGATAGCTCCGGGTGAACACCCTTGTCGTTACCCACATCTTTCCACGTGCGCAATTAGCCCTGCCCTGCGGCGCCCGGGTTGAAACCCCGTTACGGGGTGACCTGTCGATAGCACAGACGCCCCCCCAACGTCTGCCAAACCCCGTCGGGGTGACCTGGAGGCACCCTTCGCTCCAGCGGCTTGAGGATGTATCGAGCGCCATTCCCTGGTTCGACCCTTAAGGTCACCCCGTACGGGGTTTGCTCGTCTCAAGACGTGTGGGTTGCTATAAACAGGTCAACCTCTACGAGGTTTTTCGGATCTACGCCCCATTTTTTTCAGGCAAAAACGAGGCAGAAACGGTGCGGTTTTGTTTCACTCTTTGGGGGCCATCATCGACTCGTCCACCGGCCACGAGTCCTGGGACACCGCGCAAGCGGACGTGCTGTTGATGGATGAACAGAAAGGGCGCGAAGCGGTTCGGCGCGCGG
>Ga0105240_10007015_pt1 | contig 16439 bp, 10 predicted proteins | sample KBSC54metaG_FD_80426 | JGI IMG/M metagenome (GOLD analysis project Ga0105240, IMG submission 80426) | Corn rhizosphere microbial communities from Kellogg Biological Station, Michigan, USA - KBS C5-4 metaG | ecosystem: Host-associated > Plants > Roots > Rhizosphere > Soil | place: Michigan, USA... | reverse complement strand
CTGGAAAGAATGCTGATCACAAGATGTTTCAGCTTTTTGGAAACCCGGGTATTCTCCCTTCTCTCTATGTCCGGGGACGAGCGTTACCGGTATCTCCAAAACACAAACCCTGATCTCTTTGACCAGGTGCCTTTGAAATATCTCGCCTCCATGATGGGCATAACACCGGAATCCCTCAGCCGGATCCGGAAAAAGAATACCATTAAGGCTAAAGGTTAGTTGTTCAGCCAGTCAGTGTCAGCCAATCAATACATGAGCGGCAGGATATAATCTAAATGCGACAGGTTGCAATAAGGATCAGTTGGCTGGTGCGTTCTTTTGGACCAGCTTCTGCAAGAGGCCGGGAACGGCAGCAGCAATAGCTCCTGTTACGGCAGCAGGCAAGCCGAACTTACTGCTTAATGCTCCCACCAGGCCTCCGGTGATGGCGCTGGTGCCGATGCCTCCCGATGCCAGGCTGTTTTCGATGTTGGAGAGGAAGCCTCCGGCCATATTGCCCAGATTGCCCAAGCCCAGTCCACCGGCAGCGCCTGATCCTTCGGCCGGCGCCTGGCTCTGGATGTTGTCATGAATGTGATTGGCAATCTCCTCGTGAATAGCATCTGCGTGTTCGGCTGGGATTGCCGCGGCCAGCTCGGGATTGTTGCCGAGGTGGTCTTTTACTGACTGTAGGATTTGCTCAAACATGTGATGGGATTTTAGTGGAGAATAAATGTACGGGGCATTTATGGATCAGCCTATTATCAAATTAATGTGTAAATTTTAACAGACTTTATGTAAAGTTTACTTGACATTTTGAAAAGCATGCTTTACCTTAGTTGAAAATTACAAATTGGTATGAAAACAAGATTTCTATTCCCCCACAAATACAGGCTCATCGGATGGGTGCTGACCATACCCTCCTTTGTATTAATGCTGCTGGTCATGCATGCGGACTTCAGTCTTAGCTTCCTCCAATACGGTGGCAACAGTATACTCGGGTTTGATGGAGAAAAATTTCTTTTCGGCATACACAGGCACAACTTCACAGATGAGGTCGGCAGCCTGCTGTTGATCGCGGGACTATTGATGATCGCTTTTTCCAGGGAGAAGGAAGAGGACGAACGGACCGTCCAGCTCCGGCTGGAGTCTCTTTTATGGGCTGTCTATGTCAATTCGGCGTGGATGATGTTCTCCATCATATTTTTTTATGATACACTTTTCGCCAATATCATGACCTACAATATTTGCACTCCGTTGATCCTGTTCATAGCGCGATTCAATTTCGTGATGTACAAAGAGCGAAGAACCCTGAAAAATGCTGGCTTATGAAAAACACTATCCGTGTCGGGCGGGCTATCCTGAACATCACACAGGCTGAGCTGGCCGAAAAAGTAAATGTGTCGCGACAGACCATCAATGCCATAGAAAGCAATAAGTATATCCCTTCCACTGTGCTGGCGTTGAAGATCGCCCGTGTATTCCAAAAACAGGTAGGCGAGATCTTCATGCTGGAGGAGGGGGACTAAACACCGCCGGCTCCACGATCTTTGGGGTCATTTTTGGGACCACCCTGGTGAATCATGGTTGATGCACCTGGCCTAACGGAGAGCAGACTCCCCCTTTTGGGAAAAAGATACAGCCGGTGGTTCAATGTTAAAAAGAGCCATCGGTTTTGTTATTTACTTTGCGGAACAATTAAGATAATCCATTGTCAGGGACCGCGGCGCGGTTCGTCCATATACAACTTATTATTTAGACGGGGCAGGTTTCGATCTAAGGGGTCTTTGAGAGTGAGACCCCTCTTTTTATTTTTGTCCCCCGTCGGCCGGTTGAGATCGGGTCAGTAAAAACACCAACGGACCATTATTGACAGCCAACACCAGCACTTTCGTCCCATCTGCCCTGTTGATCCATTTTGCATCCCGGACCTCGCCAGGCGCCACCGGTGCCTGGGAATAGTAGGGAAGGCCACCGGATGTGAGATCATAACTGAATAGGGTAGGGTTCATGGCGTCATAGCGACCTTCATAGGGTTGTACGCCATAAAAATTCCCTGCTGCCAGATAGGACTTTCTGCTGTTTGATGAAAGGCTGTTCGCGGGGACAGATGAGAGGTTGTCTATCGGGACTTGCGTAAACGCGAAGACGGGCGCCAACTGCAGCTCGTCGGGTAGAATATGAGCGGTAAAATTCCCCTTGCCGTCATTGATAAAACAGGTGGAGCTGAGCGTTACCGCATTCAACGTACGACCGTCATCCAGCCGCCGGCCGAAAAGATACTCCACGTTCCTGCCCGCCACCTCATCATAACTAAGATGCTGCTTTTTCAATACGGGTAAAGCCAGCTCCAGCTGATCCTTGCCGAGAAAAGAATATTCCTCTCCACCGATGGTATAGGTCATCACCTGCTCCACCGAACCATTGTTGTCGAAATCTTTTACATGCAATTTCAAAGGACCGTCCTTGCCCGCATATAATTTCGAATTATGTCCCCAGTTCCCGGCCAGGATATCCGGATAACCATCGCCATTGATATCTGTCACATAAAGACATTGCCAGAGTCCGCTGGAATTGCCAATAGCTGATTCCCGGAAAACGCCCTTATGATTGATGAAGATCTTTATCTGCATCCATTCTCCCGCCACGATCAGGTCCGGCCAGCCATCGTTATTAATATCAGCAAAAGCACAGGAGGTGACGATCCCCAGCTCGTTTAATTGGATCACAGATGTGTCTGCGGTCTTAAAATGGACCGAACCTGCCCGGGGGCCGGGACCGCCCTTGCCATCATTCAGCAATAGGTAAGAGGGTGACGGATAGCCATACCGCTTCGCATCCGTGAGACCTCCCACAAAAAGATCCTGACTGCCATCTTTATTGACATCGGCGACGGCCACGCAGGACTTGTTCGTCAGCATTTCCGGCAGGGTTCCCGCGGGTTCGATGAAATGACCCTTTCCATCGTTGATATATAGATGGTCGGCCAGCGCCGGATGCCCGTCCGCATATTCGTTACCGCCACTGACTACATAGAGATCGGGGCTGCCATCGTTGTTGGCATCGAAAAATACAGCATCGACACCTTCGGAAGCAGCGTTTTGGGCGAAGGGGGCTGTACTCGCATTTCGAGGGCCCGCACCAGTGACCTGGAGGTCCCCACCCGCAGCGCGGAAGTCGCCATTCTTTCCCTGGATCAGCAGTGCACCGGGCTGTCCCTTCGCTCCGCAGACAAACAGATCGTCCAACCCATCCTTATCTACATCGGCTACCGCCATCCGCGGCCCCCGCGTCGACTCCATATGTGGGATCAGGTACTGCGTGTTGAAGTCGATAAAGGCATCTTCTTTATGCCGCCATCCTGTTTGGACCTTTTGGGAAATATCTGTCAGGACCGGCCGTTCGTTGGAGGAGTTGATCGGGCGTCTGTCGGGAGCATCGGCTGGCCGACCAGGGAAATGATCCTGGTGGACAAAAGATTGTCCCCCTCCGGGGAAATGATCCCGATAAACAAAAGCCTGCCTTGCTTCCTGCTGTCGCAACACGAGCTGTTGATCCGCCCTCACATGTGTGAGCAGCTGACAATGCTGATCCGGCCAGACTACCAGCAGACTATCTGCCACCCCAATACTATCCAGCCCAAAATGAAGACGCGGATCGGAAGAAGACTGAAATCCCCGCGTGGGCATCAGCTGCTGATATTGCATGACACCCCCTGTAAAGACCCAGACTTTTGCCCCGATGCCGGCCGTATTCAAACTATCCCCTTTACAGGCGAGAGATAGATAATGTTTCGCGGGTGTATTGTTCTTCAATATAGTCGCCGGGGCATTCAGGCAATTGATCACCACATCGACCCGACCATCATTATCCAGATCGGCATACGCCGCTCCGTTGAAACATCCCGACAAGCCCGCCAATCCCCATGATGCGCTGACATCGACGAAGTGCATATGACCGTCCCCCTGAAAAAGATAGGGATGACCATAACCCTGTGGCATCTTATCCAGCAGCGTCTTTTCCAGCTGTTCGGGACTACCATATTGCCTCGGATCACGGATATTCGAGAAGAACTGTATAAAATCCAGATCGAGCGGACGGCGTTCAATACCGCTGGAAATAAAGAGGTCCTTCTTACCATCGTTGTCGAGATCCGCGAGGAGCGGACTCCAACTCCAATCCGTTGCAGCGATCCCCGCTATCAGTCCTATATCGCTGAAACTGGCGCCATCTCCGTTATTGACCTGCAAACAGTTCCTGGAATACTGGTCCTGGTATCCATTACGGGTGATCTTTTGAGTATAAGTGTCCAGGTGCTCGCCGTTGCCATAGGTCTTTAGTGTCTTTTCTTCGGATGGCAGCATGTCTACCGTGACAATATCGGGCTGGCCATCGTTGTTGAAGTCGGCGATATCATTCCCCATGCTGTACCTGCTGTAATGTCTGAAATGGCCCGCGCCACTCTCTACAAAGCTGCCATCACCCTTGTTGACATAATAGTAATCATTTTCATGAAAGTCGTTCCCGATGTATATATCATCCCATCCGTCGTTGTTCAGGTCCGCAATACCAAGCCCCAACCCATACCCCAGACTGCTCTGGTAAATACCAGCCTGTGTAGTGACGTCAGTAAATTTCGGAACGCCATTCACCCTATCATTTCGGAACAGCCGTCCTCCGGAGTAAGGATCGGGCACGTGGCGATTGGAAGTATCCACGATGTGCTGGTTGGGATGCTCGGATTGGTTTAGTATAAAACAATCCAGATCGCCGTCATGATCATAATCAAAAAAAGCAGCCTGCGTCGAAAACCCTGAGAATGCCAGTCCATATCGGCCGGCGCTCTCCGTAAATGTGCCATTGCTATTGTTGATGAACAATTCGTTGTGCCCCTGCAACCCATGCGTATTGGCCACCGCGCATACATAGATATCCAGAAGGCCATCGCCGTTGACATCGGCCATCGTCACCCCGGTGCACCAGTCGGCCCCACCGGCCACGCCCGCCCGTTCGGTGATGTCCTCGAATTGAAACTGTCCTTTGTTCAGGTATAGCTTATTATGTCCCTTACTGTTGGAGGTAAAATAAATATCCGGCAGGCCATCATTATTAATGTCACCGACCGCCACTCCACCGCCATTGTAATAATAGATGTACTCGAGGATCCCAAGACCCGGTCGCGACGCAGGTGTATTGACAAAGTCGATATGTGTTGACGAAGGTGAAAGGTGGGTAAAAAGAGCCGGGTGCCGGTGGCACCCGGCAAGCATCATTAAGATGATGGGTGGTAAAAAATGGTTTCTTTTCATCTATTCCGCAATGCGTTAACAATACGGAACACTGACTCCGGATTGTCCTCATAATCTATGAGCTGACCTTTCGGCGAATACAACATCATGGCAGGATACCGGCGGGGCTTGAACCGTACGATGAACTGGTTCAGATTATCCTGCAAAAGCAACACGTTCTTCTGTTCCTTCAACGCCCCGCCGTATTTATCCATGAATGAACTAAGTTTCTCCCGACTGTCAAGACTGATCACATACATTGCTGCATTTCGAAAAGCCGCGTAATTTTCTCCGATGGTGTGCACGGCACGCTGGCAATGATCACAATCCGGATCTACAAAAAGAAAGAACAGCGGCCGGCCCTGCGCGAGGTCCTTGTTGGTAAAAGTCTGCTTCCCTGGACCCAAAAAATTAAATACAGGCATAGTCTGCGCGGGTACCTGTCCCTTCACCCCAAAGGAGAAGAGAAGGCCAACTACCATTAATGTACGGGCGAAAGGTCCCATATCTTTACTGATTGTAAGGTCGCATCCCCTCCATTGGAAAATAGATAAATAGCGTCAGCGTCCTCATCCGGGAATATTTGTGTCGACAAGGCATACAAACCATGATCGGCAAACACTTCCAGACTGGACCTGTCGACCAGTATCTCCAGGTGGAGCGTTTTCCCGGCCGGCGTGAGGGACCCGGTTTGTCCTGTATGGTCCAGGCTGATGGCTTGTATTTCACGCCCTGCTTTTATCTTCCCTCCACCTGCATGGCTCCTGTCCACATAAAGTTGGTGGAGTGCGGCATCATACCCGATCCTCGTACCTGTGACGCTGTCCTTAGCCGCCACCACAAAGCCCGCATTGGAGCCGTCACCAACCGTGAGATCAGCCTCGATCCAATAAGCATTACCCGGCATCATTTTCCATTTTTTTGTTGGCTGCGAGGCCCCATCCTGTCCGCCGTGGTGTATGACGACGTCCTTAGCCGCCGTCACCCGGTGGTGCGATAGATCATCCAACTTGTTCCGTATGAGGGCAGCCGGTGTCTGGACGAGGCGAAGCCCCTGCGGAGTCTCTCTCAATCCCATGTCCCTCGGAATAGACATCTGCCCCGTCCACGGATATGTTGCCTGCGGTCCGGGCGTGAGCCATCCTATATAGGTCTTGCCCTTGCCAGGTGTACCGTTCCAGGGGATGGCGGCATAAAGACAATCTCCATAATCCACTGTCAGCACGGTATCGGAAGGATTGTCATTAGTAAAGGTCCGACCGTCGAACATGCCCGTAAAATATTGCATATAGGTACCTTTCTCAGCGCCACCGGCGGACACCACCAGTACCCATTTTTCGTTACCCTTGCCCTCGACGGTCAGCGGCACGAGGAAAGGACATTCCCACGCAGCCCTGGTATATCCTCCCGGTCCGAACTCACTAAGCAGGTCCCAGTCACGCAGATTGGAGGAGGCATAGAATCGTACTTTATATTCCTGCGGCAGCGCCACCACCATCAACCATTTATTCAATTGTGTGCTCCAGGTTACATTCGGGTCCCGGAAATCCCGCTTCTGCAGGTCGATCACCGGATTTTTTGCGTAATTGGTAAAAGTCCTGCCACGATCGTTACTATAAGCAATGAACTGTGACTCTTTTTTCAGGTTAGGCTGGTCGGCCGTATAGACAGCCACGAGGCAACCACCCGGATTACAAAGACCGCTGCTGTTGTTCTTATCCCAAACCGCGCTGCCGGAAAACCGCCAGGTGGTGTCCTTATCGATGGTCTCGGGCATGGCCAGCGGCAGATGATCCCAATGCACGAGGTCGGTGCTGGTAGCATGCCCCCAGCTCATATGCCCCCATCCGATGCCATATGGATTTTGCTGATTGTAGAGATGATATTTACCATCCAGAAAGATCAGCCCGTTGGGATCGTTGGTCCAGTTCTTCAGCGGGGTGAAGTGATACTCGGGTCGCCATTGGGAGGTAGGCTTTATGCCATCCTGCCCGCATGCAAATGCAGCGGGCAGGACGATGAGCAGGAATAGGCAGATTATTTTCATACTAATATCCTTTATTCTGTTGATAGAGTCCGTTGGTAAAGGTGATCTGTTCCTGTGGAATGGGGAAATATTCGTGCTGATTTTTTGTAAAATGAGCGCTGCTAAGGAAGGGATGTCTTGTCTTCTCAATAGAAAAATATCCGTTGAGCGTCTCGGCAGCAATACCCCAGCGCACGAGATCGAAGAACCGCGGGCTTTCCATAGCAAATTCCAGTCTGCGTTCCCATTGCAATGCCGTCAGCGCCGTTGCCTGATCCCATGCGGGAATATTCACACCGGGCTTGTAAATGTCGATCTTATAGTTGCTGGGGAAGGTGCCATCTGCCTTTTTCAAAAGGCTGGTGCTATTGGCCGCGCGGGTGCGGATCTGATTGATCAGTGGCAGGGCCGCAGCAGGATTGCCAGTTTGGATCTGCGCTTCCGCATTCATCAGCAGTACGTCGTCAAATCGGATGATATCCATATTTACCGAAGTCCCGTAGAATGGCCCGAGTTTCTTGAAACAGGCACAGGTGGCCAGCTGCAGCTCTTTCATCGTGCCGAAACCGCCATATACGCCTGCCAGCCTTTCCCAGCTGTGGTCATAAGGGACGGCGGCATTGTACTTGAACGGATGGCCCTGTATCCCGACTGTGTGGTCGATACGCGGATCGACAAGCGCTCCATTGGGTTTGAGGCTATCATCCGTCAGCACGGCATTGTTGAAAGTGGTGAATTTGGGAAGCCCGTTTGCATCCGTGCCGAAGGCGTTTACCAATTCCTGACTGGGGATATGGAATGCGCAACAGCCATACTGCGGAGCGCCGGCAAAATAGTTCAGGCTGGTAGACATGTTCAGCCGTCCGCCGATGACCGTACCATCGTTGATGGAATATTGTATGGCGAACACCGACTCGGGGCTATTGTCATGACCATCGAGGAAGTTGAAGGCAAAGTCGGGATTGAGGGCATAATTCCCGGAATTGATCACATCATTGGTCAGCGTGATCACCTGCTGCATCTTGGCCTGGTCGATGCCCGTGACATTGTACTGGTCATCCTGTGTATAGGCATGGTAGAGCAGGGCCTTGGCCAGGTAAGCTTCGGCAGAATATTTGTTGGCCCTGCCAGGTTCACCTGGTTGCGTCGTCGGCAGATCGTTCACCGCCTCCTGGAAATCCGCTTCGATCTTTAGCCAGAGGGAATCATTGGACATGGTATTGGACACTTTCAGGATCTGGTCATTCGTAAGTGTCTCGTCGAACCAGGGTATGTTCCTGAACATCACTTTCAACAGGAAGAACATATGCCCCCGCAGGAAATGCATTTCTCCGATGCGTGACTTCCGATCGGGGAATTGGGCATCCGTCAGACCGTTCAATGCCCGTAAAGCCGTATTGCAACGGGAAATAGCCGAGTAGGCCCTGATCCAGGTACCGGGAAATCCGAAGTCACCGGCGCCGTTGTTGGAAGAATTGAGCAGGTAGAATTGTTCGTATTTATCCATCTGCTGCTGGTCGCCGATGTCACCACCACCCTTATAAGCGTCGTCGGAGCGTACGCTGCCATATTCCCACATGCTGGTGATCGGCGCGTCCCACCAGTCATTGGCGATACCCGCATAAGCGGCTGTGGCCAGTCCATCGACGGCAGTAGGTGTAGAGAGATCACTGGCGGACAGATATCCCTGAGGTTTATAATCCAGGTACTTCTTACAGCCCATCGAAAGGACAATCAGGGCCGCGATAAATATTTTTATGTTCATATTTCTGAGCTTTAAAAGTTAGAAGTTGGCGTTTATCCCAAAAGTGACGGCAGTTGGCACAGGCCAGAGGTCAAAGGTGTTGGCCCTTTCAGGATCTTTGGATGTGAATTTTTTGGATTTGACAGCCAGCAGGTTCTGACCCGAAACATAGATGCGCAAACTTTCCATTTTCACCGCACTGGCGATATTCTTTGGCAGATTGTACCCCAGCATGACATTTCGCAGCTTGAAATAGGATGCATTCACGTAGTAATAGTCCGAAGTCCTGTCCTCGCCGTTGTGGTTCAGGATACTGAGGGCCGGAGTGGCGGAGCCTGTGTTCTGCGGGGTCCACGCGCTGAGCGTACCGGGACCGAAATTGCTCCGTGCGCTGACGAAGGTGTTGAAGAACTTGGTGGGATCATAACCCGTCTTGCCGGCAACGCCTGACCCGAATATAGACAGATCGAAGTTCTTATAAGTAAGCTCGATGCGGAGGCCAAATTCTACTTTCGGCAGGGTAGTGCCCAGCCAGGTCTGGTCATTGGCATCGATCTTGCCATCGCCGTTGACATCGACATACCGGATGCGACCTGCTCCCTTCAAGGCTCCGTCGAGCACACCCGGTTGAGTAGGCGCCTTGGTAGCTTCATCCGTCGTCTGGAAGATACCCGCCGTCTTGTATCCAAAAATGGAGAACTGTGAATGGCCTACGATAGAGTGGGTGGCATCTCCGGGGTAAGCAGGATGAACATTATCCGGCAGGCTGGTGATAACATTGCTCCAATGGCTGGCATTACCGGTGATGCTGTATCCGAGACCTCCCGCTGTGCGGTTGTGATAATTCAATATCAGCTCCCAGCCCTTGTTGTTCATATTGGCGCCATTGAAATACTCCGTTTGTCCTTCTCCGACGGCAGCCGCCACTGGAGGAGAGATGAGGATACCGCTGGTGTTCCTGTCAAAATAATCGAATGAACCGCTGATCTTGTCATCGAACAATCCGAAATCAAGTCCCACGTTGGTTTCCGTACTCTGCTCCCATTTCAGGTTGGGGTTGCCTTTTTGCACCTGTGCAAAACCCGAAGGAAGAGTGCCGGTGTTGATACCGCCCAGATCATAGGCGGTGCCGATGTTCAACCATTGGGGGAAGGCGCTGCTGGCTGTCCCGTAGTTGGCTTGTAATAAAGTATAGGCTGACAGGTTGCCGATGTTCTGATTACCCACGGTGCCCCGGCCCGCTCTTAATTTCAGGTTGGAAACATTTTTTACATCCTTGAAGAAGGCCTCGTTATTGATACGCCATCCCAGCGTGAAGGCAGGGAAAATACCATAAGGGTTGTTGGTGCCGAATACCGAAGATCCATCCCGGCGGATGGTGAAGGACGCCAGGTATCTGTCGGCATATCCATAGAAGACCTTGCCGAACTGGGATAAGAGCCGGTAGCCCGTGGCGGCGCCATTATTTGTTTGTGCGCCTACACCGGAGCTGAGCTGAAGATAGTTGGCGTTCTGCAGCGCAAAATTCGTTGTGGCGGCGCCGAAAGTGGAAAAGTCGTTCCTTACCGCTTCTGTTCCCGCCAGCAGGTTCAGCCTGTTCTTGCCCAGCTCGAGGCTATAGTTCAGGGTATTGGTCCAGGTGAAAGTAAAATCCTTGGAATCCTGCAATGCCAGGCTGTTGAAGCTGCGGACCGGGCCTTCCGTCCCGATGAGCGCGGCATTCTTTGCAACGAGGTCGGAATAATCGAAGCCCAGGCTGGTATGATAGACCAGGTGTTTTATAATTTCCAGGTCGAGATAGATATTCCCGACGGCAATGAATTGGTTCCGGGTATTGAACCGGTTCAGGTATTGCATATCCACGGGGTTGTTCCTGTCCGTATAGCCGGCGCCGATGGGACCGCCATAGGTCCCATCCGTCTTGTACAGGGGAATGGTGGGAGAGAGTGTCAGCGCCAGACCCGGGGTAGCGGCGCCACCCACATCGCTGGTAGAATTGATCTGCGAGGTGCGGCTGATCTGAAGATTCTCGCCGATGCGTAGTCTGTCGTTAAAGGTGGAGGTATGTGAGTTGACACGTGCGCTGTACCGTTGGAATTTGGTAAAGACGACGAGCCCATTGTTGTTGTAATATCCCAGATCGACCAGCAGCCCGTTCTTGGCGTTGCCGGCGGCAATGGAAAGGTTGTTGGAGGTGATGGTCGCTGTCTTGAACAGGGCGTCCTGCCAATTGGTATTGCCTACGGGCTCGGTGCTGTCACCACCCACAAAAGGAGCAATATGTACCTGGTTGAGCACCGGATTGAGATAGTCCCCATTCCAATCGTAGGTATAGATCTTGTTCACGAGATTATTGGGATCGGTACTGTCGTTCACAGCAGCCCGCCACAATGCTTTTCCCCTGTCCAGCGAACCCAGTACCTTTTCCTGCCAGGGTCTTTCGGTCTGCGTGGTGATGCTTGTGTTGAACTGGATGCGTACTTTGTCACCCGTACCTCCATTTTTTGTGGTCACGATGATGACGCCGTTGGAAGCCCGGGAACCATAAATAGAGGCTGCCGAAGCATCCTTCAACACTTGTATCGAGGCGATGGCGCTGGCGCTCAGATTGGCAAAGTCCTCATAGCGCGTGGTGGGAATGCCATCGATGATATATAATGGGTTTGTATTCCCCAGGGTATTGACGCCGCGGATCAGGATCTGCGGAGCTCCCCCATTGGCGCCTGTAGGAGATCCGTCTGTCTGGATGTAGAGGCCGGGTACCTGCCCTTGCAACGCAAGCATAGGACTCGAGGCAGGGACATTTTTTACGTTGGCCAGATTTACCACTGAAACAGCTCCCGTGAGGTCGACTTTTTTCTCCGACTTGTACCCTGTCACTACTACCATATTCAGGTCATTGCTGCCTTCTTCCATCACAAGGGATAGATCTGTTGTACTGGCCGTGACCTTTACTACGATGGGATTCATCCCGACGAATGATAAAGTGAGGACATCACCTGGATTGGCCGGGATGGAGAAAGCTCCGGCAGCATCGGTGACCACGGTGCGGTCCTTGCTATGGACGGATACGCCTTGTAAAGGCTCGTGGGTCGACTTGCTCACTACCTTCCCGGTGATGGTCTTCTGCTGGGCCCAACTGAATAAAGCCAGCAGCACCATGGGTAATAAGAGCTGTAATTTTTTCATAATAGCAATTTTTGATTGTTAAGCATTTGGTTTTATATGGTGTTAAGTGCGAGTTCGGTGATCTCACTGACGTCATAGTCAGGACAAGGGCCCGTACGGCTGGCCACGAGAGCGCCCAGGGCGCTGGAAAAAGCAAGGGCACGCTGCAGGTCCGCCCCGCCTGTCAACTGAGACAGCAGACCTGCCAGGAAGGCATCCCCGGCACCGATGGTATCGGCCAGCGTCACGCTGAACCCGGGATGTTCGTAGAATGAGCCTTCTTTATTGAGAAGCGCGCCCTTGCCACCCCTTGTCACAACCAGATTGGGGATTTGGAACCTGTCCTGCAGCGCCATGACCCGGTCGCGCTCATCTCTATACCCCGAGAACCATCCGGTGATCAGGTCCAGCTCATCCAGGTTCAGCTTTAACAGATACAGGTTTTCCAGCAATTTTGAAATGGTCTCTCTATCGTAATGCGGAGGACGAAGGTTGATGTCCAGTACTCTGGACGCCCTGGACGGCGCTATTTCCAGCAGACGGTATAAGGTTCGACGGCTGGTCTGACTGCGGGCCGCCAGGCTGCCGAATACAAAGTAATCAGCTTGTTCGAGCAGGGGAATAAAGCCGTCTTCCCAATGGATATTGTCCCATGCGACGGGACGCACGATATCGTAGGTGACATCATGGTTCGAATCTAATTTCGCATGTACAGTACCGGTGGGCAGCTCAAAATCTATCTGGAAAAAATCTGTAGATATTTCCTGCGTCTCCATCAGACGGACCAGGTTCCTGCCGTTGGTGTCTTCGCCTATGCGAGTAATGAGACCCGGCTCGAGACCCAGTTTCTTCAGATGATGGGCAACGTTCATGGGAGCGCCTCCCGGAAGCTTTCCGGTGGGAAGGAGATCCCAGAGTATCTCCCCGTAGCAGACGACGGGATATTTCTTTAATGACAAGCTCACAGCAATTCGTTTTAGTTTGGTCATCAAAATGTGCCGGCCGGCCCGGCTCCTTGGTACGGCCGGCCTCAATGAAGCACCAGCGTATGTTCTATCTGTTCCAGCGACCTTCCTTTTGTTTCCGGCATGAGCTTCCAGACGAAGATCAGCTGGATGAACATCATCAGACAGAAGAACAAAAAGGTATTGCCGCCTCCGACCTTCTCGGCCAGATAGGGAAATGTAAAAGCAATGACGGCCGCCATAACCCAATGCGTCGTGCTGCCCAGGGTCTGTCCCTTTGCCCGCACCTGGTTGGGAAAGATCTCGGAGATGAACACCCAGATGACAGCACCCTGCGAAAAGGCGAAAAAGGCGATGTAAACAAACAGAAAAACGGGGACGGCCTTGAAATTCGCCGAATAGAAGGAATAGGATACCAGGGCCAGGGTAATAATAAGACCAACGCTGCCGATCAGCATCAGCGTACGCCTGCCCATCCTGTCGATGAAATTCATAGCCAGCAGGGTGAACGCAAAATTCACCGCGCCCAGTCCGGCCGTAGATAGTAACGAGGAACCGGCCGCCAGACCCGTCATATCGAAGATGCGTGGCGCATAATAGATTATGGCATTGATGCCGGACACCTGGTTGAAAATGGCGAACAACATGGCGAGCATCACAGGGGTCCTGAATCGCCGGGAGAAAAGGGAAGCCTTTTGCAGCACTACCGTCTCTTCCTTGCTGGTTTGCACGATGTCCCCGATGATCTGGTCGGCTGTGTCGGGGTTGATCAATACCATGATCTTCCGGGCTTCCTTCACCTTCCCCTTTTTCATGATCAGCCAGCGCGGACTTTCCGGCACAAACGGCAGGAGCGCCAAAAACAAGGCGGAAGGAATGGCCTGGATACCCAGCATCAGCCTCCACGAGTGATTTCCTGTCCGGCCGATGAGGTAATTGGAGAGATAGGACACCACGATACCCAGAACGACGTTGAACTGAAAAAGACCTACCAGTTTCCCCCTCCCTGCTGCCGGGGAGATCTCTGATATATATATAGGCGCCGTTACAGAAGAAGCGCCTACGCCAAAGCCGCCCAGAAACCGGAATATCAGGAAAAGGGGCCAGGACCCGGCCAGCGCTGTACCTAATGAGGACACCAGGTATAAGATGGCTATTCCATAGAGGGTCTTTTTCCTCCCCAGCCTGTCTGCCGGTATGGCCCCCAGCAGGGCGCCGATGACCGTCCCGATCAGTGCAATAGATACCGTAAAACCATGTTGAAAAGTACCGAGGTTCCAGAATTGTTGAATAGATCTCTCCGCACCGGAGATAACAGCCGTATCAAATCCGAATAGAAAACCGCCAAGAGCGATCACGATCGACCAAAGAAGAACATTTTTCCTTTGCATATGGCAATTCAATTCCGGGCAAGATATCCTGCGGAGGAAGGAATCCTTTTTGAAATGATATCATGTTCGATCAAAATCGTTCTTTTTGGGACGGCCTGGCCTAGCGCGCTGATAATAAGTTGATTACGAATGGAGGCGCCCCCACGGAAAAAATCGTTCTGTCTAATTTTGTTCCCGGAATTTTAGAACCTGTATCCAAATGATACGCTTTCGAAAAAAAAGTATACTGAATTAGAACCCCGGTCTTCAAAATTGAGCCAACTTTGTTCCATGATTAGCTTGCGTATGAGAAAGTGGCTTATTGCCCTGGTAGGCAGCATTGCTGTTTTTTTGCCATCCTGTTCAAATACCCCCACTGAAAAAAAATACCGCATAGGCTTTGCTCAATGCACCGGCACGGAAAACTGGAAGAAGGTCACCCTGGCGGGCATGCAACGGGAACTATCCTTCCATCCCGGTACAGAACTTATATATCGCAGCGCCAACGACAACAGCGATCTCCAGGTCCGACAGATAAAAGAGCTCATCGGGATGAATCTCGACATCCTTTTGGTCTCGCCCAACGAGGCGGCGCCCCTCACGTCGGTGGTCGAGGAAGCATATAATAGCGGTATCCCCGTCGTGATCATCGATCGCAAGACGTCCTCCGATCTATACACCGCCTTTATCGGGATCAATAATTATGAGCTGGGCAAAATGGCGGGTAATTATGTGGCCCAGCTTTTCCACGACACCACTAATATTATAGAAGTCATTGGATTGAAGGGATCGACCCCTTCCAGCGACAGGCAAATAGGATTTGAGGAAGGGATACGCCAGAACCCTAAAATACGTATCAAGACCAGATTACATGGGGACTGGCTAAAAGACCCGGCGAAAGCGGCATTCCTTCAGATCAGGGATAAGCTGGCGCCCACAGACGTGGTTTTTGCACAAAACGACCCGATGGCCCTGGGCGCCTATGAAGTATACAAGAGCCTGGGAATGGAGCGGACGGTCAAGTTCTTCGGAGTAGACGGATTGCCGGGACCGGGCGGTGGGATACAGTTGGTATCCGACAAGGTGCTCCAGGCTACTTTCCTGACTCCCACCGGCGGGGAAGAGGCCATCCAGACGGCTTTCAAGATCCTTGGTAAACAGGCTTACAGCAGGGAAAATATCCTTCCGACTGTAGTGATCGACTCTACGAATGTCCGGATCATGAAGCTCCAAATGGATAAGATCGACAACCAGCAACAGGACATTGAAAAGCAATATGCGCTGCTGCAGGAGCAACAAAGGATCTATCACAATCAGCGCAACCTCCTGTATGCGGCCATAACGGGGCTGGTGCTCGCTGTCATTTTGGGGAGTATCGCCTTTCTTTCCTTGCGGCACAACAGGCGGATCAATACCAGGCTGGAATCAAAGAACCAGGAGATACTTTTTCAGCAGAACCAGTTGCTGGAGATGACGGAGAAGGCCAACGAGGCTACAGCGGCCAAGTTTAGCTTCTTTACGAATATCTCCCATGAATTCAGGACGCCGCTGACGCTGATCCTGGGGCCGCTGGAAGATGTCATGTCGTCCCCGAAACTCCATTTCACCGTGAAGAACAATCTTCAGCTTGTCCACCGGAATGCTATGCGGCTTCTCCGGCTGATCAACCAGCTGATGGATTACAGAAAGATCGAAGGGAATAAGATGAAGCTGGGCGCCTCGAGCAACAATCTGGGGGAATTTGTGACGGAAATAGCGAGCTCCTTCCAGGAACTGGCCCGTAAGAAGTCGATCAGTTTTCAAATTGTCAATAAGTCCCGGGACCTGCAGGTATGGTTTGACCTGAATATGCTGGACAAGGTGTTGTTCAACCTGTTGTCCAATGCGTTTAAATTTACG
>Ga0105240_10007014_pt1 | contig 16440 bp, 12 predicted proteins | sample KBSC54metaG_FD_80426 | JGI IMG/M metagenome (GOLD analysis project Ga0105240, IMG submission 80426) | Corn rhizosphere microbial communities from Kellogg Biological Station, Michigan, USA - KBS C5-4 metaG | ecosystem: Host-associated > Plants > Roots > Rhizosphere > Soil | place: Michigan, USA... | reverse complement strand
GGCCAGCCGCAGCAGATTGTGCTGATGACCTCAATCCTCGAAGGTCTCGACGGCGTGCAGAAAATGTCGAAGTCGCTCGGAAATGCCATCGGCATTCACGAAGCGCCGGCGGAGATGTATGGCAAACTGATGTCGATCTCCGACGAGCTGATGTGGAAGTACTGGACGATGCTGACCGATAAGCGCGGGTCTGAGATTGAGGCGATGCAGGCCGACGTGGCCGGCGGCAGCCTGCACCCGATGCAGGCCAAGAAGAATCTCGCGTGGGAGATTACGCGGGACTTCCACACAGCATCCGAGGCGGATGCCGCGGCCGAAGGCTGGGCGATGCAGTTTCAGCAGAAGGGCGTAGCCGTCGATCTGCCGGTGGTCGAGGTCTCACGTACCGCGCTGGGGGAAGAGGACGGCGGCGTGCGCGTGGCAAAGTTGTTGCAACTCGCCGGGCTGGCCGGTTCATCGGGAGAGGCAACCAGGAAGATCGGCGAAAATGCTGTGAGTGTGAACGGCGAGAAGTTCTCCGGCAAACAGCTTGCGAAAGATGTTCTAGGCAACGAACCGGTGCTGCGGCTGGGAAAGAAGAGCGTTCGTGTGCAGTGGGTGGACTGACCGTAGCGCGACGCCTGCCCGCTGTGCCGAAAAATGGGAGAACCAATGTTTTTTCATGGTCTTGCGCTAACATCAGCGCCAGAAACAGCATCTCAACGATATGCGAACTCGATGGTGGTTGCGTGCTCTGGTTCTCACGGCTGTGGCGACGGTATGCGCTTCAGTCTACGCGCAGGATGCAAAGCAAATTGTGCAAAAGGCGGTTGAAGAAGAGTTGGCCGCCAGCAAGGCCGACCACTCCCTGTGGCGCTATCGCGACGATCGGAAGGACGCTGGCACGGTCTACATCGTCGTTCAGACCACTCAGGGAAGTGTGAAGGAGTTGATCGAGCGCAACGGGCAGCCGCTCTCTGCGTCCGATGCTGCCGCAGAGCACCAGCGAGCTGAAGCCTTTATCCACAGCCTATCGCAGATTCGCAAGCAGCAACGGGACAGTGCCCAGGACGACAAGAATGCTGAAGACCTGCTGCGGATGCTGCCCAATGCCTTCCTCTGGAAGATGGTGAGCGACACCGGCGACCTGACGACCTTGCACTTTGAACCTAACCCGAACTTCGATCCTCCCGACATCAAATCGCGCGTGATGGGCACGATGGCCGGCGAGATGGTCATCGATAAGAAGGGCCATCGCATCCGCACGATTAGGGGAACCCTGACCAGCGACGTCTCCATCGGCTGGGGCATCCTGGGCAAGCTGCGCAAGGGCGGCACCTTCGACGTGGAACGACGCGAGATTGCACCGGGCATCTGGCAAATCGTCGAGACTCATGTCCACATCAACGGCCGCGCGCTGTTCTTCAAGAGCATTGGCGAGCAGCAGGATGAGATCTCGTCGGAGTTCACGCGCGTGCCGGACTCAACAACACTCGCAGAGGCCGTCGAGTTACTGAAAGCCCCGCTTGGCGAACACTCTGATCCACCACCGAGATGATCGCTGGTCGTAAGGCGGTATGCTTCTGACTGATGGCAAAGACACCCTATCCACAGACTGACCGCGAGCTGATACGCAGGATTGAGCGTTCGCCCAGCCATCGCGCGGGATATAAGCAGCTTGTCCGCGAGCTTGGCCTGGGCGGCGGGCGCGAGCGGAGGCTGCTGCTCGAACAGCTTGCCAGGATGACCGCACGCGGTGAGTTGGTAAAGCTGGACACAGAGCAGTGGGCCTTGCCTTCGGCCGCACCGGAGAAAACTGTGCGGCCCTCGCGTGGAGCGGGAGAGCCTGTACCGCAATTTCGCGCCACGCGCGACCGATTGCTTGCAGGGCGGCTGGACCTGCATCGGGACGGCTACGGATTCGTTCGGCCCAATGGCAGTGCCAACCGCGAAGACGATCTGTTCATTCCGCCAACTGAGTTGAACGGCGCGATGCAGGGCGATGAAGTGCTGGTGGACGAGGCTCCGCGCGGGCGGGATGGGCGGCGCTCAGGCCGCGTGGTCCGTGTGCTGACGCGGCGAAATCCGACCGTGGTGGGGGTGTTTCACTATGCTCGCTCGCACCGGAGCAGGAGCGCGTGGGAGCATACTCCGCTCGTCAACGGAAACTATGTCACTCCGCTCGATGAGCGAATGACGCAACCGATTCTGATTCCCGAAGGTGCAGAGGTCGCGGCGATTCTCAAGGACAGCCCGCATCGCGCGATGGGCGAAGAAGCTCGCGTGCAGCAGGCACATTGGTCTTCCCTACTCTCCGGAGAAATCGACCCCTCGAAGCCGCTGGAAGGACTGGCCGTTGATGTCGAGATCACTGACTTTCCCACTCCGGGACGCCCGGCACGCGGGCGCATCATCGAAGTACTGGGGCCTCCCGATGCGTTTGGGGTGGATGTGGAGATCATCATCCGCAAGCACCACCTGCCGCACACATTTCCGACGAATGTGCTCGCTGAGGCTCAGGCTTCGGCAACGCAGACCGTAGAGACGCTTGACGAGGAGGAGCTTGGCCGGCGGCGCGATTTTCGCGGGTTGCCGATTGTCACCATCGACGGGGAGACGGCACGCGACTTCGACGATGCCGTGCTGGTGCGGCCGCTGCCGAACGGAAACCGGGAGTTGCAGGTTCATATCGCGGACGTGAGCCGGTACGTGCGGCCTGGAACGGCGCTGGATCTGGAAGCGCGCCTGCGAGGCATATCGGTCTATTTCCCGGACCGCGCGATTCCTATGCTGCCACCTGCGCTTTCAAACGGAATGTGCAGCCTGCGGCCGGATGAAGATCGGCTGGTTCAAAGCTGCGTGATGGAGATTGACGCTCGCGGCGAGGTACTGGGATACGAAGTCTGCGAAGGGATCATCCGCAGTGTAAAGCGGATGACCTACACGCAGGTGCAAGCGGTGCTCAATGGCGACTCCGTCGCGCGTGCAGAGTTTGCCGCGCTGGTTCCGGAGTTTGAGAGGATGCACGAGCTGGCCCTGAAGCTGAATCAGAAGCGGCAACGGCGCGGCTCCATCGACTTCGACTTGCCTGAGCCGGTAATCCAGTTCGACCCCGACGGCAATATGCAGACCATCGTGCGATCCGAACGCGGATGGGCACACCGGCTCATCGAAGAGTTCATGCTGAGCGCCAATGAATGCGTTGCTCACTGGATTGAAACGCAGGGAGTGTCGAGCATCTATCGCATCCACGAAACTCCCGATCCAAAACGGTTGGTGGAGTTTGAAGAGACAGCGAACCAGATGGGCTACTCGCTGGGCCTGAGCAGCCTGCCAGTGAAACGCATGCAGATGAAGGCCGATCGCCGCGATGCGCGCGGGCGAGGGCGCGAGGTGAAGACGCACGAAGTCGTGGAAGCAATTCCAGTAACTCCGCAGATGTACCAGCGTTTGACGGCGAAGATTGACGGTAAGCCGGAGGAGCGCATCCTGGCCTACCTGATGCTGCGCTCGCTCAAGCAGGCTCGGTATAGCGAGAAGAATGTGGGTCACTTCGCGCTTGCTTCTCCCAGCTACACGCACTTCACTTCGCCCATCCGGCGGTATCCCGATCTGATTGTGCATCGGTTGCTGCGCCAGTTGATTCACGACGGTGCGGACACGCGCGGCGGAGCGATTCTATCGAGCGATCCGCAGCCGTGGCAGGCTGCGCTGAGCGGCAAGAAGATCGAGCGCGCAGAGTTACATAAGACTGAAGGCCCAATCCCATCTGTAGAGTTGGAGGCGATTGCCATCGAGTCGAGCCAGACCGAGCGTCGCGCCGACGATGCCGAACGTGAGCTGATTGAGTGGAAGAAGGTTCGGTTCATGGAAGACCGCGTCGGAGAAGACTTCAACGCGATCATCCTCTCCTGCACGAAATACGGATTTTTCGTGGAACTGAACGACCTCTTTATCGAGGGCCTGGTTCCGATTGGAACCCTCGAGGACGATCGCTACTTCTTCCGCGATACCGACCGCCAGATTGTCGGGACGCGAAATGGGCGCGTCTACAAAATGGGCCAACCGGTGCATGTTCTGCTCGACAGGATCGACCGGCAACAGAGACGATTGCAGTTTGCGCTTGTGTCTTCGGGAGACGATGCGACGGTCCGGACGCAATCGTTACGGAAGAGCACGGCCAAACACAAAGAGCCGAAGAAAGCTTCAGGCAAACCCAGCAAGGCAAAATCCACGACGCCGAAGCAGAGCAGGAAGCCTCGCGGCAAACGTCGTTAGCGCGCTGAGACAACCGTGCCTTCGATCAGCCCGGTGAGCAGCATCACCAGCGCGAGTGTGAGGATGGTCACACGAAGGCGGTGGAATTCGTCCCAGCGGCAGCGGTCGCGGAGCCAGCTATGATGAGGCTGCTCGGGATCCATGCTGGCAATACGGTTGTTGATAGGCACAAGGCTGGTGACGGTGAACAGAATCGCAATCACCCAGAGCACAGCCGATGAGAAGATGAGCAGCCCGGGACCTGAGCTGATGGGTCCGTGCTCAAAGGTCGCGCCAACCATCAGCAGGAGCGCCAGCGCGTACCAGTAGGGCATGAATCGCCCCAGCGAACTGGCCAGGAGAGGCGCCGTCTTTGCATGAGCTGTGGCGCTCAAACGCTGTAGCTGCGGGTGGACGAAGGCAGCTATGGCAAACTCGTTGCCGACCAGCGTTCCGGCCACGGCTGCAGTTAAAACATCGTATGCAATCGGCGTCATGGAGATTCGATGCGGCAAGGTAGCGAAAGGCGTCGTAAAATAGAGCTTGTTAAAGGAGCCGACGGACGCAATGGCACACATGGTTTTTTGCACTAAATACAAGGCAGAGCTGGAAGGTCTGGACGAGCCGCCGTTTGACTCGGATTTCGGCCAGAAAATCTACAAGAACGTCTCGAAGAAGGCTTGGACCGCTTGGGTAGAGCACCAAAAGATGCTGCTAAACGAGTACCGTCTCCAGCCTTGGACACGCGAAGCACAGGAGTTTCTGGTCGAGCAGATGAATGCGTACTTCTTCGGCGAGGGCAGTGCACTGCCGAAGGAGTATGTTCCACCCGCTCAATAGCCGAAAGGCCCGGCGGAAACGGGTCGGGCAGTGTACACTTAAGTCTGTTTGTTACCCCGCCGCCGCCCGCTTGGGCAGTGTGCTGAACGAGTCGGGACGTGGCTCAGCCTGGTAGAGCGCACCCTTGGGGTGGGTGAGGTCGCTAGTTCGAATCTAGTCGTCCCGACCATTCTTCAGTTTTAGCCCTTTTGACGATCATGTCGAAGGGCTTTCTGTATGTAGGCGTTACACTTATGGCGTCTACAGAACAGTTCGAAAATAGCATTCTGAGCAATTTGGCTTTTTCGGTCGAATCCTGCGAAAAGTACAGTAAATAGGCCTTATTTGCGAGTTCTAAAATCCTTTGCGCGTCTAAGGCTCTATCTCCTGTTTCGGCGTTGCTCAGACCTTCGATGGCCATCTTGACCTGCTGCTCTTCCATCCGCCAATCGTTCATTTTGCGTTCCCAGAAGTCCTCCGGGATTTTGCCGTCGAGCTTATCGGCGTATGCGCCGTCCATGCGGTTATGGATGGCCGTCAGCCTTGCTTCGAGCCGCGCACGTTCCGCGTTGACCTTGCTGGCGGAGTGTTTCTGGTCCTCACGAAGCGTAGTCACGATCTGCGAGACGACCGTCTCCGGCACCTGAAGGGACTTCAGCGGCTCTCCGAGGCGTAGTGCAAGGTCTTCTTCGCGGAACCGCGGAAGGTCACACTTGCCGCGATGCCCGGTGCATCGGTAGTAGACGTACTTCTCTTTCTGAACCTCGCCCGTGACCATGCAGCCGTCATAGGCGCATTGCATGAGGCCACGGAAGGCAATCTCCCGCTTTGAATACTTCGGCCTGTTGTGGCCAGTCAGAACCGCTTGTACCTCGTCGAACAAACCCGGTCGCAGAAAGACTGGATGCGTCCCCGCATACGTCTGCCCGGACCATTCGAACAAACCGGTATAGAACCGGTTCTTCAGAATCAAATGGACGTTGCCACGGCTGAGGGCCTTCCCGGTTTCTCCCCGGATCGCTTTTGCCAGCGTCGTCAGCGTATGGCTGCCTGTTGCGTACAGTTCAAATAACCGGGTCACGATAAGGGAATCCACCGGGTCAAGTTCGATGGTGCGCTCCGCCTTATTGTTCCGGTAGCCAAACGGCGCATGACCGGGAAAGATGCCTTGCGAAGCCTTCTCGCGCATCCCCTTCTTCACTTCCTCGCGTAGGTTCTCTGAATAATTCCGCGCCATGACCAGATGAATCCCGTGAATGAGCTTCGATTGCGACTTCGAATCCTTCGATACGATCTGACCTTCCTTGACGAGATGGACTTCAATATCGAGGTCTTCGACCGTCACGGCGTCGCGCAAGTTCCGGTACAGCCTATCCGTCTTCTCTACCAATAGCACCCGGCAAGACCGGTTCCGCTTGAGGAAGGTCATCATCTCGCCAAACTGTTTGCGACCGGCTGCCTTGGCCGTCTCTACGTCCTCGAAGGCCGAAACAATCTTGAAGCCGTTCCGTTCCGCATATTCCTTCAGCAGCTTCGATTGCGCTCCAAGGGAGAATCCTTCCTGCTCCTGCTCTCGGCTCGATACGCGGGTGTAGATCACGGCTTGGGTCATGCGGAAAGCTCCTTGGATATGGGCAACAACTGACGTGAGACGGACTGCTGGAACGAAGTGTACAAGGTGGAACTGTCGATACCAAGGGTTTCGCTTGGCAGGCACAGGAACGGCTCAAGCCGCTTCCACTCCCGGTACAGATTCCTGCCCAGCTTTTCCTTCATAAATCCGCGTGTAGCGGCCAATCCGAAGTCGTTGACCACGCCGCGCAGGAACATGCCTGATGTCCACTTAGTGAAGCCATATTCCTCGATAGAAGGCTCATGCTGGGCGGCCTCATAGAACTTGATCTTGTCGAACGGGGAGATGGAAGCGGCTACTGTGAGGCTTTCGAAGGTAGAGAATCCCATCCTCCCCAGGTCGCGGCCTGCAAGCTGTCGTTCGACTCGCGTGATGATCGCTTCGCTGGAATGGCCGTACATGGCTTCATACTGGGTTGGCTCCAGTTCTGGAGCCTGCCGCTTCAACTGGCGCATGTACCACTTCCATCTGACAAGACGTTCAAGAGCCTTGTTGTAGATACGGAACTGGTTTGGCTTCACCCCGGCATAGAGCGTTTCCGCCCTGCCTTTGCGAACGGTCTGGTACGGAGCAACTGTACCCAACTCCCGCTGCGTTTGCTTGGATTGAATGATGGTGTGCTTTTTGAACCAGCCAACGTCAACGCCATGTATATCAGCGCAGAGGTCTACGCGCATGAGTCCGAGTCGGTCCGGGTTACAGTCGAAAATGCTTGCTGCGAGAGCGCGCATCTCCTGGAGCGTCTTTTCTCCGGCATCGTAGATTTCCAGCTTATGAATCGGCTCCGGCGTGAGCGTCGAAAACATGTGCAGCCTGATATCGTACCCGAACCCTCTCAGGTCTGCGGTAGACGCAAAGTACCGGCTGCTTCCCCAGGGACGCCTGTCGCCTCGCTGGGATGACTCGTAGACCTCTTGGAATTCCTTCGTGAAGGGGACATTCCGTTGCACTCTCAGGTCTGCCTTGTCGATCATGGCAAAACCCGCTTACATCGAATTTGAGTACAGTTGCAGGCTGTTAGACACAGCCTGCAACTCGAAACGGCCTCAAAGCGGCGCGTCACGATTTGCGCTCCGTGTCATCGAGGTCGTCCCCTTCAGATGCCGCCGTTAACGCTGTATATGCCCCGCTGAGTGTCCCGCTCAGTTCTCGCAGGGGCGAGGACCCAGAAGCGTTCAGAAGCTCAAACAGACGCTGTATACAAGCCAAGCAGTACGGAATGGCCGCGCCGCACTTCTGTTTGCGTGGAGTAACTGCAACCGTGGAGAGAAGATGGCAGAGGGAGATGGCGGCGGTATTGCCGCATTGGCTACATGACCGGAGTTTCATTGCGCCTCCGGTCCCATGCATCCAGCAGCAGGAAGAATTCAACCAATCTGGTAACGTCAGCGCTGTCCAGCAAAGGCAAAGGCACAGCGCCTTCGGCGCTGATGGGGCGCTGCCCCAAACCCCGCCCCCTTTTAGGCTGAAGAAGGCACCCGTCTGGGCGCTTCGCGCCCTGACGGGTATTCAAGTGAGCCGCAGATGTTTGATCCGCTGTCGGTGGAAGTGTAGGTTCCTTCAGCCCCGGACCGGAGGGGTCAACCGGCTCCCCGGACTTGAGATGAACCGCATTCCGCTCACCTGAAATCGAATTCGTGCAGTCTGGCCGCATCGCTCAGTGGCGACTATATGGCCAAATTTTCAAGAACACGGTCGAGCAAAATACCCGGTTTTTCACATCTACGGCTGAAGAGGGATAGATCACTTTCTTTATGCGGTAGAAGAATCGGAAACATGGCGAATTCACCGCAGTCCTCTGAACTTTTCCTCTTGACAGAAAAAGTGGCGAACCTTGAAAAGCGCCTCACGGTTCTGGAGAGTCGTGTCACCGCTTCAAACGACGATGACCTGGAAGAATTCATTAAGAAGAGCCGTTATGGCTATCTGGGTGATGATGACAGCGACCCTATCGAATCAGAGCCGGTTTCAGTAAAGCGCGGCAGGCGTCCGCGAATCCCGCCTGATGAACATGCGCGACGCAGAGACGATCTTGTCCACTTCGTTGAGCTGCGATGGCCTGATTTGGTGAAACACCTGAAAAGACGAAAGAGCATTGAAAGCCTATTGCAGGCAGTCCAGGCTGCCTCTCCGGGTGCGGAACACACATGGCCATACCATCAGCTAATAGAGCATGTCGGCGTTCTATGGGAGTTCCTCGAAAGCGGACGCTACAAAGGTGAGCCGCGTCAGATCGCTTACGCAATGGCAGGTGTACCTGAAATTACCTGGCGCTCATCTCTGGACTATTGCACGAAGAATCCTTCGCCGCTGCACATCACTTTGCCAGCATTTAGAGACCACATTCGACGGCACAGACCTCCCTGTCTCCAATCCTTGCTGAAGGATGGAATCACGCCAGAAAACCTAAAGTCGCTGAGAAACTGCTGTGATGAGTGCCGCCGCTTTGCAGCGAAACCCGAACGCGTGGTTCGGGCTTTGAAGGAGGGTGAACCTCTGATCAGCGGGAGTTCCCCTCGCAGTCTTCAGCGCCACTAGCGCAGACTATGCATATTTTTTCAGGTTGACTTGGCAGTCGAGCTATGGCAGATTGCTACCTGCTGATTCAAAGAGCAGCGCATACATAAGAAGCACCCGTTCAATTGCAGTCCTTTCTTTCTCCCAGCTTTTACAGCGAATCTAGTTTTTAGGATTTTTGGGAGAACGCATGACCGCATTTGGAACTGCCCTTGGTTACATTTCCGCAATAAACCCGCCTGAACCTCGCAAACGTACAGACATTGTTCGCAGACTTCTTGTTGGCGTGACACTATCGTCCGCCATAGCTTTCGGACAATCCGCGCCGTCATCACTGGACATCCCGTTCCCTGCTGCATCGGGAGTGCTCGGTCGAGCCGATGCCGGTGCGTCAGCCGAGTTGATCGCGCATCTCAAAGCCGTGGGCTTGTCACCTTGGACTGGAATGCAAGGGACGGGCCAGATCGCATATGGCAACGATACGGCTACGTACAGCGCGACATTGACCATCTCTGGCAACACCGGTTTCCGGCTGGATGCAGCAAATCAACAAGGGCACTTCAGCCTGCGCATCAGGGGGAGTCATGGAGAAATTCAGGAAGCAAATGGCCATCGAATTCTGATCCTGCCCAATACGGCTGCCTCCGGGATCGTTCAATTTCAGCTATTACGACTGGCTAACTTCCCTGGTCAGAAGACATCGCTTTTGGATCGTGGCACGGTAACTATCGGCGGCCAGATACTCCATCGGCTGACTTATGAGTTTCCGGCGGTCGCCGCAACTCTCCCCGCGCAAAAGCAACATACGATTGCGACCGATCTGTACTTCGATCCTGCGACACATCTCCTTGTGAAGAGCGCGAACGCGATCCGCATCAATGGCGCGGGCAACCATGACTTCCTTCGCGAGATCACGTACGAAGACTACCGGCAGGTGGATGGCATCTCGATCCCATTCCGCTATACCCAAACGCTGAACGGCCAAAAACTCTGGACGCTTCAGCTATCGGATGTGCAACTCAATCCAACGCTGCAACCAACTTACTTTCAGTTTTGAGGATATTCCATGAGACGGACTGCGTTGGCATTCGCTGTGCTCTTTTTCTGCTCCTTCCTAACATCCACGGTCATTTTGGCACAAGACTATCTGGGCGATACCGGGAGCCCGGCATATAGTATGAATATTCCAGTAGAGAACGGGTTCATCAACATAGCCAATGGCAACTTGCACTTGGAGTTTTCGCTCGCTGCTCATAAACAGCGGGGTGCCTTGAAACTCAATGAGCGCTTGGTCTATGACAGTCGTATTTGGACAACCGCTGGTTATCCAACTACGTGGTCTCCGACCAATGTTGCCAACGCAGCCTATTCTCAGGCAGGCTGGCGTTTTATCGATGGAGCGGATACTGGCAGTGTCGCCTACTACAATCCCACGTACACCGACGAACCCTGTCCTCCACAAGACAACTCGACTTACCAATTAATTTCGTCCCAATATTTCTGGACTGATACTTCAGGGACTAACCATCCGTTTGATGTTATGTGGCAATACGATACATCACAAGATATTTGCAGCTTTCCCCTCGATCCGCAACCCGAGACGGTGTCCGGTTATGCGACCGATGGTAGCGGCTATTACATCGTCCTCAGCGGCTGGACGAATTCTTCAATACCAACCAGCATTTTGGTGACAGATTTGAACGGCAATGAAGTCTACCCTCAGGCGATTGATCGTTATGGCAATTACTGGTCATCCGATTCCAATGGCAATCTGATAGATGATTTGGGACGTACGCCGGTCATTGTAACAACAAGCGGAAATGCGACCTACTATGATGTACTAGCCCCAAACGGAACAATCAATAACAATGGGATGCGGGTTCGCTACACAGTCACTACCGCTCCAATTCAGGTGAGCACACAGTTCAATCAATCAGGAGTCGCGGAATGGAGCGGAACACTGAATCCAGTACAAAGTATCCAACTACCAGACGGAAGCTCGTACAGTTTCTCTTATGATTCATATGGCGAGCTTTCTAGCGTAAAGCTCCCGACAGGAGGTAGCATTCAATATGGGTGGAGTAATTACGTTGATTCTTATCAGAATATGAACCGCTGGTTGACGTCCAGAACTGTGGGCGGCAGCCCTCCGATGACGTTTACGCCCTCAGTCCTTACTTCTTGTCCGAGTGGAGGGACAGGCTGCCAGCAACAAGTTCTCTTGCACAAACCGAGCGGGGATGAGATAGTTTACCAATTTACTCTAAACAATGGCGCTTGGAATACAAACATCATGACCTATAATGGCCCCGCATCTTCAGGTACTCCGCTCGTCAATGAGGTCAAGACTTACGACTTCGAAGAGTCGTGCCCATATTCTGATTGCATTCCCGTTACGTACATCTACAATATAACTTCAACGACAACGCTCAAAGATACGGGTCTCACAAAACAGACGAAATATGTCTACAACAGCCCGTGGCTCGGGAAGTTGAGTTTCTTGCAGCAGTGGGACTATTACACAGGAACGCCTTCAACTACGCCAACCCGTGAGACAGATTATGCCTATTCCAGTTCGGGCTATGACTTGACCCAGACAACCGTGTTCGACAGCAATCATAATCAAGTCGCACAAACGACCTACGGATACACTACCTCTGCCGTTGCGACCTCAGGTTTACCTCAGCATGGAACGGCAAATGCTGGAGGCCCTTATCTCCAGACCGTTTCTCAGTGGCTCAATACTGGCAGCCCTCCAGTCACCACGTATGCTATGGACGACAGCGGGATGACGACGAGCATCACTGACCCCAATGGCAACAAATCAACCATTGCATATCAGTGCTCGAATGCCCTTCCCTATCAGACAACTAACGCGCTGAGCCAAACGACGACTTACGGCTACGACTGCAACTCCGGTGCGATTACGAGCGTAAAAGATCCCAACGACTCAGCAGCCGGACGTGCGGGCACGGTCTATCAATATGAGGCTGTCGCAGGCAGGCTCCAGTCTGTTACTTATCCCGACGGGGGCCAAACAAGCTACTCCTATAATAGCCCAACCCAAACCGTAGCGTCCTCGAAGATCAATGTCAGCCAGAACTCCGACCAGGAAACGTTTTACGACAGCTTTGGGCGTGCTATCCGAAGCGCAGTCTTCAACGGAAGCGCGTGGTACCTCACAGATTCCTGTTACGATGCAAACGGACGTCTTCAGTCTCAGAGCGTTCCCTATTCCAGCGCGACCGATACGGGTGCGGAGGTCTGCTCGGGGAGCGTGACCTCCTATACCTATGACGGTCTGGATCGCCCAATCAATATCGCCAATGCCGACGGCAACACGCAGTACCAATATTCTGGACGTGCCGTAAAAGTCACCGGGGTGAACGGTGTGCAGAAGATCACACAGGTCGACGCGTTCGGACAGACGACGGCAGTATGCGAGATCTCCAGTACCGTGATGCAAGGAGACGCGGCGCAGAATTGTGGTCTCGACATCGCGGGAACTGGTTTCCTGACCAGTTATGCTTACGACCTTTTCAACCACAAGACCACCATTACCCAGGGAGTCCAGACACGCGTCTTCCAGGCCGACTCTGTGGGCCGCCCGACCCTCATGCAAGAACCGGAGGCGGGCCAGACAACCTATGGCTATCTCTATAACGGTACAGGTCTACAGGTGACCCGGACCCGCCCGCGCGCCAACCAGGCCAATCCCGGCACGACCACCACATCGACTACCCAATATGACGCCTTGGGGCGTCCGCTCAGTATCGTCTATAACGACGGCACGCCGACGAAAGGCTACAGCTACGACACGTCAGCAAACTGGACCAACTTCGCCCAGCAGAATCTCATAGGGCATCTGTCCATGGCATGGTTGAATACCACCCCAACTACGTGGGCGGGCACCGCCTTCAGCTACGACTCGATGGGCAGGGTTGCCACAATTGATCAGTGTCTTCCCTCCGGATGCGGGAACCCCGCCTACGATAAGCAGTTGCCGTATACCTACGATCTGGCAGGCGATCCGATCAGTGCAGGGGACGGTGCCGGAATTACAACCGCCTACACCTATTCCGATGCCGCTGAAGTGACAAGCATCTCCAGTTCAATGTCCGGGCCAACTTACCCCTCGGTACTGGTTTCGGACCTGAACGAAGGACCGTATGGGCCAGTCAGCTATCAGTTGGGCAATGGTCTCGATGTGAACTACCGCTACGACACGTTGGGCCGGGTCACTGGAGGATTTCTTTGCATCAACACGTTCCAACCGAACTGTACCGGCGGCAACGGGGCCGTCTATGGCTTTGCAACTGCGTACCGCGGGCCTCGCATGACGGCCACGGACGATACTGCGATCAACCAGCACCGCGACTACAGCTACGACGATTTCAACCGGCTGAGCTACACCAACATCTGGAATGGCCAGCAGACCTTCAGCTACGTCTACGACCGCTACGGCAACCGCTGGCAGCAGAACGCTCCGCAGGGAGGGCCGGCACCGTCGTACACTTTCAACAAGGTGAATAACCAGATTGTGGGCTTTGCGTACGACGCGGCGGGTAACATGACCAACGACGGCTTCCATAGCTACAGCTACGATGCAGAGGGCAACATCACCCAGGTGGATGGCGGCTCCACTGCCATCTATGCCTACGACGCTTTCAACCAGCGGGTGCGGGTGGATGAGGGGAGCACAGCGACCGAGTATGTCTTCAACCTCGCTGGGCAAAGGGTGTCCACATGGGACGGCAACAGCCACGCGCAGCTCCAGGGGCAGTACTACTGGGGCAGCCAGCCGATTGCGTTTTACCAGGGAGGCGCGCTGCACTTCCAGCATCAAGACTGGCAGGGCACAGAGCGGATGATCACCAGCTACAATGGCGGCGTGGAAGGCTCCTACAGCTCGCTGCCCTGGGGCGACGGCTACGCGGCGTCAGGTGCGGACGCGGACGCCTACCACTTCGCCCAGCTCGACCATGACACGGAGTCCGACACCGAACACGCCCAGTTCCGGCAACTCTCCGCCACCCAGGGCCGCTGGATGTCTCCCGACCCCTACAACGGCAGCTACGACCTCACCAATCCGCAGAGCTTCAACCGCTACACCTACGTGCTAAATAGCCCACTGTCGTTGATCGACCCATCAGGCCTCGACTGCACGCTTGTCGACGGGGGTGTAGTATTCGACTATGAACTCGGAGATAATCCCAAAGCTACATGTGAGCAGGAATCAGGCACATATACTGCTCCCGCAACTTATGAAGTAGATAGCGACCTTCCAGGAGTGCTTCTTATCGTCGAATCATCGAGTGATGGCTCTATCTACACCCAGCCTGATGGAACAGGCAGCGGCCTGCAAAGTCCTAGTGCCGGTAACTCTGCCCCAAACACAGCGACCATCAGTGTCTATCATCCATCGGTCACCCAATGTCTCGGTGAGGCCGCAATCGACGCCGGATTAGATCTCACTTCGCTGTCCGTCCTTCCAAGTGCGAATCAAGACAGTTGGCAGTGGCAAAGTGCCGGATGGAACTCCGGATTCGTTTATAAAGGAGCCGCAGCCGACTCGGCCCTAGGTCCGTCAACCGGGGTGGATACCCTGGAGAAAGGAGCCGACTGGGTCGCAAACAGTCCGTGGGCACAGGGAGAAATTCGACAATTTCTAAGAAGCCAAGGAGTCAACTGGTCCGTGAAGCACGTTTCAAAGGATGCTGCTTGGCTCGGAAAGTGGGCTGGAAGGGTCGGCGGGGCGCTTGCCGCGTACAGTGCGTACCAGAGGTATCAGAAATGCAGGGGATACTAAGGAAAAGAATGCTAGCGAGCGACGATGTCTTGGGCTGGACCGCCGTCGCAGTTGCACTAATTGCTGCGATCGTCCTAGACAAAGGCAGCGCGCCGCATAAATGGCACGCAGCCATCATGTGGACCGTTGTTGCGTTTCTAGGTCTTTTAAAGTTTAGTCAAAAGAAATGGAACTCATGGCGATTCTGGATTTTTTGTGTGGCCTGCTTGGGTCTCCACGTATTCGCGATGTGGGCCATTTTCGGGAAGCTTTTGCCGCGGCTTGTTCTAGGCACGTTGTACGTGATTCCACTCGCCGTTGTTGAAGCAATATTCCTAACCGGTATTTTTTACAGGCTGGAGCGCAAGCTGTCTTCAGAGCACCATCATGGTCGGAACCGTTCGGGGTAAAGCCCAGACAAGCGAAGTGATCCGTATTTCTTATGCCTTAGATAACGGAAAACAGACTCAACAGCAGTGCCTTGCTGCTTACTACAATACAACCGCCAGTGAGGTCGTGGACTTTGGAAGCCTGTTGGGACTAGTACCAGGATGGAGTCCAAATGCCAAGACAAATATCAAAGAAATCGCCACCTTAGGCGCAGCTAAAGCTGTGGGCTTGAAAGGGTCTGCTAAACTTGCAAGTACCTATGACGTTCAGCAGATTCGGACTCTCAATTCTCTCGTTAAGATTCCTTCGGAGGCAGGTGGGGGCCTAGACACAATATTCCATTTTCTGAGCAAAGCCGTATTGGTTGTAACAACAGCGGCTATCGTTATAGACATTTCAGCACACTATGCGTGTTGGGCCGCTGCTCCTGGACTTGCGAATAGTTGGGCGCAGGGTCAGCAATATTGAAACTCTAGTCGAATAAGAGGCCTACAAATGATCTGGAGACATTCGCCAGCATGGTTGATGGTTGAGTTGGCATTATTGTTGGCATGATGGGGTGGGGCCTACTGTTGTGGAGTCCAAAATCAAAACCGCATGGCTTTGGGCTTCGTTGATGATCATATGCGTGATCCTCTACCTAATTTTCGCCCATTAAGTGTCCCAAACACATGGACTAGCCCAAATAATCCAACCACCCCGAAGCCTTGGATCAAGCGACGGCAATCAGAGCCTCAAAAGTGACGAGAGTTCGGAAGTCGTCCACTAAGGCCGACCATTTCTTTTCAATAGTTTAGTTTCCCTGAAGCGATCAAATGGGAACAAGCGCAGGAACTTCCTGTGCGTGAGGTGCGTCTGTCTTAATCGGGCGTGGTGTCATACTCATCCGGGCTTTCCTCATCTTGGAACAGAATTTCCGGCCATCGCTTTATGGCCACTTTCGTTTCTAGCTTTCCGGCCGGTCCACTCACACCATACCAGCCGCGAAATTTTCTCCTGACACGTGTCCATGCAGCCGCATCTTCCAGAAGAGTGCATGCAACGCCAGCCGAGATTG
>Ga0105240_10007012_pt1 | contig 16446 bp, 5 predicted proteins | sample KBSC54metaG_FD_80426 | JGI IMG/M metagenome (GOLD analysis project Ga0105240, IMG submission 80426) | Corn rhizosphere microbial communities from Kellogg Biological Station, Michigan, USA - KBS C5-4 metaG | ecosystem: Host-associated > Plants > Roots > Rhizosphere > Soil | place: Michigan, USA... | reverse complement strand
CTCGTGCGGGGCGACTTCACAAAGAAACCCGCCTTCACCGCCTACAAACACCTTACCGATCATTCGTAATCGTGCATTCAAACCTGTCATCGCCCGTGAAACGCAATAATTTCTGGCTGATTCTTGTTTTAGGCGCGCTGACCGCGCTTTGCCCATTTTCGATTGACATGTATTTGCCCGCTTTTTTAAAAATTGCCGCGGAATTTAAAATTCCCAGCGCGGCCATGTCGCTGACGCTTTCCGGATTTTTCGTCGGACTGGCTACAGGCCAACTTTTTTATGGACCCTTACTGGACCGCTTCGGAAGAAAACGTCCGCTTTATGCAGGCTTAAGCCTTTATATTCTGGCCTCGATCGGCTGTTGGAATGCCCATTCTCTTCAAACGCTAGTCTTGTTTCGTTTTATTCAAGCGCTAGGCGGTTGCGGCGCCAGCGTTGCCGCCATGGCGATGGTGCGCGATTTCTTTTCCGGAAAAGAAATTGCCAAAGTCTTTACGCTGCTTATTTTGATCCTTGGAGTTTCTCCCTTACTTGCCCCCACCGTCGGAGGATATCTGGCGACTTGGTTTGGCTGGAAATCCATTTTCATGATGTTGGCCGCGATTTGCGCGGCGATGTTAGCCGCCGTCCGCTTCTATCTGCCTGAAGGCCATGCCCCGGATCCGACGCATTCACTACGTCCGGGACCAATTCTGCGCGGATACTTAGAGATCCTTAAAGAACCCCAGTTCTATACGCACGCCTTGGCCGCTTCTCTCGCGCTCTCCGGTCTCTTCGTTTACTTAGCCAGTTCACCCATGATTTTTATGGAGATCTTTCGCGTCACCCCGCAAGTCTATGGATGGATTTTCGGGATATTGGCCATGGGCTTTGTCGGCGCCAGTCAATTAAATTTTCTGCTGCTACGAAAATTTAGCAACGAAGAGGTTCTCTGGACGGGATTGATTGGATTGACCGTGATCGGCATTCTCTTCGTTATCGCTGCGCTTCAAGGGTGGTTTGGATTAACGGGAACAATGATTCTTCTCTTTCTCTTCTTGGCCTTTTTCGGCATCGCCAATCCCAACGCCTCCGCCTTGGCTCTAACACCGTTCACGCGGAATGCGGGCAGCGCATCGGCCATGCTGGGCTTTCTGCAAATGGTCATCGGCGCCATTGCCTCGATCGGCATCAGCCTGCTCAATATCCATCACATCACCCCTATCGCTGCGATGTTTGCCGTCTCAGGAATTCTCGCGCTCATCGTGATGCGGCTAGGGACGCATCGCATCATCAAAAATCCGATTCAAACCCACGAACCTTCCGCAATCGATACGCTGATCTAAAACTCTCTCAGAAAGTCCCATCCTAACGCTCGCGCATCTCGATTATTTATTGGCGCCATCGTTAGAATCGCAATCGGCTTGGAGCTTAGCGACTATTCTTACGCCATTAAAAAAACTCTATGGGCATCTGCTGGACAATACGCTGAAACTTCCGGAACGGTTTTATGTTTCTAGGCCTGTAAAAACTGCCGCTTAATATGAAGTGGGCGTGCCGAGTTTAAAATAAAATGTGGCGCCTAGACCCACCTGCGCTTCAGCCCATATTTTTCCACCATGGCGGCGAATAATCCGCTCTACCGTAGCTAAGCCGATTCCCGTACCGGGGAAATCATTCACGGAATGCAAGCGCTGAAAAGCGCCAAAAAGTTTATCGCGATAGGCCATGTCAAAACCAGCACCATTATCGCGAACAAAATAAATACTTTCGCTACCGGCAGGAAGATGAATGCCAAACTCAATGACCGGCGCGTTTGTTTTCTCGCTGAATTTCCAGGCGTTTGCCAATAAATTTCCCAACGCTATACGCAAATAGTCCGGATCGCCACGCACTTGAACAGCCGGTTCTATTTTAAAAGTGACGACGCGCTCGGGCTGACTGTCTTGGAGTTCTTTGATCAGCTCTTGACTAAGGGCGCTTAAATTCACAGATTCCATGCGCACATGGTCGCGATTCAAGTGCGCTAATTTCAACAATCCATCAATCAATTGCCCCATTCGCTGGGCGGCTTCACGTATGCGGCGCAGATGCTTTTGTGCCGTGGCATCTAACTGCGACACATAGTCTTCGAGAAGAATATTGCTGAAGCCATCGATGGCCCGTAACGGCGCGCGTAAATCATGGGAGACCGAATAACTAAACGCTTCCAGTTCCTTATTGGCTTCTTCTAATTCTTCCGCCCATTTACGGCGCAAGCGACCCAATTCTAAATGCGTTTTGACGCGCGCCAAAAGTTCACGCGCGGAGAAGGGCTTGGACAAATAATCATCGGCGCCCGATTCTAAACCTTCGACAGAGGACTCTTCACCAGTGCGCGCCGATAATAGAATGACAGGCAAGGTGCGCGTTTGCGGCGTCTCGCGTAATTTTCGCAGCAATCCCAGGCCATCAAGATTGGGCATCATCACATCACTTAGAATCAAATCGGGTTTTTTTTCGAGCGCTGCCGAAAAAGCTAAAAGCCCATCCGAAACCGCTTGGACTTCATAATGCGGTTCCAGTAAGCCCGCCACATAAGCGCGTAAATCCGCGTTATCATCCGCCAATAGGACGTGAGGACGCAGCACTGAAGCGCGGGACTTAACGGGCGGCGTTTTCACTTCATCCGGTAACCAACGCAATGCTTCTTCCACATATGCGGAGGCACGCGTTGCTTTTGAGTTTAGAATGGACTGTCCATTTTTTATGGCGGAATTGGCGCTTAAATGCGCATGTCCTGTTTTAATGGTGACTTTAAACGTGGTGCCTTGCCCTTCTTCGCTCTCCACAGCAACAGCTCCGCCATGCAGCGCCGCGAGCTCTTGAACTAAAGCAAGACCAATGCCAGTGCCTTCATAGGTCCGAGACTTGGCGCCTTTCACGCGATAGAAGCGCTCAAACAAACGTGGCAGTTCAGCTTTGGCAATCCCCACACCGGAATCCGTCACAGACAGTTCCACCACTTCTTTTTTCCAACGCAAGGCCAGCGTAATACCGCCTTTAAACGTGTGCTTGAAGGCGTTCGATAATAAATTTAAGACGATCTTTTCCCACATTTCTTTATCGACATGAATCGGCTCAGGCAATGGCGGACAATCCACCGTTAACGTTAGATTGGCTTTTTCAATCGCCGAGCGAAAGACGCCCGCCAACTCTTGTGTATAGGTGGAAAGATCGATCGGCACATAGGTCGCTTCGATACGGCCAGATTCGATGCGTGAAAAATCTAAAAGCGTATTGACGAGTTTTAAAAGGCGCAGACTATTGCGGTGTGCGGATTCCAAGCGTTCACGCCGTGCCGGTGGTAAGGGTTGATTCTTTTCCGCCAGCTCTTCTTCTAAAGGGCCCAACATCAAAGTCAGCGGCGTCCGAAATTCATGACTGACGTTCGAAAAGAAAGCGGTTTTTGCGCGATCAATTTGCGCCAAGGCTTCGGCACGTCGGCGTTCTTCTTCATAAGCTTGGGCATTGGCCACCGAAGCGGTTATTGTGCCCGCTAATAAATCATAGAACGCGCGGTAGTTTTCGTTCAGTGGAAGACGCGAACTTACGCCCGCGACCATGACGGCCACCGGCCTTTCCCGGCCCGCCGGCGTAATGGGCATGACCATGGCTGTCTTGGGAGGTTCTGGGTAAGGCCCTTTTAAAAAAATCTGAAAGTCCGGATCGAGCCCATCGACTTGGCACAGTTGATTGGACTTGATGACAGAAGTAAAGGACCAAGGATCAGAAGACGTGAAGCGGATCTCTTGAAGTCGCGGGCTTATCGGCGTTTCCAAAGCGATCCCGGCATGTGCGACCAATCGCGCGCCATTCTCTTTCTCCTCAATCAGATAAAACAAAATGAACGGCAGATCAAAGGAAAAATCTTTAAGTGTATGAGCGGCTAACGCATAGACATCGTCGCTGGCCTGCGCTTTCCCCGTGCGCGCCGCTAAATCGCGGATTTGCCGCGTTCGGCGTTCACCAACCATTTTGCCGGTGGTTTCGGTCACGGGATGAAACAACCCACCCACGCCGCCGGATTCATCGTGGATCGGGCTAAACGAAAACGTAAAAAAAGTTTCTTCTAGATATCCGTTACGATCTAAAAACATGCGTTGGTCTTCCAGAAAAGATGTTTTTCCGGCCAAAGCGCTTTCGAATGCCGCCCCAATGGCCGGCCAGGCCGACGCCCAACATTGGGAAAAATCTTGTCCCATCGATTGCGGATGTTTGCCGCCGCAAATCGGCCAATAGCCATCGTTGTAAATTTGCGTGTGTTCGCGACCCCAGGCTAACGAAATAGGAAAATTGGAGGCTAAGCAAAGACTAACTGTCGTTCGTAAACTTTGTGGCCAAGTACCCAGCGGACCTAGGGGCGTCTGACTCCAATCCATCGCGCGAATCAATTGACCCATTTCGCCGCCGCCCACCAACCAATTGGCCGAAGAATTTTCCGGATTAACCGGTTTCTTCATCGCGGATTCAACGCCATAAAGTTTTTGACCCGTTCAAACTCCTGCATTACTTTGTCGAAAACCTCTGGTGCTGTTTCCAGTTGCTGATCTTCTGCCATGTGTTCAATGTCCCGCAATAAGGGAACCATGCCTATGGCGCCAAAACAGACACTGGAGCCCGCCAAACTATGGGCATAGCGCTCGACCTCTTTGGTGGCGCCTTTCTCTATCGCTGCTTGCAGATGCTGTAAATGGCCAGCGGCCTGTTCAAAATAAGTGACTGTCAAACGTTCCATTGCCTTTGCATTGCCTTCTGTGGCTTCCTTAAGGACTTCAAGATCAACGGGATTCTGTGAGGCTGGACCTGGCACTGGGGCAGCGGGGAGCGGCTCTGTTTTTGGCGCTACCTCGGGAGCTGGAAGCCAGCGATCTAAAATTGTTTTTAAGTTTTCCATCTTCACAGGCTTTACTAAACAATCATCCATTCCAGCTTCCAAACATTTTTGGCGATCCTTCTCCAAGACGTTCGCCGTCATGGCAATCACCGTCGTATGAAGAGCGCCATTGGCTTCCCGCCGGCGGATTTCTCGAGTGGCTTGATAACCATCTAATTCGGGCATTTGGCAATCCATTAAAACGACCGGATATTCGACGCTGCCTAAGGCCCGTAGGGCGTCCATGCCATGGATGGCGACTTCCGATTGAAACCCTAACTTGGCCAACTGCTCTTGAGCCAGAATGCGATTAAATTCATTGTCGTCCACAACCAAAATGCGAACCCCTTCGCGCACCGGCGTGGGAGAAGCGGGAACGACCTTCTCTGAAATGCTTGATCCCTTATTCAACCCCATAATCCCTTTGGCCAAAGGAACCGTAAACCAAAACGTAGATCCTTTGCCAAAAGTACTCTCGACACCCATTTCGCCGCCCATGAGCTCCACTATTTTCTTAGAAATGGCCAATCCTAATCCGGTCCCCCCGAATTTTCGCGTAATCGAACTGTCGGCTTGCGAAAATGGCTGGAAGAGATGGCGTTTGCCTTCTTCCGATAAGCCAATGCCTGTATCGCTGATTTTGAAACAGAGCATGATCTTGAGGCCCATGTCTTTGACGGTGGAGACATGGATCCGGACTTCGCCTCTTTCCGTAAATTTAATGGCATTCCCAGCCAGATTCACCACCACTTGCTGCAGCCGTCCGACATCTCCGCAAAGCGATTCGGGAATGGCGTCTTGGATCTCGGAGAGTAAGGTAATTCCTTTGGGATTGGCTTGATGAGCTAGCAGTTTCACTATGTTGTCGATCGCCGCAGGGAAATTAAAGGTTTCATTTTCCAACGCCAACTTTTCCGATTCGATCTTTGAAAAATCCAAAATATCATTGATGATGCGCAAGAGTGATTCGCCAGCGCTTTGCACGACTTTCCCGTAATTTCTTTGCGTTGGGGTAAGCTCCGTAGTCATTAAAAGCTCGGTCATGCCAATCACGGCGTTCATAGGGGTACGAATTTCATGACTCATATTGGACATGAACTCGGCTTTGAGACGGGCCGATTCTAAAGCCACATCGCGCGCTTCAGCCAGCTCTGCCGTGCGTTCCCGAACCAATTCCTGGAGGTGCTCGCGGTGACTTACCAACTCATGTTCCGCACGCTGACGTTCTACGGCATAGGATAAGACCCGGCGGAGTAACCCTTCGTCGAATTTGCCTTTTACAAGATAATCTTGCGCGCCGGCCTGAACGCAGCGAATTCCGACCGATTCGTCCATCAAACCGGTTAATACCACAACGGGAATGTGTGGGGCTAGCGAACGCATGCGAGTGACCGTCTCGTAGCCTTGGGCGTCCGGGAGGGACAAATCCAGCAAAATAATCTCAAAATCCCCCTCCGCCAGCCGCTCACGGGCCTGCTCAAAACGGGCGACGCATACCAGCTCCGTGAGCATGCTGGACTGTTTCAGCATCCGCTCCAGGAGTAGCGCATCCTCAGGGTTGTCCTCAACGCATAAGATCTTCAGGACCCTATTATTCATAATCATCCCTTGCATTTCACAACTTATGGGGTTATTCGACGATAAATCGGGATTATTAACAAGGAAACTTTATGCAAACGCCGCCTACATTAACAAGTTGTTTCCTTGTAAGGGGGTTTATGATGCGCAAAGAGGATGCATGGATGATTTAACCAGCTTGGGGCAGGAAGGCTTGGTCGCTCGGGTCAATGCCCTACGCTTTGCGGCCGTGGACTTTCATAAAGAAATTCCGGGCGCCGAAGAGTCCGTCCGGCGTATTAGCCGATCCCTGCAGATGCCGGAATGCTCCAACCGCTACCCGGAAGTGTCGGCGATCGCCTCGATCCTGGAAAAAGTCGATGGCAGCGGCATGGAAGCTAATTTGCAAAAATTTCTACCTATCTTACGCGGCATCACGGCAAACATAGTCCACCGGCAAATCAATGTGCTTTGTGTGGAAGATGATGCTGTGGCACGGCAAATTATTGAATTACGACTCTCCGCATCCAATTTATCTATTTACATGGCCTCCAAATTGACGGACGCCGAACAAATTTTAAAGGAACATGACATTTCTCTTGTCCTCCTCGATTTGGGTCTACCCGATGGAGACGGTCGCGATTTACTCCTGCGTTTGCGTGAAAATCCCGCGACAACGGCTATTCCCGTGATTGTCTTATCCAGCAAACAAGGCCATCAAGCGCAGATGGAGTGCCTGGCTTTAGGGGCCAACAACTTTATCCCCAAACCTATAGATCCGGTAACGATCTCGATGCTGGTGACGACCGAGCTGGAACGCTCTTCTGAAATTATGCGCCGGTCGCTGTTGGACAAACTGACTGGCATTCCCAACCGCACGGCTTTTTGCAGTGCGCTTCTGCGCGCCAGCCAACTCGCGTTCCGTTCTGGGCAGCCCTTATCGGTAGCGCTTTTTGATATCGACCATTTCAAAACCGTCAATGATTTATATGGTCATGCGATGGGCGATGAAGTGCTTTGCCGAGTGGCCTCCGTCGTGTCACGATCTTTACGCGATTCGGATATGCTGGCCCGCTGGGGCGGCGAAGAGTTTGCTGTTTTCTTCCCCGATACCACACCGGCGAATGCGCATATCGTTTTAGAAAAGGCGCTTACCGCTTTTCGTACCAAACAATTTGTGACTAAAGAAGGGGCGATCTTTCAGGTGTCTTTTTCCGCCGGCGTCGCCCTGGTCAACCCTAGCCTTCCCATTGACCAATCGATGGCGGAAGCGGATGCCTACCTTTATAAGGCGAAAGCGGCTGGGCGCGGCCAAGTGTTAGGCGAAGGCGATAAAGAGGCGGCTTTTAAAACCACGATTCTGGTAGTGGAAGACGATAATTTTATTACGTCGATGCTGCAATATTGTCTGGAACAGCACGACTTCAAAGTGCTTTATGCCAAAGATGCTAAACATGCGTTGGAAGTCGCATCTAAAAACCAAATTTCATTAATTACGTTGGATGTGAACCTCCCCGGAGAAATCAGTGGATTGGAACTCTTACAAAGCTTTCGCAAAATAAAGTCTCTCTACCATGTGCCCATCGTCATGTTAACCTCCGATGATAAACAAGAAGACATTCTGCGCAGTTTTCAATTGGGCGCCGACGACTACATCAAAAAACCATTTCTTTCCCGCGAATTAGTCGCCCGTATCGACCGTTTCCTAAAAAAACAATAACCCCTGTAGTCATCCTGGCGGCCGTCAGCCAGGATCCACGTTTGACGTGGATGCTGGATCAAGTCCAGCATGACGGCGGAAAATGTTACACCTGAGACGGTCCACGGGCGATGTGTGATCTGACATCTGACATCCTACATCGACCATCTAACATCTCCCATCGTCATCTTCCTCCCGTCGTCATCCTGGCGGCCGTCAGCCAGGATCCACGTTTGACGTGGATGCTGGATCAAGTCCAGCATGACGGCGGAAAATGTTACACCTGAGACGGTCCATGGGCGATGTGGATCTAACATCTGACATCCTACATCGACCATCTAACATCTCCCATCGTCATCTCCCTCCCGTCGTCATCCTGGCGGCCGTCAGCCAGGATCCACGTTTGACGTGGATGCTGGATCAAGTCCAGCATGACGGCGAAGCCCAACATGACAGCTTGTGCTTAGGGGAACGAAACCGCGAGAATTTTTAAAGATATAATCGGCTCGCATCTTGCTCTTTACATGTAATCTGCAGAGTCCCCCGCCGCTAGTCTCAAATGGCGAGGACTAGTCTCCCTCTAATGCAAGGAGACGTGGAACTCCGGTACCCTTCGAACCTTTGACGACGCTCAAAACCACTCATGAGCGACTGAAGGAAATCGAACCACTCCGGGACTGCCCCGCAACAGTGTTGAGGCAAATCAGAAATTAGAAATCAGAGATCAGATATCTCCGATTTCTGATCTCAAATCTCTGATCTGCCCTTAGTCTGGTCTACTGCCGATTACGATACGTTGAAGTAAGCCTTCGTGGGAGGGCATGAATAGCCGTTGAGGGTTTTCTTTTTCCTTGGTCGCGCCTGTTCTGCCTTTTTAAAGAACAGGCTTTTTTTATCTGAGGAATTTTATGACTCGCTATATTCGGCTAAGCCTTTGTTTGATTTCGATCAGCGCCTTGATGTTGTCATCGCTTCCGGCGATGCCGCTGGGTATCCCCAGACTCTCATTGGCTCCAAAACCTTATTTTAAAGAGCAGGCGCTTGCGGCGCCGGCTTTGACTGATGTCCATGATCCAGCACGACGTGGGAGCACCCCCTTCGCTAATACCGTCGCCCACGTGCGGGCATTGGCATTGAACAAAACAGCTAAAGCGGCGAGTCCGCTCCTGGTACTCGCGGGATTCCTGTATGCGACGGCGGCGCATGCCGCCCAGGTCGCTGCCCAAACCATTTCGGTGGGTGGACCGGAGCTGATCAACGTAGTAACCCACCATGTCATTCATGTTCCCTATGTGATCAAATCCGGCGACTCGCTGAGCGCGATCGCCAAACATTTTGGCCTCACGGATTGGAAACCGCTTTATGACTTGAACAAAGAACTCATCGGGACCAATCCGCATGTCATCGCGCAAAACCTAAAGCTGCTGATTCCGCAAACGCAACAGATCCGTCAGTTCATCATGCTCCAAACCCCGTCGCTGCCGATGCCACGCCTGGACACCGTTTCCTTACTCGACTGGACACCCCACCTCCCCGCCGAGCTAGGGATCGTTTTCGTCGTTCTCGTCATAGCCCTCGCGAGTCTGACTTGGATTTATCGAAGCCGGATATTTAAGAAACTCCCCATGGTGCTTGTCTTTGCCGCGGTTTTGTCCGGTGGCCATCCCATTAAAAAACCGACATCTGCTAGGCCTGCGATTGCCGCGCCGGTGGTTCAGTCGCAAATGACGCCGGCGATCGTTCAAACGCCAGGATCGGAAATGTTCACGAACCATTTTTATATCACGCCAGAATTTCCGCATTATGCGTTACTCACGACGGAGGAGAAAGCCACGGTGAAGATGAAGAAAATCTCTGCCGGAAAAAATTTCCAGGCGAACGAGCCCCTCGTGGAAATTACCCAAGACCCATCGCTAGCGCGAAAAAAAATAAGCGCCGCGCGCATTAAGCTTCAAGAATTTGAACGCCGAGACCCACGCATGCAAATCCTTTTTCAAAGTGAATCGATTACCGAGCAAGAATATGACGATCACAAGAAAGGGCTTATGGAGGCACGGGAAGAATTGATCCGTGCCCAAGACTCGATCCGCTACCTTATTTCGCTGCCGTTTCCGGGTCAGATTCGGCGCGTCGTGACGGGAGACGTCAGCAAAAATATTCCATATCTAGACGTCGCCGATCACCGCCTGGCGGCGCTACCGCTGCCCAAAAACGCCAAGGCGTTTCTACATCCTGGCGGGCCTGGCGTGGATGTGCTCGCGCTGATGCAAAGAGGATTCCCTGTCACCTTATCTGTGAATGGCCAGATGCTCCCCGCTTCCAATTTCACGATCGAAGGGGACACCGATGGAGAGAAAAGAGTGACGTTCTTCATCCCCCATACGCTCTGGCGCGGCGAGCAAGGACAGATCCTTCGTTTATCGATCGAAGCTCCAGCCCTCCTGAATGATGAGCGCGCTTTTCCCGTCGAGTGGAGCGAGCCGCCCTACGAGATTACGGCCCCAGAGGATGGGAACCTAAAATATTTACATTTTCTTCAACCGGGCACGCGCTTACCCGCTGGACCAACGACCTTTCTAGCTTACACGCCATCCGCGATCGATAACGATCTACGTGTACGCACCGCACGGAGAGATTTTTTGAAAGCCAAAGCCGGACGCGTCAAACACTTGGTAGACATTGGCGCGGAAATGCTGCTCTCCTATGAAAAACTTAAAACGGATCTGGAATTGGCCGAACTCGAGGTCGTGGATGCAAAAGAGAAAAAAGAAAAAATGCAAAAGCCGGTCTTCCACATTCCCTCCTCCGTTGTTATACGCCAGCCGCTCTATGGACAAGGTCAGCCGATCAAGGCCGGAGATTCGCTTGTTACGCTGGTCTCTGACCGTCTCAAGTCCGTGTTACTCGTGGCCACGCCAGTCGTGGACCATGTAAAACCTGGCGACACGCTCTCGGTCATTTTAAGAGGAACGGGCGCACGTTTCCCGGCGGTAGTTCGCACGATCCATTCCGCAGCGAATCCCAAAGACAGGGAAGTGACGGTGGAGATCGACGGACGCGGGCTGTTGCGCCCAGGACTTTGCGTCGAATACGACGCACCGGCCACACAAAGTCGGAAAGAGACATCATCAGCGCATTGGATCGTCGGGAAGATCCGCCAATCCTCTGATTACGACTGGGTTCGCCATGCGCTGGACGAGGTGGCCACGCATCCCACGTTAAGCGAAGAAGAGCGGGCGACTATTTTCAACGCGATCGTACAGGATGCTACCGTTCCGGTGCTTTATAAAGAATGGGCGCTCATTAAGCTGGTCGACATCGGAAAAATCGATACGGTGTTTCATTTTTATTATCAACAAAATCAGACGAACGACGGATTGCGTTCCTTGGCGTCCCGTTTGCTCTATGATCAGTTGTATGAAGTGTCGCTCTATAATTGGCCGGCTCTCGCCACCCAGGAGGATCAGATTCTCATTGACCGTTACTTAGTTTCGCTTATTCAACACGATGCCAAAAATAGAGTAATGGCCCTATTGCAGCTCCGCTGGGCTCAAAGTCCACACCCTGTGGTCGCGCGGTGGTTGGAAGATTCCGACTTGCGTCGTCTAGCCGTCGATGAAAATTTCCGTCACCTGGCCGCGCACTCGATTCAGGAGCGCCAGGAGCCGCTCATCGGCAATGATCACCCGATCGCTAAGCTAGCGTTGCTCCTTGGCTTTTCGAATCCGCAGCGTCGCCAAGACTTATCGGCGATTGGCGATTATCTGACGTATGGCGATCAGGTGCTTCCCCTCTTATCCGAAAAGGCCCCCGCGTTCGTCGCCGTTGTGCGCGTTCCGCTGACGCCCCTTAAAAATAAGAAGACACGGGTCGCCCCTGCGCCCTTAGAGAGTTCCTCAAACAATGCTTTATATTTTGCTGAAGGCGAGCCAAGCGACATGAGCACGCCAGGCGCTAAAACATTGGCTTATGAATTGGCGGAGACTCATGATGTGGTTTTTTCCCAACTGACGCAGGAGTTCATGCGTAAAAAGAATTTGATCGACTTGATTCATTTGTTCAATCGACTTTCTTTAGAGCGACGAAAAATTCTTCTTTCCGAAATGGCGTCATCAGGACTTTTGGCGAATGTGGCGCTCTATCAGGAAACCATCGCTTGGAAAACATCGCTCGATACCGTGTGGGCGGAATTTTTTAGGAATTTCTATCGAGATACGCTGACCCTCGCGACGGATCCTACTATTCGGCATTCCGTGATACGCGCCTTGATTAAAACCTATCGCACCGAATTGGACTTGGCGCAGGCGGCTTACGGGCGTAAAGATCGCGCGGATATGAAGACGTCGTCGTCAGATGAAGTCCGTGACTACCATCAAATGGCCGAGTCTGCTCTACGCCATCAAATCACCCATGATTTATTAATGGAGCGCGCCACCTTAGTGAAACAAAAAGTTTTTTCCGATAAACAGGGACGCGCTTCCGATCAAGCGATTGCCATCGACACGGCGAACCATGCACTGGAATTGGAATTTTCCGGTTCACGCACAGAGGATCAATCTAGGCTACAGGCGCTTTTGTCAAAAACGGAATTATCTTTGCAGGACGTCGAACAAAGAATGACCCACGATAAAAGTGTCTTTGGCGGTTCCAGTACGAAACTCTGGGTGACCTCGCCATTTTTTAATGGCCGCATGCGAAATTTTATTGTGGCCATCACCCTCCTGGTAGGGTCGATTTTAGGGCTGGTCTATTGGAAACCTAAAACGGCACCCACCGCCGCGACGGATTCCACATCAAAACCCGCGGGAAATGTCTTAGCGCTATTTGCGCAAACCGGGAATTCGGCCGCCCGCGAAATCCATCGCGACTATCAGGCCAACAAACGTGCTTTTTTTATATTGATCAGCGTTCGGGTTCTTATCAGTGTGCTGTTATGCGGCGCGATCTCATCGTTGGAACTTTATGGAAATATATCCGAATTCTTAGTTCTTTATTTAGGACTCTTCGCCATCGATAATATTTTCACAGCGGCACTCATCGAAAACAGAGAAGTGTTCAATAAGATTTTGATCGATCACTTTCTGGCACGCTTCAAAATTCTTGTCGAGCACATCAGAGGGCGACGCGAACCGAATCCCAATGCCTCGCGTGTTTATAACGATCCGATTCTCACCGCGACCCAATTCGCCAATGGTCAAATGCTTTTACTCTATTCCGCCGCCGATCTTGCGGGTATGTATGCCCTCGGCATGGGATTGTTATTTGTCAGTCCTGGACTCGCGCTGGGATACCTCGGCGTAACAACGCCGCTTGTGCTTTTTATCGTCTGGAGACTCGGACTGATGAACAAATCGCGCATTTCCCCTAAACCCTTATTAATGAATACGCTTGGCGAGGAAAAACAACGCTCCTTCAACCAATGGATGCAAGGCGCCATGCTCTTAGCGAAGATGGGATTTCTCGATGACGTTGCGCCGCCGGAATTTGTGGCCTTTTCTGGGACGAGCACACGACTTATCAAACAGAAGATGAAGCATACCCGACGCTTGCGCGCATTGGGGTTGTTTTTCCTGATCGGAGGCGCGATGGCAGGATGGCCTTTGTCGACATTGACCATGTACATGGGACTGGCCACCTTTTTCTTTTTGGTCGATTTGGCTAAGGGAATCTCGGAATGGCGTCCTGCCAACGAGAGTATCTTGAGTTTCTTACGTACGCATGCAAGCTTACCGAAGGCGACGCTACTGCCGGCGGGAGCGTCGATTCATGGCCTTGAGCTAAAAAATTTTTCGATGTCTGTGGTTGATCCCACGAACGCGTCCGGAATTCAGCCCTTAATTCAGAGCGCCAATTTGAAGTTTTTGATCGGCACCGTTCACGAGATCTCGGGAGCCAACGGGAGTGGCAAGACAACATTGTTGCGAACGATGGCCGGTATGGCGCCCAACACGCAAACGTCGGGCGAGGCCCAGCTGATCGGCGAAACGGCAGAGGGTGAACCGTTCACGATGGATGTGCGCGCGGCGAGGAATTACGTGCATTATTTCAAACCGATCGCGTTTACTGAAGGAATGACCATCGAATGGTTTATGAGCAAGTTGAAAAGTCATGCGCAAAAAGAATTGTTCACAGACTTGGTCACGGCGACGGCACCGCGTCTGTTAGGCCATCGTCAAAAGGACGTGACCATTGCATCACAAGGCCAACAAGATCGGTTGCAATTGGCCTTTCTCTTGGCGCGAACGGAAAAACCGGTCATTCTTTTGGATGAAGCGCTGGCCAGCATGGATCCTGATGCCCGTATGCAATGGATCAGCCTCTTGAAAAAGTATGCCACGCAGAACAACAAACTGATCCTTATTGTTGAAGCCTCGGCGGCGGACTTGCGCGCCACGCTTGAACTACGAGCAGGATATTTTTATGTCCGGAGGGCCGCTTAGCTTTATCACCCCAACACAAAATGTATCGAATGCTGTGCGCCGTCGTCGCGTAAAAGAATTCCTGAACCGACGCGCGCAGGCTTGCCATCGACATCGACGGTAAAAATGCCTCGGGAAACACCATTGGGATTTTCAACTTTGACGGCGTAGCGTGCGGAATGATACCGGAAGGTCAACTCAAAACCTTTCCAGGTTTTGGGAATGCAAGGATCCATGAAGAGCTGCGTACCACGTAAGCGGAAACCTAAAATCCATTCCATGCCGGCGCGATACATCCATCCGGCGGAACCGGTATACCACGTCCAGCCGCCGCGTCCTACATGCGGAGACTCCGCATACACATCGCCGGCCGCGACATACGGTTCTACTTTATAGCGATGAATGTCAGAGCGGGTCGCGCCATGATGAATCGGATTCAATAAAGAAAATAATTCGCCCGCTTTATCGCCGTCGCCTATGGCCGCAAATGCAAGCACCGCCCAGACCGCCGCATGCGTGTATTGCCCGCCATTTTCTCGTACACCCGGCAAATAACCTTGAATATAACCGGGATTCGGCAGCGCTGGCTTATCGTCGGAGACCATGCGATCCACGCCCTGGAACGGCGGCGTAAACAAAAGAACTAATTTATCCTCTTTGCGAACTAAGCGCTCATAGACGGCCGCCATTGCACGGGCCGCGCGCGCCGGATCGGCGGCCCCGGATAAGACACCCCATGATTGGGCAATGGAATCAATTTGACATTCTTGATTGGATGCCGAACCTAAAGGACTGCCGTTATCGAAATAAGCGCGGCGATACCAATCCCCATCCCAACCGTTCTGTTCCAAGGCTGCTTTTAAAGAGCTGACATGCAAGCGCCATTTTTCGGCGCGCTCGGACTCTCCACGTTTTTCCGCGATCTTGGCGAATTCCCACAACGCGCTATGTAAAAACCATCCCAGCCAAATACTTTCGCCTTGACCTTCAAAACCCACGCGGTTCATGCCGTCATTCCAATCGCCGGTCCCCATCAGGGGCAAGCCGTGAGCGCCCACGGCTAAACTACGATCCAAGGTGCGCGCAGCATGCTCAAATAAGGTGGCCGTTTCGGACAATGTCTCCGGCTGGAAATAGGCGTCTTCTTTTCCCGGGGCAATGGCTTGACCGCCAATAAACGGAATGGGCTCATCCAAAATCGTGAAATCCTCCGTCACTTCCAAGTAATGACAGATGACATACGGCAGCCATATCAAATCGTCGGAAATTCGCGTGCGCACGCCGCGTCCTGTGGGTGGATGCCACCAATGTTGCACGTCGCCTTCTTTAAATTGGCGCGCCGCGGCGCGCAAAATATGTTCGCGCGCTAAGTCGCGGCGCGACACGATCAAGGCCATTACATCTTGTAACTGGTCACGGAACCCATAGGCGCCTCCTGCTTGATAAAACGCCGCGCGCGACCATAAGCGGCACACTTGCGTCTGATAGAGAAGCCAACGGTTTAACATCACATTCATAGCGTTATCTGGTGTTGTCACTTGCACAGCGCCCAGATCATCATCCCAACAGCGTTCGATATCCCGCAGCAACGCGCCGCCGCGGTTGATCTTCGATTTTGTAGTGGGATTCTCACAAAGCTGGCGATAGCGTTGAATCAATTCCGTTGCCGTCTCGGCGTTCTCTGCTTGGCCAATAAAAAAGAGGACTTCAACGCTTTCTCCAGATTCTAAGTCCACGCTTCGTCTTAAAGCTGTGCAAGGATCGAACCCCGCTCCCAGATGACCTGATAAAGAGAGGCTTTGTCCTAAAGCCGCCGGATAGGCGAGCGTGCCATTACGGCCAATAAATTCTGTGCGATCTCCCGTCCATTCCGTTTG
>Ga0105240_10007007_pt1 | contig 16454 bp, 14 predicted proteins | sample KBSC54metaG_FD_80426 | JGI IMG/M metagenome (GOLD analysis project Ga0105240, IMG submission 80426) | Corn rhizosphere microbial communities from Kellogg Biological Station, Michigan, USA - KBS C5-4 metaG | ecosystem: Host-associated > Plants > Roots > Rhizosphere > Soil | place: Michigan, USA... | reverse complement strand
TGCATTCGCGATTACGTTCACGTGGATGACGTATGCGACGCCCACCTGCGCGCGCTTGATCGCCTCGATCGCGCGTCCGGATTTCAGGTGTTCAATCTCGGCAGCGGACATGGCCACTCGGTTGCCCAGGTCATCGCGGCATGTCGCGAGCAATGCAATGGTGCACCCGAGTCAATTGATTTGCCACGCAGGTCAGGTGATCCTTCCACTCTGATTGCGAGCAACAACGCAGCGAGAGCGGCTCTTGGCTGGACGCCAAGTCGAACGCTCGGGGATTGCATTCGAACAGCAATCGCTTGGCACGATGCCGGTCACAAAATTTTGTGGTCAGGCCGACGCTCCTCGACCGAGCGGTCAAGTGGCGACAAGAAACGGCACGTCGGCCCTTGATCCGCGCCAATTCTCGGGGCTGACATGGGGAAGAGGGTCGCGATACTTCAGTCGAACTACATACCCTGGAAGGGGTACTTCGACCTGATCGCGTCGGTCGATGAATTCATCATCTACGACGATGTACAGTTCACCAAGAATGACTGGCGGAATCGCAACAGGATAAAGACACCAAGCGGCGTTCAATGGATTTCGATACCTGCAGGGCAGAATATCAATCGCCGAATCCGGGACGTTGTACTTGCAAGCAGCCAATGGCGTCCTTCACACTGGAAGACGTTGCAAACAAACTATCGTCGAGCCGAATGTTACGACCAGGTCGCGCCGTTGCTCGAATCACTGTACGTTGGACGGGAAGACCGCCATCTGTCGTCGATCAATCGCGCTTTCATCGAGGCGATTTGTGGATTTCTTGGAATCAAGACGAGAATTACAAACTCATGGGACTATTCGGTTACACCGGGCAGGCTGGAAAACCTGATCGGCCTGTGCAATCAGGCAGGAGCGGATACCTATGTTTCCGGACCGGCGGCGCGGGCCTATCTGGACGTGACCGAGTTTGCCCGTAGTGGGGTGAGCGTCGAATGGTTCGACTACGGAGGCTATCCCATCTATCCTCAACTGTGGGGTGAGTTCGTTCACGAGGTCAGCATCGTAGACGTGATCTTCAATTGCGGGAAGAGCGCCAGACAACACATGAAGTTTTCCGCTCGGGGATTGTCAGATGCTCCAACGGATTGCCCATTGGTGGCTGAGGCCAGTTCCAACCAATCGGATCTCATATGAAAGATATGCACGAATCCGCCATCGTCACTTATTCAACGGACGACAGCGTTGCCGCCCGCAGAAGGTTGTTCAAAATGATGGGCTCTTACCAGGCGACCGACGACGAGAAGGAGCGGTCGCTCGGGTTGTTCTTGCGTGGCTCGCTGCTCGCAAGGATTTTTGCTACCGCAGACCTATACAAGTTGATCGTGAACATCCCTGGGTGCATTCTCGATATAGGCACGTGGCGAGGCCAGACCGCCGTCCTGTGCGAGAACTTCAGGGCGATTTTCGAGCCTCTGCATTTCAACCGAAGAATCGTCTGCTTTGACACGTTTGAAGGCTACAAAGGTTTTTCGGAAAAGGACAGGACCACAAACTTGCACCGGGATGGCACCTATGTCGTGGGCGGCACCGAGTACGCACAGTTTCTGCGAGATCTCCTTCAAGTGCATGAGCAGAACAACGCCATGGGCCATAACCATGGAAAGCACAAAGTCATTGAAGGCGACTGCAGGGTAACGATCCCCCAATTCTTTTCCGAAAATCCCAACGAGTTCGTCGCTCTGGCATTTTTCGATGTGAATTCCTACGAGCCAACGGCTCAGGCGTTCGAACAGGTATGGCGCAGACTGGTGGTCGGCGGTGTGGCTGCGTTCTGGCAGCTGACGAGGAACTCAATTCCAGCCGAAGCCAGAGTTTATTCGGAGAAGATCCTGGGAAGCTATCCGCATACTCTGCATCGGTCAGCTACTTATCCGGGGCTTTGCTACATGGTGAAGGCCAGCCCGTGATGTCTGGCTGGACCGGACGGGGAGTTGTATGCACACAGTAATACTTGGCAATGGGATCATTGCCCTCACCACCGCGTTCCGGCTCATGAAGCGCCTCGGGACAGGCGATCGAATTACGATCGTCGGGCGCTACAATCGAATTGGCTCTGCAACGCTCGCCGCGGCTGCCATGTTGAATTCTTTCGCCGAGATCGAGACCCACTCGCTGGACTCGGAATTGGACCTGTATCGATTCGAACTGAGCCATCTGGCGACCCGGATGTGGCCGAAGTTCGAAAGCGACATTATTGCGGCGGCGGCATCGTGCCTGCCGAAGGGATGCTCCAGCTGCGAGGGATTCGGCGGAGGCGGCTGCGTTTCGACCGGCACGTACGTCGTCAACAATACGGCGGCCGACGATCTCGACGACGAGAATTTCGACGCGATCACCCAGGCGCTCGATCGGTTCGACGAGCCCTACTCACAGGTATCGACCCGCGACATTCCAAACTACGCGCCTGAACAGCGGCACCGCGCCACGCGCGCGATCTACATTCCGAACGAGGGTTGGTTCAACCCCAGACTCATGATCGAAAAGCTGGATGCGGTTCTTCAGCGTCATCCGCGAGTCACGCTCATCGACGCAAACGCAAAGCTACTGAGAGGGTCGGAGAACCAGATTGACAGCGCTCTGCTCGATGACGGCCAGGTCATCGCCGGAGACAAGTTCGTGCTTGCTACGGGGGCAACAGCAACCGACCTGATCGCGGAAAGCAATCTTGGACTTCCGATACAGCGGGTATTCTACGGTGTCGGAGTTTCGATCGAAATCAGGAGTCCCGAATTTCCGCACACCAAGTGCATTCGCACGCCGAACCGCGGTCTGGCATGCGGCATCTATAGCGTTCCCTATTTTACCGATCCGAAAGGTCCCAACGACCACATCATTGTTGGCGCCAGCAATTTTATCTCTCCCATTCCTTATCACCATGGGCGGCTGACAAGCGTCGCGTCGCTGATGACGGCAGCAATCGAGCAGATCAATGCAAATTTCTACCGCGCGGATCTGGTAAGGGTAAACGTCGGATGGCGACCCACCAGCCAGGACACCTACCCGCTGGTTGGACCAACCTCGATCAGCAATCTCATCGTGGCCACTGGGACAAAGCGCGACGGTTTCCATCTTTCACCAATACTGTCCGAATATATCGCCGCCATGGTTCATGATGAATCCGTCGACGCGAGGTTCCAGGTATTCACGCCCGAGAGGGTCCCCATGAGGACTCTGAGTCGCGAAGACGCGATCGAAAAAGCTGTGCGGCATCGCATGAGTGCGTCGTATCAACATGGATTCACTCCATCCCAAGACCGCATGCCGGAGCAGTTGAAGCGCATGTATCAGGATGATGTCGCACGCCTGCATGATCAGGTCGGTGCAACGGATTGGGGAATTCCGCCCGAGATGCTCGACATGTATCGCTATGGCCACGCCAAGGTCTAAGCAGATGGAACTGCGCAAGGAAATTTCGTTCAACGTCCCGTACATGACGGGCAAGGAGCTTTTCTACATTGCCCAAGCGCACTTCAATGGTCGTTTGGCCGGCGATGGACCGTTCACGAAAAACTGCCAGCTTTGGCTCGAGCAGAACACCGGGGCGAGCAAGGCATTGCTGACGCATTCCTGTACCGCAGCACTGGAGATGGCAGCGATCCTGGCGGAACTCGTGCCGGGCGACGAAGTGATCATGCCCGCTTTCACTTTTGTGTCGACGGCCAACGCCATCGTCCTGCGTGGCGCGATTCCGGTGTTCGTCGACATTCGCCCGGACACCCTCAACATCGACGAAAGAGCGATCGAAGCGGCAATAACCCCGCGAACGCGCGCAATCATGGTTGTCCATTACGCCGGTGTAGCGTGCGCGATGGACGAAATCATGGCGATCGCCAAGCGGCACGACCTGATCGTCATCGAAGACGCTGCCCAGGCCATCACCTCGACATACAAGGGACGGCCACTCGGGTCGATCGGGCACCTCGCCGCGCTGTCGTTTCACGAGACGAAGAACGTCATTTCTGGCGAGGGCGGAGCCTTGCTGATCAATGACCCGAAATATGTCAGCAGGGCGGAAATAATCCGCGAAAAGGGCACGGATCGTGCTCAATTCTTCCGTGGCCAAGTCGACAAGTATTCGTGGAAGGATATCGGCTCGAGTTTCCTGCCCGGCGAACTCGTGGCGGCATTTCTTTGGGCGCAGCTGCAGGAGGCGGAGGACATCAAGCGCCACCGCGTCGCCATGTGGGACGTGTACCACGAGGCATTCGAACAGGTGGAGGCCGAAGAGCGCGCGCGTCGACCTTTCGTCCCCGTCGACTGCGGCCACAATGCCCACCTGTACTATTTGCTCCTTCCGAGCCTGGAGCAACGGACGGCCCTGATCGCCTACCTGTGGGAGCGCCGAATTCAGACCGTCTTCCACTACGTGCCACTGCACAATTCGACGATGGGATTGCGCAGCTGCCGGACTTCGGGGTCGCTCGCAAATACCGAACAACTCGCTGACCGTCTGCTCCGATGGCCGCTCTGGCTCGGGCTGGAAAAGTGGCAGAACGATGTAATCCAGGCGACTCTCGACGGCCTCGGCAATACCTGAGCGGAAGGCACCGGTCACTCGCTTGAATGAAAATTCTTCACCTGGCCATCGACGACAAGTTCACACCGTTTGCGCAAGACGTTTTCGAGTCGGCCTTTCCCGGCAGCAATGAATTTCGCGTGATCCGTATTGCCGATGCCACCACCCGCTTTGTCCAACCCGCCGCAAATGTTCGGTTCGTCCCGCAACGATACTGGTTTTCGCGGGCGCTCGATTGCGACTTGCGCGAGGCCGATTGCCTTGTCGTCCATTCCATGACCCGCTGGTTCTCGCGAGCTGTGGAGCGCGCGCCGCGCGGATTGCCCGTTGTTTGGCATGGCTGGGGGGCGGATTACTACGGTTTGCTCGACGGATACGCTGATCACCTGTACTTGCCACTGACGGAAGCGCTCTTGCCGACATTGAACGGTGTCGAAAGAACGTCTGTTCGCGACCGTGCCCGGCGAGCCGTGCGCTTTGTCGCGAATGGACTGTTGTTCCGGAACTGGATGCAGCGGACGCTGAAACGAGTAGACGTCATTTCCATGCTCCCGGACGAGTTCGTCCTTCTCCAGCGCTCGCAACCGGGACTCCACGCAGTGTTCCATCAGCTTTACTGCTCGAGCGCAGAGGACTCTTTCAGCCATGGCGCGAAAAACATGCACGGCCTCGACCTCCTGCTCGGGAACTCAGCCACGCCGACAAACAATCACCTCGATGCCTTCGAGCAGCTGCGTCGTCTCGACCTCGAGGGGCGAGATATCGTGGTTCCGCTGAGCTACGGCCTCGCAGACTATGCCGACGCTGTCTGCGCCCATGGCCATCGCCTATTTGGAACGAGGTTCGTTCCGCTGCGCAGCTATCTTTCGCCGGCCGAGTACAGCGAGCGCATTGCGGCCTGCGGATTCGTGTTCATGAATCATGTACGACAACAGGCGACCGGTACCGTCAGCCTGTCCCTGTTCAAGGGGGCGAAGGTATTCCTGCGCGAGGAAAACCTTCTGTTTCCTTTCTACCGTTCAAAGGGCGCGCACGTCCATCGCTTTCCGGACGCGTTTGGCCCGTACGCTGACTCCACCGAAGATGTGTTTAGCCCCCTTACCCAGAAACAGAGGGACGAGAACCGTCGCATCATCGCAGAGTACTGGTCGAAATCGCGGATCGTTGCAGAGACGCAGCGCCTGCAGAGTGTCGTGGGCAAGACGTGAACAGGAACAGCGCCAAAATGCACCCCAGCGGCAAGCATCCAGGGCGACATGCTTTCAACTGGTCGATCTACGACGCCGGCGATGCGATGATCGAGCGACATCGCCCGAATCTCCGGGGCTTGCTCATCGATCTTGGTTGCGGTGACAGGCCGTACGAAGCCTACCTGCGTCAGTATTGCGACCAATACATAGGCATCGATTGGGGCAGCACCCAGCACACTCGTGTCGCCGATGTCCTGGCGGACCTCAATGAACCTTTGCCGGTTCAGGACGCCGTTGCCGACACCGTCATCAGTTTTTCCGTCATGGAGCATTTGCGCGAGCCTTCGCTGTTCTTGCGCGAGGCCGCACGAATCATGCGCCCGGGCGGCAAGATCATCTTGCAAGTGCCGTTCATGTGGCGCGTCCATGAAGCACCCCACGACTTCTTCCGTTATACCCTCTACGGGCTCGACTACCTGTTTCGCGGCGCAGGCTTTGTCGATGTCGTCGTCGAACCGACGACGGGATTCTGGACCATGTGGACCGTCAAACTAAACTATCAGGTGATAAGACTGATCAACGGGCCGCGTCCGGTCAGGGCTGTCCTGCGCGCCTGTTTGAACGCCGCGTTCTGGATCAACCAACACGTGGCGATCTGGCTCGATCGCGTCTGGCCGAGCAGTTCGGAAGAGACCGCGGGATACTTCACCGTCGCGCGCAAGCCATGAGTACGAAGCGGCGTATCTTCACTGCTGTTCGCTGGACCGCGGTCGCCGCCGTCGCGCGGTCCGCGCTGCAGTTTCTGCAGGTGTCCATCTTGGCCAGGCTGCTGCTGCCATCCGATTTCGGACTGATGGCCTTGAGCATGGCGGTCATTGCCTTTGCGCAGATATTTGCCGACATGGGCGTGAGCAACGCGATCATCCACCATCAGGAGGTCGACGATGATCAACTGTCGAGTCTCTATTGGCTCAACGTTGCCGCGGGCGCGTTGATGATGGTCCTGGTGATGACAGCAAGCCCTGCACTTTCGCATCTCTACAAAGCACCGCAGTTGGAACCCGTGTTGATGCTGACGAGCCTGTATTTCCTCATCAACGCCGTGGGACAACAACTGCGCGTGATGGCGGAAAAGGAGATGACTTTCAACGTACTCGCCCGAATCGAGATTGCATCGGCATTCGTCGGTGCCGCAGTCGCCATCGGCTGGGCTCTGACCTCCCCCAGCGTGATTGCGCTGGTCGCCGGGCTGCTTTCTTCCGCCTTAACGATGACATCGCTTTGCTGGCTGAAGCTATCCAGGGGCTGGCGACCTTCCGCTCGCCTACGCCTCGCAGAGATCCGGCGTTTTTTGCACTTCGGCGGATACACGATGGCCAACAACGTCGTCAACACGCTCAACAGTCAGGCCGACATCTTCATCGGCGGACGTGCACTATCGACGGGAGACCTGGGCTTCTACAGCCTGCCTCGCGACCTCAGTCTGAGGGTGGCGTTTGCGGTGAATCCGATCGTCACGCGAGTCGCGTTGCCCGCGATGGCCATCGCTCAACACGACCGCGCCGCGCTGAGAAACATCTATCTGAAATCGATCTGGATGACGGCTTCGGTGAATTTCCCGCTCTATGCCGCGCTTGCCGTCTTCTCCGCAGATTGCGTGCTCGTGTTTTTCGGCGCCCGCTGGCTCGATGCGGTGCCGGTACTGCGCGTGCTGGCGTTATGGGGGATGATCCGCTCAATAGGAAATCCAGTCGGCAGCCTGTTGTTCGCCACCGGTCGCGCCGACCTCGCGTTCAAATGGAATCTTGGAATGCTTGTCGTCATACCACCCGTGCTCTGGGCTGCAGCCAGTTTCGGTACGATCGCCATGGCGATCGCGCTGTTGTCGATCCAGCTCACCTCCTTCGTTCCAGGTTGGGCGGTCCTGATACGACCCCTGTGCGGCGCGACGCTGAAGGAGTATGCGGGTTCGATGCTGAGGCCGCTCGTTGCTTCGGCTATTGCTGCCGCCGTCGGTAGCGCGCTCTGCAGCCAAATGGACCCATCGCTCGCCCGACTCGTCTGCGGCGTCGTGTTCGGAGGAATCGCGTATTTGCTCGCGAGCTGGATGCTAAATAGAGACTGGCTTCTTGCCATGATGCAGTTGGCATTTCCGCACGATTCAAGACACGCATCGTGATTGTAGGCCTGTCGACAATGCCTGTCGCCGAGACGGCTTTCCTTGGAGGTCGGAAACGCCAAGAATAGCGGTCATGGGATTGTATCTGCGTCCCTCGACCGAGGAATGCGTGGAAATAGGCGAGCAATGGTCGGATCAGTCATGAGCGACAAACCAAAGATAAGCGTCATCATTCCTGTATTCAACGATGGGGGCGCCTCTTTGATCTGCCTGGAGGCTTTGCGCCGGCAGACGTATCCTGCGGAAAGAATGCAGGTTCTGCTGGTTGACAACGGCTCGACGCCTCCGCTCAGCGTGTCTAACACTTACCCGTTCGAACTGCATGTCGAGCGCTGCGAAACGCCGGGCTCCTATGCAGCACGAAATGCAGGTGCCAGAATAGCGACCGGGGAGGTCTTTGCGTTCACAGACGCCGATTGCGTCCCTCGGGCCGATTGGCTGGAACATGGCGTCAAGGCGCTTCAGGCCGGAAACGGACAGTACCTCGTGGGAGGAGATGCGCTGATCACGGAACCGCACGTTCGCAGCGGCACGGCGCTCTACCAGTACATCATGGGGTTCGAGCTGCGGGAAAATATCGAGCACAAGGGGTTTTCGGGAACCGGGAACCTGTTCTGCACGCGCAAGCAGTTTCAACGCATTGGTCCCTTTGACGAGCGTCTGTTTTCCGGCGGCGATCGCGAATGGGGGTGGCGGGCAAACAAGCTGGGGATCGAAACCAGGCACACGGCTTTCGCCGTGGTGACAACGCCGCCTCGAACGTCCCTGTCGGGAGCCATTCGCCAGGCGCGCAGGGTCGCAGCAGGTCGATACCGCTTGCGCGCGCTCGGCCTCGACTGGGCCGGTCCGGAGGCCGTACGGCCACTTCGAAGCTCCATGGGTTCGGCAGTCCGGATATGGAAATCCGAGCTGCCATATGGCGAACGGTTCAAGGTTCTGTTCGCCGCCAGCATCATCAAGAGCGCAAGCGTCATTGAGCGTGTTCGCCTGCGGTTTGGCGCCACCCCGGAGCGCCGCTAAGACGGTTCCGAGCCTGAATGACAGGGCGGTCGAGGGAAGGGATTCGGCGTCGCGGTGATGATGTAATGCCGATGCACGCTGGCCGATACGGGTGTTCCGGCATTCCCGCAAGCGATGCGGCCAGGCAATGAACGAGGAACAGGTGAACCAGAGCAAGATCAGCATCAGCGCCATTTTGCCGACGCTAAACGCCGCAGACCTGACTATCAGAACGGTCGAAGGCCACCTCGATGCGGCAGCAGTGTGCGGTGTTCCGTTCGAAGCGATAGTGGTCGACGATGGTTCGACCGACACCGAACTGAAGAAATTGCGCACGCTTGAATCGCTGGGAGTTCGCCTCATCGAAAACCAGGTCAACCTGGGGCGCGGCGGCGCGATCAATAGGGGCGCACGGGAAGCGAGTGGCAATTACCTGCTGATTCTCGATTGCGACTGTCCTCCGGCCGACTCCGATTTCCTTCGCTTTCACGTGGACGCCGTCAAGGCAAACGTGGATGTCAGCATCGGCGGCCTGCGCGGCTGCGGAAACGATTTCTGGAGCCGCTACCAGGACTTGGCGGTCGCACGCAGGGAAAAACAATTCCGGGCCGGCAACCTGTATTCCTTCACGTCACAAAACGTCGTGGTCAGTGCGGCCTGTTACCGGCAGGTCGAAGGCTACGACGAGCGATACGATCGTTACGGATTCGAGGACCGCGATCTCTTTGTTCGCCTGGCCGAAGCAGGCGCGCGGTTTGCCTACACTCCGTCCGCGGCCGTCATTCACGAGGACTCGGGCATTTCCATGGCGTCTCTTTCCCGCAAGATGGTCGAGGGCGGGCGAAACACCGCACAACAGTTCGCGACCGCGCACCCGCCCGCATATGCCGTGCTCGGCTACGCCGCACTCGATGTTTCGCAACGGCCTGTGCTGGTCGCCATCGCGAAGAGCATGGCCTTGATCCTGCCATGGTGGGTCAAGCTGATCGATGCCGCCGTGAGGACAAACGTGCTGCCATTTGGCATGCTGGCGCTAATGGCGAGGGCAACCAATGCGGCAAGTTTTTCATACGGAACCGCAACGAGGCGACAGGCGAGGAGACCGGATGCCTAGCGTATTCGGAAGGCGACTTCAGTTTTCTCGCAATCTTCAGAAGCGCGCGCACATGTGGGTGCCGCACTGGCCGTCAAGAACAGGTGGACAATGATTCACGATGATTTCTACGGAAGGTTGAAGTCGACTCTTCATTCTGTCTTGATTGTTCCATTCTATTTTGTCCGGTTTCTGTATTTTTCCCTGAAGGAACGAAGCCTGTGGTTCTATCGGTACTATCCGGGTCATTACGGTTCCACCATCCCGAGCGCGGCCGCAATCAAGAGGGATAGGGTCACCCTGTTCAACGGTACTGTCACAACGGAGGATGCGGTAGAGCTGAACGCAGCGTACCAAGAGGAACTGTTGCGGAAAATCTCCGGTCTTTACGCTGATTTTTCGCCACCAAGAACCGCAAGCGCCCGGAAGAAATACTATTCGGACAATCCGAAGTTCGGTTTCAACGACGGGTTCATCCTTTATTCCTTCATGCGACTGTTCAAGCCGTCGAGAATCATAGAAGTTGGTTCAGGCTACTCTTCGGCATTGATGATCGACACTGCGCAGGAATTCCTGCCGGAATCGCGATTGACGTTCATCGATCCGTATTCGACGACGGTAGGACCGCTCCTCGAGGGCACGACGTTCAAGAATCACGAGATCGTCAGAACAAGCGTCCAGGACGTGGGGCTGGAGATCTTCAAAGGATTGAAGGCCAATGACATCCTGTTCATCGATTCATCGCACGTGCTGAAAATCGGCAGTGACCTTTCATCCCTGCTGTTCTCGATCCTGCCATCGCTGGCCAATGGCGTGATTGTTCACATACATGACATCTGGTACCCGTTCGAATACCCCGAAACCCTGATCAAGGAAGGCAGAATATGGAACGAAGTCTACTTCGTCCGCGCCTTTCTCCAGTACAACAAGGCGTTCGAAATACTGTTCTTCAGCTCGTATGTGGAAAAGAAGCACGACGCCTACCTGAGAGAGCACATGCCCGGATACCCGATTGGTTCGGGTGCCAGCTTGTGGCTGCGTAAAATAGCCTAGCGGCGAAATCCCGGTCGCTGATATGCCGCGTATCGTCCGTGCGCAGACGTTGCATCAACCATCAGGCATTTTTGCGAGCGGCTTTCTGGCCTTGGCCCAGAGGATTCCCTCCTCGCCCGGCTCGTAGGACAAATTGCCATCGAAGAATGGCGAATAACGGTTTCCCTCAGGTCCCATTTTTGTTACTCGATAGGACAAGATCTTCAACTTGCTCAGCAAGTTGTCGCTGATCATTTTTTCGTTCAGTTGCTGCGGTTCGCCGGGCCCTGGCGGTTCTTCGAGGTTGAAGCTTCCAATGAATTCTCCACCAGGCTTCAAGACCCGGATTATTTCATTGCACATGGCGGAGAAATTGTCGACATGATCGATGGCATTCAGGGTGAACATCACGTCGACAAAGTCCGACGGCAGCGGAATTACGCTTTCGGTGGACTTCACATAAATCATGTGATGGGAGGTGATATTGTCCTTGAACTCGTCCGCATACCGGTCTGCAAGGACATCGATCCCGATTCGCACGAGCGCCGAACCGGCCCATGCGAGGCTGCCTCGAGGCCCGCAGCCGAAGTCTGCGACGACCTTGTTCCTGAGGAATGCGTCATCGGATTGTTCTGCCATCGCGAGCATCATGCGTTCGTAATGCGAGTTCTGGAACCTTCCCCTGTCGATCTGAAACCGGCTTCTCCAAAAGGACAATTCCGAGTCGTATTTCTTGATGAATCTGTTTCTTATTGGCCGTAGAACGCGCTTTACCGGGTCTGGAATTATCGTCTGAAGGATCTGTTTGATCGACATGTGCGATTCCGTGGATGACTGCGTTCGACCTGATGGTAGCGGGATCGTGAGCGGATATCACGCCGCAATTTTCTTCGCTGATACGATCCGATAACTGGTGCCACGCACCGGTTGTGTTTCGTTTGTACCCTGGTCCGGTGCGGCGAGCCGGGACAGGTTACGATTTCCCAAGCAACAATCGTGCGTAGCGCAAAGCGACTTGACTCCAGTCAAAATGCGCGCAAATTCGCAATCGCAGAGCCCTGACGCGTTCGGATGCTTCGCGTGAATTGCTCAGCACCTGAATGACTGCTTCGGCGAGTGCCGCCACGTTTCCGGACTCCACCAAACCCTGCCTCTGATCGCCATAGATGTCGCGCACGGCGGGAATGTCCGAGGCGACAACCGGACATTCGCAGCCAATGGCCTCGACCACAACGAGACCGAAGCCCTCCTCCACTCCGGATTTGGTGGTTACGAAAGGCGCGACGCATACGCTCACACGTCGATACAATTCCGGAAGCGCGCTATGGGATACCGGTCCGACGAAAGTCACACGGTCTTGAATGGCGAGCGCTTCAACTTGCGCGCGCAGAGCGGGCTCCTCGGGACCGAAGCCCGCAATGATGAGCCTTGAATCGGGCCGCCGAGTCAATATCGATGGCATTGCGGCAAGGAGAACATTGACTCCCTTGTTTTCGACGAGACGTCCGACGAACAGAATCTCGCCGTCAACCCGCGCCGGGGGCACGGGCGGCGTAAAGCGTTCGCGAAGGTCGACACCCATCGGTTCTACGTGCACTTTCGTGATGTCGTCACACAACGCCTTGAGCATGCCGTGCATTGCCCATCCCACAACTGTCACGGCCTCTGCCTTGGCGACGACCCATCGCTTGACCCGATCGAACCATCGGCCCTTGAGAGCGAACAGATCACCGCCGTGTGCAGTCACGATCAGTCGGGGACCCGGGCGCCCTCGGCAAGCCAGCGCTGCAATCATGCCTTGAGGAATGATCCAGTGCGCGTGAACTACGTCGGGACGCCAATGCCTGGTCTGGCGACGCACCGCGTGATATTGCGCGACAAGCAGCAAGGGCACGAGCAGCCACTTCCAGCGTTGCCTGCGCAGCTTTGGCATGATGCCTCCCTCGTAGGCGAGCGTTTCCATCCATTCGGACGCGTAACGATAGCGCTCCACCTCGACCCCATCGATGGTTTCCGCTGCAGCTGCTCCCTTGGCGTGTGGTCCGATAACACGAACCTCGAATTCAGCAGTCAGCCGACGGCAAAGCTCAAATACAAAACCCGGTTCCGAGTCGTTCACCCAGCGCGGAAACATGGATGTGACCACGAGTAGCCGCGGTTTGCGAGGCATCTGTTCGTCCATTCCTCGTTCCAAGTGTTACGCCTATTTGGTGTGCCGCGTGGAGAACTCTTGTGGAATCAGCCGCCAAAGTCTCGACCGATTGCTTCCCATCGCTTCATGAGCTCGGCGCCGGATAACCATCGGTCGAAATAGGTGCGCGTGGCCTGGCTCATTCGCCCTCGCCTCTCTGGCTCTTCCGCAAGGCCGCGCAGTACATTGGCCAAATCGATGCCGTCGCCCGCTGCCACTGCCTCGATCGGCGGAGGTGGGACGTCGGAAGGCACGGAGAGCGCGTATTGAGTGACGATGGCCTTGCCGGCGGCCATGTACATATACAGCTTGAAGGGCATCACGCGCGCAGCTTTTGCATCGCCGCCAAATACCCCGAGGCAGATATCGGCTTCACGAATCTCGCTCGCAATGCGTTGCAAGGAACTCCATCCACGCACCCAGGAGACTGCCTTGCCTGAAGCGGAGAGCATGAACTCTTCAACGAGAGCGGAGTCTTGTCCGTCTCCTATCAAACGAAATTCGAAGCGCTCGTCGTCGATCAATATTCGCAAGGCGTGGAGAATGGTCGAGATGCCATGCAGGGGAATCATCGTACCGACGAATAGCACGCGGACTCGATTGTCGGTTCGCGCGCCGGAATTTCCGGCATGGCGTCGAATCAGTTCCTCGTCGATCGCCAAAGGCAGGGAACGTACCCGCATGGGGTCCAGATCGAATTCTGCGACCAGGTATTCATGATTTGCTTCGGTGTCGACCAGAACCAGAGCGGCAGCCGACAGCGTACGTTTCTCGATCCGTTTGACCATGCGTGCCGCGAATCCGTCGGGTTTGCCGACTCGCCGGTCTCGAAACATCGAGTCCCAGATGGAGATGTAGGCATCGACGATGCACTTCGGGCGCCACCGGCGCGGAATGAACGATGCCCACAGCATGAAAAACACTGCCGGGTATGGGACGTACACCAGTGGCATGCTGCGTAGAGATTTGGTAACCACACGAGCCAAGCTGCGCAGATTGCCCATCGCCAGCGCACAGATTCGCCAGAATGCACGCCATTTCGACATACGCGTCAGCTTCCACAGGTGAAAGTCTTCGGGTAACCACCCTCCACAGTCCACCACGTCGAATTGCTCGTTCCGCCGAAGAAGTGCAACAGTGTGCGGTGCATTGGGGTAACCATCCCCGCACAATCCAATGCCGCCGATGTACAGCCGGATGACTGCGGGGTCACTGGGCTGCAGAACGTTTGGGGGTTGTGCGGTCAGAGCCAGATCACCTTTGCTGGAGTGTGTTTTGCGTATTGTGCGTGTCTGCGTCGAGTCGCCATCATCACGCAGGAGGTGTCCGAACAAGCACCCCGTCACTGGTTTCTGTTCTGCGCTCAGGTTTGCCCCACGCTGCGGTGGCGCGCATCCCCCACAGTCCGACACAAAAACAAATTCCATCGCCCATCAGTGTAGCTGCTCGTGCAGCGACGATCAGGGTCAACAATTGATGCCCTGGAACGGCGTGTTCAAGCAAAAGCGCGAGCATTCCTTCACGCACGCCAACGCCCGCAGGGGCGCCAGGAGTAATGTACCCAAGCACCCAGGCAAGCGCGAAGGCTCCCGTCAACAGGGCGTAGCTACGCGGTGTGGTAACTCCTAGCGCAAGCCCGATGCACCAGATGCCGACACCGATCAGAAGGTAGTTTGCGCCGTATGCAATGAATGCGCCTGCTATTGCACTGGGTCTTGGCGGCGGGCCGATCATATCGAGAAGGGGAGAAATCGTGCCGTATGTGCGGATGCTCGACGGCAACAAGGAAGGTCCGAATGCCAAGACAATCACGGCGCAGGCGGCAGCGGCCACTGCGCTGATGACAACCCATAAATCACCCCTCGGTAAATGCATCAGGCCCGTCGGTGATAGCAAGTAAAGCCCCAGGCCAACAATCGTGCTAGCTGCCGCGGTAAGGAAGGTTTCGTAGACCATGGACACCGTGAAAGCGCGCAGCTTCATGCCATCTCGCAACGACAGCGTTACGCGACCGGCAATTTGCGCGATATTGCCCGGGACATATTTTCCCATCTGTGCTACCGCCATGATTGCGGCCAAGCGGGCCGCGGGCCATGGATCGCCTTCACGCGACAAGAGGCGCGACCACGCGACGCCAGAGATCGGGATGATGGAACAGTACAGCAGAGCCGTCAGCAACGTTGCAATCAATACTGGCAGCGACGTCATCGCGGACAAGTCCTGCGTTCGGAACGTCTCCATCAGAAACCAGACGAAATAGCCGGCCATCGCGAGAGCGACAAGCCAGCCAAACAAGCGCAGGCCCCACTTCATGGCTTGGTCGCGAGAACGAGGTAACCGCTGCCGATATCGACATTGCGCGTCAGGCGTTGCAGCTGATAATTCAGCCGCAACGCCATGCGTCCGGGAATCGATTCAACCCAACGGAAAATGCTCATGTAGGCATCCCGCTGGATCCCGCTTTCTGCTGACGCCAACTCGGGTTTCGTCGTACTGCCTCGCGCGCGCAGAAGCCGAGTGTAAGTGCGTCGCCCAGCACGCTCCGTCAGGTTGGCGAGTGGAAAACCGTAAGACTCGACATAGTCGACGCTCAACCCTTGAGATGCGATTAGCTGAAGAAGCGGCGCCCTGTCGTAGCGCCGATAGTGTCCCGCCCAGACATCACCGGGACCCCACCTGCTGGAATGCGCGGGTACCGACAACAGCAAATGGCCGCCAGGCTTGATCCAGTCGCACCAAAGGCGCAGAGCGCTGTCGTCGTCCTTGATGTGCTCCAACACGTCGAACGCACACACCACATCATATGAGCCGGGCCATTCCGGCCGTGCCTCCCGCACGATCCTACCGCGGGTTCCGCAGGCCGCGGCAATCGCTTCGGCCGTTTGCGCCGCGCGATGGGAGGTTTCCAGCCCGGTGCAAGCGAATCCACGGCGCGCAAGATCGACGAGCAGTGCTCCTGCACCACAACCTATCTCCAGGAGTTCGCCGACGGCAATCGCATCTATGATGGAAAGTATGCGCTGTCGCCGCAACAAGTATCGCAACGGGGGAACCCAGCCATTGCGGCGATCGATGACGCCGAAGAAAGGGTCAAAGCGCACAGCATCCGCGCTCGCAGAAGCTGACGATTCGATCATGTTCATGGCGTCGAGCTGTCTTGCTCGCGTGCTGCAAGATACATGAGCGACGTAATCTGCTCGGAGATAAGGCCG
>Ga0105240_10007005_pt1 | contig 16459 bp, 14 predicted proteins | sample KBSC54metaG_FD_80426 | JGI IMG/M metagenome (GOLD analysis project Ga0105240, IMG submission 80426) | Corn rhizosphere microbial communities from Kellogg Biological Station, Michigan, USA - KBS C5-4 metaG | ecosystem: Host-associated > Plants > Roots > Rhizosphere > Soil | place: Michigan, USA... | reverse complement strand
TGACGGTCGCGATGGCCTGCACGCGGGACAGTCCACCGGCCTGCGCCCGGACGACCTGATGGTGTAGTGATGCGATGATCTCTCGCTCGGTCTGTGGTTGGGAGTGCATTCCCTCCTAGTCTCCACAGACCGCCTCGCTACAGCTAGGACTCAGCCACTACGATTTCTTCCTCAATGTCGAAGCAGTTGCAGGCAGCAATCACCGATACGGTTCGCGCACTCGCTGAGAACCAGGGAGCCACCACCCGGGCCGTTGCGTCCCAGGCCGACCTGATGGCGCTGGGCTGTGTCGTGGCCGAGGCCAGCGACCAGGGACGCACCACACCACCTCTTGATGTGGTCGCCGGGGTCGTCGTGCTCTTTCTGGAGGAGGCGGCCGACTCGCTGGAGGAGCAGCCCCACGCTGGCACCGAGCCCAACCGGGCGGCAGCCGCACGGGCAGCCTTGGGACTGGAGCCAGGGACCCAGGGCAAGCCGCTACGTGGGCGCCGAGGTCAGACCGGCAGGGTCGGCACGGTTGCGCGCTGGCTTGCCTACGAGCCCGCCAGTCTGTTCAAGCCACGCCAGGACGGCAGGAGCCCTTTCGATGCGCTGATCCACGACATCGCCGAGCACCTTCTCAGGCGCGAGGTTGCCTTCCGGGTCGGAGAGCAACGCTTGGCGCAGCGCACCCGTCGCCCGCCACTGGAGTCGGCCATGCGCGTGGACTGGCTGGCGCGGTTTGAGCGCTATTACGCGATCTGGTCCTACGTCGCGGGGGTACGCAACGACGTGACGGTCGGGATTGCTCGCCTCCGCTCTGACACGCCAGCGGAGGCCGACAATTTTGCGCGCAAGTCGCTGTATCACCATGCGGCGTTCTTGGCCGAGCTTGAGGGTTTCACCAGGGAGCGCGGCGGCCTGTGGGTGCTGCCCGACCCCAAGGCCGAGCAGACGCTCGCCGACGCGGTGTGGATGATCCGAGATCCCACCCCACTGACCGAAATTGATGAGTCCGTGCTGCGCCTCGCTATCGGCGGCTGGGATGAGATAGCCACCTTCATGCAAGCCACCCACACCGATACCGCCTTGCGGAGTCTTGTCGAGACCTGGCGCGACTGGATGGGATCGTGCCGGTGTGAGGATCTAGAACGTCCCAAAGAGGACTGCTCCGTCCATCAGTGTCTAAGTTGGGCCGTGTCTTTCATGACAACACTGGACGAGCAATGGGATTTGCTGGCCGACTGGTACGACGTGCCTCGGCCTGCGTCGGCCGTTAAGCCAGCCTAGCGGGCGGTCTCAGTCGCTTGGCCTCTGTGGGCGAGGCTTGACGTTTACTAGACTTGATGCTATTCTAGCGTCACATGGTGTGGCATACCAACCGCCTTTTGCCATGAAACTTGACTGTGAGAACCGCGTGCTTCTAATAAGAGAGAATGAGTTTGAGAACAACAGCTCACCCATTCTTTTTTTTGCACAATGGGTGGTTTTCCGCCCAAGCTGAGATAACGGGGCCAAGGCTGCCCCAAGGCTCGGTTCTTGCCCGCACGGCACGCAAGGTAGGGGTTACAGTGCGGTCTCGCTCGGTGGCATCTGTTTTCGTTGTGTTTTCCAGATCGCTGCCCCCTGCTGAGGATACGGAGCTCCTACTCCCCTCGGCGTGTGAGACTACGCTCCCATGCCCTGGGACGGCTATCTCAGGACGTGCCTTGTTGCCCGCCCCGGGTCGGCCCGCTTCGTGCGTGGCTGGCCCGGGGCCTTACTATATGTATGTGAAATCTACTAGGAATCATTCGAAAGCTCGATGTTCCATTTTTTTAGCTCATCCATGATCTGCTGGGCCTTGAGATCACGGTAGATGATTAGGTAGTTCAAAAATGCCACCTCGTCGTTATCCTTGAGCCACATCAGGACGCGGCGTCCGATCTCAGAGGTGGAGGTCGGCTCATCGGAGATGGCCACCTCTTCGGCGATCTTGTCGGCAAAACCGTCGAAACGTTTCCAGAAAGCGTCGTCGGGTACGCGCTTTCCCAAGGCCAGTTCAACACTGCCCGATAGCTTGCGGCGATCGAATGCCTCAAGTTGGCTGTTTTTCTTGCTGACATAACCGTGCTTGACATGGGTGACTCGCTGGAGTACCTGTCCGAGTTTGGCACCTGGCGCAGCCGCGGCGTAGCGCACTCCCGCCAGCTCGTGGAGCTGCCAAAGCTGTGTTTCCACCCATGCCCGGATTTCTTCGGTCGTGACGGGACGCTGAGCCGCGATCACTCGCTGCTCGATGGATTCAACCAGCCGATCGAGCTTGTCGGCTGAGATGAAGCGATGGGCGGCCCTGCCCACAGAGTCCCGGAGCTTGCGCCGGTTGAACCACAAGAGTTGGCCGTTGCGCTTGGTGACCTGTCCCCAGGCGATGCGTTCGGCTTGCTTGGGGTCAAGCTGGCGAACCAAGCCGAGGTAGTTTGCCCGCGCCTCGGGGGTCGGCAACTCAGCTGCCACCCAGCCGACCAGGGTGTCGGCGTCGACGGCATCGAGCTGGGCCTCGACCCGACGCTGTATGTCTGCGACCATCTCATCGAGCTCCCGCTTGGGTGGCCTGTCCTCGCCAAGCATCTCCAGACTCCGTAACAGCCTTGGAGGCGAGAAGCGAACCCGGCGCCCGTCGGCGCCTCGCACGGCTCCGCTCTCGATGGTCTCAAAGGTCGTGAAGCGAAAGCCGCACTCCAGGCACTCCCGCCGCCGCCGGACCTGCGGCCGGTCGTCCGGGCTCTCTTCGTAGCGGCTCTCAAGCACACGGGTACGACTAGCGACCTCATCTACTAGACAGCGAGGGCAGTTCATGGGCACACAATCCATATATAGGGGCTATGGCGAGTGATCAGCGCAGCATACCGGATCTACCCATGGGGCTTGCGCTCCTCAAAGGGACCGATTAGGGTATGGCCCCCGACCAGACCGATCTGATCGGGGGCCACGCAAACCGGGATAGCCGTCCCGGATTGCGGAGGCGGAAAAACGACAACGAAAGGGCCACTCTATGCCCGTTCCAACCCCCAGGCGCCTACGGCGTCCTGACGGGAGTCTAACAGTCCGACCGCGCCCAACGCCGACGCTGGCGGAAGAGGTCTACGCCCGGATACCGGCGATCCCGCCGGCTTTTTGCCGCCACTCGCATCGCTTCGAGAACTGCTCGATTTGCGTTCGCGAGCGGCAGCAAGAGATGATGCCCCTCGTCCGCTAGGGGACGAGATCGCGATAGGTCACGCAGGACCACTCGGGGCAAGGATGCCCTACAGGGGAGTCGGAGCGGCCGATTGTTGAGGTCAAGTCGCCCGTCGCCCACTTTGGAACCACCCACCCGAGAGCGGGCGGTCCCCGCAGCATAGGGACCGTCCCGCCTCATACGCAAATAAGGAGGCGGCCAAGTGTGGTCTTTCCGCACAACAGGTCGAAGTAATCATCAGCCGGACCCACCCCAAGTACACGAGTGGCCCGGCTACGGCAGAACCAACCAAGAGCTAGCAGCCGGGCCGAGCACGGGCCACGACAGCCCCGCAGCCCTGATCGAGACGTCCGCCAGGGACGGCGAACTGGCAGGCCCCGCCCAGTTGCCTCGAGATGATGCTGTCGGGGACTCATCCGGTGCGGTTGAACGCATCGACGGCGCCTCGGAAGTACGCAAGGAGGTTCTGAAGGCGAACTCGGTGCGTGGGCGAATGCCTGCCCGCCAGCGCGTTGCAACCCGGCGAGCCCGCAAGTCGGCCGCCTCAGCCCACACCAGTGTCCTGGGCAAACGGCTGAAGCGCTTGCAAGACCACAAGCTGCCCAAAGAGCAGCAGCGGCTGGGGCATGACCGTGACGAGGTCGCAACCGTGCGCGCCAGGCACGACAGCCTGCCGCTGATCCAGCGGGCCACGCTGATTATCGCCCCGGGCCTGGCCGCCATTGGCATCGTGGTCTTTGGGTACGATGGCGTAGTGCTTGCGCCGGCACTCCAGCACGCTGGCTTTGGCCTGCACGGGTCGGCACTCTGGTTTGCCGCGGTCACGACGCCGCTGACGCTAGTGGCCGTCTGTTCGGTGCTCGGAGCGCTGGCCGGTGCCATTGCCTTGCATGTGCCTACGCGGGAGCGGCTGCGCTTGGCCGTCGCCGCCATCGTGGTCGGCGGCCTGGCGTTGGTGGGGGCGCTGGCTCTATTGACGGTGTTCCGCGCCGAAGCGACGACTGGCCACAACGGGCTCATCAACGCGCTCACCCACGGCGTCACGCAGATAAAACATGTGGTGACCCCGTGGTGGTTTGGACCGCTCCAGCTGGCCGGCTCGGTCGCCGCGATCGCCGCAGGAGCGATGTACACCATGGGTAAAGATGGCCGCGAGCTGCGGAAGCTCATCGCCACAGGCGACCAGAAGGTCGAGGCGCTGGAGCGGGCGGTGGCCGCCGTCGAGGCAGAAATCGAGCAGACCCACCGTGAAATCGAGCGTGCCACCGTCGCGGTGCATGAGATCGACGTTGACGCTGCCGCCGCCGAAGTCGAGGTCCAGACCGCTGGGGAGGCTCTGCGTGCCGAACTCGATGCCGAGGACGGCCTGCGGAAGACTGCCATCGGCAAGCTCCGGACTGTGTTCGACTACACCCACAAGATCTACGCCAACGGCGGGGTCTGGCGCGTGGCGCTACCAACAGACACAAAGTGGTTCAAACGGTACACGCCGCCGCCCGGCGATGCCGAGATCCCGCCTCCCAGGTTCACGCCGCCAAACGGGAACGGCAGTGGGCCGATGACCCCCGAGGAACTCGGCCAGCACACCGGTCTCACAAACTAGCCCGCCACCAACAGAACCCAAACGAAAGACGACAGCATGCACTGGAAGTCGCTTGTGGCCGCCGTCGCCGTCAGTCTCATGCTGGCGGCCTGCGGCACGACCACCACAACCAACAACGTCACGCACCCAAACCCAACCAAGGTCGTTGTGGAGTGGGACGGCTCTGGCTTCAGCCGTTTCGCAAATCTCTACAAGGAAGAAGTCACAGCGGTCATCCAGAAACTGGCCGCCCAAGAAGATGAGGTGTTGACCAGCGTGTTGGACGGACAACCGATTACCACCGGTAGCTTCACCACCACAAACTTTGCGGACTCGCTGCAAAAGGAGGAAGTAGAAAAAGAAGAAGAACCAGAAACCAAGCAGGCGATAGCCGCAGGACTGGCCAAGACACTCATCGCCCGTGCAAAGGAGATCGTCCCTGGCTCCGGACAGTTGCAGGGCTTGGAGCTGGCGGCCAACACGCCCGGAGTAGCCCGCATCTACCAATGGACCGACGGGGTCGTCAACGAACCGAGTAATCATTTCAGCCTCACGGGTGCGAGCGAAAGTCAGGTCACGGCGGAGATCAGGCAGTGGCAGCCACGTCTGAGGGGACTCAAAGGCAAGACCGTCGTGATTATCGGTGTTGGCCGTGGCGTCAACCAAGTTACAGCCGTTGAACGCGCCCACCGGCTATTCCGTGCCCTCGTTGAAGGCAACGGTGGGCAGCTCACCTGGACACCAACCGCGGAACAGTAGTAGGTAAACCACCAGGCAGGATCGGGGTAGCCACCGGCCGGATTGCTACCCGATCCTGCCTGACTCAGGGTATCCGCACGGTCACCCACCGCAAGGTGGGTTCGGATTCACCGAATCCGCGTCCCCTCAAGTATCAACCTTGGGGGGTTAGCGTCAGGGCCAGTGGGTGTTTGTGCAGACTGGTGCAGCCAGGATAGGGTGACCCGGCCGCTATGCGTCCCTGTGGGTATGCGCTGAAACGTGCTGGTGCGAATACCACCATGGAGGATGAACACCGCCACGATCCTGACGCTGGGTACTGAGTGCCAGACGAAGGGCTGCTTTTCAAGGTAACCGCTTGGCACCGGCGTTCCGGTACCTCGCCCGTCGTACTTAGCCCAAATCAGTTTCGTATCACCGCCACCAAGGCCATCCATGGCATAATTTGACACGATGTGCCCAATGCAGGGGAACGGGTACACCGTGCATTTGGATTGAGCCACATGCACTCGCAGGAGGCAGGCAGCCTGATCGGTGTCGTGTTTCGGATACTTCTTCTTGCAACCGGCAATGGTTGTGGGGCCTTCGCCAGCTTGATGGGTCTTGGCGCTGGCGCTCGTGGTGGCATAGGCCAGAGTGCAGCACAAGAGTGCCCCCACCGCTGCCACGCCCAGACGACTCACATCGTTGGCACCGCTGTCTATCGCTTTCATCGCATCGCTCCCTTACGCCACGGGGAACCGGGGCGTCGCCGGGCGAAGGCCACGGCCGCTGCCCTGGTGTCCTCTACTCGAATGTCATAAGGCTGGAACCGTAGCGGAATGTCGGCAGAAGTGTCTACCCGGATGTCATTGCGGCTTCCGGGACTCCCATACAGGCTGGCTCCATGTCCGCCGCCCCAGCCTTCCAAGCAGCCCTCGGCCTGGCCGTCAAAGCCCGCCGTGAGGAGCTCGGGCTGACCCAGGAGCAGCTTGACCTCCGCACGGATCTGCACCAGCGTTGGATCTCGAATGTTGAGACCGGCAAGCGCAACCCCAGCTACGGGAGCCTGCGGCGCCTGGCCACTGGCCTCGACCTCACCGCCTCAGAGCTCTTGCGGCGAGCGGAGCAGATCGAGGCGGGCGGTCTTCAGCCCGCCAACGCGGCTGCGCAGTAGATCCAGCGGACTGAGCGCCGCAGAGGACAACTTGCCTACTCACCAGTCTCAGCCGTAGCGTCGGCGGGACGCCCGTGCTGGCCGCCCGCACGGGCACCTGCCTATGTCCGACCAGCCCCACCATCTGCCGCAAGCACCCGAGCGCATGCAGCGCCTCATCCTGCGCCTATTGCTCGAAGGTGAGAAGGAGCGGCTCTGGCCACTGGAGGTGGTCGTGCATCGCGTCGGCGACCCGATCACCGCGCTAGACGCGTTGGTCGCGCTCTCTGACGCGGGGCTCGTGCACCGCTGGGGGCACTACGTCATTCCCACACGCGCCGCCATGCACTTCTACTGGCTACTCGGGTAGACGGCGGCTCGCCGTAGGACGCGCTCTGGAGGCGGCGCGACACAGCTTGACCGCTCAGAGTGCTCACACCTATGGTCAGGCTGAGCCTATAAACAAGAGCGGCCCCGGCACGGGCTGATCCCCCGCGCCGAGGCCCAGACACAGGAGACGAAGCCTCCCATGCCTGATTCTGAGCCTACCCTGATGCCCGCCGAGAGCAAGGTCCGCACCGAGTCCACGATTATGAGCCTGCTACTGGTCCAGGACGACCAGCGCCCCTGGTCCACCGAGGAACTGATCCGCGAAATCGGCAGACCAAACGACGTCCACGACGCCATCGCAGACCTCCACGGCGTCGGCCTCATCCACCGCACCACAGACGGCTTCGTGTTCGCCACCCGCGCAGCAACCCACCTCGACGGGCTCGATATGTAGCGCGACCGATACCGGCGTATCCGGGCGGACGCCTCACGCGCTCGCCTGGGTCCTCGCCCCTTGGCACTTGTGCGACATGCGGAACCTCCGCGTGTAGCCTGGCTTCTGCCGAGTACCCGCAGTCATGGCGAGCCATTTGTCACGACGAGCGAGGCCGCATAAGATACGCGCCGTGACTGGCAGTTCGCCCATTGATCCCCCGCGTTCGATTGAGCCGGATGCTGGAGACCTTCTTCTGGATCCTCTGATTCAGAGCTTTGCGGAGCTGCTAGGTTCCGCTCGCGCTCATGCGGCGGGAAGCAACGACGAATCTCTCAGCCATGAGGAGCGCGTAGTCGAAGACATCGTCGGCTCCTTCCTCGCAGGGCCTGCGACACGTGTCTCCGAACTTTTGCAAGGAAAACTGGTAGGCGTGCCAGCGCATCAGCTTGAGGTGCTAGTTTCACTCTTTTACAGTACAATTGATGATGTGTACATCGGCGTCGACTCACATTTGCCCAGTCGCTTTCTGCGGGTTCATCCCTTTCTGTTGGAGAATCTAGCGGCAAGTGAAGGCCCCCCAAGTGTGGCACTAGGTGACACCCGTGAGCATGTGGAGTGTCATGCGGCCCGCTGGGTACGAATCGTTCCGCATTCGGTAGCCGCGCTAAAGGAGGATTTGGTTAACCATCGGGACGTGGCACCAGAGTACTTCCATCAACACGAGGCGCACGGGATCACGTTGCTGTCGGTCGACCGGCAACAGCTTGAGGCAGCCCACGAGGATATTCTTAAGGAGTGGACCACCGATCTTGGCCTCTGGGTCAACAGGTGCGCTCTACTATTTGAGCCGAGCATTACGTCCACTATGAAAGAGCTACGCCTCCAACTGATTTATCCGGGGACGAGCGATTTTGAGAAATGCAAACGCTATGTTCAGCGGCTCATTGAGCATGCAAGGATCGTCAAATTGCGCGGGGGTACCCTCGTGGATCAGCCTTTGGGCGATCATGATCGTGAGCATCTTCTCTGGGGCCTGGAGACGATGTTTCAACCGAGACTCGCCGACTATTGGGCGAGTTTTGTTCGTGCCGACGCGCGTGTCACGGAACTTGGACCATTTGTTGAAAAACGCATCTCCGAGCTAGGTGTCGCGAAGCCGAAGATTTTGGATGCGGCGACGGGTACAGGTTGCGACTCGGTCTATCTGACGGAGCGCGGCTACGACGTAGTCTCTAATGAGATTGTCCAGAGGTTTGTTGCCTACGCGCGTGAGACTGCGGAGGAGAACGGAGTTCGACTTCGGATCAAGCGCTATGATTGGCGCCATTTCGAATACTTTGCCGCTCCGCAAAGTTATGACGCGATACTCGCATTCGGTAACTCGCTGAGCTGCTTGCCGACAGGGGTGGCTGTGCGTTCCGTGCTTGCACGGTTCAATTACCTCCTCAAACCAAAGGGTATTCTCATCGTCGATGAGAGGAACTACCGGGCTATGGCAGCGAAAAAGAGTGAAATGATGCAGAGAGAGTTTCGTATCCCGCCTGGCTTTCCGTATTGCGGCACGTCGGTACAAGCGCGACCGCTAGATGTCCCAGACCGCCTCGGCGTCGACAATAACTTGCTCACCCTAGAGTATGATCGGGCGAGCGACAACGAGCCAGTAGGGACATTTGAGGTCTTTCCGTTCACCGACGGTCAGTTGGAGTCGTTGCTCGAGGACACGGGATTTTGTAACGTGGAGCGTTACTACAACTTGCATGAGCCCAATGGGCATGACAAGGATGCGTCATTCATCACGTACGTAGCGCAGCGACGGCCCGCAGGACGGTCACGGAAAGCCGGCACCGCAGCGGAGCGTACTATCGTCTTTACCGACGTAACAGGGTCTAGTAACGCGCGAGCAGAGCTAGGCGACACAGTGTACGAAGCCGAGTGGCGAAAGCATGAGCGAAAGGCACGCGCGATCGTGGACTCTCACCGCGGCACGGTACACAAAACGCTCGGAGATGGACTGATGCTGTCCTTTGCGTCGGCTGTGGACGCTGTCCAAGCGGCAAAAGAGATCGTTTCTGCGCCCGGCACCACACGGTTGCGTGTCAGGGCCGGAATCAACGTTGGCCAAGTGGTGGAAGACGAGTCAGGTGACCTCTCGGGACGAGCGGTGAACGCTGCAGAGCGGATTTGCGAGGCCGCTCGCCCCGATCTCGTTGTCGCAGATGATCGGGTTATGCTCGCGACACTCGCGGCCGGGATCACATGGCACCGCATGGAGGAGCACGACCTCCGCGGTGTAGGCAAGCGAGCTCTGTGGCGATGGGCATAGAACTCGACTAGGCGACCTTACCCGTGAGTGAGCGGCAGGAAGTTTGATTCGGTCGCTTATACCGGTTGTGCGACCTTGCACTTGCGTGATCGCGGTACTTCACCCGCAGAAGGATCCCCGAAAGCGCCAATGAGCCTCGGTCAACCGTGGCTAGTCACGTTACTCAAATGGCTCATCGCGAGTCGTCGATTCAGGCTGCTGCCGTTGCCAAATCATAAGTATTGAGCCGGGCACCGGAATGGCACTGTGAAGTGTCCAACCAGCGTTTGCCCAAGCTGCCATCGTCTCATTCATCTCATCGGACGAGTTACTGCCGTAGAACGATTTGTACTCGTATTTCAGATTAGCGCCCATGCCAGTACTCTACAGCACGATGTGGCCAGTCCAGTCCAATGGTGGAGACCAAGCATCAAGTCCTCAGGTCATCGTCCCTACCGGGACCGGCGGAGGCTAGCTGCGGAAGGAGTCCGTACTAGACGAACGCCGGAATAGCTCGCCCAACGCCGTTGCGCGACATTCAAGTGTCAATGACCGGCTGCCAGGAGATAGACGAAGCATTTAGAGACGGAGAATTCGCAGCAAGTGACCTAGTATTGAGCGAGCCTTCGATAACCTCTCCGGTCATGCAAAAGGTTGGAAGAGCACTAATTGGGACGATCGGAGTCCTGGGATCGCTTATCGCGATCGTCAGTGCACCATCAGCGATCTGGGATTGGCTTTATCCTGTCCCGCTGATAGCTGTGCTGTTGGCAGCATTGGTCGGCTCTTGGATCTATATCTGGGCGGCACAGCGCAAGCCTAGCCAAGCGGACCAGCAACGCCTTGACCGACTTCTATCTGCCCTTCCCCGCGAGGCGATTAGACGCTTTGAGGGTGAGGACTTCGCTACTCCGTGGCGGGAACGCTCAGTATTTCCAGTGACGTGGTATGTACAAGAACTCGATGGAGTCGAGGAGCACTTTGACTCGAAAGCAATGGAGAAGCGTCGGCGCCGTTTGTATGCAGCGGCAGATCGGTTCATGTGGGAGGAGGCCAAGAAGGGCTTCGTACACGAGCAACGAAGTGGATTCCGCAATACAGGCTTTTCACTAGGAGAGATCGAAGGCGACGACAAAAAGCTTGCTATGGCCGAAGAACGCGGAGAAATCCTACGCTCGGCAGCTGCTGAGTTCCTAAAAACTTATGACGACTTGTTGGCAACGGCCCGGCGATATCAACTGAAACTTGATGCGATGTCGTCTGATCCCCCTGTTGCTCCGTGGGAACACGACGAAGATACGGTCATTTAGGACACGGCCTCGGAACCTGGTCATCGCACACGGTCGTGGAATGCCGCTTGTGCGACACGCAGTCTGAAATGAGGAGGTCGATCTTGGGACGATTTACGCAAATGTGTCGCGTCATGAGATTTGACGTGCTCAACCGCGAACTAGCGAATCAGGCCGCTAGTTGCTCGCTCGCTTCTTGGTCGCTTAGCCCGGTAATCTCGCTTGCTAGCTCTCTCTAGGCAGCGATCGCCTCCGCGCCAATCTCCCTGATTATCATGGGACGAACCAGATATCGGCAATACCGACGGCGTCCTCGTGCAGCGCAGTCTTCTCAGATCAGGGCTAGAGATTCGCACGTGTCGCACCCCGGGAGTCCACGGCGCTGGTCACTCGTGCGACAGCTTCTAAAAGCGGGGCATGTTCCCAGATTCGCAGCACAGTCCAATCGTCACGTACTAGGGCCTGGGTGACGGCCTCATCACGTGCCTGATTGCGCGCTAGCTTTGGACCCCAGTAGCTAGAGTTGGCCTTTGGAGTGTTTCCGTGAAGGGAGCATCCGTGCCAAAAACATCCATCGACGAACACCGCCACTCGTGCTCGGGTGAACACGATGTCCACCTTGCATCTAACGCCACCCGATGTCCGAACAAGGTGGTCCTTTCGAAACCGCAGTCCACCACGGTGCAGGGCGCTGCGAAGCGCCATCTCGGGCTTGGTGTCGGCCCGTCGATTGCCCTTCATGGAGGCAGTTACGGCAGCGCTCGTGGGGTGGGGATAGTCGACCATTGTGTCGGGTGCGCGATGTAGCCTTGCATAGACCGTGGCTGATCTTCCTACAACCAGCGTAGTTGCAGACTTCATCGAACAGACGCTCGACGCCCTCGTCGAGCGCGGTCTTAGGGGCATGCGCGGAGCCGAGATCCCACCGCCGGATGAGGCAAAGCCTTATCTTGACGACCTGCTTAGCAAGGTCGATACCTACCGCGATGGGATGCTGACGCTGTTGGCCTTCCCGGTCGTCGCAGGCCAGCCCATAGACCTCACCGGACCCAAGATCCGTGGCGCTCGCAGCGTTGCACAGCGTGTCGCGTCCACGCTAGCGCGGCTCAAGATCGTTGGGCGGAAAGATGCCCTCCAAACGATCGCAAAGGGTGCCCCGAACTACATGGGCCGCGAGCGGGACGCCTGGAATCAGCTTCTTTCCTGGGCGTCTCTTCAGGAGGAGGTGGCGCCGATTCGGGATGCATTCCTCTATCTCGCAGCCGGTATGGCCGCTACGGCGCGCAACCTTCCGCCAATGCCTGAGCTCGCGACGCCGCGCCTGACTTTTGCCCGGGTATTCGCGCTGTTGGACGATCGTCTCGCCATGTCCTCTGCGGGTGCCCACGAGCAGTTCATTTTTGCGGCGCTGCTTGAGGCTTATTTGCTCCAACTTGGAGAGCCGGGCGTCGTGGAGACGAAGAACCTCAACGCCTCTGATGCCTCCGCCGGCACAGCTGCGGATGTCCAGCACAAGCATCGAGGGCAGGTCTCGGAGGCGTACGAGATCACCGCAGACGATTGGCGGTCAAAGGTTGAGGTTGCGAGTGCCATTCTCGCTACGCGAGACCTCACGCGAATCCATATCCTGAGTGGGCAAGCGCAGAGTGATACGGGAGACACAGTTAGTTCCTACCTGCCCGGGGATGTAGATATTTCAGTGCTTGACGTGCGTGAGGAGATCCGCTCGCTTGTGGCTCGTCTCGACAAGTTCCATCGAGCTCATGCCTTGAACCGCTTGTATGCGCACCTTGTAGAGCGCCAAGCCAACGATGCGCTGATCGGAGCATACGTAGCCGCACTTGCCGAGCGCGGCCTTTCTTAGGCTCTACTCAAGCGGACCAAGGCGGCGCACAGCTCGCGGCCGACTGCTTGCGCGAGACGTGGAGGGACTGCATTCCCAACCAGGGTGTATTGGGTGCTTCGCGTTCCACTGAACTTCGTTGTCGGGAGGAACGACTGCAACGCAGCCGACTCAGCAACCGTGATCCTGCGGGCGCCCGGCACAAGGCCCTTTCGTATCTTCTGTTTGAGGCCAACGATGCCATGCTCCTTGTGGTGCTCCCATAGTTCGCGGTGATACCCGGGCACCACGCCGAGCGTGTCTACGAAGGGCGTCTTGTTGCCTCCCGCTGAGGCAAGGATCGTCCGCGCGGGCGCGGCCAAGTTGATTGGGCGGCCGCCTCCGTTGAACAGCAAGCCGTCATAGGGGCTGGGGCGCAGGTGAGGTTTCTTAGCGTAGGTCACGATGGATGAATTAAGTTCGCCCAATGGCTCGTCGCCCAGTATGTCTCCGGCGGTCACCCATGGTTTGCTGGTCTTTGAGCCATGCGTCGGCCTGGGGAACTTAAAGCCACGCTTTCGCATTCCCACGACAAAAAGCCGCAACCGATGCTGAGGGACTCCGTAGTCGGCAGCGTCCAGTGTCTTGGATCTGACGTAGTACCCAAGCTCCTCGGTCAGCACCTCTAGCAGAGATTCAAAATAGGGCCTCGTCCGCCCTTGCTCCAATCCCGCAACGTTCTCGATGACAAACGCCTCTGGGCGGATGAGGTCTAGCGCCCGGAACATGGCCGTGAATCCGTCGCGCTCGTCCTCCTCGCCTCGACGCAAGCCGCCGGTGGACCAGGGCTGACAGGGAGGGCCGCCTGCTACGACCGAGACCGAGCCACGAAGTGCTCGCAGCTCGCGCTCCGGGATGTCCTCCAACCGACGACGGTCAACCTCGATGTCATGGAGCGCTTCGTAGGTCTTGGCTGCATCGTCCATGACCTCGACGGCGCCCACCGGCTCCAATCCGGCGGCCTGGAGGCCCATTGATAGGCCGCCTGCGCCAGCGAAAACATCAAAGAGCGACAGGCCGATGCCTTCGGACGCGTGTTCCTTGGCAGCACGCTCAGTCGTGGTCATGTCGGGGGCCACGAGACGCGAAAGGATAAGGCGCAGGTCGGACAGAGCTGGCTGGATGCAGGTCGTACATAGTTGCCAATACCCAAGACTCAGCAATACGTTGTGGGGTGGCCTGTTTTGCGCGCTAGTTGGAGGCTTGCATAGGGCTTGGGTGGCGCCACGGACTAGACGAAACCACAAGAACCCCGGGGGTGGCAACCTGTGGTGGCCGTACGCTCGCCTGGCAGTACGAGTCGCCGCATAATCAGGCGATCTAGGGGCGGTGGCTAATGGGTTGAGCTCGCTCAGGGAGGGCTTGACAGCCTCCAAGTAGGCGACACACGGTGGATGCATGGCATCTACACGCCTTCCGGGGCAATCAAGAGGACCGTCGGGGCTATCTGCGCGATCACCGTGCCGGCGAGTTCATCAGGGCGGCCACCGATGCTCGTCGCAATTCGGCACGATCATCATGACCGTCAAAGCCTTCGCTGGAGATTGAGCCATGTACGAACCCAACTGTCGCCTCAACCTGCCAATAGTGCCTCCAGGAGCTGCCGTACGCGCCCTTGCGCCCCCGGAGGCAACAGAACCCCGGCCTCCTGGGAGGCCGGGGTTCGACCTTCGTCAAAATGGTGGAGCTAGCCGGACTCGAACCGGCGACCTCCTGGGTGCGATCACGTCTCTACCGCTCCCGTAAAGGGAGTGGTGGGAGCCGCAGGCGCTGGAGTTGTGGACGCCGCTGGCGCTGCCGGGAAGCCTGCCCGCAAGACGCTCTCAACAGCCTCTGTCGGAGCGGGCTTGCCCATGAGTGGCCCCTGGACCATCGTGCAGCCCATCGCCTCGAGACGGGTGAGATGCTCGCTGGTCTCGACTCCCTCGGCGATCACCGTGAGCGAGAGGTCTCGCGCGAACAGCACGATCGCCTCGAGCAACCAGCTTCGGTAATCCTCGTCGTCAGCCGCAGCCAGTGAGCCCCTGTCGATCTTCAGGAAGTCGAGTGGGAGGCGTTGCAGGTCGGAGCGGTATGCATAGCCGCTGCCGAAGTTCTCGATCGCAATACACACTCCCAGGCGCTTGATCTCCCCCAGAAGCTCTGCTGCCGTTGCGATGTCACCGATGATCGCCCCCTCGGCGATCTCGAGCGTGAGCAAGGAGGCCTCCAGCCCGGACTGTTGCAGAGCTCGCCGAACATCCGATATGAACCCTTCCCGGTTCAGCTGATTGGCCGAAACGTTCACTGAAATGCCAACACGATCGCCTGCGACGTTCCACGCCGCCGCTCGAGTACACGCCTCTTCGAGCGCCCAGCGATCGATCGGCACGATCAAGCCCGTTTCCTCCGCGATGGGAAGGAAGTCGGCCGGCGGCAGGGCCCCGCGCTTGGAGTGCATCCAATGGATGAGCGCCTCGAAACCCGCCACCTTGTGCGTGCTCAGATCGTAGATTGGCTCGTAGAGCAGGAAGAACTGTTTGTCCTGAAGTGCGGCGTTGAGCTCAGCGTCAAGTACGCCGCGATCTTCGATGACCGAGCGCAAGTTCGCGTTGAAGAGCGTAAAGCGGTCCTTCCCGGCCGACTTCGCGGCGCGCAGCGCGACCTCTGTATCGCGCAGGAGGTCATCGGTGCTCCTATACCGGCCGAACGCCACGCCGATGCTTGCGGTCATGTGAAAGCTCGGTCCAAAGCCGTCGAGCTCGACGGGCTTGTGCAAAGCCTCGATCATGCGCCCGGCCAACGAGTCGAGCCGAACCCCGCGGGCTTGCGATTCCACGAGAGCCACGAACTTGTCTTCACCAAGGCGTCCAACGGTGTCATCTGAGCGCACCACGCTCTGCAACCGTTCGGCGACGATCCCCAAGAGTTGATCGCCCGCAGCGCGGCCGAGCTTGTCGTTGACGTCTTTGAACCAATCGACGTCGACGAGCAACGCTCCCGCCAGCATCCCCGGCTGGCGCCCCGCGCGCGCGAGCATGAAGCCGGCGCGGTCAAGCGTGAGCGCTCGATTGGGGAGCCCTGTAAGGGCGTCATAGAGGCCCCCTTCGAGTTGCTTGCCGTCCGCCGGCGCGCGGTTCCACGCGCCGCCACCGGTGCCGCCTGTGAATATCAGCCACGTTGCCAGGGCGCTCAGCAGGACGCCGACGATCAACAGCGTGAGTGCGTCGCTGTCGGTCAGCGTACCCGCGTTGACCGGCGCTACAAAGCTCCGCAGCGTCCACCCGTCGTGGAGGTTGATCGTCGTGCTCTGTGCGTCCGGCTGCGGGGTGCCGCTGCTGAACACCGCATTCGAGGAGTTGCTTCGGTTGCGAAGTCGCAGCGCCTCGCCTGGATGTCCCTGCAGAGCCTGTCGTAGCATCGCGCTGGGCAGCAGAACCTCACGCAGCCAGCCCACGAATGCGCTGACTCGGCCAGCCGCCGTGTGGGGGGGGACATTTCCCCTGTACACCGGCGTGTCGAGCTTCAGCGCCGGCTCCCCACCCAGCGAGACGGTCCGGTAGCGGCTCGCTCCCGAGTCCCGGGTC
>Ga0105240_10007004_pt1 | contig 16460 bp, 18 predicted proteins | sample KBSC54metaG_FD_80426 | JGI IMG/M metagenome (GOLD analysis project Ga0105240, IMG submission 80426) | Corn rhizosphere microbial communities from Kellogg Biological Station, Michigan, USA - KBS C5-4 metaG | ecosystem: Host-associated > Plants > Roots > Rhizosphere > Soil | place: Michigan, USA... | reverse complement strand
CTGCGGTTGACCCTCTTGACTCTACTTCACGTATCTTAAGCCCGCAAATTTTGGGCGACGAGCACTACAACACTGCTCAGCGCGTAAAAGAAATTCTGCAACGCTACAAAGAGCTTCAGGATATCATCGCCATCTTAGGTATGGATGAGCTTTCTGAAGAAGATAAACTGGTTGTGTCCCGTGCACGCCGTGTACAGCGTTTCCTTTCTCAACCATTCCACGTTGCCGAGCAGTTTACCGGCTTAAAAGGTGTATTGGTTGACATTAAAGATACCATCAAAGGTTTCAACATGATCATGGACGGCGAAGTGGACGAATATCCTGAAGCTGCGTTCAACCTGGTTGGAAGCATTGAAGACGCTATAGAAAAAGGCAAGAAACTGTTGGCGGAAGCTAACGCATAATATAGTCTGAAGTCGTAAGTCTAAAGTCAGAAGTCAAACACAAGCGACTTTGGACTTAAGACTTTCGACTTAGAACTTAAGACTTACAATAAATGAACCTGGAAATATTAACTCCCGATAAAAAAGTGTTCGAAGGCGAAGTTGCTTCGGTAAACCTGCCGGGCACTATGGGCGCATTTGAAGTATTGAACCAGCACGCACCGCTGATCTCGACCCTGGAAGATGGCAAACTGATCATCCGTCACGGCGGGAACAGGGAAGATGTATACCTGATCCACGGCGGCGTTGTTGAAGTACTGAACAACAAAGTGATGGTATTGGCCGAAGGCATTACCCACCGTTAATAAGATATAAATTTAACTATTAAACGCCTGGTGAGTAATCATCGGGCGTTTTTTTTGACCGTTGATTTTTCACAAATCATTTTTTTTCAATGGTGTTCAAGAGGGCTTCGCCGTTTTAATGATTACATGATTTCGTTGATTATTTTTTGCGAGGTGCAAGACGGGATTATGTATTACTCTTACTAATTTTATCAGCTAAATTCGCTCCGACTTCCGACTTCCGACTTCCGACTTCCGACTTCCGACTTCAAAAATCATTTCTTAATCAACACATCCTGCTGCGCACTGCATGGCGCGCATATCAAACTGTCATTAAGCGTAATGCTTTGAACTTCGGTGGTAGCACAGCACTGTTTGGAGTCGACGCCGGTAACCACCTTAATATGATCGGCACTTAAATTGGCAAGCTGAAGAGTATATGTTGTCGACTGGAAATCGGGCAGCGTGACAAAGCCTGCGCTGACAGCCAAAGAATCTAACCTGACCTGGAAATTAGCGTCTGCAGAGCTGGTCACTTTCAGGTCAGAAGGTTTATAAGGCGAGGTGGGCGACAAAAACAGGTCGTTACCAGTAGCTTTGTCTGCAATCCTCACTTTCATGATCATATAGATTGCAGTATTCATCAGCGGGCATGGGACCCTGCATTCCTTCGAATCATTGTGACATGACACGCCTATTAATGTCAATAATAATAACCCAATGTAAATTTTTTTCATGTGATGGTTTTAAGGTATTACGCAGTCAGAAGCATTTGTGCAACAAAGTAACATAATTTTTGACCGTTGATTTTTCACAAATCATTGTTTTTTTCAATGGTGTTTAAGAAGGCTTCGCCGTTTAAATGATAAAGGGATTTCGTTGATAATTATGCGAGGCAGAACTATTCATTGCCTTTTGTAATTTTGCCAGTCAAATTTCTTCCGACTTCAAAAATCACTTCTTAATCACTAACTCCACCTGCGGATCACATCGTGTACATATCAAACTATCATTAAGCATAATGCTTTTTATTTCTGTAGTGGCGCAGCATTGCTGTGAACTGGGCCCGACAGCAATCTTAATCTGATCTACACTAAGGTTAGCGAGCTGGAGGTTATACGTTTGCGAGGCGCCGTCATCCAATGTGATAAAACGGTTGTTTGTATCGGCAGTATCCACTATGAAGTGGTAGCCCGGACCATTAAGAGAACTGCTCACAGTCAAATCGGAAGGTTTATAGAGCGAGTTGGAGGACAGAAACAGATCGGCACCGGTAGTTTTACTTATTATTTTTACATTCATCACCATCCGGATCATTGCAAGAGGACATGGAACCCTGCACTCCTTCGAATCATTGTGACATGACACCCCCATTAATGTCAACAATAATAACCCAATGTAAATTTTTTTCATGTGATGGTTTTAAGGTATTACGCAGTCAGAAGCATTTGTGCAACAAAGTAGCATAATTTTTGACCGCTGATTTTTCACAAATTATTGTTTTTCAATTGTGTTCAAGAGGAGCTTCGCCGTTTGAATGATTACATGATTTCGTTGATTATTTTTGCGAGGCGCAAGACGGGATTCTATATCACTCTTTGTAATTTTATCAGCTAAATTCGCTCCGACTTCCGACTTCCGACTTCCGACTTCCGACTTCCGACTTCAAAAATCACTTCTTAATCACCACCGCCTGCTGCGGACTGCATGGTGCGCATACCAGGCTATCGTTCAGCATAATGCTTTTCACTTCGGTACTGGCGCAGCACTTCTGCGAATTAAGGCCGGCAACTATCTTGATATGATCTGCACTCAGGTTGGCCAGTTGTAGGGTGTAGGTTTGCGACTCATAGGCATTTAGCCAGATAGCACGGTTGTTTTTATCTGTTGAATCTACGTTGAATTGGTAATTAGGGCCGCTTACCGAGCCGCTCACATTCAGGTCCGACTGTTTATAGGGCGAAGTCGGCAACAGGAACAGGTCGGCGCCGGTTGTTTTATCCACTATCCTTACTTTCGCCACCAATAATACCGCATACAACGGGCATGCCCCGGTGCATTTGTCGGTCATGCCACCACCCGAACCATTGTGGCAGGATGCAAATACTACTGCTAATAGTAATAAGCTGATGTAGAGTTTTTTCATGAGGGTGTTTTCAAAGAATTACGATAGAAAACGCCTTTGTGCGACAGGGGTAGATGATTTTGTTCGTTCGTTTTCTGAGTGGGGATTAGGTGAGACAGGGCGAACAATAGTCACGAGTAGCCTTTACGATTAGCCCTGCCAGTCATACTCGCGCCAGTTAAGCCGGGATGGGCTGGGACAAATTGCAACAGCCGTTGGTTTAAAGACAACGGTGATCAAGGCTCGTGCGGCGTCTGTATGTTCGCCTGGGTTGCGACAGATTTGTTTTTTGGTGCATTGATGGTTGGCTTTTCCGGATGGGCGAATTTGTAAGTGTCTACAATAGGGTGCGGGGTCGGGTCCTGGACTTTACCACAGCCGGTTAAGATGCCGATCAGCACCAATGATGATCCTGCCAGCAAATTCTTGAGTGTTGATGTAGGTTTCATGGTCTTTAAGTTTTAGCGTGACTGAATTGTCAGATCAAAATTGAAGAAAAGTATACCCTACGGAAAATTGGTTTTCACGGCACCTGGCCCTATAAAAGCAGATACCGAAACATCGCCTTATAATCAGCAAGTTACATATTAAAAATTGCAAATAGTGCAAGCTACGGGTGGTGGGTTATTGAATTATACTAAAATTGGTTGGAGGAGTGGTGAGTTTTGCTAAAGTATTTTTCTCTAAGCGTTTATTCTCTCCGCGCGTCATTGCGAGGAACGATCCGCTAGCTAGCCGACCGAACTATACAGAGCCGCCTTACCGAGTTGAGGCCATATTTAGCCCCCCTCATTAACAGATAGTTAAATGAAAATAGGGTGTTTTCACGGGTTGATTGTGCAAATTATTTAGTGTTAATTCGCTGATATAGAATTAATTCAATGGAATTTCTCAAACCAAGATCGAAAGCGAATAAAAAACTCTTCGATCTCATTACTAAAATTTGCATTGAGCTAAACATTGACGAATCAGTTGCTATTCATTTTATCAGTCGCGATTTAGAGAGAATATATAACAATGTTCACATTGACGATATTAAATTAAATCAACTTGAAAATGAAATTAAAAAACAACTTCAGGAAGAAACTGATTTAAAGCAAGAAATTGAAAAAAAAGAAGCGCTTATAAAAAATTTGGCAATAAAAATCACTGTACTGAGTGCATCGTGCGACGAAAAAGCTGAGCTATTAGAAAACAGACGACAAGAATTATTTAACCTAACAAAGAAAGTTAATGAGTTAAATTCAAGTCTTAATGAAATAGAAAAGCAAAAAAAAAAATCTGCATATGAGTTGATCATAAAAAATCATGCTATTAAAACAAAGAGTAATAGTTCGTTTAAGAAAATAAATATAATTCTTTCTTTTTTTACCGTCATCGCGATAATAATCGCAATATTTTTAATCCTACATAAGAGAAAATGAGCAATACATTATTAAAAATAGGTCTGGGCGTTGTTACAGCGTGGGACACCGTAACAACTGTCTATGGAACCTCTACCATTTTAGGAACTGCCAATCTTCAAATTGCAATATCAATAGCTTTCGCATTGCTTCTTACAGCATATTTGCTTAGATCTATTCCAATAATTAAAAATCCATCTGATGAAATTATTCCTGTCGGCGCTAAAATCTTATGGTTTCTGGCAATTTTGTATGATATATTTACAGCTTACACAGGAAACTTTGACCTCGTTCTCGGAAATATTGGGGGTGGACAAAAAATCATCATCTCAATTGGCTTGACAATTTTTATTAGCAGTGCACCAATTGGACTGTCTCAGCTTATTTTCAATACCGATAGTGAATGAGATGGCAAATTCATCCTTCTTAGTAAAGCCTTGGTTCTGGATTTTTTTTATCGTAACAGTAATAGTGTCGCTTTATTTTTACGGGCTTCATATATTAGGGGATAGAACTGTATTGGCGCAAACAAAGAAAGAATTAGAGATTGCTAATCAAAATCTTCAACGTTATTTGATAGAGAACCGAACACAGTTGAAGCAAATTTCTGAACAACGCAGTGAATTAGAGCAATTATCTAATACAGTTACACAAAACAAGAAACATATTATTCAATTGGGTGATTCTATTACCAAATTAATAAACAGACCTCCGGAGATTCGATATCAAGATAAAATTGTTTATAAAGACAGGCCGGTGGTTGAATATCAGGATAGGATTGTTTACAAAGACAGGCCGGTAGTCGAATATCAGGATAGAATTGTTTATAAGGACAAATCGGAAACCTATCATCCTTATGGAAAAGGATATGGTAAAATCACACTGTTCAAGAGTTGTAATTGTTACAATTTGAAGTTTTGGATTGACGGTAATTACGCGGGACAAACCAATGAAATTTTCAATTCCATTAAGCCATACTGCGGACAGAATGGTACTGTATCAAAGATAATCCTATCTGGCAAACATCGTGTCCAGGGTAAAGATCAAGAAAATCATTATTGGGATTTTTATATAACTCTAAGTGAAGATCAATGTCTAGTAATGGGAGTAAAATGATATGATCTTTCATCAAATACTGGACAGAGGCCTACGATCATTATTGATTTTAGAGCGCTGAACTCTTAAACCAGAGGGAGCGCTCTAAAATTCTTAAAGGTAAAAATGGGTGAAAACACGGTGTTAATAATAATTTAATTAATATATATTTGGCCAGTTACAAACCAATATCTAAAACCTATCGCACTATGGAATTAATTACATTAGCCACAGACGCTATTACGCTATCACTCCCTTTTTTAACGAAGGCGGGTGAGAAAATTGCCGAAAATATAGGTCAAGAAGTGTGGAATCTATTAAAAAGGCCCTTTACATCTCCCCAAGATAAGAAACTGTTAACCGACCTACATTTAAAAGAAAATCAAGACGCATTTAGAGATGCATTGGTAAACAAGCTTTCCAACGATCCAATTTTTGAAAAAGAGTTAACGACATTAGTAGAACAAAAACAGCAACAACTAATAAATAACGCTCAACAAAACGTAAATAACAATGCCCAAATTGAAAAACAGATTAATGTGCAAAACAATTCTGGTAATATCCAAATGTAGCTTATGCAAAACGTCGACAATAGTGGCCCTGTAGACAAACAAATAAATATTGGAGATAATAGCGGTCCGATTTATTTGGAAAAGCAGTCAAAATTTTCAAGGCTATTTTCAAAATTAAACAGCGAAGTAATAAGTAACGATAGATACCCCCAAATTTTAGAAGAACTACAAAGATATTTGACTGATAAGGATAGCTATGGCCTAGAAAAAAAACTAATTGATGGCGGATTTTCAGAACAGGAAATTATTAAAGCCTCAGATAGGAAGGAAATGTATGTCAAAAAGCAAGAAAAAAACATTTTATACGTTTCAGCGCAACGAATTTATTGTGAGTTATTAGCGAAAATAATGATTGATTTCGAGGTATATATAGACCCTTTAATTAATAGAGGTGAAACAAAGGAGGTTATACTAAAGGAAATTTCTGAAAAGGTAATTAATCCGATGTTTTCTTTATTAAATGAAAATGCAGCAGATGATGAAGTACTATATTTTAATGCTGAGGAAATCTATGGAATGATTTATTATTTAACGGGAAGATGTCACTTGAATTGGAAAAATTATGATAGCATATCACCAAGCATTTGATTTATATCATACGGTTTACAGGATGCTTCAGATTCTTGATAATTTTGACAAAGAAGATTATGTGGAATTAGATAGACTAAGGATTTGGGATTTTTATCTTTTATTTCCAAACGAAATCCATAAAATCAAACTTAAAAGAAATGAAAAAGACATAAAAAAAATACTTCAGTCGTATATTTCAGCCACAAATAATCCTTATCAAATAATTATTGACGATAGAAAAATATTTGAACGAATTAAACCTTATCAGTCCGCAGCTTTAAAATGCCTCGCATCTTATGGCCTTATTAGCAAAGAAATGTTAAGTGTAAGTAGGATTGCAGTAACGTCGAAAGACTTGCTTAGAAATTACATTGGTAAGTTTGATCCATTAACTCCAAAAGAAAAAAACATTATAACAATACTAACATCACATTTTTATCAAATGTCAATGTTTGGTGAAAATGGACTAAAAAATCGAACAGGCTTAATGATTAGTAAATATGATGCAAAATAATTTGTTTTTAAATAGACTAGTCATTCTAACTAATGAATATAAAATTGCTTATGATGAAAAATTCCATAAGGGCGTAAATATTATTCGAGGTGATAATAGCAGTGGCAAGTCGACAATAACACATTTTATTTTTTATGTTTTGGGCGGTGCATTTAACGATTGGGTGCCTGAAGCAAAAGCTTGCTCGATGGTGTATGCGGAAGTCGAAATGAATGGTGCGGTATTTACGATAAGAAGAGAAATTATTATTGAGCGTGACAATGAGGGGAACGAAAAAAAGCCCAATGATAAAGTGGCTATTAATTTTTATTGGGGGTTATACGAAGAAAGTTTAACACCACCACCTGATAAACATTGGCAAAAATTCGAATATAACACAACTGAAAATAAGAAAAGTTTTTCGAATGTTCTTTTTGAAAATTTAGGACTACCACTAGTAAAAGGAGATAATAATATTTCTTTTCACCAGATTTTACGACTACTATACATCGATCAAGATTCTCCCACTAGTTCCCTGTTTCTTTATGAGCAATTCGATAGCCAAATAACAAGAGAAACAGTTTCTGATCTATTGCTGGGGGTCTATAATCAAGATCTTTATGATAAAAAGAAAAGAGAAACGGTTGTTGAAAAAGATTTGGAAAACATAAAAAGAGAAATTAAAATAACCTCGCAGTTCTTCTCTGATCCACTTTCCTTAAACCCTAATCACTTATTAACAAGTATTGAAAATAGACAAAAGGCTATTCAAACTATCGAAGGAGATATTTTATCAATTAAATCTAGAAATAAGGAAGTAGTATACGATGAAAACAGTAAGCTTAATTTTGAATTTCTGAATGAAAAGGCAATTAACCAACGTCTAATCGTTAACAAATTGGAAAACGAAATTGAGGAGTTGAAGTACGAAATTGAGGATTCCAAGTATTTCTTAGACACTTTAGAAAATAAAAAAAGAGCTCTAAGAAACTCAATACTAGCTAGGGAATTTTTGGGAGAATTTCCCTTAGAATATTGTCCGGAATGTCTCACTATTTTAAAGGAACAGGATGCTAATAGTACTACTTGTAAGCTTTGTAAGGAAATCAAAGATGAAAGTTATGGGGCAACCCAAGCTCGCAAAATGGAACAAGAGATAAGCTTTCAAATCAATGAATCAATTAAATTATTAGAAATCAAAAAAAGGTCATTATTAGAAAATGAATCTAAGCTGGAATCTGAAAGAATAAACCTATATCAATTGCAAGAACAGGTAAACTTTGCATTAAATGATGTCAAACCTTTTAGAGACGAAAGAATTGATATTCTCTACACTGAGAAAGGTTTTGTGGAAGGTGAAATATTACAATTAAGGACACTTTTAGAAAATGCCGAACTGTATAATAAATTATTAGAAAGTAAGTCTGAGCTAGAAAAGGAATTGAGTTATTTAAAAAGTTTCATTTGGAATGTTGAGAAAAATCAGAATATCCTAAAAGAAAAAGTAAATCTCAAGATTGAAGAAGAGGGTATCTACCTACTCAATAATGACTTAGAGAGGCAAGATGAATTTATCCTAGCTAAAGAATTCCATATTGATTATAGCAACAACATTGCTTTTTTAGCAAATAAATATTCCAAATATTCCGCTAGCTCAAATTTCTATTTAAAAATTTCTGCCAGGTTTGCGATTTTTTTGGCTTCACTCTCAATACAAGAGATGAGATATCCTAGATTTATTTTTGCTGATAATATGGAAGATAAGGGTATTGAACCGTTAAGGGCACAAAATCTCCAAAAAATACTTATTGAACGTGTTAGAAATTTTGCGGTTAGCTCATTCCAGATGATTTATACAACTTCCTATATTTCTGAAGAACTAAATAATAGTCCATATTGTGTTGGCGAGTATTACACAAAAGCATCACCAAGTTTAAAAAATATAAACAAATAAATTTTGGTCAATTAATATATCCATTATTTGAAACCTCTGACTTCGGATGCAATACACGCTTAGTTTACAACTACCCGCGTTAAGGATTGAAGTGGATACCGGCCTGCGCCTAATGCCCGCGCAGTATGAACGGAAAGCCCGCCCCGCTTCTATCAGCGGGGAACGCCCAAATTAACGTACACATCCAACCTTTGCGTGAGTATAACGCTATACTACCCATCACTTTTATAAAACAAACCAATGATAACAGGCTACTGCTACTGCCGCTGCCACTGCTACCCTTAATGTTCCCCGACTCACAACTCACTCACCTCCCCTCCCTTTTCCCCACAAGAAATGCTACTTTTACCTATCGGGAAATATTTATCAAGAATTGGTAATAAATTTGAGTATAAAATATTAACATTCAGAAAATCAGATATCTGTCTTATTGATTTAGTCAAAAAAAATTTACATCTTTCAGTCCTAATTTGTTTAAACGCTTTGACCGAGAAGCCCGCGTACTGCCCCCGCGTGTTATACTTTGGAAGGCAATGATTATGACCTTTAACTTAGTGTGCGATTTTTAAAATGGGTGAAATTGAGAACAAACAGCCAAAAACTACTGTTGGCCAAAGTATTAAACTGATTCGTCAGCGCAACGGCTGGACGCTGGAAGACGTGGCAACCCGCCTGGGAATATCTATCCCGGCTATGTCGAAAATTGAAACCGGTGTAACCGATGTTAACCTGTCGCGCCTGGAGCAAATTGCTGATATTTACAGCGTAACGCTCCTGCAACTGCTCAACGTGTACAACGAGGAGCTTGCCCCTATTGAGTTTACGAGCGATATCCTGAAAAAGAAGATATCGGAGCAGGAAGCCGAGATAACGTCGCTGCAGCGCAAGGTGATAGAGCTGTATGAGGAACTGCATGGCCGCCACAAATTTTAAGCTTGTGGCAAAGGAAGCCTTTCGGAGCAGGCGTCCCGGGTGATAATATCCGTCAGAAAGGCAGGGGTACTTTTACCGCAATGGTAACCACCGTTCCTGCCTTTCGATCCACATTAATCTCCATTCACAAAGATCAACCTAGTTCATCATTATCTTATTACCCGGCTGATGCACCACGCGCATATAAGGCTTAATGGTTTTAAAACCTTCGGGGTATTTTTCCATCGCCTCTTCGTTTGATACGCTGCCCAGGATGATCACATCGTCGCCATACTTCCAGTTAACAGGCGTAGCCACTTTATGCTCGGCAGTTAGCTGCATCGAATCCAGCACGCGCAATATCTCGTCGAAGTTGCGGCCGGTGCTCATCGGGTAAGTAAGCATCAATTTTATTTTCTTATCGGGCCCTATGATAAAAACCGACCGAACGGTTTGGTTGGTAGCCGGGGTGCGTCCTTCCCAGTTGCCCGTTTCGTCGGCAGGCAGCATATCATATAGCTTGGCAATCTTCAGGTCGGTGTCGCCAATCATTGGGTAATTTACTTCAAAGCCCTGTGTTTCTTTAATATCCTTGGCCCATTCGGCATGCCGGTCCAGCGGATCAACGCTCAGCCCGATCACTTTGCAATTGCGTTTCTCAAATTCGGGTGCCAGCCTGGCCATGTAGCCCAGCTCGGTGGTGCAAACAGGTGTAAAGTCTTTCGGGTGCGAAAATAGTATTGCCCAGCCATTGCCTATCCAGTCGTGAAAATTGATGGTGCCCTGCGTAGTTTCAGCCTGAAAATCCGGGGCGGTGTCTCCTAATCTGATACTCATATGGTTAAATTTTAATGGTTAAATAGATAGTGTGTTTCATTTCTAAAATCCTGCTTAACCGAAGATGCAATGCATGGCGTCTCTACAATATTGTTACTGCTCACTGCCAACTGAATAAGGGCGTTCCCCCGCTGGTAGAAGCGGGGTCAGTCCGCTAGCCAGCGGATCATACGCCTGCAGGCATTGCGCCCGGCCTGTCACACTGAGCCTGTCGAAGTGCCGGTATCCACTTCAATCCTTAACGCGAGTCTTTCGTTCACGTCATTGCGAGGAACGAAGCAATCTCCAAACTATGCAGGTCAGGGAGACAGTATTCGTTAAAAAACGTTCAGTTAAAAAATCATGCTCCATTGAATGTCCTAAGTAGTCCGCTAGCCAGCGGATCGTTCCTCGCAATGACGGTAATTTTTAAAGACGCGACGCATCGCGTCTCTACGTTACTGTTACTGCTTACTGCCAACTCACAACTGCCAACTGGCTCAATGCACCAACGCCGCCTCATACTCATAATGCACAGGCGTGATAACCGGCTTCGCCGAGTCCATATTTACCCCTGCTTTTGCCAGGATCGGCATTAGGGTTTCGCCAAACTTATTGAAGGCGTCCGCCGACTCCCACACGTCCACAACCAGCCAGTTATCGCCCTGCTGAGCGCCTACGTGATGATGAAGTCCTGTTGGGTGCGATTGGCCTGCTTTGCGCAGCTCGTCCCATATCTGGTCATACACCTTTGATGTCATACCAGGAATACTGAATTGAACGATCACTCTTTCCATGATGAATGCATTTAAATACGTAATTAACCTATTTACTAATGATACAAAGTAGCAAGATGCCGTGCAAAGAAGACTTTAGGCATGTAAAGAAGAGTAATCTAAGTTAGATAAAAAAGAAGGTTACAAGCAAGGAAAGGCGGGGGAATTTTGGTGTTATTTTTTCAACAAAAACGTGTTCGAAATCATCCCGGGTAAAAAACGAACGAACAAACCATTTTTGTCATTGCGAGGCGCAAGGCGGGTAGTGTGAGCCGCGCAACAAAGCAATCGCATGCTATACAGGGCGAAGATGCACAGTTCTCCGCTGGCTAGCGGATTCTTCACCGCTCAGGCCATTCATCGCAACGACATGCCTTTTTACTTCGCGAACAACTTGGCACGCCAACCGCCTCGCGCCTCGCCCCACCTGCGCAACTTTTTTACCCCAACCCGACATTTCACGCCGAAAATCGGGCCTTTATTATGCATACATAGCAACTGTACCGAATACCGTTTTTAACTTTGGTCTACTTTGATAATAATTTTATTCTGAAATAAAGTATATTTGCAGAATATTTATAATAATTTATAATTTATACAGAATAAAATACTAAATGAAAATTTATTTTTTGACTATTGCGGTTTGGGGATGGTCTGGGTAACTTGTCTAAACCAATTGGCAGAAGTTGATTGCGTTGATTGAGTTAAGTGGTTGATTGAGTTAAATCACACCAAAAATAACTTAATCTAACCTAATCAACTTAATCCAACTTATTCAACTAATATAACAAATGAGTACTACCACCACCGACGAACAAATCGTGCTGAACAAATATAGCCGCACGCTTACGCAGGACCCAACCCAACCGGCCGCACAGGCTATGCTGTATGGTGTCGGCCTCACCGATGACGACATGAAAAAAGCACAGGTGGGTGTCGCAAGCATGGGCTATGATGGCAACACCTGCAATATGCACCTGAACGACCTCGCCAAAGTGGTAAAAGAAGGCGTATGGGCAGAAGACCTAGTGGGCTTTATATTCAACACGATCGGTGTGAGCGACGGTATGAGCAATGGTACCGAAGGTATGCGTTACTCCCTGGTAAGCCGCGATGTTATTGCCGATTCGATTGAAGCAGTATGCGGTGCACAATATTATGATGCGGTAATCACGCTGCCAGGTTGCGATAAAAACATGCCGGGATCGGTAATGGCGATGGGCCGTTTAAACCGTCCGTCTATTATGGTTTACGGTGGTACTATTAAACCCGGTCACTGGAAAGGCGAGGATTTAAATATAGTTTCAGCCTTTGAGGCATTGGGTAAAAAGATAGCAGGCACCATCACTCCCGAGGATTTTATGGGCGTGGTTAAAAATGCCTGTCCAAGTGCCGGCGCTTGTGGTGGTATCTATACTGCTAATACCATGGCTGCGGCTATCGAGGCGTTGGGCATGAGCTTGCCTTACTCCTCGTCAAACCCTGCACTAAGCGAAGAAAAACAACAAGAGTGCCGCGATGCTGGTAAATACATTAAAGTATTGCTGGAACGTGATATCAAACCAAAAGATATCATGACCCGCGAGGCTTTTGACAACGCCATTACTGCCATTATGGTAATGGGTGGCTCAACTAACGCCGTACTGCACTTGATCGCGATAGCAAAAAGTGTTGATGTTCCGCTGACCCAGGATGATTTCCAGGAGATCAGCAACCGTATTCCGTTGCTGGCCGATATGAAACCAAGCGGTAAATACATGATGGAAGACCTGCACAATGTAGGCGGTATACCGGCGGTAATGAAATATTTATTGAAGCTAGGCTGGCTGCATGGCGATTGCCTGACTGTTACAGGCAAAACATTAGCCGAAAACCTGGCCGATATCCCTGAACTGGATTTTGACACACAAAAAATAATATTCCCTGCTGAGCAGCCGATCAAAGCTACCGGTCACCTGCAGATATTGTATGGGAACCTGGCCGAAGGCGGTTCAGTAGCGAAGATCACCGGGAAAGAGGGTGAGCGCTTTGTAGGCCCCGCCCGTGTATTCGACGGTGAGTTTGAACTGATTGATGGTATTCTGAGCGGCCGAGTCCGTGCGGGTGATGTGGTGGTGATCCGCTACGTTGGTCCGAAGGGCGCACCGGGCATGCCGGAAATGCTGAAACCTACCTCAGCCATATTTGGCGCAGGTTTGGGCAGCTCCGTAGCCTTAATCACTGACGGACGCTTTAGCGGAGGCACACATGGATTTGTGGTTGGCCACATCACTCCTGAGGCCCATAACGGTGGCAATCTGGCCTTGGTTAAGGATGATGACATTATAGAGTTAGATGCCATCAACCGTGTCATGAACCTCAAAATATCGGATGCCGAACTGGCAAAACGAAGAAGCGAATGGAAACAACCGGCCCTGAAAGCCACAAAAGGCCTGCTATACAAATACGCAAAAACCGTAAGCACAGCTGCTGAAGGTTGCGTTACGGATGAAATGGATTAAATAGTTGGAACGTTGTAAGGTTGGAAAGTTGAAAAGTTGTCTGACCTCAACTAAGGAATTAAAAATTTAAATAAGCATACCGTGGAAACACAAACAATTGCTAAACAAGAAATAAGTGAAGCCGCAGAGAAATCAGCGGGATCACCGGCTAAAGAAGTATCCGGTTCAGTTGCTTTATTAGAGGCATTGATAACCGAGGGTGTTGAGACGATATTCGGGTATCCGGGCGGAGCGATCATGCCTATTTACGATGCCTTGTATGATTACAGCGATAAACTGGATCATATCCTGGTGCGTCATGAGCAAGGTGGTATTCATGCTGCTCAGGGCTATGCACGTACATCGGGTAAAGTGGGTGTGGTATTTGCAACAAGTGGTCCGGGTGCTACCAATTTGGTAACAGGTTTGGCTGATGCACAGATAGACAGTACACCAGTGGTATGTATCACAGGACAAGTATTTGCCCACCTGTTAGGTACCGACGCTTTCCAGGAAACGGACGTGATCAACATCACCACTCCTATCACCAAATGGAACTACCAGGTAACAGATGCTAACGAGCTTCCTGAAGTGATTGCCAAGGCGTTTTATATTGCCCGCAGCGGCAGACCAGGTCCTGTGCTGATCGACATAACAAAAAACGCTCAGATACAGAAATTCCAATTTAAAGGTTATACCCCTTGCAACCATATCCGCAGCTACAGACCGAAGCCTATCGTTAGGCCTCAATATATCCAACAAGCTGCTGAGTTGATCGGCCAGGCAAAAAAACCGTTTATCCTGTTTGGTCAGGGTGTGATATTAGGTGGTGCGGAAAAAGAATTTAAGGCTTTTGTAGAGAAATCAGGCATTCCTGCTGCATGGACGGCGTTAGGTGCAGGAGCTATCCCAACAGACCATCCGCTTAACGTAGGTATGCTGGGTATGCATGGCAACTATGGCCCTAATGTACTGACTAATGAGTGTGATGTACTGATTGCCATCGGTATGCGTTTTGACGACCGTGTTACAGGCAGGTTAGACAAATACGCCAAACAAGCAAAAGTTATACACCTTGATATTGATCCTGCTGAGATTGACAAGAATGTAAAAACCACCGTTCCGGTTTGGGGCGATTGCAAGGAAACCTTGCCGATGCTTACACATGCAATTGAAGCAAAAACATACCCAGAGTGGCTGCAAAAATTCCATGACCATACTGCTGAAGAAATTAAACAAGTGATCGATAAGGAACTGAATCCAACTACGGACGAAATGACCATGGGCGAAGTGATCAAGCAATTGAACGAGATCACCAAAGGCGAAGCAGTCATCGTAACCGACGTAGGTCAGCACCAGATGGTGGCTTGTCGCTATGCTAAATTGAATAAAACACGAAGCAATGTAACCAGTGGTGGTTTGGGTACTATGGGCTTTGCTCTGCCTGCCGCAATGGGCGCTAAATACGGCGCGAAGGACCGCACTGTAGTGGCTATCATCGGTGACGGCGGTTTCCAGATGACGTTGCAGGAGTTGGGCACAGTAATGCAAAGCAATATTGACATTAAGATCATCATCCTGAATAACAGGTTCCTGGGTATGGTTCGCCAATGGCAGGAGTTATTTAACGAGCGACGTTACTCTTTTGTGGATATGCAAAGCCCTGACTTTGTAAAACTGGCCGCTGCTTATGGTATCGCAGGCAAGTCAATTTCAGAACGAACAAACTTACCGGCCACCTTGCAGGAAATGTTGGACCACAATGGCCCGTATTTGTTAGAGGTAATGGTAACTAAGGAAAACAACGTATTCCCGATGGTACCACAAGGTTGCAGCGTAGCAGAGATCAGGCTAAAATAATGCCTCACCTAAATCCTCTCCAAAGGAGAGGACTTTAAAAGGCTTAAAAGGAATCAAGACAATGAGCACACAGGAAGAAAAACAAGAATTTAATATAACGGTTTACAGCGAAAACCAGATTGGTCTGCTTAACCGCATCGCTATCATTTTCACCCGTCGCAAGATCAATATTGATAGTCTGAATACCTCGCCTTCGGAAGTGAGCAGTGTTCACCGCTTTAATATTGTAATCACTGAGACTGAAGATGTGGTGCGTAAGCTTTGCCGCCAGATAGAAAAACAGGTAGAGGTATTAAAAGTATACTATCATACCAACGAAGATGTGATCTGGCAGGAGCTGGCTTTATACAAGCTATCAACTGATGTCATCGCCGAGAAAGTAAGCGTTGAGCGCCTGCTTCGCGAGAATGGTGCGCGTGCGGTGGCTATCCGTAAGGACTATACTGTATTTGAAACCACAGGTCACCGCGAGGAGATCGATAATCTCATCACGATTTTACAACCTTATGGCTTGATCGAATTCGTTCGCAGCGCTCGTGTAGCTATCATAAAAGACAGCGAAGGTTTTAATGCAAAATTGCGCGAGTTTGAACGGTTGGAACCGGGAGAGGATGTGATAGAGGACGAATATTTGAACGACGCGGATAAAGTATTTACTATGTAATTTTTAAAAGGTT
>Ga0105240_10007003_pt1 | contig 16462 bp, 11 predicted proteins | sample KBSC54metaG_FD_80426 | JGI IMG/M metagenome (GOLD analysis project Ga0105240, IMG submission 80426) | Corn rhizosphere microbial communities from Kellogg Biological Station, Michigan, USA - KBS C5-4 metaG | ecosystem: Host-associated > Plants > Roots > Rhizosphere > Soil | place: Michigan, USA... | reverse complement strand
GCGCCACTGCATCGGGGAGACCTTCGCTCTGTACGAAATGCTGATGCACCTGTACAAGGTCGCCCGGCGCTACCGCCTGGTGCACGTCCCGGACATGCCGCTGGAGCTGGAAGCGCAGATCAATCTTCGCACCAAATACCCCCTGCACATGAGGCTGGAACGCCGTTGACACAGAAGGCAACGACTCTCACGGAGCTCATCGAGAGCAACCGTAACGTCGCGCGCAGCGTCACTTATCTCGAGGGCGAGAACGAGTCGCGCAGCGTCTCTTTCGCCGAGCTGCACGAGCGTGCGCTCGGGATTCTGTATCACCTGCAGCGGATCGGCGCCCGGCGCGGCGACCGGCTGATCCTGTTCATCGGCCACAATGAGCAGTTCATCGACGCCTTCTGGGCGGCGCTCCTGGGCGGCATCGTGCCCGTGCCGATTGCCATCGGCATCAGCGACGAGCATCGCCACAAGTTCCTGCGTATCGCGCGCAAGCTCGGCAAGCCCTATGTGTATACCGATCGCAAGTCGATCGAGCGCATCGGCGCTTTTGCCGGTCAGGTCGGCGAGAGCGAGCTGTTCCTGAGCCTGCGGCCGCGGACTTTCCTGGTGGATGACCTGGACGATATTTCCCGCGCGGGCAAAGTTCAGCCGGCCAGGCCCGATGACGTGGCCTTCATCCAGTTCTCCTCCGGCTCCACCAGCGAACCGAAGGGTGTGGTGCTGACACACGCCAACATCCTCGCCAACTGCCGTGGAGTGGAGGAAGCGGCGGGCTTCACCGAGGAGGACGTCAGCCTCTCGTGGATGCCGCTCACTCACGATATGGGGCTCATCGGGTTCCATATCATGATGTTCTTCATGCGCGTGCAGGCGCATCTGATGCCCACGGAGCTGTTCGTTCGCCGGCCGCTGCTGTGGCTGTCGCTCGCCTCGCGGGTGCGCGCCTCCGTGTTGTGCTCGCCGAATTTCGGCTACAAGCACTATCTGAAGGTGCTCGGCGACCGCTCGGTCGAGGGCCTGGACCTGTCCCGCGTGCGCATTATTTTCAATGGCGCCGAGCCGATCTCGGTGGAGCTGTGCGAGGAGTTCCTCTCGCGGCTCGCCTCGGCAAAGCTACCGCGCAACTCGATGTACCCCGTCTATGGACTGGCGGAGGCTTCCCTCGCCGCGGCCTTTCCGAAGCCCGGGGCGCCGATGCGCACGCTTACCCTCAATCGCCATCGCATGGGGGTAGGTGATCCCGTCACGCCGGTTGCCAAGTCCGACCCCGACGCCGTCGAGCTGGTGTCCGAGGGCACGGCCGTGCCGTTCTGCAAGGTGCGCGTCGCCGGCGATGACGACCGGCCGCTGGCGGAAGGCCAGGTCGGCCACATTCACATGACCGGCGAGAACGTCACGGCCGGCTACTTCGAGAACAGCCAGGCAAATGCCGAAGCCTTCACCGCCGATGGCTGGCTGCGCACGGGCGATCTGGGTCTGGTCGATCGCGGCGAGCTGTTCGTCTCCGGACGTGCCAAAGAGATTATTTTCGTCAACGGTCAGAACTACTACCCGCACGATCTGGAATCCATCGCGCAGGCGGCCGACGGGCTGGAGCTGGGCAAGGTCGTCGCCGCCGGCGTGCGCCGGCGCGACTCGCAGACCGAGCAGCTGGTCGTGTTCGTTCTGCACCGCGGCGGCATGCCAGAGTTCCTGCCACTGGCCACTCAGGTCGCAAAGCTCGTGAACGAGAAGGTCGGCCTGGAAGTGAGCGAGGTCGTCCCCGTCAAGCGCATCCCGAAGACGACCAGCGGCAAGATCCAGCGCCACAGGCTGGAGGAAAGCTTGATCGAAGGAGAGTTCGATGCCGAGCTCACCGAGCTGGCCGCGCTGCGCGCCGCGCAACGCGGGCCCCAGTCCAGCTCGCTCTCGGAGATCGAGAACAAGTTGAAGACGATCTGCGACGCGGCGCTCGAGGGCAAGCACGTCGACATCCACGACAACCTGTTCGAAATCGGCGCGAGCTCGCTGAAGCTGATCGAGATCCACGAGCAGATCGATCGGGAGTATCCCGGCCAGGTGGACCTCACCGAGCTGTTCGATTTCCCGACGATCGCCGAGCTCGCCCGGCATCTGGAGACCAAGCTGGCCGCGTAGAGGGCGCGCCCCGCAATGAGCCGGCAAAAACCATGCTTTTGCCGGCACATTTGCATGCCGAGGGCCTCGACTCTGCGAAATCGCTTGCGATTTTCGTCAGATGGACTAGGAGCTGCCGCACGCAACGCGCCACGTCCGCAGCGTCTCCCGCTGCCTCGTCATGGACACGCGCCCGTTGCGATCGATCAGGACGCCGTGCGCGGGCGAGGGTCCAGGGGTATCGGGGACGCCAATACCGCGGGCATCGCAGACGAGCAGGTGATCCGCGGTCCGCATGTCCTGCACCGTCCGTAAGGCGCCGCTCGTTGAGAAGGAGATGCAGACACCGCTTGCGCGGACCCAGAGGTGTCCAGCCTCGCCGGACTGGACCGCGGCCTCGGCGCGGATCGGGACCGCACCCGCGACCGGCAGACAATCGCCATCGCCATCCTCGAACACGATCCAGGCGGCAAAGTTCGGCTCCTCGGAGCAGCCTGGCGAGCGCGCACTGGGGCTGCGGGTCGGGCACATCGAGACGATCTTCTGCCGCTTGACCGCTTCCGAGCGGGCGAGCTGCACGGCGGCGGCAAAGTCACTCGCGATCGAAGTGAGCCGGCTACCCCTGCGGTACTCCGCGATGCGGGGGGATGCGATCGCCACGAGCAGGATGAGGATCAGCAGGCTGACCACCCCTTCGAGGAGCGTGAACCCGGAATTTCTTGGCCCCGCCAGCGCCATGCGTGGGGCACTATACCTGTGAGGCCAACGCTCAGGATCCGCGCGGCAGGGGGGACCCGGAGCGGGGTTCGAGTGCCCCTTGCGGCCATCGAGTGGCTATTCTGTGCCGAACTGTGCCTATAATGCTGAGCATGGAGGCTAATGTCTTGACGCCTGAGACGGTCACCGCACGGTGCCAGGCCCGCCTCTCCGAGTGCGGCATCCGTCCAACCGGCCAGCGCGTGCGCATCGCATCGCTTCTGCTGTGCGCGCCGCAGCATCTGTCCGCAGAGCAGATCCTGGCTACCTTGCGCAGCTCAGGCGCACGCGTCTCCAAAGCCACGGTCTACAACACGCTGAACCTGTTCGCCGCCCGCGGGATCATCCGCCAGCTGTCGGTCGACGGCTCGCGCGCCTGGTTCGACTCGAACGTCGACGCGCACTACCACTTCCACGACACCTCCAGCGGCGCCCTGATCGACGTTCCTGTGCCCGAGGTCGAGTTCAGCCGCCTGCCACCCCCTCCGCCGGGCACCGAAGTCGCGGGCATCGATCTGATCATCCGGCTGCGGAAGAAAGCCTAGCCCGCACACGCTCCTGGCCCGCCGGTGTGGCCCGCCGGTGCGGCGCGAGGCCGCCGCAGGGGCCAACATAAGCGCACGCCCGGTCTTATGAGCGAGGAGGTACGCCAACCATGCCGGCCGACGCCCGCATCGCATGAGCGGACCCGAGACCGCGAAGCGCCTGACGCTCTGGTTTCGTCAGTGGCGTGTGCCCCTGCGCAGGTTCCTGATGGAGCAGGGCATCGTGCCCGCCGCCGACGTCAGCGATGTCGCGCAGGAGGTATTCCTGCGGCTGCTGCGCTACGACCGCGCGGAGCTCATCGAGTACCCTCAGGCCTACCTCTTCAAGATGGCGGCCAATGTCGCGAACGAGTGGGCTCTGCGAGCCCGCCGGCGGCATCCGCACGAGTCGGAATGGCTCGAAGGGCTGCCCGCCGAGGACCGCCCCGAAGCGGACATCGCGGTGGCGCAAGCCCAGGCGGAAATCGAGCGGGCGCTGCACGCGCTCAGCCCCCGCCAGCGAGCGGTGCTGAAGATGCAGTTTACGGAAGGGTTGGGACGCGAGGAGATCGCCAGAAGGCTGGGATCGACACCCCGGGTGGTGAAGAGGGAACTGATGAAAAGCTACGAACGGTTGCGCACTGAGCTGAGCCCGGATTTGCTGCGAGTGATCTCTTATGGACGCGAGTGAGCGGCGCCGGCGTGCAGGTGAGGAGGCGGCCGAATGGTGGGTGCTGCTCGACTCCGAGAACGGCACGCTGGAGACCCGCACGGCATTCGTCGACTGGCTGCGCGAGTCGGCGCTACACGTCGAGGAAATGTTGCGCGTAGCGCAAGTCCACGGAGCGCTCGAGCAGTTTCAGCGCTGGGCGGACCTCTCCACCAACGAGACCGGCATGCCCGCGGACGTGGCTGGCAAGGTCACGAGCTTTCCGCTGCCGCCCCGCTCGCAAGAGCTCCGGCGCCGCTCGCGACCGCGTCGTACCTGGCTGGGAGTCGGTTTCGCCACCGCGGCTGCGGCGTTGTTGGCCGTGTGGTTCAGCGGACTCCCCGGAAGCTACACGGTCACGACGGGCCAGGGCGAGCGGCGCGAGCTCACGCTCGCCGACGGAAGCGTCGTACAGATCGACCCGGAGACCGGGCTGCGAATCCGCTTCGACAGCAAACTCCGCCGGATCGATCTGCAGCGGGGTCGAGCGCGCTTCCGGGTCGCCAAGAACCCGAACCGGCCCTTCCTGGTGCGTGCCGAGGGCACGGTCGTCAGGGCCGTCGGAACGGAATTCGGTGTCGAGCATCGTAGCCAGGGCATCGTCGTGACCGTCGCCGAGGGCCGTGTTGCCGTCATGCCCCACAGCGCCGGGCGCTTTCCTCTCGTGGGCACGGGCGCGGGCAGTGACGCGTCGAATCTGCCGGAGGCCGTGACGGGCAAGGCGGCGCCGGATGCCGATGTAGCCAAGGGGCAGGCGGCACCGCCGGTCGTCCTGGTGAGCTCCGGTCAGCAGATCACGGTATCACCCAGCGGCGCACCGCAGGCCGTGCGTGAGGTCAATGCCGCAAGGGAGCTCTCCTGGGCCGAGGGACGACTGTCCTTCGAGAACGACAGCGTCGCCACGGTCGTCGAAACGTTCAACCGCTACAACCACTTGCAGATCCATGTCGCCGACTCGACGCTCGCCAGGCGCACCATGAGCGGCGTATTCAGCGCCTCCGATCCGGAGTCGTTCGTCGCCTTCCTGCAGTCGACGACCTCCGTCAGCGTGGAGCGCAGCGGACGCGACATCACGATCGCCTCGACTCGCTGACCGCACCTCCATCGCTCGGCCGCACGCGGCGCCCTTCTCAGCGCCCGTTGCGGCCCGTATCAGGCGCCCCTCGCCGGCCGTAGTCCTGCATACTCCGCCCGGGTTCGCCTGCGTCACCGCCGCCACCCGACTTTCCCCAGCTGTGGCGCATGCGCTACACGCCAGGGTCCGATCCCCAACCTCATCCCGTCTTATATGAACGCGGTCATGGCATCTGGCGTCACAGAACGATGAGGGGGTCGCTGTGAGACTGTCTTCCGTCGCTGCGGTACTCGCATGCGCGCTGGCGCTATGCAGTCTGCCCGCACGCGCCGCGGAGGCGACGGTCACCTACGAGCTCGACATCCCGCAACAGCCGCTCGACACCGCGCTCCGCGCCTTCGCGGAGCAGACCGGACTGCAGGTCGCGCGCTTCGACGACGCCGCCGACGGGGGTGTGACTGTCGGCCCGATCCACGGCAGATACACCCTCAAGCAGGCGCTCGAAAAACTCCTGGGCCCGGCCGGTTTTGCCTATTCGCTGATCAACGACCACACCATCGCAGTCGCGAACGACACCGTGGCTCACGGCAGAGCATCCGGGGCGGCCGGTGCCCAGACATCAAAGCACCCGGAGGACTCCGGCGCACAGTCGGGGCCACACAAACTCGCACAGCCCGGGGTGAGCGCATCAGCGGGAGCGGACGCAGCAGCCCGCAGGCGCGCCGGCAAGCCGGCCGACGGAGGCGGCCGCACTCCGGAAGATGAGGTCGTCGTCACCGGCTCGCGCCTGGGAATGACGGGCATGAACACCCCGACGCCCGTCACCATGCTCTCCGCGCAACAGCTGCGGCAGGTCAAGCCCGGACCGCTCATCGAGGCACTCGACGAGATGCCCCAGTTCCTCAACAACTCGACTCCGCAGAATTCCTACAACTTCTCGACGACCTCGGGCCAGAGCTTTCTCAACATGCGCGGGCTGGGCATCAACCGCACCCTGGTGCTGCTGGATGGGCGGCGCGTGACGCCCTCTTCGCGCCTCGGTGCGACGGACATCAGCACTCTGCCGCAGTCGCTCGTGCAGCGCGTCGACATCGTCACCGGCGGCGCCTCGGCCGCGTACGGCTCCGATGCCGTCGCCGGCGTGGTCAACTTCATCCTCAACACTCACTTCGACGGCCTGCAGCTCAATGCCAACGGCGGTGTGACCAGCCGCGGGGACAACAGCAACGGCGGCGGCTCCATCACCTTCGGCACACCCCTCGGGGAGCGGCTGCACGTCATCGGCACGAGCGAATTCTACCGGGCAGCCCGCGTCGAGACATTTGCGGACCGGGACTGGTTCCAGGGCTGGGGACTCCTCACGAACCCGCAATGGCTCGCGACACACACCGGCCCGCGACTGCTGACTCTGCCGGACGTGAGCTCGACGCGCTACACCTTCGGCGGCCTCATCGACGCTCCGGGCTCCGCGCTCAACCGGCTGATGTTCCTGCCCGACGGGACGGCGACTGCCTTCGTCCCCGGCAACCCGGCCATCATCGGCGCCGGCTGCTACTGCCAGTCCGGCGGGATCGGCGACAACTACTGGGCCGACCGGACCGGGGATGGCTCGCTGTACCCGGCGATCTCGCGCAGCAGCAGCTTCCTCTACCTGAACTACGATCTGAGCGATGACCTGACCGCGTACGTCCAGGCACTCTATGGTCACAGCACGACCAACTACGTGGAAGTGGGCGCGGTGCAGTTCGCTCAGTGGGAAGCCACGATCTATCCCGATAACGCCTTCCTCCCGGGGAGCATTCGCCGGCAGATGGCGCAGGAGGGCCTGCCTTCCTTCGGCCTGTCGCGCATGGCGAGCCAGGCGGACCTCGGCAACTCGCGCAATCAGACATCCAACACCCTGCAGTCCTACACCGTGGGGCTCAAGGGAATGCTGCGCGGCTGGAACTTCGGCGCCTACGTGCAACAGGGGCGCAACGAGAGCGAGTCGTTCCTGATCGACTACATCCGCACCGACCGGCTGTCGCTGGCCATGGATGCCGTAGTCGACCCCGCCAGCGGCGCCATCGTATGCCGCTCCACGCTGTACGACCGTGCGAACGGCTGCGTGCCCATCGACCTGTTCGGTGTGGGCAACGCCAGCGCCGCGGCCAGGCAGTACGTGCTGGGTAACAAGTATGGCTTTGCGACGGTGCGCCAGCGCTTCGCGGAAGTCTCGGCCAATCGCGACCTCTTCCAGGGTTGGGGGGCGGGGGCGGTGTCGCTCGCGCTCGGCGCCTCTTACCGCAAGGACTCGCTCGACCAGTACGCCGATCCGCCGGACTACACCGAGTTCGTCCCGCACAACGATCCGGCGCTCGGCATCCAGGGGATCCCGCCGGGCTTCGTGGGCAACCCGTTCGTGTACCAGTTCTCCTCCTTCCCGAGCATCGCGGGGGAATACTCCGTCGCGGAGTACTTCGGCGAGACCCTCCTGCCGCTCATCTCCAACCACACGCTCCTGGAGCAGCTCAACCTGAGTCTCGCCGGGCGGCTGGCCAACTATTCCGGCAGCGGCCACGTGTGGGCGTGGAAAGCCGGACTCGACTGGCAGCTCGTGAATGACCTGCGGCTGCGGGCCACCCTGTCGCGCGATACGCGCGCCGCCAACCTGGCCGAGCGTTTCGACTCCCAGGGAAGCGGGGTCGTCGTGCGCGATCCGTTCTTCAACAACAACAACGTCACTCTCAGCCAGTTCTCCACGGGCAACCCGCGCGTCAACCCGGAGAAAGCCGATACACTGACGCTCGGCGCGGTGCTGCAACCGAGCTTCCTGCCGGGCCTGTCGCTGTCGGTCGACTGGTACCGCATCGACACCAAGGATGCGATCGCGCAGCTCGGCGCGCAGATCATCGTCAACAACTGCCATGCCGGCGCGCAGCAGTTCTGCTCCCTGATCACGCGCGATCCGCTCACCGATCAGCTGGTGTTCGTGAAGAACGAGTATCTCAACGTGTCCCGGGCCGAGGTGAGCGGGACCGACCTGGAGCTGGATTACCAGCACGGCATCCGGCTGCTGGGAGGGGGGCCGGAGCGCTTCGCCGCGCGCCTGATCGGAAGCTACCTCGCGCAGAACTCCGTGACCAACCAGGCGGTCGGCACGATCAACTATGCCGGCCAGGTCGGAGACGGATTCAACCTGCCGCGCTTCCAGGTGTTCTCCGACGTGAGCTACGCGAACGGTCCCTACCAGGTGCTGCTGCAGGAGCGCCTCATCGGGCGCGGCACCGTCGACGTCACCTACGTCCAGGGCGTCGACATCGACCGCAACAGCGTGCCTGCCGTCGCCTACACCGACCTGGATTTGAAGTACACGCGCGCCCCGGGAGGCGGCTGGCCGTTGATCGAAGTGTACGGACACATTACCAACCTGTTCGACCGCGCACCCCCGGTGGTCGCCAACTACACCGACTTCACCGGCGCCACGCCAACCAACAAAACCGTGTACGACGTCCTGGGCAGGCGTTTCAGCCTCGGCATCACCGTGAAGTTCTGACTGGACACATCGCTCCCGGGCGCCAGCCGCATGATTGGCAGCACTCACTGCGCGGGCGCGTTGGGGTGCGCGCCGCGCGCAGTAAGTGGCGGCCATCGAGCGGAGCCGGCGGCGTGGCCGCCACGCAACCGGCGTGCGCAGTGGATCTGGGACATTGGGATGGCCTCCAGCTGCGCGTCCGCGTGGGTCAACCGCCCGTGTCTGTCGAGAGTTAAGACAGGCATGCAGGCCGAACTGGACCCCCCGGGGTCCAGTTTTCGCTTCCGGCCGGTCTATGCTTCGAGGGTCAACAGAACTCGTCAGCAACCGAAGGGGGAGCTCACATGGCTTTACGAGGCAAAGCGCGGCGCCCCGCCGCGCGCTGGTTGGCGATCGCATCGCTCGCGCTGTGCGCGCCCGTGCTCGCCGGGAAGGCCGACTACAACCGCGAGAATGTCGCCCATCCCAGCTGCGACAAGCGCTGCCTGCTGCTGGATCTGAATCAGGTCCTGGATGCGATCGGACAGAATTCCCCGGCCGGCTTGCCGATCGCGCCGCACGCGAAAATCACCTCCGACGGGGTGGAGGGGAAGATCGAGTCATCGCCCGTCTGGGGCCCCGCGCGCCGCATTCCGTATCGCCTGGTGTTCGCCGACCCGCTCACCGGATCGGCTGTGTTCTATGGCGTGGTCACGAACTCGTACGAGCGTCCCGCCGGAGCGGCGCCGGGCAACCGCCCCATTCCGGAGGGCGCCGGCGACCAGTGGTGGTACTACGTGCTGCGCATCAAGGTCGCCGACAAGATGATCACCGAGGTCGAGCAGCTGGATCTGGAGCCGCGGGCCGGCTCCTTCGGGGCTGAGAACATCCGCGCGCTGCACCAGCCGGATCGGATCTGGGACGACATCATTCCGGAGTCGGAGCGCTCCACCCGCGAGGAGCTGTTCGCGGTGGCGGACAAGTACTGGGATTCGGTTTCCAAGCGCATCGGTACCCAGGAAGTGCCCTGGGGACCGGCGTGCCAGCGCCTGGAGTCCGGGACCATCACCAGCGACACGGCGAATTTCCCCTGGAGCTGCGGTAACGGCATGAAGCAGCCTTCGGTCTACTGGATCGTGGAGAATCGCCGCTACTACTTCGCGGACGTGCAGCGCGGTGTCGTGCTGGGCTTCGCGGTGTTCATGACGCCGAAGGAGTTTCCCAAGAACGCCTTCGGACTGGCGATCGAGTTCTTCAAGGTCCAGAACGGGCTGATCCGGCAGATCGATGCCTTCTCACGCACCCGCCAGTTCGCCCAACACTCTGGCTGGGGTTCGGGACCGGGCTCCTGAGAGCCCCTCCGCAACCCCGCTCAGCCCCACTGCCGCCGCATGAGGAGATCCGAGCATGCTCAAGACCATCGCCCTCGCCGTCCTGTCGCTGGGGTTCGCGCAGGCCGCGCTGGCCTCCGACGCGGACGTCATCCGTGAAGCCCGGGATCGCGCCGCTATCGAAGTGCTGATCTGGCACTACGTGCAGGCGCTGGACAACCTCGACGAGGAAGCCTATCCGACATTCTTCACCGAGGACGGACAGATCTGCTGCGAGCACGACCACGTGTACAAAGGACACGCCGAGCTCAGGAAGCTGATTCAGGAAGTCAAGGACTCACGCGCCGCCGCGCAGGCCAAGGGCCAGACGGTGCCGAAGATGTACCACCCGATCTTCAACTCACACATCGAGTTCCGCGACAAGGATCACGCCCACATCGACTCCTACTGGTTCACCGTGATGGCGGAGAAGCCGCCCAACGGGGATCCGAAGGTGTCCCTGGTGGGTCGCTGCGAGGACGAGGTGGTGCGCGTGAAGGGGAAGTGGCTGATCAAGAGCCGCAACGTATTCCCTTAGTTAATTGGAAAAAAGTCGCCTGCGGCGCTTTTTTCGGACATCGCCGCCGTTACCGCCGGCAAAAAGCGTGGTTTTTGCCGGCTGCTCAGCGCCGGCGACGTGAGGTCGGCGCCGCAGGTGCTTCAGGCGGCGGCCTCGAGCCGCCGCTTGATGACCAGTGCGAGGGGCACCGTGAAAAAGATGTGCGACATGAAGCCGCCGATGACGACGTTCGGATCCATGTAGTTGGGGTGGCTGTCGGATACGACAACGATGGCCAGATGCATCACTATCCAGGCGATCACGGCGTAGAACAGCGCAATGAAGGTGGCCTCGTAACCGCGCTTGCGGAAGTACGGCCAGATGAGCGCGAACAGCACGCCCCAGACGAGCGCGAAGAAGAAGTGAATCCCGATGCCGATCACATACGCCAGCAGACCCAGGGAGTCCTGAGCGCTCTTGCCGAAGACCAGGCCCGTTGCGTTGCGCGCGATACCGGGAAGGGGCATCTGGTGCTGCCATCCGACCCAGACGACCGCCTCGTAGATCCAGACGATCACCCCACCGACCAGGCCACCGAGCAGTCCGGCGCGCAAGGCTGCTCCGCGGTCCGCTTCCACCGTCACGCTCGCCATGGTGTACCCCCTCGAGCTGCCGGCGGTCGGGTGTTTCGTGTTCTGGATCCGCGCCGGCCGAGGCGACTGTAGCAGCTCGACCCCAGCGCCGTCAGGCCCGTGCCTGGCCATGCCTCGGGCCACGCCTGCGCACCGCCGATAGCGGCGACACAGCAGCTACGTCAGAGACGACGGTCCTGAAATACCGCACGGCGAAGCCAATGCCGCTGCGCGGCCGACTCGGCGACCGCAGGAGCGAGCAGCGTAAAGCAGGCCGGGCGCTTGGCACCGCCACTCGAGATCGTGGCAGGGGTGCGCGCTACCGGCGGCGGGACCGGGGAGACCAATGCGAAGCATGCTCTTTATTTTTGCCACGATCAAGGCAGGCGTGCCCGCGCTCGATGTCGCGCGAGCGCGACAAGGGCAAAATCGCCCTCGCACGCGTGAAAAAGCCGAATTTTCCCTGTTGACCCTGAAGGGTTGCTCAGAGCAGACTCGCACCCGCTCACGGTTTTCACAGTTCGGCTCGCCGACACAAACTCAACAACTGTCCGGCTCAGACGCAACGGGACGCGGCACGTCGGGCATCATGCGAGAGGGGGAGTGCATGACCATCAAGCTCGCGGCGGAAACGCCGCGCCTGCCGCGTACTAACATGACGCGCTGGCTGATTTCTGCAGCAGTGGCAACAGCGATCTGGGGGACGGCCGCGCCGCAGCGCGCCGTCGCGCAGGATCAAGCAGCGAGCGCGACCGATCAGTCCGCGCCGCTCGCCGAGGTCACCGTCACGGGTTCGCGCATCGCGCGCAGCCGTGACATGACCGCGCCCAGCCCGATCACCACGGTTTCCTCGGACGCCTTCCAGAACACCGGCGCGACGGGTGCCGAGTCGATTCTCAACAAGATGCCGCAGTTCGTGCCGTCGCAGTCGCAGTTCACCTCCGGCGACCAGTCATCCCCGACGAGCAGCCCGGGCCAGGCGCTGGTGAACCTGCGCGGCCTGGGGACCAATCGCAACCTCGTGCTGGTGAACGGGCGCCGCCCGCAGCCGGGCAACGGCAATCTGGCCGTCGATCTGAACACCATCCCGACGCTCGCGATCAAGAACGTCGAGATCATCAGCGGCGGCGCATCGGCGGTGTATGGTCCCGACGCCATCGCCGGCGTCGTGAACTACGTGCTCAAGGATGACTTCCAGGGCCTGGATGTCGACGTACAGCGCAGCCAGACCCAGCACGGCGGCGGCGCGGAGACCAAGATCAGCGCGCTCATGGGCATGAACGGCATGGATGGCAGGGGCAACGTCATGCTCGGCATCGAATTCAACAGGCGCGATCCGGTGTTCGCCGCCTCGCGCTCGTTCTACGTCAGCGGTTGGGGCGATCCGACCAATCCGAGCGGCGGCTTCCTCAATGCCCCGGGCTACGCGCCGAGCCCCGGCAACCAGCCCGCGCAGGCGACCCTCAACGCGCTGTTCCCGACGTTACCCGCCGGCAAGGTGGGACCGGGCACGCAGATCGACTTCAATGCCGACGGCACGCCGTTCATCCAGGCCGGCGGCGTGGGCTACAACGGCCCGCTGATGTCCCCGGGCACCGGCCGCTACAGCAACGTCAAGCTGGACAGCAACGGCCAGCTCGACCAGTTCTTCACCGGCAACTGGATCTCCACGCCCCTGCAGCGGCACTCGTTCTACGGGCGCGGCACTTTCCAATTCACGGATAACATCAGCGGCTACGCCGAATTCAACTACAGCAACATCGACGCGCCGAGCATGGCGGCAGGCTATGCCCCCGCGATCACCATCTGGGGCGCATCGATTCCGCGCTACGCGAATGACAACACCTGGTTGCCTGCGAGCCTGGTCACGCTGCTGAATTCGCGCCCCAATCCAGGCGCCAACTGGACTCTGTACGAGAACACGAACTACGAGGGCCCGATCACCGTGGACGCCTCCACGGACGTCTGGCAGGGCACCGTGGGCTTGAAGGGCAAGCTGCCCTTCAAGGACTGGAGCTGGGATGTGTACGCTTCGCGTGGCAACACGCACATCCAGGACGACTACAACGGCCTGCCCTCGCTGCAGCGTTATCAGTACCTGGTGTCGCTGCCGAACTTCGGCGTGGGTGCCAACGTCAAGGCACCGCCGGGCACGCCCGCCGGGTATGGCATCACCTGCTCGACCGGCCTGCCGGTGTTCCAGCAGTTCACGCCGGACCCGACCTGCCTGGACAGCATCAACGACCTGATGAAGAGCGAAGAGAACATTCGCCAGAACATCATCGAGGGCACGCTGCAGGGCACGGCATTGCCGTTGCCCGCGGGCGACCTGCGCTTCGCGCTGGGCGCCGACTACCGCGGCGATGACCTGACGTACACCCCGGGCAACGTCGTGGGCGACATCGCGGACAACCCGGTCGGGCTGTTCCCATCCAACAACACCCGCGGCAGCACCAACGTGAAGGAGATCTACACCGAGTTGCTGGTCCCGGTGGTGCACCGGCTGGACCTGGACCTCGGCTATCGCTGGTCGGATTTCAACACGGCCGGCAGCACCAACACCTGGATGGCCATGCTCACCTGGAAGCCGATCGACTCCGTGTCGTTCCGCGGCGGCTTCCAGGCCGCCACCCGGGCGCCGAACGTCGCCGAGCTGTACACCGGCCCGACGCAGCAGGTCGTCTCCTTCCCGCAGGAAGATCCCTGCTCCTCCTCGACCCTGTCGCCATGGGGTAACGTCGCCAGCAACCCCAACCGCGCCAAGGTACAGGCGTTGTGCGAGGCGATCATCGGCAACATGACCTCCGAGTACAACACTCAGACGTTCAACACGCCCAACGGGCCCAACGGCTGGACGCGCCAGTCGCCGACGTTCTTCCCGCTGGAAATCGAGCAGGACACGGGCAACCCGAAGGTCAAGCCGGAGACCGGCCGGACGTACACCATCGGCACGGTGATCTCCGAGCCCTTCGGCATCAGCCGGCTGACGGCGACCATCGACTACTACCACATCAACATCTCGGACACGATCGCGCCGGAATCCTCGATCACGGTCTACAACAACTGCTTCAACTACAACGGCACGAGCAATCCGACCTACGACGTCAACAATCCGAACTGCCGGTTGATCCATCGTGACCCGATCACGGGCGATCGCGCCTGGGTGGTATCGCTGTTCTCCAACCTCGGCCAGTTGAAGACCCGCGGCCTGGACGTGAACATCAACTGGGCGCACGACCTCGGGCCCGGCACGATCGCGCTGGGCACGGCGATCAACTACCTGTTCGAGTACGAGTACCAGACCGCCCCCTCGGCGCCGTTCGTCGATGCCAAAGGGACGCTGGATCCGGTGCAGGGCATTGCCGGCGGCGGTGGCCTGCCCGCCGTGGGCGGCCTGTTCGAGTACACCGCTCTGAGCCACGTCCAGTACACCTGGCAGAATCTGACGGCGGGGTTGGAGTGGCAGCACAAGTCGAGCATCCACTCGGCGGCCTATTCGACCACGCCCAAGTCCACCATCCTGGGCGAGCCGTCGTACGATCTGTTCAACCTGTTCTCGACGTACAACTTCGGCAACTACAGCGTGCGTTTCGGCATAGAGAACCTGCTGGACAAGCAGCCGCCGATCGTGGGTGCCCAGCCCGGTGTCGACTCCAACACGGGTACGACCGCTCCGGCGCTGTACGACATCCTGGGTCGGCGCTTCTACCTCGGCGCGTCGGCGCACTTCTGAAGGAGACGACGGACAGCCCCCCGCTCGCAAGAGCGGGGGGCTATACTCGAGCGGATGACAAGACTTGCACGCCGCGGCTTCCTCGAGGGATGCGCCGCCGCGGCCATAGGTACTTTACTGACTCGTTCGACGCCGGCCGTGGCGCACGAGCCGCCGCCCTCCTTGACGACGACTTCGCTGGGCGATGGGTTGTGGCTGATCGCCGGCGCAGGCTGCAACGTAGTGGCGGCGCCCGGCCCGGAAGGCGCGTTGCTCATCGATGGCGGACTGGAAGCACACTCCTCCAGGCTGGTGAAGGCGGCGCTGCAGGCGACGCAGAGCCGGCGTGTGCACGTGCTCTTCAATACGCACTGGCATCCGGAGCAGACCGGCTCCAATGAGCGGCTGGGCAAGGACGGCGCCCTCATCGTCGCGCACGAGAATACCCGCCTGTGGCTGAGCCGGCCGATCGAGACCGATTGGCTGCCGCAACTCTACGGGCCCCTGCCCCCCAAGGCCCGGCCCACCAGGACGACCTACACGACCGACACGCTCACGTATGGCCGTAGGATCGACTACGGCTACCTGCAGCAGGCGCACACGGACGGGGACATCTACGTGCACTTCCCCGAGCAGAAGCTGCTGGTGGCCGGCGGCGTCGTTTCCAATGACGGCTGGCCGCTCATGGACTACAAGACCGGCGGCTGGATCGCCGGCCTGGTGGCCGGTTACGACAAGCTGCTGCAGGTGGCGGGCCCCGACACGCGCATCGTCCCCGCGAACGGCCCATTGCTGCAGCGGACCGATCTGCAGGCGCATCGCAAGATGTACTTCACCATCTACGATCGGCTGGTTCAGTCGCTGCTCAAGGGCGTGGGCGCGGATGAGATCCTCGCGACGCAGCCCGCCAAGGAGTTCGTGGCGCAGTGGGGCAACCCGGACGCTTTCATCGAGCGCTCCTACCGCAGCCTCTGGGGACACTACGCGGCCAACGCTTGAGGGCGCCGAGCCCCGCTCGAGGTTACTGCGGCGGAATCAGCGCCTTGTCATCGGGTATCCACGCCGTGATCTTCGGCGTCGAAGCGGCGGGCCACGGCGGCAGGTTCGGATGCTCCAGCTTCGCTCCCAGTGACTTCAGGAGCGCCACCGTATCGGGACGCGGCACGGCCACCACCGCATTGAACTCCTTCGGAATGCGTCCCATCGCGAAATCGAGCGGCGTGAGCGAATTGTCGTCCTGTGCATCGACATCCGCCCCATCGGCGACCAAACGCTTGACGAGCTCGTTCCAGCCCCGCAACGCCGCACTGTGCAGCGCCGTCTGGTTGAAGTGCGTTCGGGCCTTCACATCAGCCCCGGCGGCCCGCAGCAAGGCGTACACCTGAACGGCCTCATCCTCGGTGTAGAACGCACCGCGCGTCGGGGCATTGATCCAGTCCTTGCCCACGGCCGCCATGAGCGGAGTATCGCCGTTGAAGTTGGGGAGATTGGGCAGCGCACCGTGTTGCAGCAGCAGCTTGACGACCGGGATGTCGCCCGCCTTGGCGGCACGCAGCAGCGGAGTCGCCCCGACGTTGAGCATCGGC
>Ga0105240_10007002_pt1 | contig 16463 bp, 18 predicted proteins | sample KBSC54metaG_FD_80426 | JGI IMG/M metagenome (GOLD analysis project Ga0105240, IMG submission 80426) | Corn rhizosphere microbial communities from Kellogg Biological Station, Michigan, USA - KBS C5-4 metaG | ecosystem: Host-associated > Plants > Roots > Rhizosphere > Soil | place: Michigan, USA... | reverse complement strand
GGACTGCTCCAGGCGGATACGGCGAAAGGGAGTATCAAAATCGCGCAGCGACGGCGGTAGTGGCTTGTCGGCGTGCATGGCGATCCACCGATCGCTCATTCCGTTGTCCGGCGCCTCCGGCTCGGTGGCACGGACCGTAACCGATTCAGTCTTATCCTCCGACGTCGCCACTGTCCAGACCGAATGCTCGGCATCTGCGGAAATATCCGCTCCAAAAAGTATCCCGGGATCCGACAAATAACGCGCGGCATTGAGTCGACGCCACGCTGCGGTGCCGCCGCGCAGTGCCGCTAATCGATCCATCACCACCTCGATCGGCTTTCCGTCGATCGCAACGATGCGGCCTCCGAGCAATTCAACCGTGGCATCCGTCGCACCCATGACGTAAAGACCATCGGCGAAAACACCGACGCGCACCGGCAGTTGCTTTGGATGAGCGCCATCCCGGATATCCAGACGCGTGTGGCCGTTGTCAGCCAGCGCGAGAATCTCCATGAGTGCTACACGGAAGTGAGCTGGATCCATAGCGACACCGCGCGCCTCGAGCCGGGCAATGTGTCGCTCCGCCAGCGTCCGTGCGGCCGGATCAAAGGATCGATCCAGTGCGACCAGTTCTCGAAAATACGCGAGATCCTGGCGCTGCGCCTCCAGATCATTCGCCGGTCGCGGATAACTGGCTGTCGGGGGCGGCGTGTTGAAATGCTGGATCATCGCGTACGCCAGGCCGGCCACGAGCGCGACCGCGACCACCGTCACGATGCCAATCACTTTGAGGACCCTGACTGCGACTCGAGTCATCCCGATCTCTCGCCGGGGCCCATGCCCCGCCTCAAGTTCAGGGCACTTCAGCGATTCGCTGCCGCAGGTTCAAGCTCTTTGCGCCAATCTGAGCCGGTGTTGAGGCAATCGGATGTGCCGACGGCTCGCCAGCAAAACTTTTTCTGTCACCGTGACATCGCGGCTGCCGGTCAGCGCCGCCTCGATAGCCGCCAGATCTTCGCCTGGCCCTCCACGCGTGCACCGACTAGACTGTGAACATTGCGTGAGCAGGCTAAGGATCCGGATGGCCTCGGCAAGATTTCCAGCGATGCGCAGCCCAGTTGAGGAGATGAATCGTGTCCTCGATCGTGCACCACCGTTGTGCACGGAAAGGCTGAAAAATGAGACCCGGCTGACGGGCCGTTGGATCCACGGTGCCATCCACGACCGCACCGCTCCCATGAGCGATCTCGTAGTGATGACATACTATGGGGCCCCGCAGCGGATCGAATGGCGCAATGGACGCCAGCGGCAGCGAGCTCTCACCCGATCCGGCTCGATCACCCTGATCCCCAGCGGTCATGAGGCGCACTGGGATGTGCACGGCTCGATCGAGGTCTCACATGTGTATCTGCCCCCGGCCCGCATCCTGGCTTGTACGGAGGCAGCGAGCGGTACGAGCGGCATCGAGTTTCTGGACCGCGTCGGATTCGTGGACGCCACGGCCAGCCAACTCCTCGAAATCCTTGCACGGGAAGTCACGAATACCGCCTGTTCGTCACGACTGATCGTGGAACAGATCATCGATGTTCTCTGCCTGCATCTGCTACGCACCCACTCCTCCATTGGCCGCCCCGCCCCGGCAGTGCAGGCAAAGGGATTGGCTCAATGGCAGGTGACGAAGATTCATGACTACATGCGAGACCATCTCGACCAGGAAATGGGGTTGGATGAGCTGGCCGCGCTTCTAGGACTGAGCCGGTTTCATTTCTGTACCGCCTTTCGCCAGGCAACGGGTCTCACGCCCCACCGGTTCCTCATCTCGATGCGGATAGCCCGCGCTCGCGAGCTGCTGCTCGATCCCACTAAGGCGGTTACGGAAATCGCAGCTTCCATCGGCTACCAGACACCGTCCGCTTTCTCGACCGCGTTCCGCACAGTAGAGGGCATCAGTCCATCGGAGTTCCGACGCCGGCTCTGAACGCGGCTCCACGTTCGCGATTGCGACACCACCACCGATTGATCGCAATCCGCGAAGCGCCGCAGCGTTAGGTGCCAAGGATCGGCGCCATGTGTCGAAGCAGATTTTCGATCCAGCGGGAGTCTTCGATCTCGATGGCCCCGTCAATCATCGCCGATGCGTAGCGCTGGGGGCTGCCAGCCATCAACGGGAGATCGGCCCCGAATGCCACCGCAAGCACAATGAAACGGCGGCGGTCGAGGTTCGCTCGGAATGAGTCCGGCATGTTGGATGCTCCTGGAACCCTTCAATACCCGATGGTGAATCGTCTTTGCACGTGCCGCGGGAGCTCTATCTCATCGACCAGCGCCACGGCATAGTCCTCACAGGAAATTCGACTTTGACCTTTCTCATCGACAATGAGCTGATCCGCACCCAGGCGGAAACGACCTGTGCGTTGCCCTGGGGCGATCACCGCGGCCGGACTGAAGTAGGTCCAGTTCCGGTTCGAGGTACGATAGAGGTTGAGAGCCTCACCATGGGCACGAATCACGGCGGTGTAGCCTTCCGGGAGGCCCGCCTGCTTCAGCACTGTCGGCATGAGCGGACTATCGGCAGCTTGCAAGCCAGGCTGTATCTCGAGGCTGGCTGCTCCTCCAACAACGATCAGGCGTAGTGACGGACGATTCTCCAGCGCCTTCAACAGTGACCGGGCGGCCGTCACCAACGTGTCGGCGCGACGAATGGCTTCGTCTACCGCCTCGGGTGGATGTTGTCCGGTCGAGTTGCGGCGCGGGCCGGGTCCGTAGGCGCTGACGATTACATCCAGGCCCGGGAGGATGGCCGCAATGCTGTTGGTCTGGAGAATGTCCGCGACCTTCCAGGTCACCGCGCCCTGCTGCCGGAGGATGTAAGTTGGATCATGGGTCAATGCAGTGACCGTATGATTTCTGTTCAGTGCTTCCGCGAGGACATGTTGACCGATCATGCCTGTCGCGCCGACGATGCCGATATTCATGGATGATGCTCCATTCCCGTGATTTATCAGTGCAGATTTGTCCTGGCCGCGGCCAAGACATGCTCTCCCGAATGGCTTTTGGATGTCGATCGACATCCATTAGATGTCGCATATAATCTAATGTCAAGGGTCCCGCATCGGGGATCCATCGAAACAGGAACGCAACAGCATGAGAAAGTCGCGGGAAGAGGCCGCCAGGACGCGCGAACGCATCATCGAGGCGGCGGCGGACGAGTTTCGCCGCAATGGGATTGAGACTACGGGCCTGGCGGAGCTCATGGCGGCAGCCGGATTGACCCACGGCGGCTTTTACAAGCATTTCGCCTCGAAGGATCAGCTCGTTACTGAGGCTTGCGAGTACGCCATCAATTCACTGGCGAAATGGTTCGTCGCGACACCTACACCCGAGGGAAAGCGCAGTGAACTGCGGTCGCTCGCGGCAAGCTATCTTTCCGCCGGGCATCGGGACAATCCTTCGGGAGGGTGCCCTTTCTCAGCACTCGGGAGCGAGCTGGTGCGAGCGGACGAGAATACACGCGCAGTCGCGACGGCGGGGTTGCTGAAAGTCATTGACCTCATCGCACAACACTACGGCGATATCCGGCCTGACGATGCAAAACGGCAAGCGCTGGTGGCGTTTTCCACCCTGACAGGGGCACTGACGCTTGCGAGGCTGGTGACTGACCCCAGGCTATCCAACCTGATTCTCCGCGAGGCCGCGAAAAGCGTGGTTGCGAGTAAACACGCGGGTCAGTGACGATGCCGACCCTCGTCGCTGCCCTCTGAAAAAATTCAGGGTCAACACAATCTTGCCGAAGTGGCCTCCGCAAAACAGGCAGCCACGCGCAACCGCCGGATCCAACGCGCAGTCGAGGAACTCAAGGAGGGCAAACGCCGCCCCTGCTGTTGCAGGCACAGCAGACCAGACATTCTATTCGGCATCCTTAATATCGGATAGAAATACAACACCGAAGCAACTCGAAATCGTAATTGCACTCCGAGGACGAGGAGCGTACGGTTCCGCCTGTTGACTGAAAGGGCGATTTCTCCCATGTCGAAAGTCATACAACTATCCTCCTCCGCGCGGTCATCACTGCCTGGGTAGCCGCGCAGCCCTCAGCGTCTGGCTAACTTGGATGACCTTCAAACTCCGGAGCTGATCCGCCGCATGGTCCAGAAACGCCCGGACCTTGGGCACCATGTGAACCCGGCTGACGGCCACGAGCTGCACGGGCAACGGCGGCGGCTCGTATTCCTGCAGCAGGCGGACGAGAGTTCCCTTTCGCAGGTCGTCCACAACCTGATAGGACAACACTCGCGCAATGCCACGACCCGCGCGTACGGCGACGAGCTGAGCTTCGACCTCATTCACCAGCAAGCGAGGCGCGAGGCGTACCGCGAGCGCCCGATTCCGGGAACCGAACCGCCATTCGAACAATCCCTCCGTGCCGGTGCCGAAGATCGTATCGTGGCTCGACAGTTCCGCCGGCTGGGTCGGTGTCCCCCGCCTCGCGATGTACTCCGGACTTGCGACGACGACCCGGCGCACCTCACCGACGCGTCTCACCAACAGGGAGGAGTCCGATAGAGAGCCTATGCGTACCGCGACATCGAGGCCTTCCTCAATCAAGTCGAGGTGGCGATCGTGGAGTACGAGCTCGACGCGGATTTCAGGAAACCGATCCAGGAATGTCGTGACGAGCGGCGCCACGTGCCGCCGCCCAAACAACACCGGGGCAGTGACCCGGAGCAGACCCTGGACAGGTGTTGGAGAAGCCCCACCGATCGCTGCATCGTACGCACCCAGTAGAGGTCGAGACGCCTCCGCCAGCGCGCGACCCGCGTCGGTTGGAGAGAGACGCCGCGTGGTTCGCGCAACGAGACGAGCGCCAACGCGACTCTCGAGGGCGGATAGCGCTCGCGTGACCGCGGGTTGCGAGCGGCGCAGGTGACGGGCGGCCGCCACCAGGCTTCCGTGATCGACCACGCTCACCAGTACAGCCAATTCGTCGAGACGGTCCATAGATTATTCCAGATAGCGGAATTCTGACTTGCGAAAATGCCGTATTGAGCCCCTCTTTTGCAATGATAGTATGAGCTCGGTAGATGGAGAAACGCATCATGTCCGAGCCTCAGATCACTCTTTACGGCACTCATCTGTCCGGTCACGTTCACCGGGTGGAGCTGCTGCTGGACATGCTGCAGATTCAATACCGTTTCGTGGACGCGCCGGCTGATGTGCGCCGATCCTCCCAGTTCCTGCAGCTCAACCCACTCGGAGAGATACCGGTCCTGCAAGACGGTGCGATCGTGCTGACCGACAGCAATGCCATTCTGGTGTATCTGGCCAAGCGCTATGCGCCGGGCAGTCTTTGGTTGCCGGAAGAGCCTGTTGCGGCCTCTCGCGTGCAGCGCTGGCTGTCCATCGCCGCGGCGGAAGTGAGGTACGGTCCGGCAAAGGCACGCATCGCCACTTTATGGGGTAATCCAGCCGATCGAGGTCAAGCTGACGAGATCTCTGCACGTCTGTTGCCTTTCATGGAAGGACATCTGACGAACCGCCTGTATCTTGCTGTTGAGCATCCGACGATCGCTGATCTCGCCTGCTATTCCTACATCGCGCATGCCCCGGAAGGCGAAATCTCCCTGGAGCCCTATGGAGCAATACGGCGTTGGCTCTCACGCATCGAATCGTTGCCCCGGTTCCGGCCGATGCCGCGGTCTGTCCGGCCACCGATACCCCCACGAGCGGGCTGAGGCTGCAACCCATGGATCCAAGCCCCTTTCACGCGGATGAGCTGACTGCGCAAGTCCTCGCCGGCGGTGGTCCGCGAGGCTCCGCAATTCGCGGCTTCATGCCGGAGCAACATCGCGCCTTCTTTGCAGCGTTGCCTTACCTCTTCATGGCCACCTCGGACGCAGACGGCTGGCCCATTGCGACAGTGTTGGAGGGCGATCCGGGGTTCGCGGAGCCGGTGGACCCGGAAACACTGCGGATTCACACGCAGCCTGTCGCGGGCGACCCCGCTGCCGGTACCGTCGTCGTCGGACAGGAAATCGGGATTCTGGGAATCGACTTTGGCACGCGCCGACGTAATCGTGTGAACGGAGTCGTTTCCCATGTGAGCACGGCTTTCACCCTCTCCGTCAAGCAGAGTTTCGGGAACTGCCCGCAATACATCCAGCGACGCACAATACGGCGTGTTGAGACCGTGTCAAACAAATCCCAACAACTCAACGCTCTCGATGCCCGAGCACGGGCGTTGGTCGAGCGCGCGGATACCTTTGTCGTAGCGAGCCGATCACGAACGGCAATGGGAGCGACCGGGGGCGCGGACATTTCCCATCGCGGGGGACGACCCGGCTTTGTGCGCGTGGACGGCGATACACTCTCCATACCCGATTTTCGCGGCAACCGCTATTTCAACACCCTCGGCAACTTCCTGGGAGAGCCGCGCGCATCGCTGTTATTTCTGGACTTCGAAACCGGCGACCTGCTGCAACTTCAAGGGCTCGTACGCATCGACTGGAGCCGGTCCGCGGCAGAGCACGTCGAAGGTGCCGAGCGTTTGTGGCATTTTCAAATCACACGAGGTTGGTATCGACCCCAGGCAGTAGCATTACGCGGCTCGTTGATCGACTACTCGCCCGTCACGCTCGTCACGGGTGTGTGGGCTCGCGGTGTTGGGGCACACCAACGATCGTAACGTCGCCCGATTCCCGTATCCCCGGACCCTCTGATTGCACGACGGCGCTCCATTTATTCACGTCCGGCCCGGTTGTGGCTCGAGCCGCCCGTGTTGGTGACGGCGTCGCCAAGCCTTCTGCGTTGAGTCCACGGTGTAGGAAACGCCGTGTCGGAGCGAAAGTTGCTGACTCAACGTTCCATCGGGCGTCCAGTTACGAGGAGGTACAGTCATGACGCACCCGGAAATCTCGACTGAAGAGGTGTCCTACCGAAAGCGCATTGCGCTGCTGGGAACGAGCATGGCCTATGTCGATGCCGGCGAGGGTGACCCGATCGTATTCCTTCACGGCAATCCGACACCGTCCTATCTGTGGCGTAGTATCATTCCGTACCTTCTACCGTTCGGACGGTGCCTCGCTCCGGATTACGTCGGCATGGGTAATTCCGGCCCGGCTCCCGATGGGAAGTACCGCTTCATCGATCATCAGCGATACCTTGACGCCTGGTTCGATGCGCTCGGCCTTCACCGCAAAGTGATTCTGGTCATGCACGACTTTGGATCGGCGCTCGGATTCCACTGGGCACGCCGGTATCCGGAACGGGTGAAGGCGATGGTCTACATGGAAGCGATTGTTCGCCCCTTCCGCTCGTGGGACGAGTGGCCGGAATCAACACGTGCTTTCTTCCAGGGACAGCGCTCGTCGGCCGGCGAAGACCTCATATTGCAGAAGAACCTGTTCATCGAATACCTCTTACCGCTGCGTAACATCCCGCCAGCGGCGATCGAGGTTTACAGGAGGCACTTCCGCAATCCAGGCCCGTCACGGCTGCCGATGCTGGCCTGGACCCGTGACTTGCCGATCGCGGGCGAGCCGGAGGACGTGGTCCAGATCGTGGAGGCTTATGCACGCTGGCTCACGTCATGTCGGATTCCCAAGCTGTTCATCGATGCGGAGCCGGGAGGCTTTTTGATCGGCGCGCAGCGAGAGTTCTGTCGGACATGGTCAAACCAGGAGTACGTGAAAGTCAAAGGCGCGCACTTCGTACAGGAGGAATCCCCGACGGAGGTCGGCGAAGCGACTGCCCGCTTCGTGGCGAAGGTGCTGGCCGGGCAAGTCTCCTGAGAATCCACGACGGGGATGACTTGGGCTCGGGGGTCGTTATCCGACCTGAAGCGGACATCCAACGCTCACGATACCAATTGAGAAACAGGACGTCTCGAACCACCAGCGAGTTGCGTAGCAAGGTGGAGCGCGAGCGCCAGTGAGAGTAATAATACGCTCATGCCGCTCTCGTTCACGCGCACCCTGAAGTTGAAAGTCCGTCCCCGCTTGCGATGCCTGCATCGCGTTTGCGGATGACTTCGGCATCCCTCGAGCAATTGAAGCGCGACCGCACCACATTCGTCGCCGCCCACCGAATTGCCACCGCTGATCTGATCGTCGTGCTCCGTGATGGACAGATGCGCTCCAAACTCGACATTTTGCTCCGCGCTTCCAGCGATCGGACAACCAACTTCCGTGCCACTCGAGCCCGCAATATCCAGCCAGGGATCACACCGATATACAACGATCCCTGCGGCGCTGTTGTAGCTGATTTGCAGTCCGAACGGCGTGTTCCGAATCAATGCGCAAACCCACGCGTACCTCGAGCGACTCGCGTGGAGAATCGTGAATGAGATCGCGAATGGCGCAGGCCGCCCTTTACCCCCAACTGCCCATACGGTACCGTTTGCGCCCTCGTTGAGGTAAATGGAGCAGGTTACCTTGTCAGCCAAAAGCGGAGTTTCCCGGTCAATGCGCTCGTATACCATCGCAGCCGCGACGGCAGCCCTCCTGAGTGGCTGCGCCACCGAGTCTCACCAGACAGTCGCGACCGAAAAGCCAGCGGCAGCCAGCCGCGCATATCGAGGCCCCGTCAGCACGATCTCCATCGGAAAGTTTGATAATCGCTCCAGCTACCTGCGAGGCCTGTTCTCGGACGGCGTTGATCGCCTGGGAGGTCAGGCCAAGACCATCCTGGTCGGCCACTTGCAGGAGACGGGACGCTTCAACGTCATGGAGCGCGAGAATATGGAGGAGATCGCGCAGGAGGCTCGCCTGAGCCACAAGCAACAGGTGCTCAAGGGCGCCGATTTCACCATCACCGGTGATGTGGTGGAGTTCGGGCGCAAGGAAACCGGAGACTCGCAGCTGTTTGGCATCCTGGGAAGCGGCAAGAAACAGGTCGCCTACTCCAAAGTCACTCTGAACGTCATTAATGTAGTGAGTTCCCAGGTCGTCTACTCGGTTTCCGGCGCGGGCGAATACGCACTCAGCAGCCGCGAGGTCATCGGTTTTGGCGGATCGGCGAGTTACGACTCCACCCTGAATGGCAAGGTGCTCGACCTGGCCATTCGCGAGGCGGTGGATCACCTGGTCGATGGGCTCGAAAGCGGCGCGTGGCCGGTCAGCGCGGCTCCGTGAGAGCCGTCCTCCTTGCAGTCGGCGCCTGCCTGCTCGGTGGTTGTGCCACCGCGCCCCCAACAATCTACAGTTGGGGCAACTACGAGGAGCTGATCTACGCCTCCTATGTTTCACCCCAGGATCTTCCGGCTGAAAAGCAAGTCGAGTTGCTGGAGAAGGACTACCAGGTGGCGCGCTCGACCCATCACCGTTTACCTCCCGGTTGGCACGCCCATCTGGCGTCTTTGTACTACCAGGTCGGAAAACCAGATCAGGCTCGCCAGGAACTGCTCACCGAGAAGGCCGAATTTCCTGAATCCGCGGTGTTCGTGGATCGCCTCGTTGCCAATTTGAAGAGGCCCTGATGCGCCGGATGACTCTCTGGGCCATGCTGCTGCCCACCTTGTCGACCCTGCTGCTCCTGGGTGGGTGCCAAACCCCCAGGTCGTACGACTATACGAATTTCCGGGCCCATCCACCCCGATCCATCCTGGTGATTCCACCGCTGAATGAGTCCACTGACCTGGGAGGAACCTACGGTTACCTGTCCACGGTGAGTCGGCCCATCGCCGAGCGCGGCTACTACGTTTTCCCCGTCGCCGTGGTAGATGAGTTCCTGAAAGAAAATGGCATGCCCACATCAGGAGAGATGAACCAGGTACCGCCCCGCAAAATTGGTGAGATCACCGGGGCTGACGCCGTGATGTTCATCGACCTCAAACAGTACGGCAGCAAGTATGTCGTGCTCAACAGCGTAACCACCGTCGAAGTGCTGGCCAAGCTGGTGGACACCCGCACGGGAACGATCCTGTGGGAAGGACGTGGCTTCGCCCAACAGTCCGGCAATGGCTCGGGCAATCTCATCGCCGACCTGATCGCCGCGGCGATCTCCCAGGCAATCAACAAGTCGACAGACAGAGCGCATAACGTCAGCCGCGTGGCCAACGCGACCCTCTTTTTCCCCGAGAATACCGGGTTACCTTACGGGCCCTACAGCCCGAAGTACAATCACGAGCGCTGAACCCGCCAATACTAACGAGTGGTCTCGCATCCCGACGCGGCGTCGGATCAGACCTGTCCGTACCCAAGCGACCAACAATCGCTACTCTGTGTCATTGCACTAAATCCAAGAGGTAGTCACGAGCGCCTTCAATATGACGACGCAGCACGTTCGACGCCCCAGCAGTATCCTGCCTCTTGAGGCGCGCCACGAGCGCCGCATGATCACTAAGCCAGGTTGTTGTCTTTTTCGGCAATGTCCGGTAAGACGCGATTAGGAACTGGCAAGTCTGCCGCAGTGATCCGATCATCTTCAGTTGGCGCGGGCGCTGCGCGTGCCGATAGATGGCACAGTGGAATTGCCAGTCGCTCGCGGCCCAATCAGCCGACCGAGCATCCAGTTCCGCTTTACGTCGCAGCCGTTCGATGTCCTCGAGTTCGGCCTCAGTGAGGTTGAGCGCCGCGCGTTCCAAACAATCGCATTCCAAAAGCACACGAATGTCGAATAGTTCAGCCACCTCCGCGCGAGAAGGTTCGATGACGCGCGCGTTGCCGTTAGCGCCAATGACGACTAAGCCCTCTTCTGACAGGTCGCGGAGCGCGTCGCGGATCGGAATCCGACTCACGCCATAGCGTTCAGCCAACTCGGTCTGTATGAGTTCCGAGCCAGGCTTGAATTCCCCGGTAAGCAGAGCCGTCTTCAATTCGTGGGCAATGGAACCCGTACGCACACCGCATCGCCTCTAACTAGCACAGAACAACTTTACACTGCCGGCACGGCGATGTATACATGTATACATGAGCCATCAACATCCCTTTACAAGCCACATCGTGTGGACCGGCAACCGTGGCGAGGGTACCAAGTCTTACCGCGGCTACGATCGAACATGGGAAATCCGTACGCCGGGAAAGCCCGTCGTAGCCTGCTCCAATGACCCGCTGTTGGGTGGAGATCCGTCGCGCCCGAATCCTGAAGACCTCCTGCTCTCGGCTCTCTCAGCCTGCCACATGCTCTGGTACCTGCACCTCGCGAGCACCGCCGGCATTGTCGTCGTGCACTATGCGGATTCGCCGATCGGTTTGGGTGAAACGGCTCCCAACGGCGCCGGGAGATTCCTGTCGGCGACTCTTCGTCCCAACATTCGCTTCCTGGTAGGCGCCGATATCGCAAAAGCCGATTCGTTGCACCATGAGGTCTCGAAGTATTGCTTCATCGCGCGGTCGATGAATTTTCCAATCACGTACCAGGCGACTTACGAGGAAGTTCCAGCAACGCTTGGTGCCTCTTAGCGGCTGCTTACATCAGACCAACGGCCGCTTTCGCGTCGCATGGGTGCTGAGAGCGAACGACGGCTTCTGGCCGACCTCTGCCCGACGGCGGACTGCCGCCCGAAGCCGCTATTACGGCGGTCCTCGTTGAGACGATCGGCGATTGGCATCGCTCACGCGGGGCGATTCCTACAGCCATTACATTCGCATGTTTCCGAGCCACCACCCCGCTCCGAAGCATACGCGGAGATAGTCGCCTCCCGATCAAGTGTATAGCTCCACGAGCCGAACGCGGGCATGTGATTGTCTGCGAAGGTCTATTCTCGACGAGCCGCTCATTGTAGACGGAACGTGCCTCCACCAGAAATCGATAGTCGGCTTTTCGACAGACCACTTCGTGACGGAATGCCCGCAATTGTTAAGGGTGCTGCCTGATGCTAAGGAGCGCATTCGACCCAGAGCGGCCGATCGCGAATGTCTGGTTCGCGGCGAACCGCTCACTCGGTCGCCTCTTCGGGTTCCGGAGCATGATGGTGTAGGTCGCACCTATGACCGGCTCGGCATGGGACCCTACGGCTGAGAATCCAAGCCGCTGGTAGAAGCCCGGATTTCGACGATCGAATGTCTCCAAATAACAATCGACGCCCGCGTCGTCGGCTTCAGCGAGGGTCGGTTCAATGAGGCGCTTGCCGATACCTTGGCCCTGGGCAGAGGGCGTCACGCCCACAATGGATAGATACCAAGCTGATTCGGCGACCGCGGCCGCTGCACGTGGCCGCATAAAATCGATGATGCGTCGATAGGCGTCCCCACCAATTGCACCGAGCGTCTCAGCGAGAAACTCAGCTTTCGCCCTCGACTCTGCGTCATATACAGACGGTTCTGCAGGCAACAACCACACTGCGGCGCCAATAGCCTGATCAGGCCACACGAGGAGGCGACCCATCCGAGCGCCCTCGCTCATTGAGTAGTCGAAATAACGAGCTAGCGCATGCCGCCTGCGCGCTTCGTTATCGGCGAACTCTTCAGTGATCGCGATGTAAAACGGATCGTATCGGAGCGAATCGACGAGCGCCGCCACGGTGGCAGGGGAGTTAGAAGAAGTCATGACCAAAGCATATTCGAACGTCGGCTGGCGGGAAACCCCGTGACCAGATTCAAGGTCCGCTCCTGGCCGGTCAGAGACAAGATCGGCCGACACTGCTGTGCCACGGCATCAACACTCACTTTCGACCCAGCGCGGTCGATCACGAATGTCTGCTACCCGGCACATCAATTCCCCCCTTCTTTGTGAACGAGAATCGCGGCGTACGACACGTCCGCGCTGATGAACTGGGCGCTATTACCAATCAAGCGACTCCTGCCGCCATCTGCGCCGACATCCGTCGAGTGCTAAGGAGGCAGAGTCGAGATGAAGGCGTCCATCTCTCGAAGCACGTCGGCCTCGTTGGATCGATACACGTCGTGACTTGCGTGCGCGAGTCGAACCACGCGCGCGTTCGGCATGGCTTTCTCGAATGCCGCCGCCTGTGCCCCATATTTCTCCACGTCCCGTGCCTCGAAGGCGGCGCGCTTCTCGGGCTCTGCCGCGAACACCGGGCCAGGGTCATGCGGAATGGCAAAGATCGCCAGGATCGGTACGGTCAGCTGCGAATACTTCTGCACTCCCGCCCCGATGGCCTTTGCAACCGGCTGCTGCGGATCGCCTTGTAGGGCGCGCATCGCTGCGGGCGTCACTTCTGCGTCCTTCTGTACCCCCTGCAGGTCCCGTTCAAACCGGGGTAGGTCGGTCGTCAACAACTCCCGCGCAAGGGCGGCTTGCTCTGTCAGTCGAGACGATTGCAGGGTATCGAGCTTCTTGCGCAAATCATTCACGTCTATACCCAGCTCGCCGAGCTCAGGGTCGTAGTACGCATACGCGTAGCCGGCGTCCAGGTAGACCAATCCGGCGACTTTCTCGGGATGTCGCGAGCCAATGGAACTCAACTCCTGGCCGCCCACTGAGTGAGCCACAAGAACCGGCCGGTTGATCTTCAACTGATCGAGTACTTCCAGAACGTCATCGCCGAGTCTGTCGGCCGAGTAGCCCGTCGCCGGAGCGCTGGATGCACCAAATCCGCGCCGGGTGATGGCATATACGTGATATTCGGGGGTCAGTTTGGGCGCAAACTTGTCGAACACGTGCGCGTTGGCCCCGAAACCGGTGAGCAAGACCACAGGGCGCCCCGTGCCTCCGAAATCGAGCACCTCCAGCTTCACATCGTGATCCACAGTCACGAACCGTACTGTGTGCGGACTTGGATCCAGCGGCCAGGCGGTGCGTTCACTGGCACGCTGCAGGACCAGCGTCCGTGGCTCTCGTTGAGTCCAGGTACCGGCGATGGAAGCTCCATCGACGCTGACGGTGCCTTCATACTTGCCATGCAAGGCATCCACCATAAAGCTCAGGTTCGCACCATCGAGCTTGATCGAGTTAATGGGAATCGGGGTCAGAGTCTGATCGATGCTGTGCATCGTAGCCGCCAGGGTTCCATCCGCGGCCTTGGAGATCTGGATTACGACGCGGAGCATCCGCGGTCCGTCGAGCGTCCCCTGCCACGTGCCAGCGATATCCTGCCGCGCGGATGCGGCTGAGGCCGTGCCGCCGACGATGAGCCACATCGCGGCGACCATCGCAAAAAGAATTGCACGCATATTCAGATCCCTCCGGTAGCCAACACAACCATGTCCCTGCGCGTTTGCATGAGCGCGTACTGGGGCAATCGAATAGCGGCTGTGAGCGTCTGCCTTTGGCCGACTGCCGGCGTAGAACGGATTGACCACGGAAACGAAAGCAATGGTGGTCCACGAAAGCCCGTTACTGACAAGACGCGTCTGGGCAAGAGCACGAGCGACGTCCGGCCAGACACTCCCGACCAACTCCGCAAACGTGAAGTACAGTCCGTAGGCAACAAGAGCCAGCGCGCCCCGTGCTACGTCCGAAATCGGTGGGGTTGCACGGTGCGCAATCATCTCCGGGGCTACCAACGCACGCAGTGTACCGAGAAGCGTCCAGCCGAACGCCAGTCCCACCACAATGGCGAACTCGACCTTCCCGCCCCGCCTTCCATGCCCACGCCGATACCGACGACCACTGGAGGTACACCGGCGGCCTCCAGTGCCATTCTCGCTACATCCGCTTCGATCGTTGTGGCTCTTGATGATTTCATCGGTAGTTTCCCTGTGCGGCCCCGGTTGCTACTCCGAAGTCAGCTTTTGACCTGCCGCGTATTGCTCCAGATCACCTGTCCGATGCCGAGCAGCGCAAGGATCGCTCCATAGACGACCCAGTGTTTGTCGCCGACCATGAACCCGACCCGGAACGCCAAGTTGAGTCCCTGCAGAATCCAAACCGTTCCCATGGCGATCATCACGACGCCGAGGAGAGTGCTGACGAATCGCATCATGACGTTGAATGCGGCGCGCATCGTATCTCCCTAAAGTGATCTACCCGACCCCGAAATCTGATATGCGACCCTGGCAGGGTACCGTATGCGGCGAATGGCCGCTTCTCAGCACGCCTTTACGACTGCCGAATGCCTCTTGATGGCCGGTCAGAGACCGATGAGCTGACACTGCTGCGCGACAGCATCAACACTCGCTTTCGACCCAAAGCGGACCTCTGGGTGAGAGAGTCGAATGCGGGTACCTGTTTGATCCTAGCCGCAGGTTATCGAGGCAGCCCGCCAATAAACGCACTCATCTCCCGCAGCACATCCGCCTCGTTCGAGTTATATACATTGTGACTCGCGTGCGGCAGTCGCACGACGTGGGCGGTCGGCAGTCCTTTTTCGAAAGCGTTGGCCGTTCTAATAGGTCCAGTGCGCGCCTCGTCCAGCGCATCCGCGGCAGCGTGTGACGCCGGATCGCTTCCCGTCGAACGGGGGTACTCGTGGGGTGCTGCGAAAATGGCAAGAATGGGGACGGGGATACTCGTGAACCTCTGCCTACCCGCCAGGACGTCTCGCTGCACACTCGGAAGTTGCGGGGGCGGCGGCGGCTCTCGCTCTGATGCTATCGCAGCTAGCAGGTCGGCAGGCGTTGCCTGTAGTCGTCCCTGCCTCGCCTGCAGGGACTGCGTCAAGGAAGGCAGCTCCACCTTCAACAAGTGTTCTATTTCTTCGCTCTCGTTTGAAGTCTTGTCCAGGAATTGCAGTCGTTCGATCTTATTCTGGAGCTCGGCTGCGTCAATTTGATATGACCCTGATGGTGGGTAGTACGCGTAACCATAACCGGCCTCCAGGTAAACGAGCCCAGCGACTCGTTGCGGAAATCGCGAGCCTACGGAGCTCAACTCCTCTCCGCCGAACGAGGCTCCGACCAGTATCGGCCTGTCGAGATGGAGTGCGTCGAGCACCGCGCGCACATCATCGCCGAGACGATCCGCCGAGTAGCCGGTGTAAGGAGCGCTGGAGAGGCCGAATCCGCGGCGCGTGATTCCATATACGTGGTAGTTCGCAGTGAGCTTCGGCGCGAACTGATCGAAATCGTGGGCGCTGCCGTCCCCGAAGCCCGGTATCAGGACGACCGGACGCCCGGAGCCACCCCAATCGAGCACTTCCAGGTTCGCGTCCCTGTCGACAGTGATGTATCGCGTGGTATGAGGGCTGGAATCCGATGGCAGCGACCAGGTCGTCTGCGGAGTCGCGTGTTTCAGCTCGAGAGTAATCGGAGGCTCGAGCGGGCGAGGGTTGCCTCGCAGCCAGAGACCGCGAATGGAGGTGCCATCTGCACTGAGATGTCCATAGTAGCGACCGAGATTGGAGATGAGATCGATGGTCGACTCGTCCAACGTCACTGATGTGATGGGAATGGCGTTGGTGCTCTCGAGGAACATGTTGCCAGCCCAGTCGCCCGCGCTCGTGCGGGTGATATGAACGACGAACCGCGCGGTCTGCGTACCGCGAGTCACTGTGCCTTGCCACGTGCCGGCGGCTTTTGGCGCTGGCGGCTGCGTCGCACCCGCCACCAATGAAACCAACGAGACCAACAGTGCGAAGAGCTTTCTCATCGGAGTCATCCCTGAAGGCTTCTTTGAGGAACCCGCCTGTCATGCAGCGTAGTCTT
>Ga0105240_10006998_pt1 | contig 16473 bp, 12 predicted proteins | sample KBSC54metaG_FD_80426 | JGI IMG/M metagenome (GOLD analysis project Ga0105240, IMG submission 80426) | Corn rhizosphere microbial communities from Kellogg Biological Station, Michigan, USA - KBS C5-4 metaG | ecosystem: Host-associated > Plants > Roots > Rhizosphere > Soil | place: Michigan, USA... | reverse complement strand
GGGTTCACGTCGCCGAACGCGAACTCGTAGGCGGGCAGCTGCCCGTTCGGGTGCATGTACCACTCGCGCGTCATCAGGACCAGCTGCTCCTTCGCGAAGTGCGGGTCGATGCGCGCGAACGGGATCATGTGGAAGGCGAGATCCCAGGCCGCGTACCAGGGGTACTCCCACTTGTCCGGCATCGAGATGATGTCCCGGTTGTAAAGGTGGCCCCAGTCGGCGTTGCGGGTGCCCGCGTTCACGCGCCCGGCGGGCGGCGGCGGCTGGCTGGGATCGCCCTCCAGCCAGACGCGCACGTCGTAGTGATAGAACTGCTTCGACCACAGCAGGCCGGCGTAGGCCTGCCGCACCGCCAGCCGCTCGTCGGCCGACAGCGGGCCGGTCTTCGCGCGATAGAAGGCGTCGCACTCGGCCCGGCGCGCCGCCAGGAGCTCGTCGAAGTCGGCGAAGGGTGCGGCCGCCGGGTCGACTTCGGCGGCGCTGGTCAGACGCAGGCGCAGGCGGATCTGGCCGCCGGCGGGCACCAGCGCCCGATGGACGGCGGCCGCCTTGGTCCCGCGGCGCGCGGGGTTCACGGCGCCCGCCTCGCCCGCGACGATCAGGCGATGGAAGGCGTCCTTCACGTAGGGCGTGCGGTTGGGCGCGCCGTACAGCCGTTCGGTGTTCGTCTCGTTCTCCGTGAACACCAGCTCCGAGGCAATCCCGCTGCCGGGGACGTCCTCGACGGCCAGCCGGTACCGGCCCAGCGCCGGATGATCGATGGCGATCTCGCGGTCGGCCGCCGCGTACATGGTCGGGATCTCCGAGTAGCCCTCCCCGGTGCGCCCCCAGGACCAGGTGTTACGGAACCACAGCGTGGGCAGCACCGTGATCGGCGCCGCGCTCGGTCCGCGATTCGCGATGGTGATCGCGATCAGCACGTCATCGGGCGACGCCTTCGCATATTCGGCGAACACGTCGAAGTAGCGGCCGTCGTCGAACACGCCGGTGTCCGCCAGCTCGAACTCGGGCTCGCCCTTGCCGCGGCGGCGGTTCTCGTCGACCAGCGCCGCGTAGGGGAAGGCGCGCTGCGGATACTTGTACAGCGCCTTCATATACGAGTGCGTCGGCGTCGAATCGAGATAGAAATACTGCTCCTTCACGTCCTCGCCGTGGTTCCCCTCGGGACCGGTCAGGCCGAACAGCCGTTCCTTCAAGATCGGATCGGCGCCGTTCCACAGCGCCAGCCCGAAGCAAAGGCGCCCCTGGCGGTCGGTGATCCCCAGCAGGCCGTCCTCGCCCCAGCGATACGTGCGGCTGCGGGCGTGGTCGTGCGGGAAGTACTGCCAGCAGTCGCCGCCGGCGGAGTAGTCCTCGCGAACGGTGCCCCACTGGCGCTCGGCCAGGTAAGGACCGAAGCGCTTCCAGTTCTGCTCGCGGCGCTGGTCGGCCTGCAGACGCGACAGCTCGTTCTCGGCGGTGGCCGGCGCCTTCTTTTCAGTGCGGTTCGACATGGGCTTCCTACGCCGGCTGGATCGCCTGGTTACGGCGTGCCGGCCCTTCGCCCCGGCCGTAACCAATCGCGAGACGCGGCGTAATCAGCGCAGCCGGAGAGACGATCCTGACCATCATCAAGCACTCGTCCTGCCGGATGCTGACGCTGCCGCGCTTCTTCGCCGCCACCGTCGGCGTGCTGGCCCTGCTGGCAGGCCTGGTGCTCACGGTGGCGGCGCGAACGGCCGGCCGGGCCGTCGTGCAGATCGCCGAGCGCGCCCGCGACGACCGCGCCGCCAGGGTGGCCAAGGCCGTGGAGGCCGATCTCGGCGTGGGTGAGCGCGCGATCTCGGACTTCGAGCAAGCGCTCGGGGCCGGCGTGATCGACTCTCCGGCAACGAGCGCGGGCGCGGCGGGTCATCCTCCCGCGCCGTCCAGCGAGGCCATGCTGCGCTACCTCACCGCCGAGCTCATCGCCGTCCATGGCCTGACCGACCTGACCCTGACCTCCGGTGTCTTCGAACGGTACGACGAGGAAGGCGCCATGGTCCTCGGCCCGACGGGCCGGCGCCAGATCTGCGTGTACCGGGATCCGACCGGCGCGATCAGGAGCCGGACCATCGCGGACGCACCCGCAGGCGCCGCCGTCGATCCGACCCAGCACGACACGTTTCGCGCCGCCGCCCACCGTGACCGGAAGGGCGAAGCGCTCTGGAGCGACATCGCCTTCAGCGAGCTGGACGCCGGCCTGCCCGAGGGCCAGCGCCGCAAGACGATGACCGTCCAGAAGGCCATCTTCGATCGTGGCGGCCGCCTGTTCGTCGGGGTGCTGCGGGCCGGAATCGTCTCCGGCACGCTGGATCGGATGGGACTCGAGCGCATCCCCGGCGATCCGCACCGCCTGTTCATCGCCGACACCGCCGGCCGGCTGATCACCCGCCTGGCGCCCGATGACGAATATAGGGTGGTCGATCTGTCCGGGACGCCGGATCCCGACGGCGATCTGCGCGTTCAACCGCGGACACTGCCCGCGTCGATGGCCGCCGCGCTGGCCTTCGCGCGGACCGGCCACACCGGCGGAACGCGCTTCACCGACGCCGGCGAGCCCTACCTGGCGACGCTGCTGCCGATCGCCGCGGGGCGGACCCAGGACTGGCTGGTGGGGATCGTGGTGCCCGAGAGCTTCTACGTCGGCGCGCTGACCACCGCGCGCGACCACCTGCTGGCGTTGCTGGCGGTGATCGTCCTGGCCATCGCCGCCGTCGGCTTGCTGGGCGCGCGCACGGTAGGCCGCGGTGTCGCGACGCTGGTCCGGTCGACGGAGGCGATGCGCCGGTTTCAGTTCGAGGCCGGGCCCGTCCAGTCGCCGTTCGGGGAGGTGCGGGACGCGCTGCAGAGCGTGGAGCGCGCCAAGACGGCCCTGCGCGCGATGGTGAAGTACGTGCCGGTCAGCCTGGTGCGGCGCCTTTACGAGAGCGGCCACGAGCCGGTGCTGAGCGCGGAGTTGACGCCGGTGTCGGTGATGTTCACCGACATCGCCGACTTCACGACCCACGCCGAGTCGCTGCCGCCGGCGCGGCTGGCCGCGGCCCTGGGCAGCTACCTGGCCGCGGCGACGGCCGCGGTCGAGGCGACGGGCGGCATGGTCGACAAGTACATCGGCGACGCGCTGATGGTCCTGTGGAATGTCCCTTCCCCCGTCGCCGCGCATCCGGCCGCCGCGTGCCGCGCGGCGCTCGCTTGCGCCGAGGCGACCGCGGCGCTGGGCACCTCGCCGGCGTGGCGCGGCGCGGGCCTGCCGCCCTGGCGCACCCGCTTCGGCCTGCACACCGATCGGGTCCTGGTCGGTAACTTCGGCGCGCCGGACCGCCTCAGCTACACGGCCATGGGCGACGGCGTGAACCTGGCCGCCCGCCTGGAGGGCCTGAACAAGGTCTACGGCACGACGATCCTGGTCAGCCAGGCGCTACGGGACGCCGCGGGGGACGACTTCGCGTTCCGCGAGATCGATCGCGTCGCCGTGAAGGGGAAGTCGCACGCTAGCGCGATCTTCGAGCTGCTGGGGATGAAGGGGGAGCCAGCAGTGCTGGCGAAACAGCCGCTGCTCGACGGCTACGCGCGCGCGCTGCAGGCGACGCGGGGGCGGCACTTTCAGGCGGCGCTGACGTTGCTGGCGAGGCCCGAGTGCCAGGGCGACCCTCCCAGCCAGGTGCTGGCGACCCGCTGCCGCGCCTGGCTCGCCGCCCCGCCGCCCAGCGACTGGGACGGGACCTGGGTCGCCACCAGCAAGTAGGCCGGCGTCACCCCGCTCGGGGACGCCGGCTCTGGCGTCACGGCGCGACCAGCAGCTCCGCCGTCGTCCAGGACCACAACCAGGCGAACGCCTGCGCCGACGCTTCCTGCGCCGGGCGCCAGCCGGGCAGCGCATCGCAGATGGCGCCGAAGGTCGTGCCGGCCGCCGCCAGCTCCAGGACAGCGCGCTCGTCGTCCGCGAGCACCCGATGGTAGACGGCGGCGCCCTGGCGCCACACCAGCAGTGATTCGCCGGCGGCCTGAGCGGCGCTGGCTATCTGGATGCCGAGAGGGCCGGCGTGCTCATGCGCGCAGGCGCCGGAGTCATCGCCCTCATCCGCGGGCTCCCCACCATCCGCGACGGCGCCGATCTCCTCCCAGCAGGCGGCGATGGCGAAGTCGACCGTCACGATGCGATGCGCCTGCGTCAGCTTGATGGGCAAACGCATGAACGCGTCGAGCGGCCACGCGCGCAGGGCATCCACGGTCAGCACCGGCTCGTCGGCGGCGTCGAACACGTCGCTGCGGGCCCACTCGAGGCGCGCCAGATCGGACAGCGCCGCGCCTCGTCGCTGCTCCAGCCACTCGGGCAACGCGGCGCCGATCAAGCGCAGGGACGGGTTACGCGACGGGTGGTCCGTCACGTACGCAAAGGTCAGCTCGGCGAAAGCCTCGGCGCCCAGCAGCCGCGCCAGCCGCGGGAACTGCGACGCCAGCGCCTCGGCGAGGCGGGCCCGGTACATGTACGCGTACACCTGCACGCGCTCGTCGGCGCTGGCCCGCGCGTCGGACACCACCAGCGTATCCGCGGCAGGGGTGAAAGGATGGGAAGCGGGCTCGGTGATCATGGCCAGCAGCGCGGTCTGCCCGGCCGGCAGCAGGCGGCGGAGCGGCACGGGAACGGGGGAACGTTCAGGCGGCATGGCGCCGCTCGCTGGTGGCCTGGCGGGCCCGGGGCGCTTCGACCTGACTGTCGCTGCCGCCCCGCGGGCGCAGGGCGGCCCGCGCGTGCTCCTCGGCGCGGGCCAGTTCGTCTTCCAGCACGTCGAACGCCGGCACGCGCGCGTCCCACTCGATCATCGTCGATCGCCTGCCAAAGCGCGCGATCGCCTCGGCATACAGCGCCCACACCTCGTCGCGCACGTGACCGTCGTGGGTGTCGATCAGCAGGTTGCCCTGCTCGGTGTGGCCGGCCAGGTGAATCTGGCCCACGCGGTCGCCCGGGATGCCGGCCAGGTACTGGCGCGGATCGAAGCCATGGTTGTGGGCGCTCACGTAGATGTTGTTCACGTCCAGCAAGATGCCGCAGTCGGCGCGCGTCGCCAGCGTCGCCAGGAACTCCCACTCGCTCATCTCGGCGGACTTCCACGCCAGGTAGCTGGATGGGTTCTCTAGCAAGATGCGGCGCCCCAGGTGCTCTTGCACGGCGGCCACGCGGGCCGTCACGTGCGCCAGCGCCTCTTCCGTATAGGGGATCGGCAGCAGGTCGTGCGCGTACATGCCGTGGGCCGAGCCCCAGCACAGATGGTCCGAGATCCAGGCGGGCTCGAGCGCATCCGCCAGGGCGCGCAACTGCTGGAGGTAACGGCGGTCCAGCGGGTCGACGGAGCCGATCGACAGCGACACCCCGTGCAGCACGACCGGGTAGTCGCGCCGGACGGCCTCGAGGACGCGCCGCGGATTCCCGCCCGGCACCATGAAGTTCTCCGAGATGACCTCGAACCAGCCGACCGGCGGCCGGTTGTTGATGACGTGCTGGTAGTGCTCGCGCCGCAGGCCGAGCCCGAACCCGAGCTCAGGAAACAGGGACGACGTCTTGCTTGATCTCATGAGCGCTCCTCGACGGCCGGCGCGCGGCCTGCGTGGGCAAGGTGAGGATGAAGGTGCGATGAGGAAGCGGCACGGCCGGCTGCGGTGACCGGCCGCGCCGCTCCCTCGTCGTGGCCCCCGGACGGCGTCCGAGGCCGGTTCACTTGGCGGGGGGAACAATCTTTCCGCCCTTGGCCAGGCAGTTCTCCTTCGAGGTCTTGGTGTGGCCCTGCCCCTTGCAGCCGTTCTTCCCGGCGCAGGCGTGACCCTCGCCGTGACACGACCCCGTGCCCTTGCACGAGTTGATGCCGTCGCAGACCACGTCATCGCCCGCCTTCGCGGTCGACATGCCCACGGCGCCCGAGGCGAACAATCCGGCCACCGCGGTGGCAATCATGGCTCCCTTGATCGTCATTGTCTCTTCTCCTGATTTCTTTCGTCATTGATGGCGCCGGCGGTTCATTCCGAGCGGCGCGCTTCGTTTCACCGGCTGCTACGCCCTTCGCGACGGCGGGTTACGGGTTGACCCGAAGATTTCTTCGCCCCGAAGTGGCCGCCCCTCCGTAACCCGCTGATCCAGACGGCGTACACCGATCGTCAATCAAGGAGCTCAGACGGCCATGAAACGAATCGTGATAGTGGGTGGCGGCTTTTCCGGTGTGTACGCCGCGCAGGCGCTGGAGCGCCGGCTGCGCGGCCAGGACGACACCGAGATCCTGCTGTTCTCGCGGGACAACTACTTCGTCTTCCAGCCCATGCTTCCGGAGGTGATCTCGGGCGGCATCGGCTTGACCGACGTGGTCAGCCCGCTGCGGCGCCTGCTGCGGCACACCCACGTCCACGTGCGGGAGGTGGAGTCGATCGACATCGCCAACCAGACCATCACCGCCGCGCCGGGCTTCCGCCCGCACGCGCACCAGGTGAAGTACGACCACCTGGTGCTGGCGCCCGGCACCGTGACCGACTTCCGAGGCCTGCCCGGGCTGCCCGAGCACGCCCTGCCCTTCAAGGATCTGGGCGACGCGCTGAAGGTGCGCAGCCGGGTCATCCAGGCGCTGGAGGAGGCCGACGTCGAGGAGGACGACCCCGACCTGCGGCGCCAACTGCTGACGTTCGTCGTCGCCGGCGGCGGCTTCTCGGGCGTCGAGGTCGCCGCCGAGCTGAACGACTTCGTTCGCCACGTGGCGCGCCACTACCGGCGCATCGACCCCAAGGAGATCCGCGTGGTGCTGGTCCACTCGGGCGACGACATCCTGCCCGAGCTGGCGCCCAAGCTGCGCGCGTTCGCGTCGAAGATCCTTCGCCGCCGCGGCGTCGAGCTGGCGCTGGGACAGCGTCTGAAGGCGGCCACCGGCGAGTCGGCGATCCTGTCGACGAACCTGGGCGACGTCACCGCGATCCCGACCAAGACCCTGATCTCCACCATCCCGTCGTCGCCTCACCCATTGATCGACGGGTTGAAGCTGCCGAAGACCAAGAACGGCCGGCTGCAGGTGGACGGCAGCCTGCGCGTGGTGGGGTATCCAAACGTCTGGGCGCTGGGCGATTGCGCGTCGGTCCCCACCAGGGACGGCACCCCCTGCCCGCCCACGGCGCAGCACGCGACCCGCCAGGCCGCCACCGTCGCCGAGAACATCGTCGCGACGCTGAACGCGCGGGCGCTGCGGCCGTTCGACTTCAAGGGTCTGGGGAAGATGGGCTCGCTGGGTCGCCGCAACGCCGTCGCCGAGGTCTTCGGCCTGCGGCTGTCGGGGTTCATCGCCTGGTTCCTGTGGCGGACGATCTACCTGGCCAAGCTTCCCGGCTGGGGCCGGCGCATCAAGGTCGCCACCGCCTGGACGCTGGACCTGTTCCTGCAGCCCGAGCTGGTCGAGCTGCGCCTGGGCGGCGGCGGTGGGGCGATGCACGAGCACTTCGAGCCCGGTCAGTACGTGTTCTCGCAGGGCGAGCTCGGCGATCGCGTGTACATCCTGCTGTCGGGGAAGGCCGAGGTGGTGCGCACGCGCAGCAAAGGGGCGCCCGGCGGTGATGACGAGCAGATCCTGGCCACGCTCGGCCCCGGGGAGTGCTTCGGCGAGATGGCGTTGCTCGACAACGCCCCCCGCAACGCGTCCGTTCGCTGCGTGCAGGCGATGACCGTGCTCAGCATCCCCAAGCGCGAGTTCGGTCTGCTGGCGGCGAACGTGCCGGGGTTGCGCGCCAACTTCGAACACGTGATGGCTCGCCGCGGGCTCCCCATGCCGGCCCCGCCTCCCGTCGCCTGAGAACGGACCCACGCCGGGCATGCCCGACCACGCGCGCCCACAGGAGATGACCGTGACCTCGATTGATCCTGATACCCGACGCCAGGCATCACACGCGCTCGCTCGCCGCCCCGGGCGCTTCCTGGTGGGCGCGCTGGCGACCCTCGCCGCGCTGTCCAGCCAGCCGCCGGGGGCGGCGTCCCCCGCGGCGCCGGTCCCGCTGGTCGAGGCGGTCGAGACGGTGGGGATCACCGTCGGCGAGCTGGACCGTTCGATCGCGTTTTACCGGGACGTGCTGGGCTTCACCGTCGCGCGGCAAGAGGAGTCGTCGGGCGCGCCGCTTGAGCAACTGACCGGCGTCTTCGGCGCGCACGTGCGCAGCGCTCGCCTGGTCCTGGGCCAGGAGGCGATCGTCCTGACCCAGTTCCTGGCCCCCCGCGGCCGTCCCGTCCCCGCGGACGGTCACAGCAACGATCGCAGCTTCCAGCACGTCGCGATCGTGGTCGCCGACATGGACCGGGCCTACCAGCGGCTGCGCGAGCACCACGTCGCCTTCGTCTCCACCGAACCGCAGACGCTGCCGGCGTGGAACAAGAGCGCCGGCGGCATCCGGGCGTTCTACTTCGCCGACCCGGACGACCACACGCTGGAGCTGATCTGGTTCCCGCCGGGCAAGGGCGATCCGCGCTGGCAACGCGGCGGCGAAGGCCTGGCCCGGACCGGGCCGGCGGCGCCGCTGTTCCTGGGCATCGACCACACGGCCATCGCCGTCGGCGACACCGGGCGGAGCTTGCGTTTCTACCGCGACGCCCTGGGCCTGCGCGTCGCGGGCACCAGCGAGAACTTCGGCAACGAACAGGAACACCTGAACGCCGTCTTCGGCGCCCACCTGCGCATCACAGCGCTGCGCGCCGGCAGGGGCCCCGGCATCGAGTTCCTCGAGTATCTGAGCCCGCGCGACGGTCGCCCCGCCCCGGCCGACTTGCACGCGAACGACCTCGCGCACTGGCAGACCGTGCTCCACGCGCGCGACCTGCCGCGGACGCTCGCCACGGCGACCGCCGCCGGGGCCACCGCCGCCCCTGGCCGAGCCACCGAGATCACCGACGATGCCTACCGGATCAAAGAGGCGGCGCTGGTGAACGATCCCGACGGCCACGGTCTGCTGCTGGCCCGATGAACGCCCTGTGCGCGCATGAGCGGGCCCGTCGTCAGCCTGGACCACGCGTGGGGGCGTCGCCCGGCGGGTGACTGAAATCGCCGGCCCGGCCGTAACATTTGCGGCGCCAGCGGCACTGCTCTCCGAACGGAGGATGGAGACATGCCCGCGATACCAAGAGACGGCGCCCGGTCGAGGGCCCTGGCCCCACCGGGTGGCACCCTGCGACTGGCCGGGCCACCGGACGCGACGCGCCTGCTTCCGATGATGGTCGACTTCAACGCAGGCGAGGGCATCTCCGTCGATGAACGGGCGCTCCGTCCCGCTCTGGAACATCTGCTGCGAGAGCCGGCGCTCGGCCGGGTGTGGTTCATCCTGGGCCCGACGCGCCAGCCCGACGACATCGCGGGATACGCGGTGGTGACCTTCGGCTACGACCTGGAGTTCGCGGGTCACGACAGCTTCCTGACCGAGCTTTACCTGTTGCCTGGCGCGCGCGGGCAGGGGCTGGGGCGCGCGGCGCTGGCCGCCATCGAGTCGGCGACCAGCGCCCTAGGCATCCGCGCCATGCATCTGATGGTCCGGAACGAGAACACGGCCGCGCGCCGGCTTTACCAGTCGGCCCGCTATGAATCGCCCCCGCGACTCTTCCTGTCCAAGCGGCTGCCCCAGAAGGGCGCGCGTTCTCCCAGGCTGAGTCCGCGGCTCGTACCGGGCCGGGACGCGTGAGACAGCTGACGTGGCGCGATTTCCAATCCCCGGACGCCCTTTCACGAATCACCGGTCGTCCTAAATCGTGTCGTGCGTGGCCGACCGACATCCTAGACATGGGAACGGCGAGCACCCATCGAAGGCGCCCTTGCGTGCGCGCGAACACGATGTCAGGGCAGGGACGCTGTCCTCGCCCGGCGGGCAGATGACCGCGCCGCCCCCCTCCCCGGCGCTGCTGGGGGTGCTCGACAACACGGGGCCGGTTCGCGGCCGGGCACCGGCCCGCTCCCTGCTGATCGTGGCGCTGGTCGCTTGCGCCTATCCCGCATGGACGCTGGTCTCCTCCCCTCTTCGCGCCGCTCGGGGCTCCCTATCGCTGGCATGGTTCGCGGGTGTCGCCGCGCTGTGGTTCGCCGGGTTCGCCGTGCCGCTGGCCTTCGCCATCGTGCCCCGACGGGGACAGGTCCTGCCGGATGGCGACAGGGCGCTTCGGGTGGCGCTGCTGGCGGCGGCGGGGCTGATCGGCGTCAGCTGCTTCGTTCCGGGGTTCGCGAGTTCGTCATTCGCCAGCCCATCGCGGACCTGGCCGGGCTGCCTCATCGCCAGCGCGACGCTGACCGCGCCCACGCTCCTCGCCGGCGCGCTGGTCCTCCGCCGCGTGGCGCTCGTCGGTTCGTGGCGCCTCGGCGCGGCGCTCGGCGCTGCCGGAGGCGCGCTGGCTGGTCTCACGCTGCACCTCACCTGCGCGAACGCCCGCCCCGCGCACGTCGCTCTCGGTCACGGGGGAGGCATCGTGCTCGGCGCCATACTGGGTGGCCTCTCCTTCTCGTTGCTCCGCTTGCGACGCTGACGGGTGTCGCGGCGTAACGATTGTCCGCCGGTCGGGGCCCTCGTGCTCTCGGTGCGCCGCTCGATCGCCTGAAACCTGCGCGGGGCATCGGCGTAGAACGGCGGGCCGAATCGTTCGGCACTCCGGGAGCGATCCGAGCGCTCCCGACGTTCTTCCGTCGGTGACGGGCGCCACTCGGGATGACGCCGGCGACCGCACGCACCGCGCGCCGCGGGGAGAGGTATGACCATGCTCGCAACACGAATCGTCCGATCCAGGTTCGCAGCTGTCACGTGGGGCGTCCTGACGTTCAGCCTCGTGGCAGGCTGCCAGGCCGACCTCGAGGCCCCCCCGGGGTCCGCCGTCGAGGCGATGAGTGAGGAGAGCCGCCATGAAGCCCAGCCGCTGCGCGCGCTCATTGCCCGGCAGGTGGGAGGGCTCGACAAGATGCGGGTGCCCGCCGACGACGCCGCCTTGCCCCTGCCTCCCGAAGACCCCAGCCGCCCGGGGCGCTACAAGACGACCGAGGCCAAGCGCTATCTCGGCAAGTTGCTGTTCCACGACCCGGTCCGCACGGCCCGCGTCGACGTCAACAAGAGCGTGAACCCGCCCATCCGGGACGGTGAGCCTCGCGACCTGCCCGAGGGCACCGCGTTCGGCGGAACGGTGGACGGCGCCAACCCGAACGTGCAAGCCGTGGTGAACGCGACGAAGAGCACCGGTTCGTGCGGCAGCTGCCACCTGGGCGAGGCCGCCGGCAAGGCGGGCACCGCCCTGAACTTCAACGTCGGCGGCGAGGGCCGAGGCTACACCGACGAGCACGGCGACTACATCATCCGCCGGCGGCCGCAGAAGAATCTCATTCCTCGCCCCGCGGCGTACTTGCCCGGCGTGGCCCTGTTCGAGGGCGACACGGGCGTGGACGCCCTGCCCACGCTCACCGACATCTACGCCGTCGGCGGAGCTCGCGAGATCGCCACGCCAGCCCGTCAGAAGGCGGATCCGTTGCCTGACGCCCTGCTGGAGACCGGTCGCCTCGATCAGCTCGACAGCGTCGGGCGTCAGTCCCCGTCCATGGTTGGCTTCGCCTTCAACAACCGCCTGCTGTTCGGGGGCTTCGCGGGTGAGTCGAACGCGCTTCCCGGCGGGCTGAATCCCTTGAATGATCCGGCGCAAGAGAACCTGACGCTGCTGCTGCTGGACGCGCACCGGATGCTGGACTTCGAGTCGGCCGAGCTGCAGAAGTTCCCGGCGTTCGTCGAGCTGTTCCGGCAAGCGTTCCCTGACGAGGCGCAGGCCTACCAGGCGTGCAAGCGGGCAAACCCGCAGGCGGCTTGCCAGAGCGAGCTGAACGCGCTGGTCAACGACGACACGGTGCTGCGCGCCACCGCGACGTTCTTGCGGACCGCGGTCACCCGCCATACCCCGTTCGACCGGTTCATCGCCGGAGAGGACGCCCTCACCGCCCGCCAGCAGCGGGGCGCGAGGTTGTTCTTCACCCGGGCCGAGGACGGCGGCGCCGGATGCTTCGGGTGTCACAGCGGTCCGATGTTCAACAAGCAGCCGAACGATCCCGACCTCGCCGGGATCGGCCAGCTGGTCGAGGAGAACTTCTTCAACATCGGCATCGGCGATCACCCGGTCCAGGCGCTGAACGCCCTGCGCAGGGGGCACCTGACCTTCGGCCCCGATGGCAAGCCGCTGCCGCACGGGGAAGACACCGGGCGCCAGGAGATCACGCACGACCCGCAGCACGCCTACAAGTTCCGCGCGCTGACGCTGCGGCAGCTGAAGGACGCGCGCACGTTCTTCCACAACGGCTCGTTCACCAGGCTGCGGGACGTGGTGAGCTACTTCAACGACGGCGTCCCCCAGGACCAGCTGTTCGCCGGCCAGGCCTGCACGCTGGAGCCACGGTTCACCCATCCCCGGGGCGCCTCGGCCCCGCGAGGCCTCGGGCTGAATGACGATCAGATGGACGACCTCACCGACTTCCTGGAGAACGGTCTTTACGACCCGGGCTTCGTCCAGGCCTTCCAGCCCAACGACACCGACCTGACCTACTCGAAGAATCACCCGGAGCTGGTCGCCCTGGGCGCCAGGGACGGTCAACTCCTCAGCGGTCGCGCCATCGACGACGACGACCCCCTGTCGCGCCGTGACCAGGGCCTGGAGTTCCTGGACGTGACCCGACAGCTGCGGATCGAGCGCGTCGGGATCGCTCGTCCCGGTCAGCCGGTCGAGGAGGCCTTCACGTTCACGAACACCAGCGACACCGTCGTCGACACGCACCTGCTGATCATTGTCCAGGGGTTGCCCCGGGGCGTCCGGCTCCGCAACGCGAGCGGGACGACCAGGAGCGGGCAGCCCTACGTCCGCGTCTTTCTCCCCGGGGGCGCCCTGCAGCCGGGCCAGCACATCTCACAGGCCTTCGCATTCGACGGCATGGCCCGCCGCAAGCAGCCGACGTACCGGTTCACGCTGCTGTCCGGGCAGGGCGCTCCCTGACGCGACCCCGGCCGACTCGAGGCCTGTTGCTCCGCCGCAGTCCCCTTCGACAGGCCTGGCGATTGACCCACGCGAACATAGATTGCGATCGGGCCGGTCCGGCCCGATCCCGCGAGCCGGTGCAAGGCCCCCATTGTCGGACATCTCATCGCGAGCCAGTCGCCACCGCCAGCGGGTCCCGCGCGCCTGTATCGCGATCGCCGTCACCGTCTTCTCGGGCGTCGCGGCGCGGGCACAGGTGTCGCCCGCTCCGACCGCCGCGGCGACGCCCGAGACACCAGCGTCCACCTATCGGTTCGTACCTGCGATCGACGTGCCCGTTCTGGTGCTCGGCAGTCTGGGATGGGCGGCTCCTTACGCGTTCTCCTCGCGAATCATCACCCCCACCTGTCCATGCGATCGGGCCAGCGTGAACGCCTTCGATCGCGGCGCCATCGGACACCACAGCGATCTGGCCGGCTATGTCAGCGACGGTACCGTGGGCCTGGCGCTTCTCGCACCAGCGATCATCATGGTCCGGGGAGCTGCCGCCCCGGCCGCCTGGGAAGATCTGTCCGTCTACGCGGAGGTCCTCGTCGTCAACGGAGCCCTGGCGACGGTCGTGAAGTTCGCGGTTCAGCGACCTCTGCCTCGGACGTACGAGGGACAAGCCGATCTGGTGTCCAGCCCGCGAGGCTATCGCTCGTTCTATTCAGGCCACACGTCGCTGGCTTTCGCCGCCCTCTCGGCCGGTTCGATGACGATGAGCCTGCGCTACGGTCATGTCTGGGTGCCATGGCTGGTCACGCTGGCCGTGGGGGCCAGCGTGGGCGCCGAACGCGTGCTCGGGGGATATCATTTCCCCTCTGACGTCCTGGTCGGGGCCCTGGTGGGCACCGCCACAGGCGTGATCATCCCCTACTTGCACGCGCGCCGTGACCGCTCTTCTTCCGTGCGGTTCGGGATATTTCCGTCGGGCAGGTCGGTGTGGCTCGCGGCCACGGGGTCCTTCTGACGGCGAAAACGACACATCCTTGGTCTCACGTCAGCGCGTGTTGACGGTGATGGCGGCGGCGAAACCCCAGCTCTGCGTGTAGTCGAGCAGCTCGACGCCTGGGACGCAGTCGACGCAGCGGGCGTCGTGGACGTTGCCGTGCGCGACCGTGAAGTACGGCTGAAAAGTCAGCACGAGCACGTCCGCGCCCAGGATCACGCCGAGCACCGGTTCGACCCGGGCGTCGGTGCGCCGCAGGTTCCAGTGACCGGTGGTCCCGAACGGACCGTTGGCCAGGGTGGATTCGAGATCGTGCGGCAGCTTGATGTTGTAAGCGCGAAGCCCGTAGCCGCCGCCCAAGCGGAAGATCCCGCTGACGCGCGCCCCGAGGGGCACCGTCTGTTCGAGGGCCAGCGATCCGTCGAGGGCGTTCAATCTCCACTGCGCGTTGCCCGTCGCCACCACCGACGTCATGGCGCCGCCGGACGTGACGAAGAGCCGGCGGCGCGCCGCCAGACCGAAGCGCAGCCAGCCGGCATACTGCAGCGAGTCCCACTCCCCGGTGGTTTCGTGGGCCGACAGGGCGGCGGGGGGAAGGCCGCTGACGATGGTGCTGTCGCTCGCGCCGTACTCGCTGTCGCCATTGCCAGAGATCGTCGCGGTCGCCCCGTCGGGCCGCCGGATGCGTGCCCGGGCAGCGCCCCAGCCCTCCGCCCAGGTCAGCGCGCCGCCCAACGGCGGGCGCGCCCCCGGCGCGGTCACCGGCGTGGGGATGGTGGTGCAGCTGGCCGCCACCGTGATGGCCGTCCACAGGCCGATCGACGGGACCAGGTTGGCAATCGAGCCGCGCGAACTCACGTTGTCGGTCCCAGCAACCCACGTTCCGCCCGCTTTTGCCAGCATCGCTCCGGCTTTGTCGGGCGGCCGCCTACCTCCGGCGCCGGAGAGCGTGACAATCCGATCCGAATCTCGGCGGCCACAGTTTCCCTTCGCCCCTCGTCGGGCCTTCGAGGGGCAGCGACATCCTCGCCGCGGTCTGGTCGCGCCGCGAACCGAAACGGCGAGGCCGCTTGCTGGTCCCAGATCTTGCAGAACTTGGCGCCCCATGAGTCGCTCCCCACGCCGGCCGATCGGTTTCAGGCGTTCGATTCCGCTTCTGTCCGTGCTGCTGGTCCTCGTGTCGGTGGGCTGCTCGGGGGGCAAGGGCGCCGGACCGGTCGGCGGGACGGGGTCGGGCGGGGCTGGTGTCCAGGGCGCCGGCTCGGGAGGAGCCACGACAGGAGGTTCCTCGAGTGGCGGGATGGCCGGCGGGGGCAGCCCCGGTTCTGGCGGAAGCTTCGTGCCCGGCTCCGGCGGCGCGAACACGACGGGCGGAGCCGGCGGTCAGGTGACGCAAAGTGGTGGGGGCGGCGCGGGCGGCGCGGGCCCTGACCTCAGCTGCCCCGGGGCGCAGCGGCCGGGCGGCGGCATGGCCTGCCGTTCGAACGACGACTGCCCCAGGCCGGCCGGTCAGTACGTCTGCACGTCCAACCCCGGGGCCTACACGGGACTGTGCGGCGCCCGCTGCACCACGCCTCCCCCCTCGCAATGCAACGACGACTCCGGCTGCGCAGCCGGTCAGATCTGCGTTCCCACGACCGTTCCCTGCTGCGACCTGATCGGACACGCCTGCGGCCCAGCCTGCACGGCGACGTCCTGCGCCGCCACGGAGCGCTGCAACGGCGCCGGTCACTGCGAGATCAACCCCTGCAACGAAGGCTACGTGTGTCCGGCCAGCACAGAGTGCCATCCCGGGGCGGCCGGCGCCGACAGCAACGGATGCGTGCCCGTGTCCTGCATGAACGGCTACACCTGTCCGGGGGAGACGATCTGCTTCCCTGGCCAGCCGGGCGTGGACGGCCACGGCTGCGGCCCCGGACCGTGCAGCGTGACCGGCTGTCGCGTCAACTTCGTCTGCCAGACCTCCGCCATCGTCGGTGGGTGCACGCCCAAGACCTGCGCGGCGGACGCGGACTGCGACTGCGGCTACTGCATCTCGGGCACCTGCTCCCCGACGCTGTACACCTGCGCGTTTCTGCCTTCGTGACGGAGTCTACGCAGGTGTTCGCTTTCGTGTCAGCGTCCGCATCCCATCGGCGGCACGTGAAGCTCGCGGCACGCTCGACGTCGCCGCCGCGATGGACAGCGACCTCCGTCGATCGTAGCGACAATGCCGTTCACTTAAGCGCCGGGACGCCAGGTCAGGCGTCAGAATGATTCGGCGAACACCGCGGACAAGGACGGGCACGTTGAAGTTGATCAGGAGACCGAGAAGGCACCCCGTCGCTTTGAGCTACGACCGGACCTGGACCCAGTGAATCGGTGCCAGCGCCTCGACGGCCTTCAGCTCGACGACAAGACGATCGGAAACCAGCAGGTCGAGGCAACTTTCACCGACTCGGTGCCCCTCGTGCTCGACTCTGACTGGAACCTGCCG
>Ga0105240_10006997_pt1 | contig 16474 bp, 15 predicted proteins | sample KBSC54metaG_FD_80426 | JGI IMG/M metagenome (GOLD analysis project Ga0105240, IMG submission 80426) | Corn rhizosphere microbial communities from Kellogg Biological Station, Michigan, USA - KBS C5-4 metaG | ecosystem: Host-associated > Plants > Roots > Rhizosphere > Soil | place: Michigan, USA... | reverse complement strand
TTCATCGTCGACAAGGAGCCGCTCGGCCTGCGCGGCGAGGTCGAGCCGACCCTGCGCATGCTGAAGGACCGCGGCACGCCGCTGGTCATGGGCCTGCGCGACGTGATGGACGATCCCGCCCAGCTCGCCATCGAGTGGGAGCGCAAGCAGGTCGTGCCGGCGCTCGCCGATCTCTACGACCAGATCTGGATCTACGGCCTGCCGCAGATCAACAAGCCGCTGCAGGGCATCGACGTGCCGCCGTCGGTGCGCCACAAGACGGTCTACACCGGCTATCTGCGTCGCGAACTGCCGCTGCACACCGACGTGCCGCACGAGAGCGACGATCACGACCGGCCCTTCATCCTGGTGACGCCGGGCGGCGGCGGCGACGGCGCCGCGCTGGTCGACTGGGTGCTGTCGGCCTACGAGAGCGATCCGAATATTCCGTACGGCGCGGTCATCGTGTTCGGCCCGTTCATGTCGTCCGCCGCGCGCGAGGGCTTCAAGGAGCGCGCCGCGAAGTTCCCGGACATCCGCACGCTCACCTTCACCAACAACCTGGGCGCGCTGATGCACCGCGCCGCCGGCGTCGTGGCGATGGGCGGCTACAACACGTTCTGCGAGATCCTGTCGTTCGACAAGAAGGCGCTGATCATGCCGCGCACGCGGCCGCGGATGGAGCAGCTCATCCGCACGCGCGCCGCGCGCAACCTCGGCCTGATGGAGATGCTCGACGCCGACAAGGGCCGCGATCCGCACTTCATGGCCACCGCGCTGCGCCAGCTGCCGCAGCAGCGCGCGCCGAGCGACGTCATCGTGCCCGGCCTGCTCGACGGCCTGCCCAACGTCATCAAGCTGGTGGCGCGCGCGCTTGCCCACCCCAATCGCGGCCCCGCCTCGATCGATCCTCCCGTGCCGGCGGACGCGCCCACGGTCCTTCCCCTCGAGCCCGCGGCGACACGGGCCAGATACTGAAGACATCGGTGTTTCATGGTTGAGTCGAACGACGCGCGCATCGCGGTCGTGGTCAAGTGCTGGCCGCGGCTGTCGGAAACCTTCATCGCCCAGGAGATGGCGGGGCTGGAGGCGCGCGGGCTGAAGCTGGTGATCTATTCGCTGCGCCTGCCGACGGATCCGGCGATCCATCCCGTGCACGCGCGCGTGAAGGCGCCGATCGTCTACCTGCCGGAGTATCTCAAGAACGACCCGCTGCGCGTGGTCCGCGCCTGGTGGAAGGCGCGCCGCCTGCCCGGCTACAAGGCCGCGCGCGCGCGCTTCCTGCACGACCTCGGGCGCGACCGCACGCCCAACCGGATCAGGCGCTTCGGCCAGGGCATGGTGCTGGCCACCGAGATGCCGGCCGGCATCGAGCGGATGTATGCCCACTTCATCCATACGCCGGCCTCGGCCACGCGCTATGCCGCCATCATGCGCGGCCTGCCGTGGAGCGCCTCGGCGCACGCCAAGGACATCTGGACCAGCCAGGAGTGGGAGCTCAAGGCCAAGCTCGCCGACATCGACTGGATCATCACCTGCACGCGCTTTGCCCAGGCGCGGCTGAAGGAACTCGTGGCCGATCCCGAGCGGCTGCGGCTGGTCTATCACGGACTCGACCTCGCCAACCTGCCGGTGCCGCCGGTCGAGCGCTCGCGCCGCGACGGCTCCGACCCGAAGGATCCGGTGATCATCCTGTCGGTCGGCCGGCGCGTGGCCAAGAAGGGCTACGACGATCTCATGGCGGCGCTGTCGCGGCTGCCCAAGGACCTCAACTGGCGTTTCGAGCACATCGGCGCCGGCGTGCTGGGCGACTCCTTCGAACAGGTCGCCCAGGAGCTCGGCATTGCCGAGCGCTGCGTGTGGCACGGTGCCAGGCCACAGGCCGAGGTGTTTGCCGCCTACAAGCGCGCCGACATCTTCGTGCTGGCCAGCAAGAAGGCGGCCGACGGCGACCAGGAAGGCATGCCCAACGTGCTCCAGGAGGCGGGCTACCAGCGCATGGCGATCGTCTCGACGCGCTCGGCCGCGATCGGCGAGTTCGTGCGCGACGGCGACAACGGCCTGATGGCCGATCCCGCCGCGCCCGACCAGCTCGCCGCGGCGCTCGAGAAGATGGCGCGCGACCCCGACCTGCGCGCGCGCATGGGCGACCGCTCGAACGAGATCGTGCGCACGCGCTTCTCGTATGAAGCCGGCATGGACTGGATCGCCGGCGCGCTCGGCCAGCCGGCCAACACCAACCTGGCGGCGCAGATCGAGACTCCCAGCGAAGTGGCGCACGCCGCCGATTGATCATGCGCGTGTTGCTGCACACGCCGCTGAAGCCGCCCGATCATCCGGTGCCGTCGGGCGACCGCGAGATGGCGCGGGGCTTCGCCCGCCTGCTCGCGCGGCTCGGCCACACGGTCCTCATGCCGGCGTCCAGCCGGGTGGCGCAGGGCGTGCCGGAGCCGCAAGACCATCTCGCCCTCGAGCGCCGCGCCCGCCGCCAGGCGGCGCGCCTGATCGCGCGCTGGCGCGCCTTGCCCGCGCGCCATCCCGAGCGCTTCGACCTGTGGTTCACCTATCACTCCTACTACCGCAAGCCCGACTGGCTGGGCCCGATCGTGACGCGGGCGCTCGGCCTGCCCTACGTCCTCGCCGAGGCCTCGCACGCCGCCCGGCGCGCCGTCGGCGCGACGCGGCCGGGCCATCGCGCCAACGAGCGCGCCCTGGCCGCGGCCGACCTCGTGATCACCGTCAATCCGCGCGACGCGGCGGGCGTGCGCGCACGCCTCCGTCCGGGCGCGCGCCAGGTCTGGCTGCCGCCGTTCATCGACCTGCGGCCGTATCTCGCCGCCCGCATTGGGCGCACGCCGAACGCCGTTCCGCACGCCGTTCCGCTGCTGCTGGCCGTCGGCATGATGCGCACGCGCGACAAGCTCGAGTCCTATCGCGTGCTGTCCAGGGCCTTTCACCTGCTGGGCGACCGGCCGTGGCAGGCGGTGCTGGTGGGCGACGGGGCCGCGCGCGCCGAGATCGAGGGCCTGATGGCGCCGTTCGGTGCGCGCATCCGCTTCGCCGGCACCGTCAGCCAGGACGCGCTGCTGTCGCTTTACGCCTCGGCCGACCTTTACGTCTGGCCCGCGATCAACGAAGCCTATGGCATGGCCTTTCTCGAAGCCCAGGCGGTGGGTGTTCCCGTCGTCGCCGGCCGCACCGGCGGCGTGCCCGCGGTGGTGGCCGATGGCGTCACGGGCGTGCTGACGCCGATCGGCGATGCGGCGGCGTTCGCGGCGGCGGTCGCCCGCCTGCTCGATCACCCCGACGACCGCGCGCGCCTGGCCGCCAACACCGCCGCGCGCATCGCCGCGCGTCACGACGATCGCGCCGCCGCGCATGCGCTGGCGGCGGCGCTCCGGACCTTGCGCATGAGGGTTGGGCGATGAAAACCGTCGCCTTCGCGTTGCTCCGCCATGCCTCGACCACGTGGAACGAGGAGGGGCGGCTGCAGGGCATGACCGACACGGCGCTCAGCGCCGCAGGCGAGGCGGATGCCAAAACGTGGCGGCTGCCCGCGCCCGCCGACGGCTGGAAGCGCTTCAGCAGCCCGCTGCAGCGCGCGCGCCGCACGGCCGAGCTGCTGCAGCCCGCCGTCCCCGTGACGATCGAGACGCGGCTGCGCGAGATGAGCTTCGGTGTCTGGGAAGGCCGTACCCTGCCCGAGCTGCGCGAAACGGTCGGCGAGGCGTTCATCGCCGCCGAGAACAAGGGCCTCGACTTCGAGCCGCCGGGTGGGGAATCGCCGCGCGCCGTGATGAAGCGCTTCGCCGGCTGGACGGCGGAGATTGCTGCGCACGGCGAGCCGGCCGTGGCGGTGACGCACAAGGCCGCGATCCGCGCGGTGCTGGCGCTGGCCACCGGCTGGGACATGATGGGCCGCCCGCCGGTCAAGCTCGACTGGCGCTCGGCGCACTTCTTCCTGGCCAACGCAGACGGCAGCGTGCGCCTCGACCGCGCCAACGTGTCGTTGGCCTCGCCATGAGCCGGCGCGTCTTCTTTTACGTGCAGCACCTGCTGGGCATCGGCCACCTGCGCCGTGCCGCGACCTTGGCCCGCGCGCTGGCGCGCGGCGGCTTCGACGTGCTGCTGGTCTCGGGGGGCGCGCCGGTGCCCGGGCTCGATGTGCGGCTGGTGTCGGGCGGGGCGCGCTTCCACCAGTTGCCGCCGCTGCGGGCGCGCGACGAGGGCCTGCGCGAGCTGGCGCGGCTCGACGGCACGCCGCTCGACGAGGCCTTCCGCGCCGCGCGCACGGCCGAACTGGTGGGTCTGCTGCGCGCCGAGGCGCCGGACATTCTCGTCACCGAGCAGTTTCCCTTCGGCCGCACCCAGCTGCGCTTCGAGCTGCTGCCGCTGCTGGGCGCGGCCAAGGCGCTGCCGCGGCCGCCCAGGATCGTGTCGTCGGTGCGCGACGTGCTGCGCGAGTCGGCCAGCGCCGAGCGCATCGCCCAGACGCTGGCGACCTTCGACTCGTTCTTCGACGCGGTGCTGGTCCATGCCGACCCGCGGCTGGTCGCCCTCGACCGCAGCTTCGCCGGCTGGGCCCACCTCAAGGACCGCGCGCACTACACCGGTTACGTCGTCGAGCACGAGGGCACGCCCACCGCACCGACCGACACCGATGCCCGCGACCCGGCGGGCGAGGTCATCGTCTCGGTGGGCGGCGGCGCCGTCGGCGGGCCGCTGTTGCGCGCGGCGATCGCGGCGCGGCCGCTCACCTCGCTGGCCGGGCGGCGCTGGCGCCTGCTGGTCGGCCGCAACCTGCCGGCCGCCGAGCGCGCGGCCCTGTCGCCCGGGACAGGCATCGACATCGAACCGGCGCGGCCGGACTTCACCGCGCTGCTGCGCAATTCGACACTGTCGATCAGCCAGGCGGGCTACAATACCGTCGTGGAAACCCTGATCTATGCCGACCGCGCCGTGCTGGTGCCGTTCGCCACGCCGCGCGAGACCGAACAGACGCGCCGCGCCGGCGTGCTGGCCGAGCGCGGCCTGGTGCAGGCCGTGCCGGCCGTGGGGCTCGACGGGCCGACGCTGGCCGCCGCCGTCGAGCGCGCGCTGGCCGGCCGCTCGATCCGCAGCTTCCCGCGCTGCGACACCGACGGTGCCGCCGCCACCGCGGCGTTCCTGGCGAGTCTCGTGTGAGCGCGTGGGCCGTCCTCGACGCCGAAGTGGCGTGCTGGCGCGATGCCGGCCGCGAGGCCGCGCTGTGGTGGCGCGACGACGACGCCGTCGACGCCACGCCCGCCCTCGATCGCCTGCTCGAGATCCATCGCCGGGTCGAAGCGCCCGTGGCGCTCGCCGTGGTGCCAGCCCACGCCACCGCCGCGTTGGCGGCGCGGCTCGCCGAGCTGCCGGACGTCGACGTGCTGCAGCACGGCTACGCGCACGTGAACCATGCCGGCGCGGCCGAGAAGAAGATGGAGCTCGGCCTGCAGCGCCCGGCGATGATCGTCCTGGGCGATCTCGGCACCGGCTGGATGGCGCTGGAACGCCTGTTCGGGCCGCGCGCGCTCGCCGTTCTGGTGCCGCCGTGGAATCGGATCGCGCCGCCGCTCGTTCCGACCCTGCCCGAAATAGGATTTCGCGGCCTGTCGACGTTCGGGGCGCGGACGCGGCCCGAGCCGGTGCGCGGACTCCGCCAGGTGAACACGCATCTCGACCTGATCGACTGGAAGGGCGGGCGCGGCTTCGTCGGGATCGAGGCCGCGCTGACCGTCCTGGTGCGTGCCTTGGAGGCGGCGCGGGCGGGAACGGGCGAACCCGTGGGCGTCCTCAGTCATCATCTTGCAATGGACGAGGGGGCGTGGGATTTCCTAATGTCGCTGATGGTGAGAGCAAGAACGACACCGGGGCTGAAAGTCCACCCGGCGCACGCATTGTTCGCGTCACGGGAGGCGCGCGTTTGAGTTCTGCCGAGTTGCGTTATCCACGCCGGACGCTGTGGGCCGACTATCTCCGCGCCGCGGCGGGCATCGTGCTGTGCGGCGCGCCCCTGGTTTCCCTCGACGTCAACCGCTGGCTGGCGTTCGCGCTGGCCGCCGGCGTCGTGCTGTTCGCGGTATTCCTGGCCCGCACGGCGCTGCGCCAGTGGACGCGCTACGTGCTGGCGCCCGACACCTTCTGCGCCGATGGCCCGGCCGGCGGCCTGGTCGAGTGGAACCGGCTCGACCGGCTGGCGCTCGGCTACTATTCGACCAAGCGCGACCGCACCAGCGGCTGGATGCAGCTCGCCGTCGGATCGGCGGGCGGGCGGACGATCAAGATCGATTCCGCGCTCGAGGGCTTCTACGATATCGTCGAGCGGGCCACCCGGGCGGCCGAGGCCAACAAGGTCGAACTGAGCGCGACCACGCGTGCCAACCTGAGGTCGATGGGGATTTCGGTGGCGGAGCAGGAAGAGGCGGTATGAACGATCTGCTGCGCGTCGAGAACCTGACGGTCGATTTCGGCGTCCACGAAGGCACGCTGCGCGCGGTCGACAACGTCTCGTTCACGATCCCGCCCGGCGGCACGGTCGCGCTGGTGGGTGAATCGGGCTCGGGCAAGTCGGTGTGCAGCCAGGCCATCATGGGCCTGCTGCCGCGCACCGCGACCATCTCGTCGGGCTCGATCCTGTTCCAGGACCCGCGCGACGGATCGCCGGTCGTCGACATCGCCAGGCTCAGCCCGGCGGGCGCCGAGATGCGGTCGATCCGCGGCGGCGAGATCTCCATCATCTTCCAGGAGCCGATGACCTCGCTGTCGGCGCTCCATACGCTGGGCGACCAGATCGGCGAGGCGGTCGAGCTGCACGGCACCCACGACGGCCCGGACGGCAGCTCGCACGGCCACGGCGCCGGCGCGTCGCGCAAGATGACCCGCGCCGAGATCGACGGCATGACGATGGCCATGCTGCGCCTCGTCGGCTTCCCCGATCCCAGGCGCGCGCTCAAGACCTATCCGTTCGAACTCTCCGGCGGCCTGCGCCAGCGCGCCATGATCGCCATGGCGCTGGTCTGCAAGCCGGCGCTGCTGATCGCCGACGAGCCGACGACCGCGCTCGACGTCACCATCCAGGCCCAGATCCTGCGCCTCATCAAGGACCTGCAGAAAGAGTTCGGCATGGCGCTGCTGATGATCACGCACGATCTCGGCGTGGTCGCCAATGTCGCCGACGACGTCGTCGTCATGTATCGCGGCCGGGTCGTCGAGTCGGGCAGCCTGGCCGACATCTTCCGCGAGCCGCGCCACGACTACCTGAAGGCGCTGCTCCACGCCGTGCCGCGCTTCGACATGGCGCCCGGCGAGCGGCTGAAGCCGATCCGCGAGATCACCGCGGCGACCGGCCACCTGCTGCAGCAGAAGGCGGAGGTGAAGCCGACGCCGACGTTCAATCCGAAGGCGCCGGTGCTGAAGGTCCGCCATCTCACCAAGACCTTCCGCATCCGCAAGGCCGACACGCTGTTCGAGCAGCTGGTGGGCGGCGGCACCACGCGCACGATCCGCGCGGTCAACGACGTGAGCTTCGACGTCGAGCGCGGCGAGTGCCTGGGCCTGGTGGGCGAGTCGGGCTGCGGCAAGACCACGCTCAGCAAGATCCTGATGCGCGGCGTCAACGCCGACGTCGCGCCCGGCGGCGGCCCGTCTGCCAACAATCCGTCCGCCGGCGGGCGCATCGTGTTCGACGACTGGGGCCGCAAGACCGACGTGCTGGCCCTGCAGGGCGACGAGCTCAACCGCTTCCGCCGCAAGCTCCAGTTCATCTTCCAGGATCCGTTCAGCTCGCTCAATCCGCGCATGACGGTGTACGACATCCTGGTCGAGCCGCTGATCATCCACGACATCGGCGACGACGCCTACCGCCGCGAGATGGTGGGCGAGCTGATGGAGCTGGTCGGCCTCGACCGCCGCCACCTCAGCCGCTATCCGCACTCCTTCTCCGGCGGCCAGCGCCAGCGCATCGGCATCGCGCGCTCGCTGGCGCTCAAGCCCGACATGGTGATCTGCGACGAGCCGGTGTCGGCGCTCGACGTGTCGATCCAGGCCCAGATCCTCAACCTGCTGAAGGACCTGCAGCAGAAGCTCGGCCTCACCTATCTGTTCATCTCGCACAACCTCGCCGTGGTCGACTACATCGCCGACCGCATCGCCGTGATGTGCGCCGGCCGCCTGGTCGAGCTCGCGCCGGCCGCCGAGCTGTTCCGCAATCCCCTGCATCCCTACACCAGGGCGCTGCTGTCGGCGGTGCCGGTCCCCGACCCCGGCCAGCGCCTCGACCTGCGCGCGCTGATGGAGGGCAAGGCGTCCGATCCGACGCAATGGCCGGCGCCGTACAAGGACGACGGCAGGACGCCGCTGCTGTGGACCGAGGTCGAGACCGGCCACTATGTGCGCATCGCGCGGGAAGGCGTCTGACCATGCTGCAATACGCCGTCCGCCGCGTCCTGCTGATGATCCCGACGCTCTTCATCATCAGCCTGCTCGTCTACATCATCATCGACATGCCGCCGGGCGACTGCGTCACCGCCCAGATCGACGAGCTGCTGTCGCGCGGCGACCCCGACGCGCTGAAGCACGCCGAGGAGCTGCGCCAGCTCTACGGCCTCAACCATCCGCTGATGCACCGCTACTTCTCGTGGGTTGCCGGCGTCCTGCACTGGGACTTCGGCCTGTCGTGCCAGGACACCGTGCCGGTGCGCGACCTGATCGGCGAGCGCCTCGTGCTCACCCTGATCATGGAATCGGCGACCATCGTCTTCATCTGGACGGTGTCGTTCGTCATCGGCGTCTACGCCGCCACGCACCAGTACAAGCTCGGCGACTACGTCGCCTCGTTCTTCGGCTTCATCGGGCTGGCGGTGCCGAACTTCCTGCTCGCCCTGGTGCTGCTCTACGTCGGCAAGGTCTACTTCGGCCTGTCGATCGGCGGCCTCATGGACACCCAGTACATGGAAAAGGACATGAGCTGGGGCAAGGCGCTGTCGGTCCTCCAGCATCTGATCATCCCGGTGATCGTGATCGGCACCTCGGGCACCGCCGGCATGATCCGCCGCCTGCGCGCCAACCTGCTCGACGAGCTGCAGAAGCAGTACGTCGTGACCGGCCGCGCCAAGGGCCTGTCCGAACTGCGGCTGCTGGTGAAGTATCCGCTGCGCCACGCCATCAACCCGTTCGTGGCCGACATCGGCCATCTCCTGCCCGAGGTCATCTCGGGCTCGGTCATCGTGTCGGTCGTGCTGTCGCTGCCGACCACCGGGCCGATGCTGCTGGGCGCGCTCAAGACCCAGGACGTCAACCTCGCCGCCACCTTCCTGCTGCTGGTCGCGACCCTGACGGTGATCGGCATGCTGGTCTCGGACCTGCTGCTGGCGGCGCTCGATCCGCGCATCCGCTTCGGCGCCGCCGGCGAGAAGTGAGGCAGACATGACCGACATCACCAATCGTCCGCCGTCCGATCGTCCGCCCACCCCGCACTACGTCAACGAGACGCCGTGGGACCCGTACGTTTCCGAGAAGCTCACCGCCGATCAGGAAAAATACTACATGGCGGGCCAGTGGAAGCTGATGTGGTGGCGCTTCCGCCGCCACCGGCCGGCCGTCCTCTCGGCGCTGTTCCTCGGGCTGATCTACTTCACGACCCTGATCAGCGAGCTGATCACGCCCTACGACCTGCAGTCGCGGCAGATCAAGTACATCTTCGCGCCGCCGCAGGCCGTCCACTTCTTCCATGACGGCAAGTTCATGGGCCCGTTCGTCTACGGGCTTCAGATGACGCGCGACATGGACACGCTGCAGCGCGTCTACGTGCCCGACCACAACGATCCGCAGAAGCTGCGCTTCTTCTGCCGCGGCGAGACCTACCAGTTCTGGAACCTGTTCGAGGGTTCGTTCCACTTCGTCTGCCCGGCCGAGGGCGGCACGATGTTCCTGGCCGGCACCGATCGCCTGGGCCGCGACATGTTCAGCCGCATCGTCTACGCCGCGCGCATCTCGCTCACCATCGGCCTGATCGGCATCGCGCTGTCGTTCACCCTGGCGCTGATCCTGGGCGGCCTCGCCGGCTACTACGGCGGCTGGGTCGATCTCGTGGTCCAGCGCATCACCGAGATCCTCAAGAGCTTCCCGCACCTGCCCCTGTGGCTGGCGCTTTCGGCGGCGTTGCCGGTGACGTGGTCGCCGCTGCTGATCTACTTCGGCATCACCCTCATCCTGGCGCTGCTCGACTGGCCCAGCCTGGGACGCGCCGTGCGCTCCAAGCTCTTGTCGCTGCGCGAGGAGGACTACGCCGCCGCCGCCGCGATGATGGGGGCCACGCCGGCCCGCATCATCGGCCGCCACCTGCTGCCCGGCTTCATGAGCCACCTGATCGCCTCGGCGACGCTGTCGATCCCGTCGATGATCCTGGCCGAGACCGCCTTGTCCTTCCTCGGCCTCGGCCTGCGCCCGCCCATCACCTCGTGGGGCGTGCTGCTGAACGAGGCGACCGACATCAACGTGGTCGCCGTGAACTGGTGGCTGATGCTGCCGGTGGTGCCGGTGATCCTCGTGATCCTGGCGTACCAGTTTTTAGGGGACGGGATGAGGGATGCGGCGGACCCTTACGCGTAGGCGCTGCGCGCCTACGCGTAAGGGTCCGGCGGGCGGCAGGCGTTGTAATCAACGCCGAGTCGGCGCCGTCCGCGGCGCCTTACCCGCGCGGTGCAGAATGGATATGGATCACTCTGCCTCCAACTCACTGATATCGCTGTCTATTTGAACGGGATTTCCGCGCTTTCAAGCGCGCAGAAATCACACAAACGCCCCATTTGGGCCTAGCGGGGGACATGTCCCCTTTCCATCTTCCTTTTGTATCTCCCCCGAACGTGGTCTCCCCAAAGCCACGTTCAGCCTCTTCGGAGGCGCTTCGGCCGCCCTGTCATTCTCCCCCGACAGGGCGGCCTTTTTCTTTGAAGACGGGTGTCTTTTCTGCGCCGCCCGCCAGCGCCCTCGCTTCGCTGCGGGCGCTTCCATGCTACGACGGCGCCGTATGGCGACCGCTTCCCTCGAAGTCACGGACCTGGCGTGCCGTCGCGGCGGCCGGCGCGTGTTCGAGCGCCTGTCCTTCGCGCTGGGCGGCGGCGCGCTGCTGGCGCTGACCGGACCCAACGGGAGCGGCAAGACCACCCTGCTGCGCGCGCTGGCGGGGCTGGGCCGCGCCGAGGCCGGCACGATCGCGTGGCGCGACGCCGACATCGCCTGGCTGGGTCACCTCGATGGGCTCAAGGGCGACCTCACGGTTTTCGAGAACATCGACGTGGCCGAGCGCCTGCGTGGCGCGGCGCCCGAGCGCGCACGGATCGACGGCGCGCTTGCGTCGTTCGACCTGACCGCGTTGGCGGCGCGGCCGGTGCGCACGCTCTCCGCCGGCCAGCGCCGGCGGGCAGCGCTCGCCCGCGTCGCCGCGTCGCGCGCCAATGCCTGGCTGCTCGACGAGCCGTTCAACGCGCTCGACGCGGCGTCGCAGGAGTCGTTGCGCACGGTGCTGGCACGGCATCTTGGCGAGGGCGGGCTCGCGATCGCGGCCACGCATGTGCCGCTCGACATCGCGGGTGGGCGCACGCTGGAACTGGGCACGTGACGGCGTTCGCCGCACTCTTCCAGCGCGACCTGCGCCTGGTGTTGCGCCGGCCGGGCGATGTCGCCGTCGTGCTCGCCTTCTTCGTCGTCGCCACGACGCTGTTTCCGCTGGGCATCGGCCCCGAGGCGAATTTGCTGGCGCGCATCGCCGGCGGCGTGCTGTGGAGCGCCGCGCTGTTCGCGGCCCTGTTGTCGCTCGACCGGCTGTTCGCCGCCGACCACGAGGACGGCGCGCTCGACCTGCTGCTGCTGGCGCCGGGCGCGCTCGAACTGGCGGTGCTGGCCAAGTGCGCCGCTCACTGGATCGTGACCGGCCTGCCGCTCGCCGTTCTCGCGCCGCTGCTGGGCGCGGCCTTCGGGCTCGACGGCCGCAGCCTCGGCGCGGTGGCGCTCACCCTGCTGGTGGGCACGCCCACCTTGTCCCTGATCGGCGGGCTGGCCGCGGCGCTCACCCTGGGCGCGCGCAAATCCGGCGCCCTGCTGGCCCTGCTGGCCCTGCCGCTGTGCGTGCCGACCCTGATCTTCGGGGCCGGCGCCATCGAGGCGGTGGCGACCGGCGAGGGATTCACCGTGCATATTGCCATTCTGGCCGCGCTCGCCCTGATGGCCGTGGCCACCCTGCCGTGGGCCGTGGCTGCGGCATTGCGCCAAGCCGGTGAGTAATTCTGGCGAATAGACAAAAGTCGCGCCGCAGCAGAAGAAAAGGCCCAGAGAAGCACCCGAAGAACCCCCAGATGCCCACCCTGCATTTCCTCGCCAACCCCGCGCGCTTCCGGCGCTTTTGCGCGCGCGTGCTGCCGGCGCTGTCGGCGGCGACGGCGCTCGCGGTGGTGGTCGGGCTCTACTGGGGGCTGGTCGTGGCGCCGCCCGACTACCAGCAGGGCGACACCGTGCGGATCATGTTCATCCATGTGCCGGCGGCCACCCTGGCGATGGGCGGCTACGTGCTGCTGGCGGTGCTGGGCGCCTCGCTGCTGGTGTGGCGCCATCCGCTGGCGGCGCTGATGGCGCGGGCGACGGCGCCGGTCGGCGCCACCTTCACCGCCGTCGGCCTGATCACCGGCTCGCTGTGGGGCCGGCCGATGTGGGGCACCTACTGGGTATGGGACGCGCGGCTGACCTCGTTCCTGCTGCTGTTCTTCCTCTACCTCGGCCACATCGCGCTCAGCCGCGCCTACGACGACGCCGACCGCGGCGACCGCGCGGCCGCGATCCTGGCGCTGGTCGGCGCCATCAACGTGCCGATCATCAAGTTCTCGGTCGACTGGTGGAACACGCTGCACCAGCCGGCATCGATCATGCGGCTGGGCGGCCCGTCGATCGATCCCAGCCTGCTCTATCCGCTGCTCTGGATGATGGCGACCTTCGCGCTGCTGTTCGTGCTGCTGGTGCTGCTGCGCACCGACACCGAGATCGACCGCCGCCGCCTCGAGGCCGCCGAGGTCGCGGCATGAACTACGCCGTCTTCATCTGGTCGGCCTATGGCGCGACCGCGGCGGCATTGGGCGGGCTGGTGCTGCTGTCGCTGTTGGCGCGCCGCAACGTGCGCCGTGAACTGAGCGCACGTGGGCTGGAGCGCAGAAAGTGACTCCCAAGCGTCGCCGCCTGTGGCTGCTGCTGGCGTCGCTCGGCACGCTCAGCGTGGCCGCCGCGCTGGTGCTCTGGTCGCTGAACGACAATCTCGTCTTCTTCTATTCGCCGACGCAGGTCGCGGCCAAGAAGCCTGGGCCCGACCGGCGCTTCCGGCTCGGCGGCCTGGTGGTCGAGGGCAGCCTGCAGAAGAACGGCCAGGAAGTGCGCTTCAGGATCACCGACCTCAAGGGCGAGCTCCCCGTCGTCTATCGCGGCCTGCTGCCGGATCTCTTTCGCGAGGGCCAGGGCGTGATCGCCGAAGGCACGCTGGGCGCCGACGGCGTGTTCGTGGCCCGCGAGGTGCTGGCCAAGCACGACGAGAAGTACATGCCGCCGGAAGTGGCGAAAGCGCTGAAGGAAAGTGGCCGTTGGAACGAGGGCGCGGGGACGACGAAATGAGCGTCATAGGAGCGCGCCACTCCCGTGGCGCATCTTCTCATGAGCATGAGCGCCACTGGAGTGGCGCGCTCCCATGATTCCGGAACATAGCATGCCCCTTTGTCATCCCGAGCGGAGCGAGGGACCTTTGGCTTGCAGGCGGGGTGGCAGCGCGCGTGTCTTTTCTGCGCCGCGCGGCGCCCGCGCTTCGCTAAGGCGCTTTTGCGCTGCGCGCAAAACGCCAAGCTGCAGCGCTCCACGCCGCCCGCGACCCTCGCTCGCGTTGCTCGCTGCGGGCGCGTCATGATCCCCGAACTCGGCCACTTCGCCCTCATCCTCGCGTTCGCGGTCGCGATCGTGCAGGGCACCTTGCCGCTCGTCGGCGCGGCGCGCGGCGATGCGCGGCTGATGGCGCTGGGGTCGACGGCGGCGCTCACGCAGGCGTTCCTGATCCTGCTGTCGTTCGGCGCGCTCACGCAGGCCTACGTCACGTCGGATTTCTCGGTGGCCAACGTCGTGGCCAACTCGCACTCGGCCAAGCCGCTGCTCTACAAGATCACCGGCGTGTGGGGGAACCACGAAGGCTCGATGATGCTGTGGACGCTGATCCTGGCGCTGTTCGGCGCCTCGGTCGCGCTGTTCGGCGCCAACCTGCCCGACACCCTGCGCAGCCGCGTGCTGTCGGTGCAGGCGCTGATCGGCGTCGGCTTCCTCGCCTTCATCCTGTTCACTTCCAATCCGTTCCTGCGCCTGTCGCCCGCGCCGCTCGACGGCAACGGGCTCAATCCCGTGCTGCAGGACCCCGGCCTCGCCTTCCATCCGCCGATGCTCTACCTGGGCTACGTCGGCTTCTCGGTGACCTATTCGTTCGCCATCGCCGCGCTGCTCGAGGGCCGGGTCGACGTGGCGTGGGCGCGCTGGGTGCGGCCGTGGACCCTGGCGGCCTGGTGCTTCCTCACGCTCGGCATCGCGCTCGGCAGCTGGTGGTCCTATTACATCCTGGGCTGGGGCGGCTTCTGGTTCTGGGACCCGGTCGAGAACGCCAGCCTGATGCCGTGGCTCGCCGGCACCGCGCTGCTGCACTCCGCCATCGTCGTGGAGAAGCGCGACGCGCTGAAGAGCTGGACGGTCCTTTTGGCCATCCTCACCTTCTCGCTGTCGCTGCTGGGCACCTTCCTCGTGCGCTCGGGCGTGCTCACCTCGGTGCATGCCTTCGCCCAGGACCCCGCGCGCGGCATGTTCATCCTGGCCTTCCTGCTGGTCGTCACCGGCGGCGGCCTGGCGCTCTACGCCTGGCGCGCGCCGAAGCTCACGCCCGGCGGCCTGTTCCAGCCGGTCAGCCGCGAGGGTGCGCTGATCCTGAACAACCTGCTGCTCTGCACCCTGGCCGCCACGGTGCTGCTGGGCACGCTCTATCCGCTGTTCCTCGACCTGGTGAGCGGCGCCAAGGTCTCGGTCGGGCCGCCGTTCTTCAACGCGACCTTCGTGCCGATCTGCGCGCCGCTGTTCGCCGCGCTCTGCGTCGGCCCGTTCCTGGGCTGGAAGCGCGCCGAGCTCTGGCCGGCGCTGGCGCGGTTGCGCGGCGTGTTCTTCGCCGCCGTCACCGCCGCCGTCGTGGCCGCCGTGGCGGTCGACGGCCGCGCGACGCTGGCCGCGATCGCCTTCGGCTTCGGCGTCTGGCTGATCCTGGGCAGCGTGTACGAATTCGTCGGCCGTGCCCGCCGCAGCCGGCTGCGCACCATGCCGCGCTCGACCATCGGCATGTCCATCAGCCACGCCGCCCTGGGCTTCGTCGTGCTGGGCTCGGTGGCGACCGCGGCGTGGAAAACAGAGCTGATCCACACTCTGAAGCTGGGCGAGAGCGCGCCGTTCGGCGACTACAAGGCGACTCTCGTGAAGGTCGAGCCGCTGCAGGGCCCGAACTACACCGCCGAGCGCGCCACCATCGTGCTCACGCTCGACGGCAAGCCCTACACCACGCTGACGCCCGAGCGCCGCCTGTTCACCGTGCAGCGCCGCCAGGTGTCGGAGACCTCGATCCACACCAACCTGCTGCGCGACCTCTACGCCACCCTGGGCGAGGGCGACCCGCAGCAGGGCTGGGTGGTGCGGCTCTACGACAATCCGCTGGCGCCGTGGATCTGGCTCGGCGCCGCGCTGTGCGCCCTGGGCGGGTTCGTGTCGCTGTCCGACCGCCGCCTGCGCATAGGTGCGCCGAAGCGGACGCGGGCGACGAGTGTCCAGGCAGCAGAATGATGCCCTCATCGGAGCGCGCCACTCCAGTGGCGCTCATGTGCCTGATGCGCCACTCACGGCGGAGTAGCCTCCGCCTCGGTGGCACGCTCCCATGAACTCCCGCGTCCTCTACCTGCTCCCGCTGCTGATGCTCGTCGTCATGGCCGGCTTCTTCGGCTGGTCGCTGGTGTCGGGCCGCGATCCGGCGTCGATCGGCTCGGTGATGGTGAACCGTCCCGCGCCGCGCCTCGACGCGCCGGCGCTGCGCCCGGGCGAGCCGGCCCTGACCGGCGACCTGCTGAAGACCGGCAAGCCGGTGCTGGTGAACTTCTTCGCCAGCTGGTGCACGCCCTGCCTGGCCGAGCATCCGCTGATGATGCGGCTCAAGGAACGCGAGGGCGTGACCATCATCGGCATCGCCTGGAAGAACAAGCCCGAGGAGGCGCGGGCCTGGCTGAAGAAACTCGGCGATCCGTTCGCCTACGCCGGCACCGACTTCGACGGCATGCTCTCGCTCGACTGGGGCCTCTCGGGCGTGCCCGAGACCTACCTGATCGACGCCGCGGGCATCGTGCGCCTGCACTATCACGCGCCGATCACCGAGCGCGATCTC
>Ga0105240_10006995_pt1 | contig 16477 bp, 9 predicted proteins | sample KBSC54metaG_FD_80426 | JGI IMG/M metagenome (GOLD analysis project Ga0105240, IMG submission 80426) | Corn rhizosphere microbial communities from Kellogg Biological Station, Michigan, USA - KBS C5-4 metaG | ecosystem: Host-associated > Plants > Roots > Rhizosphere > Soil | place: Michigan, USA... | reverse complement strand
CGTAGCGGCGGTGCGAACCTTCTCCTAAGCGGAGGTGTGATAAGCTACTTGCTTGAGCGCAGCGGGCCTTCACCAACACAGCGCAGACAACGAGGTTTATTGAATGGCGGTATCGGCTATCTCAACCCTCCGGCTCGCTTTCATATTGGCTGCGATATTCGCCTGTCAGGCGGTGCTTGCCGGCGCGGATCTCGAGGTGCGCGTCGTTTCGAGTCGGGTCGATGACGTCAGCGGAAGCGATGCCCTGGTTCGGTTGAGTCCGCCGGCCAAAGGCAAGTGGAGTGCGCGACTGAATGGCCGCGACGTTACCTCCTCTTTTCGGGGCGTCGACGGCACGAATTATAGGGTGGCGCTGCTAACGGACCTTAGAGCCGGAAAAAATGTGTTGGAGGTGAAAGTCGGTGAGGGGACCGGGTCGAAGCTCGAGATCCAGACGCATCCGCTCCAAGGGCCTGTCTTTTCCGGTCCCCAGCAGCAGCCGTTCTTTTGCCAAACTGCGGCGAACGGATTGGGAGAGGCGCTTGATGTCAATTGCAACGCCAAAACCGTAGTCCAGTATTACTACAAATCGACCCGAGCGGCCGCAGAGGATTGGGCGAAGACCTACGACAAAGCGGTGCAGATGTTCGGTCACCTCATCCCGCGCGATCTTCCCGCGGGATTCAAGGTTTACGACACAGGCAATCCGCCGGTCGACGTGGCTCGGATTGTGCTCTCGGACGGGCGTACGGTGCCTTACATCGTTCGTCGGGAAATCGGGGTCATCGATCGCGCCATCTACGATATTCGCTTTCTGCATGCGCCCGGTACACCTCTTCCCACACCTTGGAGCCGCCGTAACTCCTCGTGGAATGGAAAACTGTTGTACGCGTTTGGCGGCGGCTGCGGGCCGGGTTACCGCCAAGGAACCCTCGACTTCAGCGCGAATGCTGCGAGCAACGAGCCCATACTCGCCCGCGGCTACGCGGTTGCCACATCCACGTTCAACGTTTTCGGCAACGACTGCAATCACGTTCTGTCGGCTGAGGCGGTGTCGATGGTCAAGGAGCACTTTATCAAGACCTTCGGCGAGCCTATGCACACCATCGGGTGGGGAGAGTCCGGCGGCGGCATGGAGCAATATCTCATTGCGGACAACTATCCCGGCCTACTGGATGGAATCATTCCTGTCCTTAGCTTTCCTGATGCCACAACGTGGCTGCAGTCGCCGAATGAATGCTTCCTGCTGAGCCGAGCCGTCGGCCAGTCAACACAGTCGTGGACCGAGGCGCAGAAAACGGCCGTTTCAGGCTATGCCACCTGGCGAACATGCTCGATCGATTCCGGCGGCGGCTTCGAGGTCGATCCACGGCACTGCGACTCGGTGATTCCTATGAAGGACACCTACGATCCGGTCGCTCGCCCCAAGGGGGCACGGTGCGATGTGTATGACAACGCGATCAACATCTATGGCCGGGATTCGGACACTGGCGTCGCCCTGCGTCCCTTAGATAATGTGGGAGTTCAGTACGGACTAGTCGCCTTCAATGAAGGCAAGATTACCGCGGAGCAGTTCGTCGAGTTAAATGAACGCATCGGCGGTTTTGACCTCAACGGGAATGCCGTGTCCGCCCGAACCCGCGCGAACCCCGAAGGTGTGCGGCGCGCCTACCAAGCGGGTTTGGTCTTGAACGGCGGACTTGGGTTGCGTGATACACCGGTCATTGACTGGCGCTGGTATGGCGACGATTTGGCTGATGGCCATGATAGCCGCCGCTCCTTTGTTACGCGGGCCCGCCTAATGGCAGCCACCGGCAGCGCGGCTAATCAAGTTATCCTGATTGACTACCGGGCCTCGACGATCGATCTAACCTTACGCCAAACCTTTGACGCAAATCCTGACACTTCATTGCCAGCGCGCCGCGAGCCCGAGTTGGTCGAAACCATGAGCCGTTGGCTGGATGACATAGCCGCCGACCGCTCGCCAGGTACTAAGGCGGAGAAAGTCGCCCGTAACAAACCCGAAGATCTGGCGGACGGCTGCTGGACAGCAGCTGGTGAGGAAATCAGCGGCGATTCCGCGTACGGCGAAGGGGGAGGCTGCCATAAGCTCTACCCGCAGTATGGCAGTCCACGCATTGCTGCCGGCGGTCCCGCGACCGATGACATTCTCAAGTGTGAGCTGAAGCCGATTGATGCGGCCGACTACACGCATCCCCTCACCGACACCCAAATGGCTCGCCTGCGGGCCGTGTTTCCGTCAGGGGTGTGCGATTACAAGCGCCCTGGAGTAGGCCAACAGAGCCCAAAAGGCGTGTGGCAACGGTTTTAGGGTTCGAGTAAGAATAACTGATGCCGCCCGCAGCCGGCCGCGCACCGTTGGATTCAGCGTCTCCGTCCATCTCGACTGATCCGTGGGTGCCGTGCTCGGCAGCACTTCCTGGGTCGTAGAAATGCTTAACTTCCAATAAGTTGCGTGACGTGTTGTGCCGGCCGTGAGGTGCGAGGGCCGGCCGGCCGGTAATATATTCGGCGGCTGAGGTTCCGATTAGGTGTCTAGTTCAGTCTAGACGAGGAGGGAGCTCAGCCGCCGAAATGACCAAGCCTGCTCAACCTGCCCCGTCCGCCGATACGCCGCTTGATATCGAGACGGGCGAGGATCGCGCCGCGCGCGGGCGCACGGTCGATAAGCTATTTCGCGACCACAATCACGAGCTGCTGCGCTTCCTGCAAATTAAATTGCACGATGAAGGCGAAGCGCGCGAAGTGGCGCAGGAAGCCTATGTCCGTCTGCTGCAACTCGATAACACCAAGACGGTCAGCTTCCTGCGCGCCTATTTATTTCGGATCGCCGCCAATTTAGCGATCGACCGTCTCAATGCGCGCCGGCGCGTTCGTCTGGAATCCGGCACCAACCATAGTGAGCTCGAGCAGATCAGCGATCCGCTTGATGTAGAACGAGCATTCCTCGCGGTGGAGGAATTCGAGCTGTTCTTAACATGCCTAGACGAGTTGCCGCCCAAATGCCGCCAGGTATTTGTGCTGCATCGGTTGCGGAAGCTGACTACCCCGGAGGTCGCCGTGCAACTTCGCATCTCGGACCGAATGGTTCGCAAGCATATTGCCAGGGCACTGATCTATTGCCGCTACCGTCTGGACGGGCTTTCTCCCGCGGAGGCGCTGGAGAAGCTCGGTGCCGATAAGGAGTAAACCCATGGACGAGGAGACAAGTCGGCTCGAGTCAGCCAGCGATTGGCTGATGCGCCTTGAGAAGGACGATCTATGCGCAGATGAGATCGTGCAGTGGGTGCAATGGTGTGAAGCCGATCCGCAGAATCGCAGTGCTTTCGAACGCCTGTTGCCGCTATGGCACGCACTGGATGCGACGCCGCTGGCGCCCGATCGGGCTGCGCTACTTAGCTCGATGCCGCGCGAGACACTGACACATCTGCGCGAGCAGTTGCAATGCGCGACCCTGGAGTCTGGGGTTGTATCTTCCGAGGCTGCTGCTGCGGCGAATTCCAGTGCTACGCGCCGTGTCCGGTCCACGAGCTTTTGGGTGGGGGCGGGCCTGGCCGCTACGATGCTCTTGGTGATTGGCGCCCTTGGTGCTCGGCGTTTCGCGCCAACACAGCCGCTTAGGCCGGTTTCTCAACTCAACTCTGCGGTGGCGGTAAACCGCGTTGCGACGTTACCGGATGGCTCGAGTCTCACCCTCGGCGCACATTCAGCCATCGCCATTGATTTCTTAGGGGCGCATCGAACGGTGCAGCTCAATGAGGGAGAAGCCTTCTTCGCTGTCAAACATGACAAGCTGCGGCCGTTTGTAGTTCATGCCGGGAGCTTGAGTGTTACGGCAATAGGCACCCGCTTCGATGTGCTCTGCACCGGAACTCGAGTTTCAGTGACGGTTGAGGAAGGGCTGGTGAGAGTTGCAACGGATTCTTCTTCTAACCTGGCGGTGTGGAACCTGATGGCGCCGGCGGGACATCAGGTGGTGTACGATGCCGCGCAACGGGCGGGCCCGAGCTTACGTGTAGTTGATCCGGCCGCGGCGACTGCCTGGCAGCAAGGTCGTTTGGAATACATCGAGGAGCCTTTGTCCGCCGTCATCGCCAATCTCAATCGCTATTCCTCGCGACGTATCATGCTGCGCGACACGGACGCCTCCCAACTTGCTTACACGGGCACGATTGAGGTGCGCTCCATCGATGAATGGCTGCACGCACTGCCACGTATATTTCCGGTACGCGTGGCAAGCGGCGGCGGCGACGATCAGAGCATCATCATCGAGAGCCGGTCGCAGGCCGCCGCAGCGCGGTAGCGACTCAGTGTGTGTTATCCCCGAAAAATTTCCGCGCATACGTTCCGACTTTTAAACCAATCCAGTCTTAACGCATACAAGGCCGAGCCGCGCAGCTCACGGCCGATAAGAGACTGGGAGCCCACATGAGCGGATTCGCGATTCGATCTTTGCTAACTCACGCCATACGCGGCCTAATGTTCGCGTGTCTCAGTTTGTTTGTAAGTCATGCAACCCTTGCGCTCGATGCGAATGTCATCGTGGAGGTCGACATTCCGGCGCAAAGGCTGTCGTCCGCGCTAGTAGAATTTGGCCGCCAGACCGGCGTGCAAGTGATGACGGCCGCAGCCGATGTCGGCGACCTACAGTCGTCCGCCGTACAGGGCCGGCTCCCTTTCGGCGCCGCTCTCAGTCGATTACTCGAAGGCACCCACCTGCAGTACCAGGACGCAGGCCCAAACTCAGTGGTGGTGGGAAAACCCGCGACCCTCAGCCAAACAGACCAACAGCAACAGAAGGAGGGCAAGAACGCCTCGTCCGACACCTTTCGACTGGCTCAAACGAGTGAAGCGAATGGCGCGCAGGCTGGTGCAATAGGGCCACCGAACAGCGCGGCGAGTCTAAGCGGCGCCGCCCCTGTGCAATTGCAGGAGGTTATTGTCACTGCGCAGAAGCGCGCGGAGCGGCTGCAAGATGTGCCTGTCTCGGTCACGGTCTTAAACCCGAATACCCTTGCCGAAAATGGCCAGAATCGGCTGGTAGATTACTTCTCGAGCGTGCCTGGGCTAAACCTGTCGGCTAACTCCTTTGGCGGCGGAGAGCAATATCTTACACTGCGCGGCCTCAGCGCTGGATTCGCCCAGAATCCGACCATAACAACGGTGATTGACGACATCCCTGTTGTCTCGAGCATCCAGCGGAACTTTGGCAACCTGTCGGGACTAGATCTCGATCCGAGTGACCTGGCCCGCATCGAAGTGCTGAAAGGTCCGCAGGGGACGCTCTACGGAGCGGACTCCCTCGGGGGCCTCATCAAGTTCGTAACGGCGGATCCTTCGCCACATGCTTTGACCGGGCGTGCCGAGGTCGGCGGAGTCGATATTCCGAGTGGTGGTCTGGGCTACGCGGTTCGTGGAGCCGCTAACATTCCTGCGACCGACCAGTTCGCCGTTCGGGCCAGCGCTTTCTACCGACGGGATCCGGGTTATATAGACGACCTTACGACCGCGCGGACGGACTTCAACTCAGCCGAGAGCCACGGAGGACGTATCGCCGCGCTCTGGCGTCCGTCCGAGGATTTTTCTCTAAAGTTAAGCGGATTGATCCAACAGACGCACGGTGATGCGGGCCAGATCAACTCCAACTCATTGCTGCAATTCCCACAGGGTGACCTCAAGCACACCGGCCTACCCGGCACCAGTCGTTACGATACACAAGTGCAACTCTACTCGGCGGCGCTAAATGCCAAGGTGGCGGGTGTGGATGTAGTGTCTCTGACGGGTTATGCCATTAACACATTACACAACTGGGTTGATTTCACTACTAACTTCAACCAATTCAGCGATAAGTACTTCCGAGGTTCACTCGGCAGCCCTTGGGAAAATTACTTCAAAACAGAGAAGATATCGCAGGAAGTCCGGCTATCTTCTTCGATCGGGAGCTGGCTGGAATGGCGCATCGGCGGCTTCTATACCAACGAGCACACACCGGGTTCGTTTCAGAGTATTGATGCCGCAGACCTCACGACCGGTGCGGTGACCGGCGCCTGGTACAACACCCTGCTAAATTCGATCCGATTCTCGGAACACGCGGTATTCGGTGACCTGACCGCCCACTTCACGGATCGGTTCGATGTGCAACTGGGCGGCCGTGAGAGCTGGAACAGCGTGGCATGGCAGCTTCTGGACGTTGGTCCTGCTGTTGGTCTGTTCGATGGGGCCGATTCACCGAATACGCTGCCGCGACAGGCCACCAGCGGTGACGCTTTCACCTACTTGGTGAGCCCGCGGCTGAAGATCTCGCCCGACCTTATGATCTATGCGCGTGTGGCGTCTGGGTATCGGATCGGGGGCGCGAACTCAGCCACCCCGCTCGAGGCGGCCGCAGGAACTCCCGTAAAATATGACCCGGATAAAACGACCAACTACGAGCTGGGGGTCAAAGGCAATCTGCTCGACCACGGGCTGAGCTTCGATGCGGCCGCCTATTACATCAATTGGCGACACTTCCAGATCAGCCTCTTCGAGTTTGTTACGATCAACGGTGTGACAAACGGCGTGGGTTACACCTCGAACGCGGGTAATGCCAAGAGTGAGGGTGTGGAATTCTCCCTCCAGGCACATCCGGCTGCGGGACTGACAATTACCGCTCAGGGTTCGTTCGATGATGCCGTCCTGACTCAAAATCTGCCAGCCGCGTCAACCGCCTACGGACTAGCCGGGGACCGGTTGCCCTACAGCATGCGCTTTTCAGGGGGTCTCACCGCGAATCAGGACATCCACCTCGCGGATGAATGGGTCGGATTTGTCGGAGGCGCTGTCAATTATGTCGGCGCGCGCCCCTACGAATTCACCAGTAGTGCAACCCAACCACGTATCGAATTTCCCGGCTATACTCAATTCAACCTGCGGGTTGGCGCACGGCATGACACCTGGTTGGTTAACCTGTATATCAATAATGTGGCAGACAAGCGCGCCATCGTCGGTATTGGCAATTCGACCGCTCTTGATGTAACGGGTGGATATTACGCTACGGTTATCCAGCGACGCACGGTTGGATTGAGTGTCGCTAAGATTTACTAGCGGTCTCCCGGCAGGAATCAATGCTGCAATACGGAGATGCTGTTCTGGTTCGGCTGGCTCGGGATAGGCCCGGCAAATCACACGCGGACTTGGCGATCGTACTGAGGCGTAGGGTCGATGGGTTAGTCCAACCCCACTAAGACGTGCGCCGCGCCGAATTCCTCAAGCCGGAGACGAAATTCGCGCATTTTTCCTAGCGGGCAGCTCCGGCCGTTACACTGGCGCCGTGGCGCGCAATTCCGACATCAATGCCCGTAAAGAGCCCGATCTGCTCGCGACGCTGTCGCAGCGGCACCGGGTCAGTTTGCAACGCTATTTTGAGCGGCGTCTGAAGAACAAAGCCGACGTTGAGGATCTCGTTCAAGAGGTGTTTCTGCGCCTGGCTCGGCGCGGCGAATTCGAATCCATCGAGCACCTTGACGGCTACTTGTTCGAGGTAGCGGCTTCGGTCTTTCAAGATCGACTGCGCCAGCGGTACACCCGCGCTGTCGATCTTCATGATGAATATCGTGACGGCCACGCGCGTGAGGATTTTTCGCCGGAGCGCGTCTTGATCGGCAGGGAGGGTGTCGGCCGGGTAGCCCAGGCGCTGCTCGAGCTGCCAGAACGCACCCGTATGGCGTTTGTTTTATATCGCTTTGAGGGACTGCGCCACCCCGAGATCGCAAGCCGGCTGGGCGTCTCGGTCAGTGCAGTAGAAAAGCATGTGATGCGGGCGTTGACCCATCTGAAGCAGCGCCTTGAAGAGCCAGCATGACTCCACGGACTCAGGCAAGTAATGTCGATGGGGGGACTGTCGATGAGGTCGCGGCAAGTTGGAAGTTGCGTCTGTCCTCGGCGGACGTCTCAGCGCGCGAGCGTGATGCCTTTAGGGGATGGCTGGCACAGTCCGCGCAACACCGGGCCGCTTACGATGCCATTGATCGGGCTTGGGACGCCTGTGCAGAAGAAGCTGGAGACTTTGCTATTGTGTCGATGCGCGAAGCGGCGTTGCGATATGTGCCGCCGGCTAAGCGTGGTTTTTGGCAGTGGCCTATTACTGCCGCAGTCTGTCTGGTAGCCGCTTGCTGGGTCGGCTGGTTGATCGCAGCGGGTAAGCTGGCCAACCACACGGGCGCACTGAGGCCACAATCTCCCGGTGTTGAGCTGACCTCAACCATCGCGAATGCGGTGCGAGCGGAGTTCGAGACCCGCATCGGCGAGCGCTCGACGATTCGGCTCGTCGATGGCTCAGTGATCGTGCTCGACACCGGGTCACGTATTTCGGTTGACCTGACAGGCATCGGGCGAGAGGTTCATCTGCTCGCAGGTCGGGCCAATTTTGACGTCGCGCACGATGCGGCAAAGTCGTTCGTCGTCTACGCCGCCGATCGTCGCATTACTGCGCTTGGGACTGCGTTCGACGTACGTATAGGGCCGCGAGAAGTCCGCGTAACCCTGGAGGAGGGCAGGGTAGTCGTGGATCAGATCTCTCCGGGTGCCCTACACCCCGCCCGGGGATCGCCTGCTGCGCGTACCCAGCTCGAGCCAGGAGAACAACTCGTTGCCCCGGTAGGGGGCGCCGCGCGTGTACGCGGCGCTGACATAAAACGAGCTACAAGTTGGCAGCAAGGGCGTCTGATTTTCGAGGCGGATCGGCTTGCCGATGCCATTGCTGAAATGAACCGGTATTCCACCTCGCCGATCGTGTTGGCTGATCCGGAGATCGGTGATCTGAAACTCAGTGGCGTGTTTCGAACAGGAGAGGTGCGGGCGTTTGCACACGCGCTGACTGAGTATTTTAGTATCGACACGGTTCAGGACGGTGATACCACGATTCTGCGGTGGCGAAAATAATAAGCCTTCGAGCTTGAGGATTTTTTGTGATCCACCGTCTTTTCCCCTGCAAGCTCGCTATTGAGTGGGCTCGCAAATTGGGGGAAATCAATGCGTCCGATGCTGCGCCTGTTCCTTTACCTGACGTTGATCGGGTCTGTAGCCGTCGTTGGCGGCGGAGTATCGCTTGCCCAATCGGCCGGAGCTGACGCAGACAAGATCCGTTTCCACATTCCGAGTCAGGAGCTGCAATCCGCACTCAACGAATTTGCGCTCGAGAGCAAGAAGGACGTGCTCTTCTCCCCGGATATCGCCACCGCGAAACGCTCCAATGCGCTTGACGGCGAATATGACACGAACACCGCGCTCAAGATTTTGCTCCTCGGAACCGGACTTGTTTTCAGGGAGGCCGATGCGCGGACCATTCTGATCGACGTCGCTGCTCGAACGCTGCAAGAAAACGAACAGTCCTCCGGAACCGAGCCGGCTTCTCGAAATGGATTTCAGCTCGAGGAGGTTATTGTTACTGCGCAGAAGCGTGAGGAAAAGCTCATTGATGTTCCGGTCGCTATCAGTGCACTCAGCGGCGAGCAACTCGACTCTTTGCGAGTGAAAACGCTCACAGACCTGGCTGGCTATGTTCCTGGGTTAAGCATTGTTGACCAGGGCGCTCCGGGAAACCGGACCATCATCATGCGCGGCCTGGCGACTTCCGCGTTCAATCCGAACTCGCCGACGGTTGCCGTGTATGTAGATGACTCGCCGGTAGGCAACTCCGCCAATCATCCTCCCGGGGGCGATGTAGGAATCGACCTGAATCCCTACGACCTGGAGCGCATCGAGGTGCTCAACGGGCCCCAGGGCACACTGTACGGTGCCGATGCCCTGGGTGGGGTCATCAAATACGTTCTGCACAAGCCGGACCTGAACAACTTCGACGTCCGTGCCGGCGCCTACGTGGAGCATGTCGATGGCGGCGGCACCGGCCAGGGTGTGCGTGGTGCCGTCAGCATACCGCTCGTCTCCGGCGCGCTTGCTCTGCGCGTGAGTGGCTTTCGCCTGAACAATGCGGGATGGATCGACAATATTGCGAACGGCGTGCGGGATGCGAACTCCTCATCGGAAGAGGGCGCGCGGGTTACGTTGCTTTGGCATCCCCTGGACAGTCTCTCGATCCAGGCGAATTGGCTCCGGCAGAATGTCGAGGCCAATGACGTTACTGGAGTGACGCTCAATGACACGACCCGGCAGGTAATGTTTTGCCCTGAATGCAACTTCAGCCGCTTCCCGGAGGACTATCTTCATCACACTCGCATTACCTCACTGGACGTCAATTGGGATCTCGGCTTTGCGAGCCTGATGAGCGCTTCGAGCTGGTCACGGGTCGACTACTCACAAACTGAGGACTGGACTGCGAACTGGGGGCCCTTCACCCCGGGACATCCTAACGCCCTCGCGGCGGAATTCGCGACAGCGCCGAACTCGAAATTTTCTGAGGAGCTTCGCCTGTCCTCCAAGGAGGAGGGCAGGTTTCAATGGATGTTAGGTGGCTTCTACACCCGGGAGAGCTTCGCGATCACGCTCAACATCCCGACGTTTATCACACCATCCACACCGCTGCCACTTTCCGATGCGCTATGGCTCAGTGGCTCGAACGGCGTGTACAAGGAATGGGCTGGATTCGGCAATGCGACTCTCAAGATTACCGATTCCCTGGACCTCGGTGGAGGAGTTCGATACGCAAGGAATACCGAAACCGACTGCCCATACGATGTTGGTGGGGTTTTTAATCCTCCTCCTGCAACACCGCCGCCGTGCGTAGCCAGGCCATATCAAGGCAGCACCACCTGGATGGGGACTGCCCGGTATCATTTAAGCGCGGACAACATGCTGTATGCGAGAGTAGCCACGGGATATCGCCCGGGTGGTACGAATTGCGCTCCCGGAATGTGTCTGCCGGGAGTTCCGCTGCCGTTCTACGGTCCCGATCGGACTACGAACTACGAGGTCGGGCTCAAGAGCCAGGCGCTTGAGCGCAAACTGCAGATCAATTTAGCGGCGTTCTACATTAATTGGAAAGACGTTCAGCTGGACGCCTCGGCAGGTCCACCGAGCAACGCCTTATACATCGCAAATGGCGGGAAGGCGGTCAGCAAGGGGCTGGAGGGATCCGTCGCCTACACGCTGACAAGTCATTGGCAATTCGGCAATACAGTTGCCTACACGGACGCGCATCTAACTCAGGATGCGCCGGCCGCCGGTGGGGTGAGCGGCGAGCAGCTGCCGGGCTCCGCGCGTTGGACGGCGTCCGTCACCACGGAGTATTCACATCCTTTAAGAGATAACTTGGCGCTGCTCGCAGGGGCTGCTTATCGGTATCGGGATTACCTCGTCAATAATTTGCGGGGTTCATTCTACGGCCCGGAGCCTATCCAACCACAGAATCGGGTGGATGCACACATAGGCCTGACGCTCGGACCTGTCGACACACGGCTCTACGGAAAAAACATCTTCAATAATAGATCGTACGTTGGGTACTTTGGGACCAATCTGGCGCTGCAAAACGCGACGATGCTGGTTCCAACGGAGCCCAGAACAATCGGGCTCAGCGTGGACTACAAGTATTGAGGGTGCGAGGAGCGTGGGCACGTCTGGGGTTGTTGGGCGAAAATGAATTAGAACAGCTAAAGCATCAATTAGGACACGTCGTTTTGAGCCGCGACGCTCAGCCGTTACGATAATGTCGAACAAACGCTGCGTCACGAGGCTCTAACGAATGGCTGGTGGCAAAAAAACTGACACACAAAAGACAGCGATGAAGCCGAGTATTCGCGTTGTGGAGGATCTTCCTATTGGGAAGACTTCGCCGGCGCGTTACTCAATCCGCGCGGTGCACGACGTGCTGACGCCGATGCGCGATGGTATATCACTGGCAATGGATCTGCTGCGCCCGGATGCAACGGGAAAGTTTCCGGTCATCCTGGTGCGGACACCCTACGACAAGGCGGGGGCGGGCTCGGCTCGTACGCGGCCATTTCAAGAACGGTTGGTCCAATGCGGCTATATCGTGGCCATTCAGGACTGCCGTGGTCGATTTAATTCGGACGGAATTTTTGATCCTTATCGGCAGGAGCACGCTGACGGGTTCGATACGGTCGAGTGGCTGGCCACACAGGATTGGTGCGATGGCAACATCGGCATGATAGGTGGATCGTACGTCGGTCAGACGCAGTGGTTCGCCGCCTCTCAGGCGCCCAAAGCGCTTAAGGCGATCGTGCCGACCGTGTCCCCGCCCGGCAATCCCTTTCTGAACGAGCCGCTCTGGGGTGGGATCATGCTCATGGCGTGTTCAGAGTGGATGTTCGCCATGGGCCGCCGCAGCGCCCTCGTCCCTGGCTTACAAGGACTGTATACGCAGGAGCAAGCCTACTTCGAGCCGCTACCTCTGGCGCGCGTTGCTGAGGCTGCCGGGGTCTCGAGTCCCTGGTGGGACGAGTGGCTCTCGCATCCAACCTACGATGACTATTGGCGTTCACACGGGTACGAAGAATTCTGGCCCCGCATGAGTGTGCCGGCGCTCAATATCACCGGCTGGTGGGATATGAATTTCCTCGGGGCGCCGCGCAACTTCGTCGGAATGCGACAGCAGGCGGCGACGCAAGATGCGCGAGACGGCCAACGGTTGGTAATCGGGCCGTGGCCCCACTGGGTGAATCGATCCCGGACGTTGAATGGAGTGGATTTCGGCCCTCACGCGCTTACGAGCCTCGATACCTACACTTTGCGGTTCTTCGATTACTGGCTGCGCGGTGTTAGAGACAATGGTTTGAGCAACGACGCGCGTGTTCACGTTTTTGTCGTAGGAGCGAATGAATGGTGGGAGGCGGACGAGTGGCCGCTGCCGGGCACGCAACAGACCGCCTTCTATTTCCACAGTGGCGGCGGTGCGAATACCCACCGTGGAGATGGCACGCTCTCGCGCCAGACACCAGCGAGTGAGCCTTGCGATCACTATGAATCCGATCCTATGGACCCGGTGCGCGTACTATGGAACTTGCACGAAGGTCCGGTAGATGATCGGGCGATTAGCGTACGGCCGGACGTTTTATGTTACACATCGGAGGTGCTCGAAGAGCCGCTGGATGTTGTCGGACCGGTCACCGCCGTTTTGTATGCGTCCTCCAGTGCCCGCGATTGCGATTGGCACGTGCGGCTGGTCGATGTGTACCCGGATGGAACGGCAAGATTTCTCTGCCACGGCGCGTTGCGCGCGCGCTTCAGAATGGGCTTTGAGCGGGCGGTGCTGCTGACACCAGGAGTCATTGAGCGCTTTGAAATCGACATGACAGCGACAGGCGTGCGCTTCCTGCGCGGCCATCGCATTCGGGTGGAAGTCTCCTCAACCTGGTTCTCGCGTTTCGAGCGCAATCCGCAAACAGGCGCCGAGAACTGGATGACGGATACAAGTGAGCCACGCAGCGCGCACCAGGAGCTGTATCATGATGGAGAGCATGCCTCTTACATCTCGCTCCCGGTGATTCGCGATGACAGAGTTTAATGGTCGGCTATCGTACAAAAAGACAACTGTCCGTTCCGGCCCGCGGCTAACTCTGACATTGCTTATTGGCACGGCGGCGCTGTGTAGCAGCGCCGCCCCTCTGCGTGCCGACTCGCCGGGCGAATTTGCTTTACCTACCGGCAAGGTAATCACCCCAACAGCCGCGACGGGGTCGGTCTTCCAGGACCTTAACCCGAAGCTGCCAACCGCACCGGACAGGCGTGCTAGTCACGCCTCGATGGCAGCGGTTTCGCCCGACGGCCGCATCTTGGCGGTATTGACCAGCGGCTGGAACATGCAGATTGGGATGGACGGAAAACCCGATCCCCTGCTGTCGTCGGAATATGTGTTTCTCTTCGATATCGCGAGCCGCCGGCCGCAAGAGCTGCAGATCCTGCAAGTTCCGAACACTTTTCAGGGGCTTGCCTGGACGCCGGCATCCGACCGGCTGCTCGTTGCGGGCGGTAGCGATGATGTCGTCCGGGAGTTTGTCCGCAATGGAATGACTTTCTCGGCCGGTCGGGTCTTCTCCCTGGGACATCGGAGCGTGGTTGGGCTGGAGAAAAGTCCCTCCCTGAAGCTCGATTTAAGACCTATGGCGGGCGCCTTGGCGGTGAGTCCGGAGGGCGCGCGGCTGTTGGTGGCCAACTTCGAGAATGACTCAGTGTCCATGCTCGACCTGAAGTCAGGACAAGCCGCCACTGAACAGGATCTTCGTCCGGGCCTCGTTGATCCGAAGCTGCACGGTCAGTCCGGCGGCAGCTATCCTCGGGCTGTAGTCTGGACTGCCGCTAACCGCGCATACGTCGCGAGCGAGCGCGATCGGGAAATCATTGTGCTCGCGATTTCAGGGTACAAAATGCGGGTTATACGCCGCATACCGGTGCACGGCCAACCCGTGGCGCTGCTCGCTAATCGCGCGGGCTCGCGTCTTTACGCCGCGCTCGATAACACCGACGCCGTGGCGATTTTCGACACGGCGCACGATACCTTGATCGAAGAGCTCAACGTCGTCGCGCCGGAGGCGATTTATCGCAATCAAAAGCGACTCGGCGGTGCGGACTCGGACGCTCTTAGTCTTACGCCGGATGAGAAAATGCTGCTTGTCAGTAACGGCGGCGAGAATGCCGTCGCCGTCGTACGACTGAGTGATCGCGCACGCGGTGTCGCTCCACGCAAGCCGTCAAAAGATGAAGATGCCGATGACGCAGCGACGCGTATCGAGCGATCGAGCGTCCTCGGTTTGGTCCCCACGGGTTGGTACCCGACGGGCGTGGCAACTTCAAAAGACGGCGCCACGTGGTACATCGTCAACGGCAAAAGCCCGACCGGCCCTAACGTCAGTTGGTGCCACGAGCTGGATGCAGCGAACCGTTGCGTCGTTGAGAACCCGCCGGGGAATCATCTGGCCGACAATGGCCTGACCATGCTGGAGTCTCATGATGAATTTAACGGCGACCTGGAGTATGCGGGATTTCTGACGTTGCCGGCGCCGGGCGCGCTCGAGCTGGCGAGGCTTACTAGGCAAGTCGCTCACAACGACCACTTCGACAATCCGCAGGCCGATGTCAGGGAGCAGCAACTATTCTCCTTCCTGCACGCTCATATCCACCACGTTATCTACATCATCAAAGAAAACCGCACCTACGACCAGATTCTGGGCGACCTGGAGCAAGGCGACGGCGACCCGCGCTTGACGCTGTTCCCGCAGAACATCTCACCCAATCATCACGCGATCGTCCGCAATTTTGTCACCCTGGACAATTTCATGGTGAGCGGTGAAGGAAGCTGGACGGGCTGGGACTGGTCTACGGCCGCCCGAACCAACGATTTCCGTGAGCGTCAGGAGTCGGCTACAGTGCATCGCGGCCTGTTAGGCAGCATGTGGGGCGCCAATCGGCACATCAACATGGGTCTGGCGAGCAGCCAAGAACGCCATGCTGAGCGATCGATCTCGCCGTCGGATCCGGATATTCTGCCCGGCGCCCGCGACGTGGCGGCTTTAGACGGACCCGGTGGCGAGGAGGGCAAAGGTTACATCTGGGATGCTGTCTTGCGTAAGGGACTGACGGTGCGCAACTTCGGGTTCTATGGGTTAATCGACTGGACACCGCCGTTGGAGCGTGAGCCGTTTGCGCACAAGGTACGAATGGCCTTCCCGACGATTCCCGCCCTTATTCCGCACACTGATATTTACTACCGAGGTTGGGATCCGGCATATCCGGACTATTGGCGATACCAAGAATGGAAGCGCGAGTTCGACGGCTTTGTCGCTTCCGGCACGGCGCCCAATCTGATGTTGGTTCAGCTAGGCAACGATCACGTCGGCTCTTATAGCCGGGCGATCGATGGCGTGAACACTCCAGAAACCCAGATGGCCGACAACGATTATGCCATCGGCCTCATCATCGAGGCCGTTGCCAAGAGCCCTTTCGCTCACGACACGCTCATCGTCTCGGTCGAGGATGACACGTGCGATGGCCCTGATCACGTGGACGCATTCCGGTCAGTGTCCTTGATTGCAGGGCCCTATGTCCGGCGTCACACGTTGGTATCGGAGAGATATACAACCGTCAGTCTGGTGAAGACGATCGAGGAGATTCTTGGCATCGGTCCGATTGGGTTGAATGATGCACTCGCTGCCCCGATGTCTGCCGTCTTCGATCCTAGCCTCGCGGCTTGGTCGTACCAAGCCATAGTGCCGGACGTGTTGCGCTCGACGCAGCTGCCGCTGCCGTCCACGGGCCAGGCCTCCAGCGCCGCCCCAAGACATCCAGCAGCTTACTGGACCAAGACAATGTCGGATCAGGACTTCTCGGGTGTGGATCGCGTGCACCCGGCGAGCTTCAATCGTGAGTTGTGGCGCGGCCTCAAGGGCGACGCGCCTTACCCTTCCGGAACGCCGACGGGCCAAAACCTTCGCGAGCACCGCGAGGAGCTGCTGCGCGCCAACCGCGGCGGTGGGTAAATCCTAGACAGGGTCTCCGGCTCAAGTTGTCTTTCCGATCGACGTCTGTGACT
>Ga0105240_10006994_pt1 | contig 16477 bp, 10 predicted proteins | sample KBSC54metaG_FD_80426 | JGI IMG/M metagenome (GOLD analysis project Ga0105240, IMG submission 80426) | Corn rhizosphere microbial communities from Kellogg Biological Station, Michigan, USA - KBS C5-4 metaG | ecosystem: Host-associated > Plants > Roots > Rhizosphere > Soil | place: Michigan, USA... | reverse complement strand
TCTGGTGTTTCGTCATGCAAATGACCGGCACCCTGCTCATTCCATTCATTCAAGGAACCATTCCCGCTTACATGTTGGGCCTCGGTTTCACGGCGATTGTTTTCCTGAAGATCCGTTCCTGGAACGTCCTTCCCATTGTCGTGCGGTACCTGATCAGCTTCTCAATTTTTCTGGCACTCTGGCTTCTGCTTCTGGGTGGCAGCCAATTGGGTCTGTTGCTCTCGGACCGCCGCGATTTCGGCTTGGTCTACATGGTCGATCCCATCGACAACACCATCGTTCTCCGCTCGACCCTCTTCACCCAGTCGCTTTACCTCCTTTGCTGTGTGTTGATCGCTCTCTATTTCCGGTATTTTTTCCAGGAGAAATGGATGCGCTACATTTTCTGGAGCGCCTATTTCCTGGCTCTCTATGGCCTTTACGAATGGCTCTTCTTTCTGGTCACGCATGAGTCGGGCGATTTTCTGGTGAATCGCACCTTCTTTGGCGGACACACCGCAAGCTGGTCGCAGACCATGTCTTTCGGCGGCATCGATCTCCTGCGGATCAAGAGCACCATGCTCGAACCCAGCGTCTTTGCGGCAGCTGTAATCCCCTACTTTTTCCTGGCCTTGGAACACAGGAAAATGGTGCTCGCATCTCTCCTCTTCTTTACCGCCGTTTTCTCGACCTCCACCAGTTGTTATATTGCGCTGGTCGCTTGTCTGCTCATCCGCAGTTTTTGGACCGGTGAACTTCGCTGGGTCTACCTGGCCGTCCTGGTTCTCGTTGGCATTTTTCTCGGTAGCATGGCGCTTTTCTATCCCGATGTGTTCCGGGACTTGTTCCACGACAAGCTGGCCGGTCTCAATGCCTCAGGCGCCGGGCGGCTGGGTGACATCCTGAATGGGTTGGATTTGCTTAGCACTTATACCGTGCCGAATTGGATCTTTGGCATCGGCGTGGGGTATGCGTACCTCCGGGTGCCGGATGCGATCCTGATTAACTGCGGCCTGCTCGGGCTCGGTGCGTTCCTGTGGGTTTTTTGCCGGCCCGTTTTTCTTCTTCCCATTACACCCGGGTATGGCGGCATTCGCACCGCCTTGTTTGGCATCCTGGTTCTCTTCGCCATTTCGCTGACAGAATTCTACATTCCGTCCACCTGGATGTTTCTCGGGCTGGCCTATTATAAATTGGATGAGTATCGACGGAACCAACGGATGCAGGCCCGGTCGATCGCTCCGACGCAAAAGCCTCCTGTCAAGGAAGAGCCAACGCCTGGCGGAACCTAGTACGCATTCAGGTTCCGGCGAAAAGTCATGAACATGATGTAAATGTCGAGGACTGGCGTCCAATTTTCGAGATAGTAAAGATCGTACCGCAGCCGTTCGTTCAGGTCGGTATCGCCCCGCAACCCGTGAATTTGGGCCCAGCCGGTCATCCCCGGTTTGACATTGTGCCGGGCATTGTAGTGCCGGATGGAGTCCTTGAGATCGTCAATCAGTCCCAGGATTTCCGGGCGGGGCCCGACCAGACTCATTTCCCCTTTCAGGACGTTCCAGAACTGGGGGACTTCATCAATATTCCATTTACGGATAAAGGCACCGATCTTCAGGCGGCGTTCGTCATTGGGCACAGCGCGTTGCGCCCCTTCCTTTTCCGCATTGAGATGCATGCTCCGTATCTTGCAGATCTTGAATAACTCTCCCCGCCGTCCCATGCGGTCCTGGCGGTAGATGATCGGCCCCGGAGATTCCAGATAGACCAATAAACCAAAAATCCCGATGAGCGGCGCCGACAAAACAAGTCCAATGGCTGCGCCAATAATATCCATTGCCCGCTTGATGAGCCGGCTGACGAGCGAATCCAAGGGAAGCTTCGCGATGCCCAGGACCGGCACGCCGCTGATCGTCTGGAGATGAAGCCCGGAGATCAGGATCTGGAAATAACTGGGCACGACCTTGAACTGGATCATTTCCCGCTGGCAGTATTCGCACAGCGCGATGATTTCGGTCGTGTCGGGATCAAGATCTCCCAGCAAGATGATGTCGATTTGCTCCCGCTGATGGACAGCGGCGATGTCCTCGTATTGGCCCAGTCGTTTCACCTTCTCCGGCGGCTCCAGGCGGTATTTGTTATGGGCCGATGGCAGGCAACCCACGATCTCATATGGGTGAAAAGCATCGTTCATGATCGCCCGCGCCAGATGGTCGACCTCCAGGTTCCACCCCACCACGACCAACCGTTGCCGCAGCCGCGTCAGGATCCCATTATGATTGAGAATGAGACGAAAGAGCAGTCGCCAATATATGATAAAAGCAAAACCGAGAATGGCGCTGAAAATGACGTAGAGACGCGAAATGCTCGGGCGAAAGGAAAAGAGCAGGCTAAGGCAGACATAGAACATCGCCCAGATGAACACCGCATTCATCGCCGAGATGAAAATCTGTCGGAGCCTGATGAAATTGTGCGGCTCGTACATCCCGGTCCGGCCGGCCAGGGCCAGGAAAAGGAAGATGCCGAAGATGAAGTGCCCGGAATAAAAGGAAAGTGGATAGGGAAATTCCTGCAGGTCCGCCGCCAGCACATTGCTGATGTGTCTTCTGCCGTAAAAGGCAATGACCATCGCTGTCACAAAGGCCAGGACATCCCCGATCGCCGCGACGATGATGATGACATCAAGCCAGAAATCGGTTTTGGCCTTCGAACCCGCGTGCCGGCTTCCGGCGACATCCCTGGCTTCGGGGACGGCGGAGAGGTGTGGCTTCATTAAGGGTGAATTCTCGACTTCACGAACGGCAACGCACGGCATTATTACAGCCTGTGCTTGCGATTTCAAAGCTACCTTTTAGGTCAGGCTGCCCCTTTGACTACTTGGTCTTCATGACCTTCGTGCCGTCCCAGTCCTTGGATGGAGGATGGAGAATCAACTCGTCGCAGATTTCAAGGTAGTCCTTGCTGCAAAAGTCCTCGGGACGTTTCTTGAGGCATTTCTTGAACCCTTCGCGCGCCTCGCGAAATTTTCGGCCAAAGTAAGCTTCCATCGCCTTCTCGTAATCGGCCACCCAGTCCTCCGGCCAGAGACCCACGGGATTCTCTAGGTCGTCGAGGACTTCGTAGACTTTCAGAGGCTTCGATTTGCCCTTCACCACGATGACCCCGAGCGTGCGCATGAGAAAATGTCCGTGCACCAGCGTGTAAACCGATTCTCCAATGGCGAGATCCGTCTTGTATTCCTTGGTCACCCCTTCCAGCCGTGAGGCGGTGTTGACGGCATCACCCATCACCGTGAACTCGGAACGTCTCGAGGCGCCGATCAAACCGACCAGGACATCCGGGCCATGATTGATCCCAATGCCAATCCGCAACGGCGTCAGCCCGGCGGCCTGGCGCTCTTCGTTCAATTCCTTCAACAGGCGCCGCATCATGAGCGCCGAGCGGACCGCGTTTTGCGCATCCCTCTCCGGCCCGAGGCTGGCGCCCGCAATATCTCCCCACGCCGCCATGATGGCATCGCCGATGTATTTATGCAGGGTGCCCCGGCTGTCGTTCACGCACGCAACCATCCGTTCAAAATAGACGTTCAATTGCCTCACAACCTCCGATGGCTTGAGCCCTTCGCTGAATTTGGTGTAGTCGCGAATGTCTGAAAAGAGGATCGTCACGGGGCGCTCCGATCCACCCATTTCCAGGTTTTCGGTATGCTCCAGCAGGTGGTCCATGATCTCCGGGGAAAGCATGCGCGAGAACACCTGCTTGATCTGCTGGCGGGACTGCGCCTCCTCGATCCAGCGCAACACGATGATCCCCAGGTGCAAAAGGAGAAAAAACATCACCGGCCAGACCAGCGGAAGAAGCAGGCTCTGTCGGATGAAAAGAATTTCCGCCAACAGGCTATACAGCCCAACGCAGATGAGGGGGATGATGATCGAATGACTGATGCTCTTCTTGCGAAGATAAAACAGGGTGACCCAGCTGATGACGAACCAGCCCAGAATAACCGGCCAGGCAGGCGATATTTTCAGGTAGTCATCCTGGAGGATGTTGTTCAGCGCAGTCAGGTGGACCGTGACCAGGGGGCTGTTCGCCTCCAGCGGACTTGGCCCAAAATCGGTCAAGCCGACCGCAGTCTGCCCCACCAGGAGAATCTTGTTTTCAATCGAGGGCAGTTCTTTCCGCCAATCCTTCCCTTCGACAAAATGTTCCGCCAAACCACCTTCCAGTTTCCCGAATGAGACCGAGTTGACCCCTTCGGAAATCGCCTTGTCCGTATCGTTGGCTCGATAATTCAGGAGCATCTCCCCCTTCTCATTGATCGGGATGTGCTTGGTTCCCTCAGGGGTTGGCAACGCGATTTCCGTTCCCAGGCGGACTTGCACCTTGTCTGGCGAAATATTCCAGAACTGACACAACATCTGGAGTGAAAGCGTCGGAAACACCCGGGTACCGACTCGTTCAATCAGGGGCAATTCGCGACGGATGCCGTCCGAACCTCCGGGCGCCACTTCGACAAAACCAAAATAGCTTTCCAATCGCAGCGGCAGGACCGGGAGGAGCGCGACACCCTGTCCTGGAATGGCAGAGATGTCGCCTTCAATCTCCGTGAGAGGCTGGGTCTTGCCCCAATTGTACTCCAGCACCTTGCTGTTTCTATTTTTGGGATCAAAGTTGGCGCCCGTGACCACGGCATGCACCTGGCCGGCGCACTTGGCGAAATAGTTGTCGTCCTCCTTGTCCCGAGGCTCCGTAAAAAGAAGATCGAAACCGAGGACGGAGGCGTTTCCCGCGGCGATCAATTGGCAAAAGTCACCCTCGATGGAACGCTTCCACGGCCAGCCCCCGATGTTGTCCAACGACGTCTGGTCGATCTTGACCAGGATGACCCGGGGGTCAGGCTTGGGATCATACGGCTCGCGCGTCTGGAACCTCCAATTGACGGTCAGGTTTTCGAGACGCTCAAAAAGATTCGCGTGAAGCGCGAGCAGCAAAAGCAAGAGCGCGACAATGGGCGCGGCCACCGGATAGGCGTACTCAAGAATGAGCGGCCACGTGGGCTTTTCTCGCATCCGGGACGCTAGGATTTCACTCTGGAATTGTCGAGTTGGAAATGGGTATGAAAACGGACTGAAAGGAGCGACTACTTCCGGGCATGCGTTGCGAAATATTCGTCGTATCGTCGCACTGTGTCCTTCAAGTCGAAGACCTCTTCAACCCTTTGCCGGGCCGCTTGAAGAATCGGCGCGGGATCGATTTCTCCCTGAAGCACCTGGGCCAGGATTCCCGCCAGCGCGCGGCTATCACCAGCGGGAACCAGGAAACCGCTCTTTCCGTCCTCGATGATTTCGGGTGAACCGCCCAGGTTGCTGGCGATGGCCAGCCGTCCCATGGCCATGGCTTCGTAGATCGTCGTGCCGAGCGGCTCCGGCTCGATCGAGGCGTTCAGGACCATGTCGAGGTCCTGGTAAACCTCCCGCATCCTGCTTTGCCTGCCGCCGAAGATGACCTTGTCCTTCAGTCCCGCGCTCTCGATTTGCTGTTGCAGCCGCAGTTGATAGTCAGCGCCCATTTTGCTGTTTTCAAAAACATCCCCGATGAAAATCAATTGCCAGGCGGTATTGCTGCGGAAGTCGTCGCGCAGAAGACGGACAGCCTCAATCGCAACATGATGCCCCTTCGCCTCAAAAAGCGTTGCGACCAACCCGATCAATTTGACCTCCGGCGCTATCTGCCATGTTGGGCGTAGGAGGTTGGATCGCTCGGGACTTGGTGAGTAAAATTCAGTGTCGAGCCCATTGTAAATGGTCTCGATCCGTTCCGGACGGACACCGGAAAGCTGGAGTCCGCGCTTCATTGCCTCCGACACGGCGACAAAACCGTCGCAAAATTTGGAGAGCAAAAAGACCAGCTTGGCGTCCGCGGTTCCCGGATTCAGTACCGGGTGATAATGAATGCAGACGTTCGGCACACCGGCGAGACGGGCCGCGGGGCCTGCGTAAGGGAGAGGCCCGAGCGCATTGCTGATGACCAGGTCGGCTTCAAATTCGCGCATCTTCCGCGACAACCGCCGCACGAGTGCCGGCCACCGCCCGGCAAGCTTGAGAAAGGCGTAGGGATCTTCGGAGCGCGTCATGCTGGTCAACGCGTTCTCGATGTGGACATCGATTCCCGCTTCGGTCAACCGGCGCGAAAAGGCGCCCTCCGGCAGGACGACCAGGACCGTGTGTTCCCGCAAACGCTCAATGATCCGCTGTGTGCAAATCTCGCCGCCGGAAACGTCGCGTCGATGGGAAACAAACAAGAGCCTCATGTTGTTCCCGGTTTTAGTTGGGTTCGCCAGAGCTTCTGCAAACGATAGTAGAGGCGAAGTGAGGGCATCTTCTCCCGTCGGGCCAGGGCGGGTGCCCACCAAAGTCGCTTGCGGCCGTCCTTGGTCAGGAGTGCCGCTATGGCCTGGCCCCGATTCCATGACGGCAGAAGCGTGCGCAAATCTGTCTCGCACTGTTCGTCGGAAAAAGGAAAAGGGCCCCAAGCCTCCACCTCCTCATGCGTGGGGTCCTCATAAAAAAGTTTCAGGACCGAAAGCGTGGCGTCCAAATAATCCTCTGGCGGATAGGCAAATTCATCCAGCGCGCCAAACGCCTGGCAAAAGGCAAGGATTCCGCCCTGCAGGGCGTGCAGCCCCCATTCCGAAACAGCGACATTGTCCGGCGCGGACAAAACGGGTTGCCCTTGCCGATACCCCCGGACCTGTCCGTGATCGGCCGCGGCAAAGGCCTCGAGCAATTGCATAAAAAAGAGAAATCCACCGAGAGCATCCGGACGAAGCGAGTTCACATAGCCGAGAAAGCCGTCGTCCTTCTCCCGGTCCGCTCCGACAAGTGCGAGATAAAAGCCGATTACCTGCGGTTGGACTTTCTCGGTAGCCTGCTCGCAGACCTGGACGAGGGCCTGCTTGAGACTTCCGCGCCAGCCCAAGTCCGCAATACCAATTTTCTCCTGCTCGAAAAAGCCTTCGCGGCGGAAGTAGCTCAACAGATTCTCGCGCTTCGCCGTCGCGAGGGCCTTGATCTCCGCGCTCAACCCCGGTCCCTGGAGGACTTGCGCGAGCTGTTTCACTTTCGCCGGGTCCAGCGGTTCGTTCCATGCCGCTTCGGGAAAGACGGACGCTTCCAACAGCGCTTTATATTTTTCCGGCGCGACGTCGATTCGGCGAAAAACTTCCCGGACAGTAAGTCCCGGAGTGGGGGCCAGCATCCAGCGAAGCTGGGTTTCATCGACTTCCCGCAGACTGGCCGGGAGCCAGGCATGCCTCGAACCAAAGAGATACCGGCAGTCGACCGGACTCTTCCGGCACGACTGGAGGATCCCGGCGATCTTGTGAAGAATCTGTCCATCCCGCGCCACAAAGTAGAGCCGGGGAACACCGTTCCGGTTCGCCTCCTCCAGCACCCATTTCACATAGCCGTAGAACAACGGCCCGGCCACGTTCGCCCCGGTATCCCAGATAGTCTGTTCGCGCGGACTTAAATCGCGGGGCTTGGCCAGACGCGCCAGACGCATCGCGGCAACAAATCGCGACTGCCACCGCTCCCGATAAAGAGTCTGCGTCGCGCCCATCAGACGTGCTTTCAATTCGTGCCGGGTCCGGATCGTCGGGCAGATGCGGAGTTCATAACGATTCAGCAGACCGGAACGAAAATGTTCCGCGTGCAGCCCCAGTCGTCGGGGCGCCTCGACATCCGCACGCGGGTTGTCGCCCCAATGCGTCCACTCCGTGATTTCCTTCTTCAGGTGTTCGCGGGCGTGCTGAAACAAGCCGCCGTCGGACTTGTGGCGCCCCACCTCGCCCGAGATATAAACGAGGTCACCGTCCTCGTGAAAACCGTGTCGCTTGAGCAGTTCCTCCAGGAACGAGGTCGACAGGTACATGTCCGATAAAAACAGGATCTGCCTTCCCTCCAGGCGTGCTTCCCGTATCCGTTGCCGGGTTTCCCCGATGGGCTGGAGCGATTGGCCCTCGAGCAAAAGCTCGGTCTCCTGAAGTCTCAAGGTCACTTCCGGCGAAAGCCCCAGATCGCGACCCAGTTGCTGGTAAATCTGTTCAAGTGAAACTTCCCGGAACGGCACCAGCTTGCGCGCCTCTCTTTCCGCCACGCGCCGCCGTGTCATGAACTCCTTTGCCTCCAGGTGAATCCATCCATTTTGGATCGCGATCTCCCCCACCTCCCGGAACAGGTCCATGGGATAAGCGAACGTCCGCGTCAGGCAGGTATCGAAAATATCGAACGAGGAAACGCGGATCATGAACTCGATTATGAGTGGCTGCGCCACTGGCGCTGGCCGCCGGACACCTTGAGCTTCAGAGCATACAGCGTTTTGTGGGCATGGTAAATGCCCATCCAGCAGCGCCCCATCCAGGGCGGATTCGTCGCCACGATGCCCCCATGCCACACGGCGCATTGATCAAAACCCCGGCCATTGCGGAGCAATCTCCCCAGGGTACCGGGCCCCCATTTGACCGGAGGGACCAGCCGATTGTAAGAAGTGCCCTGCTGGTCCTCTTCAAAGGGAAACTCTCCCCAGACCCGTGCCTCCGCCGGAGTCGGCGCGAGCCAAAATATCTTGAGCAGGGCCGCGCTGACCTCGGCGGACAAGGTGGGCGGCGCTGTTCGCTGTGAGTCACTCGTCGCCAGCCGTTCGGAGAAGCGCAGGATCGAATCTCTCATGATCTGGTAGCCCCACGCCTCCACTTCCCGTTTATTCGATTCGCGATAGACCGGCCCATAACCTCCATCGTCCTGTGGCTGATAACCGCACAATCCATCCTCCAGGCTGGTGCAGAATACTTCCAACAAGGCTTCGATCGCGGGCATATAATGGTCGCTGCCTGTGCCGTGCCGGAGATTGAATAGATACGTGCGGAGCACGGAACTTTCCTCCCCGGACTTTTCCGCGTTGCGCCCGAAGAAAAAGAAGAACGGCGGCGGCACACCACGCAAGCCCAACATTTTTTCCAGCGACCCTTTGGTTCGCCCAGTCCAGCCCAGGTCAACCAGGCCGTAAGGCACCTTCTCCATCAGGCCTTCCTGCTCCAGATAACCCAGGACTGGTTTCATTGCCGCTTGGGCCCGTTGCCGGATGCGCTCCTGCAGGATGGGGTCCCCCACCAGTTTCTCGACCGCATTCCTCTCGGCGCGGATAAGTTTGCGTTCCCAATCCTTGACCGAAAACCCGTGGACGGAAAGTCGGTCCCGGCAGTCGTCCAACGTTAACTCAACCCGCGCAAAAATACTTTTCAGGCTCGAGTTCTCGAAAAAAAACAAAAGCCAGTCGTTCGGCTCCTGCCCGGCGACGGCCAGCGAAGGCAGATGCCACGCCTGCCGGGATCCGAGAAGATAACGGAGCTCGATTTTCCACCCCGGCCAGAAAGCAGGGAGAAGGATCTGCGCTATCTTCAGGAGAATCTCCCCGTCTCTTGAAATGAAATAAAGCCGCTCCAGCCCATTCTGTACGGCCTCCCGCAACACCCAAAGAACATAACTGCAAAGCACAGGACCAGCGACGCCCGTGGCGACGTCAACAATTTCGGCCTCCCGTTCCGATTTTGGAGCCATCTCCAGTCGTACCTGTTGAGCAGCTGCAGCAAAACAGGAGGCATTGTCGTTGACCGGGCCGGATATGGAGCCCAGGAACTCCTCGTAACGATTTCTTGCCTGCCCGGATGATGGCCCATGATCAGCGCTCATGATGTTTTCGTTGGGGAACACTCTACTCTGCGCCGAAAGATGAAGCGTTCCACGATCTTTCGGGTCTTGTACCCCGAAAGACAGAGAAGCCAGAGAAAGCCAATCACTGGCGAATGCGCTGCGATCACACCCCGGTTCCATTCGCTGTAGGCCCGGAATCCACGGCCATAGACGAGCACCCGCCAGAAACTGCCGGGTGTCAGCGGCGGGACCAGGCAATTGAAGGATTCCGACGAAGGATCCTCTTCAAACGGAAATCGGCCCCAAACGCGGGCTTCGTCCCGCGCGGGTCGAAACCAAAAAGCTTTCAGCAAGGCATCCGCTGCAGACGGAGGCAAAAAAGCGGAAGGCTTCATTGCTGCAGCCTTGCCCGCGAGATTCTCCGCAAACCGTACGATGGAATTGCGCATGAGAGCGAATCCCCACTCCTGGACGGCGCTCGTATCAGTCTGGCGCTGGACCGGCTCGTACCGGTCATTCCTGCGCTCGTAACGCAGAAGCCCTCCCGACAGGCTCGTGCAGAACATCTCCATCAACCAGGTAATGCCAGGCCATTCCCGGTCGACGCCCGTCCCTTCCGCAAGATTGAACTGATAGGCCTGAAGAGTCGATGGCTCGTCATGCTGATCATATCTGATTCGTCCGAAGAAAAAGAAAGGTGGAGCGGCCTTTCCTCGCAGGCCCAGGATTCGTTCCAAGGCGCCCTTCATCACGCCGGCCCACCCCAAGTCGACCAAGCCATAGGAAACATCATCGAAAAGCCCCTCTTGAGTCAAATAACCCAGCACGTTGTCCGTGGATTCTCGTGCACGAACACCAACACGCTGGAGAAGCACCGGATCCGCCACCATCGCCCTCAGCGGTCCCAAATCACCTCGAGCCAGCTTTCTTTCCCAATCGTTCACGGTAAAGCCGTGGTTGGGCAGGAAGTCCTTGCAGTCTTCGAGCGTCAGATCAACCCGGCCCATGATGATTTTCAACGAACTGTTCTGATAGTACTGCAAAAGATATCGGCTCAAGTCCCGCGTCGAAACCGCGAAGGAAGGCAGCATCCACGCCTGCCGCGAACCCCACAAGTACCGGAGTTCCATGTCCACCCCCGGCCGGCAAGCAGGCAGCAACCGCTTCGCGATCTCCAGCAGGACCTCCCCGTCCCGCGAAATAAAGTAGAGTCGCTTGAGCCCCATCTCCACCGCCCGGCCCAGGGTCCAAAGCACGTAACTGGTCAGGACCGGTGCCGCAACTCCGCAGGAAACGGAGAGAATTTCCGCTTCTTCTCTTGTGGCAGGATTTACTTCCCGCCGCGTCTGTCTTGCCACAGCAGAAACAAGGGCGGCATCGCTCCCTGCCCCAGCGGCAAGCGAATCCAAAATCACCTCATGGCGACTTGCATCGTCCGCCCGCGCAAATTCTTGTTTTGTGCTGTCGCTCATGACTCGGCTTTCCAGTCCTGTCTCACCTCTTCGTACAGGTGGGTCATTTTCTCCACGAATAGCCGTTTGTTGAAATACTTCTCGATCCGCAACCGGGCTTGGTTTCCCCATTTTTGGGTCAAGTTCCTGTCTTGCAGGGCTCGACGAAGGGCCGCCGACAGTCCGGCCTGGTCCTCCACGGGCACAAGCAATCCCGCTTCTTCCGAAGCCACAAGTTCAGGTACACCGCCGGTGGCGAAACCAACCGTTGCCGTGCCGGATCCCATCGCCTCCAGGACGGTGTAGGGACAGTTATCGGCAATCGAGGTGAAGAGGTAAACGTCAGCGGCGCTATAAATCAGCGCCATTTTTTCCGGGTCCGGGACAAAACCAAAAGAAGTGTGCCGAACACCTCCTATTAGCCCTTCAATGGCCGGGTCTGAATTTCCCAGCGTCATCACCACGGGAGACATGTCGGCCACTTGCCTGATCGCTTCGAGCGCATAACGGGCCCCTTTTCGTTCATACGAGAGGAAATGCGCGGAAATCAAAACCACCGGCCGGTCCAAAGGCAGGCCTAGTTTCTGCCGGGCTTCATTTTTGGCCGTGGGCATAATTTTTTCCGGATCAATGGAATTGATCATCCGGACCGGCGGTCGCGCGAGCGGCATCACCTCGACCATCTTCCGCTCGATCCATTCACACGGAAAAATATATTGGATTCCTCGCCGGGCGGCCGCCCGCCGCCGCAAATCCTGCATGTGTCCTGTGCGGTCGATTTTTGTGTGCATGGGCCAACTTCCCAATTGGGGACATTCACCGCATCGCGTTTCGTATTTCGCGCATTGCATCGGGTAGACGCACCCGCCGGTGAAGGCCGAGAAATCGTGCACGGTAAAGAAAACCGGCTTTTGCCGCGAAAGCGCGATCAGCGTCGAATACGAAATCGTGCCGATCAAGTCGTGAAAATGAAAAAGATCGAAAGAGTCCTGAACCCATTTCAATTGCGCGTAGTATTCGAAAGGAAGCAAATGGGGAAACCCGAGATACCGGCTGGCGGCATGAAGTTTCTGCACGGTCTTGCGGACCGGCCATGGACCGCCCAGCTGTCTTTGAAAAGGCGCGGGCTCCTGGGTGAATCTCCAGCAAAAATGCGTAACGGAATGGCCCGCTTCGATCAACCACCGCGCAAGCTCCTCGGCCCCTCGACTGGCTCCCCCGCCAATCCAGTCGCCCCGGCTGACCATGGCAATCCTCATGGCTCGTTCCACTTTGAACCGGACAGGACAAGGCTGCGAAGACAGCTTCCCCATCGCAGGGGCCAGGGCGTAAGCTCCCGCCACAGCTTGTCATTGGCCTCGGCGGCGACCTTGTCACCTGCCTGGACGAAAGACCTTTTCTGATATTGCGCCCGTCGGGCGATCACCACCCGAAAACGATGGGGATCAAAACCATCAAAATTTGCGGCAAAGATTGCTCCCAAGCGCAAAACGTCCCGCAAATTCTCCGCCGTGCGGGCCAGACGCCCGGTGTCGTTGCCGGGAAAGTAGCGATAAGCGGCCAATGGCTCGTTAAGCCACAAGCCTCTCCCTGATTGGACGGCACGCGTCCACATCTCCCAATCCGCCACGTGGATCAAGGAGGGCATGAATCCTCCATGTGTTTCGTAAAAATCCCGGCGAATGACGGCCCCGGGAGCCATCAAGTTGTTGACATAGAGCAAATCCCCCGGCGCATTCGATGGCTCGGCGAGTTGCTGGACCTTGCCGCTGATGCGATCAAGGCTTCCGTTTTCGTCCACAACCAGGCACCGCACAAAAAATCCCGCGACGTCAGGATACTTTTTCTCCATTTCCGCCAGCCTCGCATAAAAGCCCGGCAGCACGTAATCGTCTCCATGCAGGACATGCACGAGATGCCCACGGCTGCGCTGAAGACAGGTATTGAAGTTCGCGATCGCTCCCTCGTTCTTCGGTTTGCGATGAAAAGCAACCCGGCCCTTGCCTGTTTCATGTACAACCGCTTCCGGGTCGTCCTGGGTTGAACAATCGTCCACCACTTCAATCTGCATTTGCCCTTCGCCCGGGTCCTGCCTCAGGACACTATCCAAGGTCTGTCGCAGATACTTGGCGCAATTAAAGGTCGGGATCATGACCGACCAGAGTGGACGGGAAACGCCTTCGGGCACCGGTTCAATGCGGGGAGGCCCAACGGGTGAATGGACCAATCCATTTTTGTTCACTGCCGGAAGCATAACGGCGAGCTCTGGCGATGGAGAAGATAAAACCGGCGGTACCCACTCTGGGCCCGGAAGGCGCTCCTTATTTTTTCAACCAATCCGAAAGGTTCCATTGGAGTAGCGTGCTCAATTTCCCGATGTCCGCTGAAAAGTGATCGATCAGGAAATGCCGATCCTCCGGCTCGAGATGGTAAGCCGGCTTTTTCGGCAGCCTTTTTTTCAGGTCAGCTCGCACTCCCTCCGGAAGAACTTTACCGAAAACCCTGGCCGCTTTCAGGATCAATTCCCCGCCTTGGTACTTTCCCAGGACATCCACGCGCTGCGGTGATTCGTTGAATCTTTGGTTACTCCCTTGGCCAGGTTGGTAGTCGACACCGAGAAAATTCATGAGTTCAGCATGGAAGGATTCCGGATTTTCATTCAGCTCTTCATACCGGCGAATAAACAACTGGCTGGCAGGAAACAATTCCAGGTACCGGCTTACCTTGGGTGAAAAGAAAAAGCCTGCCTGATAGTCCCACGCCCATTCCCAGCCGGCAGCCAGGCGTTCAGGCGTGCGTTGAAAAGCTTCCCGAAAGCTATCGCATGGCTCCCGTCCGTCGCGTCTCATCATGCTGTACATGGAAAAGACGCTTTCAACCGGATTACGGAGAATGATCACGACTTTTGCCGCGGGACATAGCTCGGCGATTTTCCGGGAAGCCTGCGGGTAATATAAATAAGCGGGACTGATGTCCGCGCTGATTTTTTTTCCAGCTCCCTCGCGATACAAGTCAATGTACGCCGACAGGCTGGTAATGCCGTTCATCGCTGAATGGTCGCTGTCCCCAGGCCCGGTGAAATTCGGCACACCATTCGAGAAAGCCATGAAATTGGTTTCCTTGATCGACTCCGGAACAAAAATATCCGGATGCGCCTTGAAATAGTGATAAAGCGCCGTCGTCCCCGCTTTGGCGGCACCCACGACAAATAAATTGGGCAGCGTCTCCATGGTTCGCTTCTCCTGGGTAATACTACGGACGGATCGACCATTTGCGAGCTGGCAACAAGACTCCGTTGATTCCAAAGCCTTCGTAATTCGGGAGCGGCTCCGTTACCAGCAGGGCCCCGGCACTACGCGCCTGGCCATAAATATCTCCCAGTTCAGGTCCTCGCAGCGTCGCCTCGACATAATAGGAACCGAATTGAAGCGGCGGGGCCTGCAAGGAAAGTGTGACCATGTTGCGCCCCGGCTTTAGTTCAAGCCACTGATTATCGAAATAGGAGGAGAGATGAAAAAGCGGTCCCTGCTCGGAGTGAAGCAGGGCGATCACGACTCGCGCCTTCGGCAAAGCGGCCTCGGAATGAATCTCCACTTCGATGTCCACGGATTCCCCGTGCTTCATCGTCGAACTCGCCGCGCCTTGGACGCGGAACTGGATGCCCGCAATCGAAGCCCCGGCTCCACGCTCCGAGTTTGCGGCGGGCTTTACCATCCCGTCCGTCCCGGACGACGGCCCCTCGTACCGCAGGATCGCCTGCATCATTTCTCCGTCAAATTGGGTCACTCCTTTTTGCAGGACCAGTCCTCGCGAGCAAGTCCGCATCAGGTCCGCCGAATTGTGGGAAACGAGGACGATGCAAACACCGCGGTCTTTCAGTTGCTTGATGCGTTCAAGGCATTTCCATCTGAAACGAAAATCACCCACGGCCAGGACTTCGTCGATCAGCAGAATGTCCGGGTTCAAGGCCGTGGCCACGGAAAATCCCAACCGCACCTGCATGCCGGAACTGTAGCTCTGCACCGGCGCATCAATGAATTCCCGGATCTCCGCAAAATCGATGATCTCCTCCAGCTTCGCCTCAATTTCCCGCGTCGTCAGCCCCAGAACCGACCCGTTGACGTAAATATTTTCCCGCCCCGTCAGGACCGGATTAAAACCCGCCCCTAGGGCGATCAACGCCGCCACCCGTCCATGCATTTCAATACGCCCATGATCAGGCTTGATGAGGCCGTTCAACATCCTCAGCAGCGTGGTCTTGCCCGCACCATTTTGACCGATCAGGCCCAGGCACTCGCCGCGCCGCACTTCAAAGGAAACATCTTGGACGGCCCAGAACTCCTCCGGTCGCAACCGGTCGTGCTCGCGGCTTCCTCCCACCATCTCCGCCGCCATGTCCTTCACGCCGTACCAGAGCGATTTCTTCAGGGAACGGCAGAATTTTTTCCGCACACCCTCCACTTTGATCAGGACTTCGTTGGCCATGGTCGCGCGTTTTATCCACCCATCCGTTCGATGAGCAGGGGGATGGCCAGCCGGAAGGAAACCCAACCCAGGAAAACGAGGACAACCGAGCCCACGCTCACCACCATGAAGGGGACCAACAACGTCAAAGGTTGTCCGCACAGGGTCTCCCGCGCGGTCGTTATCAGGGGAGAAAGCGGATTCCACGTCGAAAGAAAACCGGCCAGGCCATGAAGCTTCGGCGGGTAGACCACCGGCGTCAACAGCATCCAGAACTGCGTGACGATCGGCAGCCCCCGGTTGATGTCGCCGTACAACACGCCCACCGGCGAGATGGCCATGCCCACGGCAAAGCCCGCCGCGAGAAGCCCTCCCATCGCCACGGGAAACAGCAGCAATCCGGCACCGGGAGTAATCTCCCAATAGAGCATGACGGCGATCAGCAACGTCAAACGAATCGCCAGGTTGAACAACACCATGTAGAGCCCGCCCAGCAACACGGCTTCCCGCGGAAAATTGATTTTGGCCAGCATCGATTTACTCGCAATGATGGCCTGTGACGGACAGTGGATGGCATCGACAAAAATCTGCCAAAGCAGCGTGCCGATCAGCGCGAAGGCCGCATAAGGCATCCCCCCGCCATCGATCCGGATGATGCCCTGCGAATTGAGATAGATAAACGTGAGGGACGTCACCAGCGGCGGCAGAAAGGCCCAGAGATATCCCAGGAAAGTCTGCCGGTACTGGGCGCTCAAGTCGCGGATGAACAGCCGCCAGGCCAGCTCACGGGAGGCTCCCAGGTCCCGGAACATTTCGCTGAGCAGGCGTCCCGGATTGCGCACCGGCGACGCCGGTGTGTAAATGGTCACGGGGAGA
>Ga0105240_10006993_pt1 | contig 16478 bp, 21 predicted proteins | sample KBSC54metaG_FD_80426 | JGI IMG/M metagenome (GOLD analysis project Ga0105240, IMG submission 80426) | Corn rhizosphere microbial communities from Kellogg Biological Station, Michigan, USA - KBS C5-4 metaG | ecosystem: Host-associated > Plants > Roots > Rhizosphere > Soil | place: Michigan, USA... | reverse complement strand
GGGCGAAGCGGCCTGCGTCTCGGTGCATGGCGCCAACCGCCTGGGCTCCAATTCGCTGATCGACCTTGTGGTGTTCGGCAAGGCGGCGGGCTTGCAGGCGGCGAAGGAATTGCGCGGCAATGGTGGCCATCCGGACTTGCCCAAAAACGCGGGCGATGAGGCCCTGGCCCGGTTCGATCATTTCCGGTACGCCAAGGGCAAGACGCCCACCGCTGTGCTGCGAAAGGCCATGCAAGGGGCGATGCAGGAAGATGCCGCCGTGTTCCGCACCGGCGAGAGCCTGGAACAGGGCAAGCGCCGCATCCATGAGATTTATGCGCAGCGCGCCGATCTGGGCGTCACCGACCGTTCAATGATCTGGAACACCGATCTGGTGGAAACCCTGGAATTCAACAACCTGATCCAGCAGGCGGTCGTCACCATCGAAGGCGCCGCCAACCGCCAGGAAAGCCGGGGCGCGCATGCGCGCGAAGACTTCTCCCAGCGCGATGACGAAAACTGGATGAAGCACACCCTGGCCTGGCTCGATCCTGAAACAGGAAAAACCCGCATCGACTATCGGCCGGTGCACACCTACACCCTGACGCAGGACGTTCAATATATCGCGCCCAAGGCGCGTACCTACTGATCGGCACATACGGGCTGACCCGCGAGCGCAGAGCGTTGAAGTCGGATTGAACGCCAGGAAGCGGGTTGGAACTTTTATTTCTCCCGCCCGTTGAACTTTGCGGAAATAAAACCGGGCCGTTCGATGGCGTGGCTGGTTATCGCTCTTTCTCTGCTGGTCTCGGCGCCCGCCCTCGGGGCTCCGGCCACATCCCTGGTCGTGCCGCCGGATGATCGCGCCAAACAATGGATGATCCTGGTCGACGACCAGAATTATGCCGATGCCTATCAACAGATGGGTGCGGCCGGGCGCGCCAAGGCCGCCGCCGACAATTGGATAGAGAAAATCCGCAGCATGCGCGCGCCTCTCGGCGCGATGTCTTCGCGCACGCTCAAAGACGTAAAGATGACAAAGACACTGCCGGGCATGCGTGACGGCCAATTTGCTACCGTGCGCTATGACACGGCATTCGCCCGTAAGCCGGATGGAGTGGAATCGGTAAGTCTGATATCCGAGAACGGCGCCTGGTCGGTGATCGGCTATTCCATCAATTAGTTCGCGTTCCTTTCGCACCGGAACGGCCTAGCGGGTCTGGATGTTATCATTATCCAGGAATCGACGGAGTGCCGTATTCCCGCCTCAATCCGTTCAGACAAGGTTCAGCGGAATTTGCAAAAGCTGGACGCATTGGAAGCGGAACGGAATATTCAGGGAGAAATCGATTATGCTGATGAAGCGCATCTTGATGGCCGCGACGGCGGTTCTGGCGATCGGCACGATCGCCGCGCAAGCCCAGCCGGTGCCGCCGGGCAACGATCCTTATGGATATTACAGCCGATATGACCAGAACGGTTACTATGACCGCGATGGACGCTATCGCCGCATCCGCGGACGCGACCGCTATTTCGATGGTCCCCCGCCTCCGCCGCCGCCCGCTTATGGCCCTCCGCCTCCGGCGACCGGCGTCTATTACGAGCAAGGCCGGTATGAATCCGAATGCCGCCGGGGCAATGCCACGGCCGGCACCATCTTCGGCGCGCTCGCGGGCGGGCTGATCGGCGGCGCGGCCAGCCGCGGCAATGGCGGCGCGGTAGTGGGCGGTGCCATTCTGGGCGGCCTTCTGGGCAACACCGTCGCGCGCGACATCGATTGCGACGCCCAGCCAGTCGCATTCCGGGTCTATGCTGATGGCCTGAACGGCAATCTGGGACAGCGCTATGATTGGCGTCATGACAGATCGTACGGCTATTTCACGCCCACGCGGGAATTCCGCCGCGGCGGTTTGGTGTGCCGCGAATTCACTGAAACCTCTTACCGGCCGGATGGCAGCAGCAGTACCCGCAGCGGTTCGGCATGCCGCGAGACCGGCGGCAACTGGCGCTTCGATTGATCCAGAATATTTTTGAACGGAGACAGAGATGTTGAAAAAGAAAAGCATGATGATTGCCGCAGCGGCTTTGATGCTGGGTCTCAGTGGCACCGGCGCTTTCGCCGATGAATGCAGCGGCCGCGACCACACCAGCGGCACCGTGCTGGGTGCACTTGGCGGCGGCGTTCTGGGCGGCTTCGCCAGCCATGGCAACGGCCTTGGCATTGTCGGCGGCGCGCTTCTGGGCGGCCTGGCCGGCAACGCCATCGCGCGCGACATGGACTGCGACGACCGGCCGGCGGCGGCCCGCTCCTATCGTGACAGCTTCCGGGGCCCAGTTGGCCGCCGCTATGACTGGAATCGCGGACCGAACCGCGGCTATGTGGTGACCGACCGCGAATATTATCGCGGCCGCATGCAGTGCCGGGACTTCACCCAGGTGGTCTATCGTCATGGCCGCGAATTCGACCGTCACGGCACGGCCTGCCGCCGGCGCGGCGGCGAATGGGAATTCATGTAAGGCAGGCCGCTTTGAGCCACAACAAGGCCGGGCGAATGCCGCCCGGCCTTGTTGCATTTGAGGACACCGTCCTTAAGCGGGAACCCTCTTTCGGCGGGCGATTGTCCTTCAACTGCTGCAAGCCTAATCTTCGGAGCGAATCCGGCTGAAGAACATTCATGTCGAGGACTTGGGCCATCCATGTCGGCGGCCGCTCTTATGGCCCCTACTCCCTGGAGCAGATGAAACTGTTCCAGAGCGAAGGTCGCCTTGCCCCCCACTCGCTGGTTGCCCGTGACGGCGAAGATCAAATACGCCACGCCAGCGAAGATGCCGAACTGGCGGGTTTGTTTTCCGCTCCCCTGGCGCCCCAGGCGCCGGCCAATGCGCGGCAAGCCGACACCGGGCCTGTCAGGTTCGGGCGCGGCAGTCAGCCCGCCGGAGAGCGCTGCCGTTATATCATCGCCGCCGAGATGAAGTCCGGTTCGATCGGCGCGTTGGAAGAAGAGATTTCCAGATTCGGGTCATCTTTCCGATTCATGCCGCAAAGCTGGATTCTCATCAGCGAGGTTTCGATCAATACGATTCGCAGCGAGCTTATTCAGAAGCTGGGCAAGCTCGACACGCTGCTCGTAGTGGACACCACGCATGACAAGGCGGCCTGGTTCAATTTCGGGCCGGAAGCCGAAACCAAGATGCGCCGGTTCTGGCAGCGCGAGGCCGCGCCCGCCCGGACGTCGGCATAGTTTCGAAACGGCGCGCCCCGGAACTTTCGCAAAAGCTTGACATAGCGGGCGCGCATTTATCCCCAGCTTAGCGTGAAAAACGATACGCTGAATACGAGCGTCGTGATTCGCTTATGGGGCCGGAGTGCAGCATCGCACTATGGATCTTGGCATTGGTGACAATGCCCGCAATCAGGGGCCGGTTGGCGGCCTTCCCCGTCTCACACGCTTTTTCGCATACCTTCATCACCACATGGAGCAGGCATGGCAAAACGCTCTCAGCGTTCCAAGTCCCGTGAACATTTTTCCGCCAACCAGAATGTACAGCCACTTTTCCCGAACCGTCCCTGGAGCCCGCACGACCGCGATCAGGAAAATCGCGATCGCCGCTATGTGAAAAATGTCCGGGCGATGAGCCCGACCCAGCAGCAATTGATGGACGCGATCGATGCGCAGAGCGTGGTCTTGGCGCTTGGCCCTGCGGGCACCGGCAAGACCTATCTTGCCGTCGCCAAGGCGGTCGAAGCGCTCGAGGCCGGCAAGGTTCAGCGCATCGTGCTGTCACGCCCCGCCGTCGAGGCGGGAGAATCCTTGGGCTTCCTTCCCGGCGATCTCAACGAGAAGCTGGCTCCCTATCTGCGGCCGCTCTATGACGCGCTCACCGAAAGGCTGGGCACCAAGCGCCTCAAGACGCTCTTGGCGGAAGGCGTGATCGAGATCGCGCCGGTCGCCTATATGCGGGGCCGCACGCTCAGCGAATGTTTCGTGGTGATCGACGAGGCGCAGAATTGCACCTATGGGCAAATCAAGATGCTTCTCACCCGCTTGGGCTGGCGCTCGACCATGGTGCTGACTGGCGATCCGGATCAGACCGATCTTCTGCCCGGCATGTCGGGATTGAGCGATATCGCCCGGCGCCTGGAACCGATCGCGGATGTGCCGGTGGTGCGGCTCACCGAAGGCGATATCGTCCGCCACCCCTTGGTGGCGACGATGCTGACGGTGCTTTAGAGAATAAGCGCCACGGACAGGACGAGAAGCCCCAGGATGAAGCACCAATAGCCGACGAGCGCGATGGCGATGCCATAGGCGGGCGCCGAGCAATCTTTCTTGCGATAGGTGCGCGTGGCATTTTCCAGGAGCACGCTGGCGCCCGCGACCACCATGACGCCGTAATAAAGGATCGTTTCGGCGTTGCCTTGCGGCTTCCGGGCGAAAATCCGGTAGATGTTGGCGATGATGCCGGACAAGGTCAGGCCGGCCGTTATCGCAAACAGAAAGACCGTGAAATCCCGCAAGAGCTGGCTTTCCAGCGGCATCATGGAAGTTCCCTAGCCCAGCCCGGATTTGCCGCAGCAAACATCCGGACCGCCTTCCCCAACCGCTGCCTCGACCACCACATGTGCCAAACTGACGCGAATTGATGTTTCCCAGACACGCATCGCAAGAATTGGGCGAGGACGGACCGCTCTGCCCGATGCCGCAGAGCTCGCAAATGCTAAGGTCCCGCCTGGCACATGGGTGGGATTGGTGAGCGGAAACGGCGAAATTCACCAGCATTCGGGCTGGCTGGTCCCGCTGGGGCTTTTTGGCGTTGTCGCGGCCTTGAGCGGCTTTTTCCTGCTCTATTACTTGCGGCCGCCGCCCGCTCCATTTCGGGACGGCCGTCCCACGGCAGCAGCCACCATGGTCGCTCTCAATATCCATGGGGTCGATCTGCGCGTTCCCGCGCGCTTCATCGAAGCGCGCGGGAGCCGGACAGGAGGCAGTCGCGATACCGTGTCCCTGATCGCGGCCTTGCCGGACATGCGCGGCTATACCGCCGGGGAAGACAGTCTCTTTGCCAGCAACGGACCGGATTCGCCTATCGTCCATATCCTGCTTCGTGCCGATGCCAACGGCATGGACACGCAAACCCGGCTGGCGCGGATCTACATGCCCTATATCGCCGACCCGAAAGGCGAGCCGGCTTCATTCGGCCTGACCCGTTACGGCTTTCGCGCCGATTCCGGTTACGGCCGCAGCGATCTCTATGCGAGCAAAGGCGACGGTCCGCTGCTGCTTTGCGAGCAGCCCGCCCAGGATCTGCCAAGCCCCAATTGCCTGGCGATCGACCGGCCCATTGCTGATGGCGTCAGCCTCACCTATCGCTTCAAGCGTGCGCATCTCGCCCACTGGCAGGACGTGGCCAAAGGCGTCAACCGATTGATTTCGGAATTCCGGAAATGACCGGATAAGGCGTCAGCTCCGGCTGGCGGGCGGCTCGGGCAGATCCATTTCCAGGATCGCCATGTTGAAGGCGTAGGAAATCTCGCCGTCTTCCTCGTCCTTGAACAACACGCCGACAAATTCGCCGTTGATATGGACCTCGACGGAGTCCTGTTGCTTGGGCCGCTCGACCACGGTGATGGTATCGAGGCGGAACAGGTTGCGCAGGTATTTTTCCAGACGCCAGAGCTCGCCGCGGGTCATGCCAATCCTCATGCAAATCCGGGCTTTGACGTCGCATGACCGCCCGGTGCGGTCAAGACACGTGCGTCAACCGGTATCGTCGTCGAAGAAGTGGTTCATTTCCTGCGAAGGCCGCTCTGGGCCCGTGCAATTGACTAGTTTGGCGGGAATGCCCACGGCCGTGCATCCGGCAGGAACGGATTTCAGGACCACGGAACCTGCGCCGACGCGGCTATATTCGCCGATCTCGATATTGCCGAGGATCTTGGCGCCCATGGACAGTAGGACACCGCGGCGGATCTTGGGATGCCGGTCGCCCGAACCTTTTCCGGTGCCGCCCAGGGTCACGCCATGCAGCATCGAAACATCGTCTTCCACCACCGCCGTTTCACCGATCACCACGCCGGTGGCGTGATCGATCATGATGCCGCGTCCCAGCCGAGCGGCCGGATGAATGTCGACTGCGAACAATTCCGAAATGCGGCTCTGGAAGAACAGGGCCAATGCGTGACGGCCGCGGCCCCAGAGCCAATGGCCGATGCGATAGCATTCCAGCGCGTGAAAGCCCTTATAGTAGAGAAAGGCCTCGACAAAGGAATGGCAGGCCGGATCGCGCTCGAAAAGCGCAGACAGATCCGCGCGAATGGCTTCCCCGATCCCGGCATCGCCGGCAAGCGCTTCCTCGAAAGTCTCGCGGGCGAGCAGTGGATCGATGTCGCCACCGCCCAGCTTGCGGGCAAGCAGATAAGAAAGCGCGTTTTCCAGCCGGTCGTGCTTGAGAATGGTGCCATGAATAAAGCCCGCCAGGGCCGGCTCTTCGACCGCCATGGTTTCGGCTTCGGAGCGCAACTGCGCCCAGACGGGATCGACGCTGACAAGTTTTTCGCGGGTGATGGCCATGGCGTTTTTTAGCACAGGAAGATGGAGATTTTCAAAACAGGGCAAGATGCATGGTTTTCGCCGCCATCCTTGCCTATATGGGTGCGCGAGATTTCAGAGTGGATCATGACCCACAAGCCGTCTTTCAATCTGCCAGCCCCCCATGCGCTGGATCTGCTGCGCAGCCGCCGGTCCGGTTCGGCCAAGGCCATGGGCAAGCCGGGGCCTTCCAAGGCTCAGCTCGCTGAAATTCTGCAATCGGGGGCTCGAGCGCCGGATCATGGCAAGCTCTTTCCCTGGCGTTTCATCGTCTTCGAAGGAAAAGGCCGCGAACGTTTCGGCGATGTCCTGGCGGACGTTCTGGAGGCCGAGGGCGAACGGCCCAAGCAGATCGAGGAGGAACGGGGCCGCTTCCTGCGCGCGCCCGTGGTGGTCGGCGTGGTGTCTTCGGCGCGCGAACAGATAAAGATACCGGTATGGGAGCAGGAATTATCGGCGGGCGCTGTCTGCCAGAATATTCTGATCGCGGCCCATGCCATGGGATTTGTCGGCAACTGGCTGACCGAATGGTATGCCTATCACCCACAGGTGAAAGCGAAGATCGGATTGAAGCCGGGCGAACGCATCGCCGGCTTCATCTATATCGGCACGTCGACCGTCGATCTGGAAGAACGCCCGCGACCCGAGATGGACAAGATTGTTCAATATTTCTGAAAGGGCTCTTAGCGGGAGCGCTTATGCATAGGCGATGAAAAAACTGTAGCCGATAATGGCCAGCGCGATCGACGCGGGCACCAGCGAAACATACCAGGAATCCATTACGCAACCCTCTGAAACAGGGCCGAGAGATAAGGATGGCGCCGGATTTCGGCAGGGGTGGTAAGCCCAGGGGTGTCATGTTCCCCGCGCATGGCTTAATCCCCTGACATTGTCAGGGAATTCCCAGCAATTTGTGGGTTTGCAGCGAAAGCCGCCATTGAGGATGGCTGAGACAATAGGCCGTGGCCGCTTCGGTATTGGCGGCGCGCGCCGCATTGTCCATCGGCTGCAGGAAGAAATGGGTGAAATCCTGATCCGCGAACCGCTCCGGCTGGGCCTTCTCCTGCGGATAGACCAGCTTCAATTCATCGCCGCGTTTCAGTTTCTGTTCGGCATTCGCTTTGGGGCTGACGCAGATCCAGTCGATGCCGGCTGGCGGCAGCAAGGTGCCGTTGGTTTCGATGCCGATCTCGAAGCCCTGGTCCTTGAAAGCGGCGATGGCGGCGCTGTCCAGTTGCAGAAGCGGTTCGCCGCCGGTGCAGACCACATAGGGCGTGCCCCGCACATGGCCGGGCCATTGCGCGCGAACCGCCCGCGCCAGCGACGCCGCATCGGAAAATTTTCCCCCATTCGGCCCGTCGGTGCCGACAAAATCAGTATCGCAGAATTGGCAGGTCGCCTGATCGCGATCCTTCTCCAGCCCGCTCCACAGATTGCAGCCGGCGAAACGCAGGAACACCGCGGCGCGGCCGGTTTGGGCACCCTCGCCTTGCAACGTGTAATAGATTTCCTTGACGCTATACGTCATGGCTGCGCCGCAATCCGAAACGCCGCGAAACCTTTCGCCCGCAAATCGCAGGCCGGGCAGACGCCGCAGCCATAACCCCAATCATGCCGGTGTGTCCGGTCGCCCTCATAACAGGTGACGCTTTCTTCCACGATGAGATCCACCAGTGCCGGACCGCCCAGATCGCGCGCCAGCGCCCAGGTGGCCGCCTTGTCGATGTACATCAATGGCGTGTGGATCCGCACTTCGCGCGCCAGGCCCAACGACAAAGCCTTCGCCGTCGCCTGGATCGTATCATTGCGGCAATCCGGATAGCCGGAAAAATCCGTCTCGCACATGCCGCCCACCAGATCCGCTATACCGCGCCGGTAGCCCAGGGCCGCCGCTGCCGTCAGGAACATCAGATTGCGGCCCGGCACGAATGTGTTGGGCAAGCCGTCTCGCCCCATTTCAATCACCATATTCTCCGTCAGGGCGCTGCCGCCGATTGCGCGGGGCGCGCTGAGGGGGATCAGATGGTCTTCGCCCAATTTTGCGGCCCATCGCGGGAAACCGGCTTTGATGGCCGAAAGCAGCCGTGGGCGGGCCGCCAGTTCGGCAGCGTGGCGCTGGCCATAGTCAAAGCCCACCGTCTCGACATGATCGAAGCGCGCCAGCGCCCAGCCGAGGCAGACTGTGGAATCCTGGCCCCCGGAAAACAATACAAGCGCCTGAGTTTTCATCATGGCGCGCTCTCTAAAGCATTTCACGAAAAAACACACGGGATCCTGGCAATTGTCGACTTTCGCGCAATGTGAGAGATTGGCCGCCCTGCCTCAAAGCCGTCAGCGATCCCTTAAAAACCGCATGCTGTTCGCCCTCCATCCGCTCTATGTCCTGTCGGGTTTTGCCGTGGGCTTTCTGGTCGGCATGACCGGCGTGGGCGGTGGCTCGCTGATGACGCCGCTCCTCATTCTTTTGTTTCACGTTCATCCCACCACGGCGGTGGGAACCGACCTTCTCTATGCCAGCATCACCAAGACGGGCGGCTCCATGGTGCATGCCTTCAATCGCACCATCGATTGGCGGGTAGTGAGCCGGCTGGCACGAGGCTCTATTCCGGCATCTCTTCTGACGATGGCAGTTTTTCATGCGCTCAAGCTGGACCAGGCCGCGTCCGGAGCCGTCATCACCCGGGTGCTTGGCGCGGCCTTGCTGGCGACCGCCGCGGCGCTGTTGTTCCGGCAGAGATTGCTGGCCACCTATGCCCGCCGCGTGGGTGTTTTGAACGAACGCCAGACCGTCCGCTTCACGATCATGACCGGAGCGGTCCTGGGCGCGCTGGTGACGATTTCGTCGGTGGGCGCGGGTGCCTTGGGCGTTACCGCCCTGATCCTGCTGTACCCGGAATTGCCCATCGTCCGGATCGCCGGCTCCGATATCGCCCATGCCGTGCCGCTGACCCTGGTGGCGGGACTGGGCCATCTGATGAATGGCGGCCTGGATGTCACCATGCTGGAGTCCCTTTTGGTCGGGTCGCTGCCCGGGGTCTTGCTGGCCAGCCTTTTCGCGCCCCGGCTGCCCGACCTGGCCTTGCGCCTGATCCTCGCTGCTACCCTGACGGTCAGCGGCCTTCGCCTCCTGGTAGCCTGATGCCCAGCAAACCCCGCCCCCGCGCCTGGCAGCGCATGTTGAGTGGCCGCCGCCTCGATCTGCTGGAGCCCAGCCCCCTGGACATCGAGATCGAAGACATCGCCCATGGCCTGGCCCGGGTGGCGCGCTGGAATGGCCAGACGCGGGGCCTTCACGCCTTCTCGGTGGCTCAACACAGCGTTCTGGTGGAGCGGCTGGTCGCCGATCTTAGCCCCCGGCTGAGCCGGGAGGCCCGCCTGATGGCGCTGCTGCATGATGCCCCGGAATATGTTGTCGGCGACCTCATAAGCCCGTTCAAAGCCGCGATTGGCGTCAATTACAAAGACTTGGAATTGAAACTTCAGGCTGCAATTCATCTGCGGTTCGGCCTGCCGACCCTGGTGCCCAAGCCCTTGGCGATCCTGTTCAAGAAGGCCGATCACCTCTCGGCCTATTACGAGGCGACCCAGCTGGCCGGGTTCGAGGAAGACACGGCCCGCAAGCTATTCGGTGCGCCGCCCAGCGGCTTGAAAGCGGTCCGGCTGACCCCGCTCCCCACGGCCGATGCCCAGGCCCTGTTTCTGGAACGGTTTCACCGGCTCACCCCGCGTTAAGGCCGCAAAGTGCTATCCTCCCGCCCATGCCCCGTCTTCTGGTTTGTCCCCTGTCCGGTCTCGGCGATGCGTTGGAAAGCCATAGGCCCTCGCACCTGGTCACGCTCTTGTCGCCCCAGCATATGATTCCCACGCCGCCGGGCTTTGATCCCGCCCGCCACCTGCGCCTGGGCGTCGAGGATGTCAGCGATCCGGAAGGCGCGGCCAGCCCGCCTGGCCGGGCCGATATCGACCGCCTCCTCGCGTTCGCCAGGGGGTGGGACGGACAGTCCCCCTTTCTGATCCATTGCTGGGCGGGCATCAGCCGCTCCATGGCGTCGGCCTTCACGGTTCTGTGCGACCGGATGGGCCATGGCCGGGAGGTCGAAATTGCCCTGGCGATGCGCCGCCGCGCACCGCATGCCAGTCCCAACCGGCTTTTGGTGCGCCATGCCGATGAAGCCCTGGCGCGCGACGGGCGAATGATGGCGGCTCTGGCGGCGATGGGCCCCCCGCTGATGATAACAGAAGGTGTCATCACCGCCTTTCCGCTGGTCGATCTGTGAATCCGGGCGCCATCAGCGTTGGACTGTCGGCGGCGATCGTATCTGTTGAAGGCGGACAGCCTTTTGCCCTGGTGGTGACGCATGACGGCAGCGAGGACGCCCTGCCTTTCGGTCCTTTCGATCCCGGCTCGCAGCGCACCCTGGAACAGGGTTTGCGCAAATGGGTGGGCGAGCAGACCCAGTTCGATCTCGGCTATACCGAACAGCTCTATACTTTCGGCGATCGCGGGCGCCATTCGCTGAGCGGCGCCGCGCAGACCCGCATCGTTTCGGTGGGCTATCTGGCACTGACGCGCCAGGGCAAGGATGACGGCACCGCGGCTGCGCGCGATACGCGCTGGCGCGGCTGGTATCATTATTTTCCCTGGGAGGACTGGCGGGACGCCAAGCCGCAAATGATCGAAGCGGTGATCATTCCCCGCCTGAAATCCTTTGTGAACGCGACCTCCGACGCCAAGACGGCGGATTTGCGCCGGGACCGGATGCGGCTTTGCTTCGGCACCGACGGCGTGGCCTGGGATGAAGAGAAAGTTCTGGAACGCTATGAGCTTCTGTATGAAGCGGGGCTGGTCCAGGAATTCGCCCGCGACAATGGCAACCCGGCGGACGATGTGCTGGGCGCGGCCATGATGTTTGACCATCGGCGGATTCTGGCGACGGCGATCGCACGGCTGCGCGGCAAGATGAAATACCGCCCGGTGGTGTTCGAGTTGATGGCGGTGTCTTTCACATTGCTGGAACTCCAGCGCACCGTCGAAGCGCTTTTGGGGCGGCGCCTGCACAAGCAGAATTTCCGCCGCCTGGTCGCCGAACAGGGACTGGTCGAGGGCACGGGAAAATTCGCTGCATCCGCGCGGGGACGCCCGGCTGAATTGTTCCGCTTCCGCCGTGAGGTTCTGCGCGAGCGGCCGGCGCCGGGATTGCGGCTGGGCGTGCGGCGTTGAAACCGGCCAGCGGCTTATGGTTTCATCGGCGCACGGATGGAGGTCCTCTCATGAAGGGTTTGATTATTGCGGCCGGCGTGATCTGCCTCGGCCTTTGCGCCTGCGCTTCGCCGAATGAAGGCAACCCCAACGGCGCGGCTTATCTGGGCTCGCCCGGAAGCACGTATGACGTGGCCGCCAACCCGCCCCGCGCCAATGGCACGGCCAAATATGATCCCCTGGCGCCGCTCCCGTCGGCCCTTCCCGCAGCGGACATGACAGGTGGTTCGGCGCTGCCGGCCGCGCCGCCCGGCATGCCGCAAACGCCGCACTGACGCCTTCCTGGAAGAGCTGGCATGCAGGGACACCAAGGCTGCGCCCTTGACCTTGTTATGCTCAGGTGTAGCATTATCCCCGTGACCGGCTCTTGAACGCCGGGTTTTTTGCACCAGATATATACTCGAATTGAGCATTATGTGGCGATAGCAGAAGACACATTGGAGAGCCGCATGGGTCTGGAACTTGCCTATACCGACGCCGTCGCGCGGGCCACGGGCGGGCTTTACGCCAAGGTCGCCAAGGTCATCCCTGAAATCGAATGGCCCGTGCATGCGCCTCTGATCGCCGAGATCAACCGCCTGAAGCACGAAAAGAATGCCGTCATTCTGGGCCATAACTATATGACGCCGGAAATCTTCCATTGCGTGAGCGATTTTGTGGGCGACAGCCTGGCGCTGGCGCGCGAAGCCGCCCGCACCGATGCCGCCGTGATCGTCCAGGCCGGCGTTCATTTCATGGCCGAGACGTCCAAGATTCTCTCTCCGGAAAAGACCGTCCTGATTCCAGATGCGCGCGCCGGCTGTTCCCTGGCGGCTTCGATCACGGGCGCGGATGTGCGCCTCTTGCGCCAGAAACATCCCGGTTTGCCGGTGGTGACTTATGTGAACACGTCCGCCGATGTGAAAGCGGAAAGCGATATCTGCTGCACTTCGGGCAATGCCGTGAAAGTGGTGGAAACCATCGCCAAGGAATTCGGCACCGACACCGTGATCATGATTCCGGACCAATATCTCGCCCGCAATGTCGCGGCGAAAACCGGTGTGAAGGTGATTACCTGGGCCGGCGCGTGCGAAGTGCATGAACGCTTTACGGCGGAGGAAATCCGCAATTATCGCGTCCAGCATCCCGGCGTCACGGTCCTGGCCCACCCCGAATGCCCGCCGGACGTGGTGGCGGAAGCGGACTTCGCCGGATCGACCGCCGCGATGATCGGCTATGTCGGCCAGCATCATCCTGCCCGGGTGGTGATGATCACCGAATGCTCCATGAGCGACAATGTCGCGGTAGAATATCCCGATGTCGAATTCGTGCGGCCCTGCAATCTCTGCCCGCACATGAAACGCATCACTCTGAAAGGCATTCTGCACGCGCTTCAGACCATGAGCGTCGAAGTCCTGGTCGATCCTGACGTATCGGCCCGTGCCAAGGTCGCCATCGACCGCATGCTGGCGATCAGGGCCTGACGCAATGACCTCTCGCGCCGACAATGTGATCGAGAGTGACGGCGCCCTGATCCTGGGCGCCGGCATCGCGGGCTTGTTTACGGCGCTGAAGCTGGCGCCTTTCCCGGCACTGGTGCTGGCTGGATCGCGCCCCGGAGCCTCCGGTTCCAGCGCCTGGGCGCAAGGCGGCATCGCCGCGGCGGTGGGCGAAGGCGATGACTGGCGCGATCATGCCGCTGACACGATCGCTGCGGGCGCAGGGCTTTGCGATTCTGAGGTCGTCAATTTGGTGGCGCGCGAGGCGTCCGCGCGCATCGCCGATCTGGTGGCGATGGGTGCCCCCTTCGATCGCGACGCCAAGGGCTTGCTGGCGCTGGGACGCGAAGCGGCGCATTCGCGGGCACGTATCGTGCATGTGACAGGCGACCGCGCGGGGGCTGAAATTTCCCGCACCCTGGCGGCGCGGGCGCTGGCGACGCCCTCGATCCAGATTATGGAAGGGTTTCACGCCGTCGAACTGGCGATGGAAGACGGCAAAGTGATTGGATTGTTCGCCCGCCATGGTACGGGCCCGGACGCGAGGCTGGTCCTTTTCAAAGCGCGGGCGGTCATATTCGCAACGGGCGGATTGGGGGCGCTCTATGCCGTCACCACCAATCCGCTGGAATCGCGCGGCGAAGGCCTGGGCATGGCGGCACGCGCCGGCGCGTTGATCGCCGATCCGGAGTTTGTTCAATTCCATCCCACCGCGATCGCGATCGGGCGCGATCCTGCGCCGCTGGCCACCGAAGCCTTGCGTGGCGAAGGCGCCGTGTTGATCAACGACCAGGGCGAACGTTTCATGCCGTCGGTGCATGCCGATGCCGAGCTTGCGCCGCGCGATGTGGTGGCGCGGGCCATTCATCGTCAGATCGCGAACGGCCACCGCGTGTTTCTCGATTGCCGGGAAGCTATCGGTGAAAAATTCGCCACGCATTTTCCCACCGTTTTTGCCGCCTGCATGTCCGGCGGCATCGATCCAGCGCGCCAGCCCATTCCGGTGGCGCCCGCCGCCCACTACCATATGGGCGGCATCGCCTCCGATGCGCTGGGCCGCAGCTCGCTTGCGAGCCTCTGGGTGGCGGGCGAATGCGCCGCCACGGGGCTTCATGGCGCCAACCGGCTGGCGTCCAACTCCCTGCTGGAAGGCCTGGTCTTCGGTGCCCGGGTCGCGGAAGACATCAAGGGCATGCTTCTGGCCGGAACGGCACATGGCCAACCGCCCGCGCCCGCCGCTTTCGCCCTGCCCGCCCCGCCCCATGTCCTGAGGGCCGCGATGAACCGGCATGTCGGTCTGGAACGGAATGCCGAAGGCCTGAATGAAGCTCTTGCCGTAATCGCGCGCCTGGAACAATCCAGCGGCGGCGAGCCTGCACTTCTCAACATGCTGGCGGCGGCGCGCCTGGTGACGGCGGCCGCCTTGGCACGCAGAGAATCCCGCGGCGGTCATTGGCGGAGCGACTTTCCCCTGACGCAGAAAACTGGCGCGCGCACTTTCATGACGTTGCCCGATGCTGTGGGCGGCGAAGATCTCACGCAACGCGCCGTGAAATCATGACAGCCGGTGGCTTGGAATTCACGCGCCCGCCTGCAGATCTGCTGATCGAACCGCAGATCCGCGCCGCCTTGCGTGAGGATATGGGACGGGCCGGCGATATCACCTCCGAGCTCACAATTCCTGCCGGACAGACCGCCAAGGCGCGCCTGGTTGCCCGCAAGCACGGTACAATCTCGGGGCTCATCGCGGCCCGGATCGCGTTCCATCTGGTAGATCCCGCGATTGTTTTCGACATTGCCGCGCCGGATGGCAGCAAGATTGAACCCGGCGCGTTGATTGCCAGCGTGTCCGGACCGGCGCGGGCCATCCTGACCGCTGAGCGCGTGGCGCTGAATTTCACGGGTCACTTGTCTGGCGTGGCCACCGCCACCGCCGCATTGGTAGATGCGGTGAAAGGCACAAGGGCCCGCATCGTCTGCACCCGAAAGACGCTGCCCAATCTGAGAATTCTGCAGAAATATGCCGTGCGCTGCGGCGGCGGCTTCAATCACCGCTTCGGCCTGGATGATGCGGTTCTGATCAAGGACAATCACATCGCCGCGGCGGGCGGCATCGCGCCGGCGCTGGAGCGCGTCAGAGCGGGCCTGGGGCACATGGCCAAGATCGAGATCGAGGTCGATACCTTGGCGCAGCTGGAGGAAGCCTTGTCCCTGGGCGCCGACACGATCCTTTTGGACAATATGACGCCGGAGAACCTGCGGCGCGCCGTAGGTTTGGCGAAAGGCCGCGCGGTCCTGGAAGCATCGGGCAATGTTACCGTGGCGACAGTCCGGGAAATCGCGGAAACCGGCGTCGATACCATCAGCTCAGGCGCGATCACCCACAGCGCCGTCAACCTCGATATCGGCCTGGATTTTTAACTGTCCCGCGACCGGGCGGGCGTGCCGCGATAGAAGACGTGATTGCCGATCTGGCCGGTCTTCTCCAGGGTCGGGGCCCAATCGGGGCTGACCGAAGAGGCGTGATAATTCGTGGCGCCGCCGGTCGAATCCTTGCGCCAGGCCTGATCGGTGAGAATTTCCGCCGCCAGGCGCTCGGAATCGGCCCAGGCGCGGGCATCTTTTTCCCGGTTCAGATCGCCATTGCAGGCGAAAGAGAACTGGCAGCCCGGACGACTGGCGCCTTCATAGACCACCGCGCAGATCGAATGGCCGTAATTGCCGGAATTCATCCGATGGAAGATCACTTCGGCGACGGCCTTCTGGCCTTTATCGCCTTCGCCCCGGGCTTCGTAATAAAGCACTTCTGACAAGCAGCGATGCTCGGCCAGGAGATGGTTCATCACCGCATCGTTGACAGGCGTTTTGGCGATCGCCGCACTCTCGGCCTTCGCTTCGACCGGCTGGGCCAGCGCGATCTTGGCCACGGCATTGTGATTGGTGAGCGATGCGCCGACCGCCGCGCTCGCGGTCGCAAGAATAATCGCCAACGCAGCGATCAACACGCGGTCCGACCGCGATAGCGCGTCACTGGTTTTTTTCGTCATTGGGAATTCGACTCTTTTCGGCTTTTGGTTTCGCTTCGTCTATCTGGCTTGGTCTATTTCGCGTTCCGCGTTTTTGTGCCCCTTCACCGGCATCTCGTCGCGTTTGCTATTTCGATTAGGCTGG
>Ga0105240_10006991_pt1 | contig 16480 bp, 7 predicted proteins | sample KBSC54metaG_FD_80426 | JGI IMG/M metagenome (GOLD analysis project Ga0105240, IMG submission 80426) | Corn rhizosphere microbial communities from Kellogg Biological Station, Michigan, USA - KBS C5-4 metaG | ecosystem: Host-associated > Plants > Roots > Rhizosphere > Soil | place: Michigan, USA... | reverse complement strand
GGTGGCGATGATGTGGCCGGAGTTGGTGAAGGTCGTATTGCCATTCGATGCGATGATCGCGCCGTAGGTGTTGCCATGCGCGCCGTTGAATTGCGCATGGATCGCGCCGGCATTGCTCGCGACGACCGTATCGCCGGAAGCGGACAAACCGATCGCGGTGCCGTTGTTGCCGGCCGCTGTCGCATTGATGTTGCTGCCGGCGCCAAGATCGACCGTGAGGTTGCTGCCATAGGCGGAAACGCCGTTGGCCACCGCCGTGCCATGGACGGCGTCTGCAGTCGCAGTGGCATTGATCGTGCCTGCCGAAGTCACGTTGACATTCGATCCGTTCACCGACAGGCCCTGCGCTGTCGACGACAGATACGCCGATGCATTGGCAGAGATCGCGCCAGTGTTGCTGATCGTGGTGGTGGCACCGCCGACCGGCGAGCTGTTGGTCGCCAACACGCCAATGGCCGTCGCCGCGTCGTTGATATCCGAATGATTGTCTGCGTGCGCAATCGCAGTGATCGAGCCGGCATTTGTCACGCTCACATCGCCGTAGTACGCGAATGCATTGATGCCGGTTGCACTCGCGGCGCCGTAATGATCCGCCGAGGCAGTGGCCGTGATCGCACCGGTGCCGTAATTGGTAATTGCGGTGGTCGTGCCAAGGGGATTAGTCACCCTCACGCCGGTTGCCGTCGTCGCGCCGTAGACCGCGGCCTCGCCGTAGTACCCGATGTAGGACGTGGCCCCGGATTTTGCCGTTGCGCTGATCGCGCCGGCGTTGGTCACGGCGATGCTGCCAACGAGGGTATAGGCATCGACGCCGATTGCGCTGGCCGTGCCGTAATGCAGGGTAGAGGAGTTTGCGCTGATCGAGCCGGTGCTGCTGTTGCTGATCGTCGCAGCACCACGGGCATCGCTTATCAGGATTCCGTTTGCCAGTGTCTGGCCGCCGTAGGAACGGTAGTCGGAGAGTGCGGTTGCACTGACCGTACCGGAATTGGCCACGGCCACATCGCCGAAGTCGTTGGTGACCTTGATGGCGGTGGCCGTGGTGCCGTAGTACTTGCTGCGCACTTCGCTGGATGCGGCGATCGTGCCGGAATTGCCGATCGCGATGTCGCCGCTATGGCTGAATGCAAGCAAGCCCGTGGCGCCGGTCTGGTAACGTCCAAGGCCATTGGCCCATGTGCTGTACGAATACAGCGTGGAGGAGATCGATCCGGAGTTGGTCAGGCTGGTGTTGCCGTACATGTCGACCGCGTTGACGCCATACGAAGCACCGCCGATCGTGTTGGGAAAGTAGCCGAGATCGGCGACGATGTTTGTGCTGACGGCGATGGTGCCGCTGTTGTCGAACGTCACGCTGCCATCCGGTCCATTCGCGCCATAAGCGTTCACGCCGTGGGCCTGGAAGTCGCTGCTGACGTCGATGTCGCCCGAATTGGTGATGGCGAGATCGCCATTGTCACCCGTGCCGAAACCGGTCTGGATGCCGAATGCCCCGTCCCCGCTGGCTACGATGCTGCCGGAATTGACGACCGTAAGGCTGCCGTCCAGACCGACGCCGGCATCGATTCCGAACGACGTCTGGCCTGCCACAACGATGGAGCCGGTATTGGTGATGCGGGAATCACCTTCGCCGAACACCTTGATGCCCATGCCAGCTCCAACGACGGCGCTCGCGTTGATGTTGCCGGAGTTGAGGACGTAGACATCGCCAGTCGCATCCACCGCGATACACCTGGCGTAACTCGGGAATGAATACTTGGATCCCAGGGATGTAGCCGCTACGGAAATGTCGCCGGAGTTGACGATTGCTACGCTGCCGCCCTGGTAGTTCGACGCGGCAATACCGGTTTCGTCAGCAAAAAAACCGGCAGCGCTCAGCGTGATGGTGCCGGAGTTGGTGACGGTGACAGGATTGTCGCCGTAAGCATGGGCTTGGATTCCCTTCGCGCTGCCCAGCGGGCCATCCGATTCCACGGTGACGTTCCCGCTGTTGTTTACATTCGACGCCTTGATGCCGACAGCCGTCGTGCTGGTGTACTTGCCACCGGTCGCGGTGACATTGACGTCGCCCGCGTTGTAGACGTAACTCGTGCCATGGTATCCATCGGCGCGAATGCCCGTGGCATTGTTGGCATTGACAGTGATGGTGCCGTCGACGGTATTGCTGACGGTCGCCAGCCCGTCCGAAGCATAGGCGTTGATTCCATATCCCGAAGAACCATTGGCCGTGATGTTGCCGGAGTTGATCACCGTGGCGTTGTTGAGTCCGACGGCGTGGATGCCCGTGGCGGTTCCATAGTTGCCGGCAGCGCTGGAGATGCTGCCCGAATTGGTGACCGAGGCGAAGTCGCCAGCGATGGCATTGATGCCGGTGGCGCTGACGTAATTGCCGGAAGTGGCCGAGATGGCGCCTTCATTGGTGACGTTCACCGAACCGATTTTGGCGTAGGTGTTGACCGCGACGGCGCTGCCACCCGTTGAGTTGGCGGTGATCGTTCCGGTGTCCAGATTGTCGAGCGATACATTGCCATGGCTCGAGTAGGCGGTGACGGCCGTCACCGCATAGCTTCCGGTGCCATAGGCAAGAATGTCGCCGCCGTTGACGACGGTCACGTCGCCATAGGCACTGATGTCCGCGGCGTTGGCGCCCGCTGCGGTGACATGGGTGGTGATGCTGCCGTAGTTGTCCAGCGTCGCCGATGTCGAACCGTATTCGTGGATGCCATCGGCACCAGCGGTGGTGATGTCGGCGTGGCTGATCACATCGACATTGCCGCCCCAACTCGCGTCGATACCGACCGTGCCGGCTGCGGGAGTCACGCTGGTCGGTGCGCTGCCGCCGAGGACCAGGGTGAGATCCGCAACGGGAACGAAGCTGGCGCCCGGGAGGTTTGTGAAGGCGCCATCGCAGGACTCGGTATTCGCCGTTGCATCGTTGCTGCAGGTGCCGGCGAGCGCTGCGCCACTGCCGCCGAGGGCGAGCATGGTCATCGAGATGGCGAGCGCAGCGCGAATCGCGCGCGTGGTCGGCGCCAGGTGATAGGTCCGGGTGATGCGCGAGCTGTTCGGACGTCCGTACTTGTTGCTGTTCATTCCATTCATCCCGGTAGTGCAGCTGTTGATGTCGTGGACTGGCTATCGCAATCGTGGCTTGCCAGATCGTCTTGATGCCGTATGTCGAACGTGGCGCGTGAAGCTAGTTGCCGACCGTCACCGACCTGGTCTTCGACTTGCTCGCACCACCGTTGTCGGTCACCGTTTCGGTAACGCTCCAGATGCCCGACACGGCATAGATGTGATGGGGATTCGCGGTACTCGACGTGCTGCCATCGCCGAACTTCCACGCGTGCGACGCGATCGTGCCGTCGCTGTCCGTCGAGCTGTCGGTGAAGTTCGCGGCCAATCCGAGGGTCGTGTAGCTGAAGTTCGCGACCGGTGCGGCGTTTGCGGGTCCACCGATGTGCTGGATCGCGCGGCTGAGGATCACGCTGCCACGGCCGGTCGCGAAGTCGTAACCCACCGCAGCAGGTTCGCCACCGTTGTTGCCGACGGTGACATCGTGGAAGTCGGTCGACGGCAATTGATACAGCAGCGGAGCCGCGAAGCCGACAGCAGTTCCCTTGACCGCGATGACGCGCGCCCACATGCCGGAGAAGATCGGTGCGGCAAGACTGGTGCCACCGACATGCACGTTGCCGCCGTAATAGACGACCACTGCCCCCGAGAACGGGCTGGCATCGAACGCAACATCCGCCACGCCGCGCTTGCTACCGGGGACGAGAGCGTTCTGCCATGTGGGCTTGGGTTCAAAAGTGCTCGGACTGCCGCCAGTGGCGCCATTCTGCGAGGACAGGTTGTTCCAGACGATCTCTCCGCTCCAGGTCGTCGTCGTGGCATTCAACGTGGTTCCGGAGATTGCGACCGCATAGGGCGAGTTCGCGGGCCAGCTGGCCCTGATGGTGGGAAACGGTCCGCATTCATTGGCGCCGCGGTCGCCGGTTGAGATCGAGAATGTCTGTCCTTGGGCGATCGCGGCCTGGAAGATTTGATCCGTTGCGACGTCGGAGCCGTCGCTGTGCGCGCCGATTTCGCATTCGCCGAGCGAAACGTTGATGATTTTGGCTGCGTTGGCGGTCATCACCGTGTTGAAGTTGGCGACGAGGGCGGTATTGAGCAGCGACGGGATGTTGTAGAAGATGAGCTTGCCGACCTGGCCACCGCCCATGCCCACCACAGTCTGGCTGTCGAGGTTCCATTCGAGGACATTGCTGGTATCTGCACTGGTGCCGCCGGTATCGACCGTCTGCGTGATGACCGTAGACAGGCCGTTGCTGGTGGTGAAGGCGTTGAGGTCGGCGATCGTCTGGGTGAGATCGCCTTCGGTGATGATGCCGACCGTTACGCCCGCCGCGGTCGCCACGCCGGTGCCGCCGTAGATCGACGAGAACTCGGTCGGGACGTGGCCGGTGACGTTGGCTGGGCCGATGATGGCGCCGGATTGAAGCCGTTGCACGAACGAATGCGCCTGGTACACGTCCTGCAATCCGATCACGGACAGAACGCTGCCCTGCAGTGCGGTCGGGATATGGGCATCGCTGTTGTTCGCGTAGGCGATGCGACCTTCGGCAGTCTGCACGCGCGAGAACGAAGTGAGGAATGCCGCGCGGACGCTGTCTGCAGTGCCGTCCGCCGACACCAGCATGCGGTTCGGGGCGATGACGACATTCCTGAAGCCGGCTCGCGTCAGATAGTTGGCGACGGCCTGCGCCTGCATCTGCGTCGGCGCATGTTGCGTCGCGAACGTTTCCGGAGTCAGCGTTCGGTGCGCAGCGATAAGACCGTCGAGTTGATCGCGATTGCGCAGCTTCAGTGCGACCACGATGTGCATCGGCTGCGCATTCGACAGCGTGCCACTGACGACATCGCTCTGGCGCAATTGCGTGGCATGCGCGACGGCAGCCATGCTGTTGCTTGCATCGCCGGCCTGCGCAGTCATGCCAGCAGCAACGAGTACCAATGCGATGGCGAGCGCCATTGCCGAGAGCCGGGAATTTCGTAGCGTCGTTGCGGTCATTTTTTGATCCAAATCCATGAGGATGGGCGCCTGAGGCGTGGATGATTCCGTGCGTTTCCGAGCCAAGCGACGCCTCGCCGCACGCGCATGCGACCGACGCTTCCCAGCTCGAGCTTTCAAGACTTGAACTACTCCGGCACCAGGCCAGCGTCTGTGCGATAACGAACCATGCGTGCTGCCGTTCAACACGCGACAGTCCTGAACGGAGACTGCCTCGTTCCCGCATCATGCTGTGACGCAAAGTTTCGAAAAACCCTCAAACGGGTAGTGCCGACCAACCCGAACGAGTAGTACGGATGATCGAAGCACGCTGTAGCCTGTGCGCTGGTCCATCGCATCATCGAACCATCGCCGTTTTCCTCGGCAGCCGGTTCCTCGGCGTCGCGTCACCCATCACGCTACGCGTTCGTCGAACCCCCGCAGCGCAGGTGGAAATTGACATGCCGATGGTTTGCGAGCGTAGCTAGGGTGATTGTTCAGTGCGTACTGGCGGGAAATTGATGAAGCGTTGGCCGACAAGGCGATTGGCGCAGCTGGTGCTCGGGCTGCTGTGCTGCATCGCTCCGTTGCAGTCGGCAAGCGCTCTCGATCCCGCAAAGGCACTCACGCAGTACGTGCATACGGTGTGGCGACCGGACGACGGGCTCCCACATACGTCGGTCATGAGGATTCTTGAAACGAAGGACGGCTACCTGTGGGTCGGTACCCAGAACGGCCTCGGTCGATTCGACGGAGCGCGTTTTACGACATTCGATCACTCCAATACACCGTCGCTAAGCGACAACTGGATTTCCGATCTCGTCGAGGATCGCGAGGGAACGCTTTGGATCGCCACCTCCCATGGTGGCCTCGTGTCGTTCCGCGATGGGCGCTTTTCCCATGTGAGCGGGATCGGTGAACGCGCTGCGCAGACTCTCGTCGCCGATACCGATGGCAGCGTGTGGGTTGGCGGTACTGGAGGCCTGGCGCACATCAGCAATGGAAGAGTCGTCAAGACGTATACGACCGCCGACGGATTGTCAGGCGATCCGGTCACGCGTCTCGTGGAGGACAAGGACAGGTCCCTCTGGATCGCCAGCGCTGGCGGATTGGATCGCATGGCCGATGGCAAGATGCAGTCGTATTCGACCAAGGATGGTTTGCCCAACAACGACGTGACCAACCTGCATCTCGAGGCCGACGATACGTTATGGGTCAAGACGCAAAACTCGGAACCCACGCAGTGGATGCACGGCCACTTCGAACCCTGGAAATTCCAGGGCGTCTCGGGCGCAGGCGTTCACGACATGCTGGAGGATCGCGATGGCAACCTCTGGATTGCAAGCACGACCGAAGGGCTGCTGAAGATCAGCGGGCAGCAGGTCAGTCGCTACACGATCAAGGATGGGCTGAGCAACGACGAGGTGCTATGCCTCTACGAAGATCGCGAGGGGAACCTGTGGGTTGGAACCAATGAAGGCGGCCTTGACCGCTTCCGCGACGGAAATTTCACGACCTACGCCAAGGAAGAGGGGCTTGCGGCCGATCGGACGCATTCGGTGATCGAGGATAGTGCTGGCGATGTGTGGGTAACGACTTCCGCCGGGCTCGCTCAGTTGCACGGAAACCACATCCGCGTGTTCACGACTGCCGACGGGTTGCCGACCAACGACGTCCTGTCGCTTTGGGAAGACCATGAGCAGAATCTCTGGCTGGGAACGTTGGCCAACGGACTGGTCCGGATGACGCAAGGGCATTTCACCCAGCCCCTCACGGCGCGCGACGGGATTCCTGGCTATGTGATCACGGGAATCCTCGAGGACAGCGCACATCAACTCTGGCTCGCCACGAAAGGCGGTGGCCTGGCACGTTACGCAGCCGGCCACATCACCTTGTTCACCAAAGCGAACGGGTTGCTGACCAACTCGCTTTTTGCAATGACCGAGGGCGTGAAAGGCACGATCTGGATCGGTACCAGCGACGGACTCAACAGCATCGAGAATGATGGCCATATCCAGAGCTATACGACAAAAGGCGGTCCTGCCAATGCGTGGATCGTTACCTTGTATTTCGATTCCAGGAACATCTTGTGGATCGGCACCTTGGAGCGCGGCCTGTTCCGGTTCGAGAACGGTCGCTTCACCCAATACACGATCGACCAGGGGCTGCCGGACAATACGATCGGCAATATCCTGGAAGACGCCAGCACAAACCTGTGGATTGGATCGAACAAGGGCATTTCCCGACTGAGCCGTCACGATCTGGATGCGGTTGCCGCGGGGACCAGCAAGGCCATGGAGCCCATCCTTTTCGGCAAGGCGGATGGAATGAAGACCATCGACCTCAACACCGGGACCTTGCCCAATGGTTGGCGTGCGCACGACGGGCGGCTGTGGTTTCCAACCACGAAGGGAGTGGTCGTCGTCGATCCAGCGCATCTGTCGTTCAACGATCGCCCACCATCCTCACGCATTGAGGAAATGATCGCTGATGAGTTACGCGTCGACATCGCCAAGGCTGTCCGGTTGGCGCCAGGAACGCGCCGACTGGAAATTCGCTACACGGCTCCCAATCTTTCGTCGCCCGAACGAACGCAGTTTCGTTATCGACTCGAAGGCTTCGACGAGCAATGGGTGCAGGGCGGGAATCCACGCATCGCCGACTACACGAATTTGTCGCCGGGACATTACACATTCCATGTCAACGCCAGAATCGGGAATGGGCATTGGAGTGCGCAGGAAGCCACGCTCGGTTTCGATCTGAATCCGCAGTTCTACCAGACGTGGTGGTTTCGCCTGTTATGCGGGTTCGCCGGCATCTCACTCGCGTGGGGCGCTTACCGCTTGCGCGTCGGTTGGCTGCATGCCCGAGCTGCCGTCCTGGAAGAGCGCCAGCGCATCGCCAGCGAAATCCACGACAGCCTCGCCCAAGGCTTGAGCGGCATCATTTTCCAGACGGAAGCCGCACTGATCAGCATGACGCGTGCGCCGAACATGACGTCGACCCACATGATTTCGGCGCGCGATCTTGCCAAGAGCAGCCTGGACGACGCGCGTTACTCGGTGTGGAACCTCAGTCCTCCGGTGCTGGACCAGAAGAACCTGCTCGAATCCCTGTCGTCCATGGCAAGGCAACTTGCGCGTGGTCGCGTGGAGGAATTGGACATCCATTCGTCCGGCACGGCATGGATCATGCGACCGGAAGCGAAGCATCACGTCGTGCTGGTTGCGCAGGAAGCGATATCGAACGCCATCCAGCATGGCAATGCCGGAACGATTTCGATCAACCTGGCTTTCGAAGCGGACGCCATGCGGCTGGTGGTATCCGACGACGGGACGGGTTTCACCCCGGAAGACATCGGCGAGCAACATCCTGCGCGCGGCTACGGGATGAGGAACATGCGCCATCGTGCGGAACGCCTGGGCGCGACGCTCGACGTGGCGAGTGAACCGGGGAAGGGCACGCGCATATCGCTCTGCATCCCCCGGCTTGGCAAGTTGGCAAGGCTGTGGCGCAGCTTGCGTGGAACCGGCATTGCGAGAATCGACGGATGAACCTGCGAATGAATGTGCAAACGAAAATCAGGGTGCTGGTGGTGGACGACCATCCGGTCGTGCGTGCCGGGCTTGGCGCAATCGTCGGTTACCAGGAAGACCTGGAACTTGTCGGAGAAGCAGCGAACGCAGCGGAAGCGATCGTATTGTTCGACTCCGGTGCGCCCGACGTCACCCTCGTGGACCTGTCGTTGCCCGACATGGGCGGCATCGAATTGATCACGGTGCTGCATGCGAAATCGTCGGTCGCGCGGTTCCTTGTTCTCACCGCGAATGCCGGAGGCAGCGAGATCGCCAAGGCCTTGCACGCGGGCGCACATGCGTATCTGTTCAAGAATGCGCCTTCGGAGGAACTGCTCGATGCGATCCGCACGGTGTTTCGCGGTGGCCGTTATCTATCGCCAGCGGTCGGACGCAAGGCCGATGAAGCCGCGGTCAATCCCGGCCTGACGGCACGCGAACTCGAAGTGCTGCAATGGATCGTCCGCGGCCACAGCAACCTTCAGATCGCGCGAGAAATGGGCGTCACTGAAGACACCATCAAGTTCCACGTCAAGAACGTCCTCGGCAAATTGGGCGTGGCTTCGAGGAGCAAAGCGGTTGCGCTGAGCCTCAAGTCCGGTCTGGTGCAATCGGACGGTATCTAGAAGCAATTTGCTTGTCGTGCGTGTTCCCGGGAATTCCCTGCGAATTTCCCCGATGCAGGGGATTGGGTGCCATGGAAAGATTGTCGCAAGACGGGCGTCATACCATCACACCATCGTTTTTTCGCAACCCGTTTCGTCGGTCACGACCCACCCATTGCATGCTGTTGTTGCCTGCGCATCGCCACGAGCGAGCGCAATGGCTCGGGCCTGTGGATCGCATAGCCCTGGGCGTAGGTGACTCCCAGCGCGTGCAATCGAGGCAGCACGGCGAGGTCCTCGACCCATTCGGCCACGCAGCTGATGCCGCGCAACGCCGCAACCCGGGCCAGCGATTCGATGACGATCTCGGCGCTGGGATCCTTGTTCATGTCGCGCACGAAACGGCCGTCGATCTTGACCATGCTGACGGGCAGGTCGCTGAGGTAGCCGAAGCTCGCGACGCCGGTGCCGAAGTCGTCCAGCGAGATCTCGAAACCGTGTTCGCGGAAACGACGCAACGTCGCGACCGCGCGGGTGAGGTTCTGCACGGCCACCGCTTCGGTGATTTCCATGACCATGCGCCGCGGGTCGAACGCATATTGAGTCGGCAGCCCGAGAACGAAACGTTCGAACCCGTCGCTCTCGAGGGTCGTCGCGGCGATATTCACGCTCAGTCGCATGTCGGTTCCGGATGCGCCCTCGAGATGGCTGGCAGCGCGCTCGAGTACCCAGCGGTCGATTTGCGCCAGCAGGCCGTAGCGTTGCGCTATGCCGATCACCGACTCGATCGACTCGTCAGGTTCGCCCTGCGCGTGGCGCAGCAGGATTTCGTAGAACGCCCCGTTGTCCGGCCGCTCGCGCAGGTCGATGATGCGTTGCGCATGGAGCTCGAACACGCCGCTGGCCAGGTCCGATTGCAATTGCGAGATCCGCTGGATGTCCGAATGGTGTCCCTGCATGCCGGGGTCGTAAGGGTCGTACGCATGCGTGCGGTTGCGGCCGTGTTCCTTGGCCGCATAACAGGCGATGTCGGCGCGCGCGAGCACGTCGTCGGGCGACTTGTCCTCGCCGGGCGAAAGGAACGTGGTGCCGATGCTGACGCCGACGGTGAAGCGCAATTCGCCGACGAGGAATTCGAAAGCGTTGATGGTTTCGTGCAGCCGGCTGGTGACGATCTGGACTTCGTTCGGGCCCGCATCCGGCAACAGGCAGCCGAATTCGTCGCCGCCGAGCCTGGCCAGGATCGCGTTGGCAGGCAGGTCGTTCTCGATCGTCTTGGAGAGGCGACGCAGCATGTGGTCGCCGGCCAGGTGGCCGCAGGTATCGTTGACCAGCTTGAACTGATCGAGGTCGAGATACAGCAATGCATAGGAACGCGTTGCCGCGTCCTGCAGCGCATTCGCGACCCTGTTCTCGAACTCGAAGCGGTTCATCAGGCCGGTCAACGTGTCGTGCCTGGCCAGCGAATCCATCTCGGCCGCGACGTACTCGCGCTCCCTGAAAGCGGCAGCGACGAGATAACCGGTCAGTACGGAGATCAGGGCGTACAGCGTGCGCAGGATGCTGTCCACGACCGGCACCGGCATCCGCGCCGCCATCGCAGTCACCACCATCACCAGCAGCGCCGCGGCCGCGCTGGCGCCGCCGATCTGCGCGCCGAGCGCGCACAGGACGACGAACGGCAACAGCAGGAACAACAGCCTGTCCTGCAGCTGCGGATCGACCAGCAGGACCCACCAGCCGCCGATGGCGATGGCCGCCATGCCGATGGCGAACATCCAGCGTTTCGCGGGCCTGTCGAACGTGCGCCTGGACCAGGAGACGAGCAGCGGCGTGAAAATCAGGAAACTCAACAGCGCCGAAAGGAAATAATCCGCGCCGAACGCCAGCGCCTTCATAGGCGGGTACTGGAACACCAGCGCCATGCGGATCCCGTAGATCGGCACGGCGACCGACGTGGCGATGAGCAGGGCGAAGAGGAATCGGGTCAGCTGGCGCATGTCCGACAGCAGCACATGGACATGCCAGCGGTGCAACAGGTACAGCGACACCATCACGATCAGCACCTGCAGCCAGCCGACGCCGAGCGCGATCAGCAACGGCGTTCCCACGCTCATGCTGAGCGCGGTGCTCGACGCCAGGATCGCAGGCCAGTAACGCGCGCCATGGCGCCATAGCAGCGCCAGCCCGATGCCGCCGGACGGCCAGACCGGCACATAACCCTGGTTGGGTTGCGCGCGTGCGGCGAGAAAGGCGACCAGGCTCAGCAACAGCGTGCACAACACGAGTCGGTACGCGAATTTCAAGTATTCGCGCGTTACCCGGTCAGCGTTGCCTACCCCCGGTACCATGACCGCAGTATAGGCACAGCCGCAGCGCCCGGATACGCGATGGAGTGTGCATTTCCGCTGATCGCAGGCCGGTTCTCCCGATTCGGCCTGCGCGGATCGCGAATGGCCTCATGCGCAGCGGGCGTCGTGCGGATTGACGTCATGAAAACCGGTGAAGGCATGCGTTCGATCCGCCGGCACGTTCATGGCACCGCCTTCACTGTCGCCACGATCACCGGCTTGAGGCGGTGGATGTTTGCGTCTTCGCTCTGGTCGGCTTCGATGTAAAGGCTCATCAGGAACGCCATCAGGTCGTGCCGTCGCGCGAGCCAGTGGCTGTCGTTCCACGCCTGCGCCGGATCGCCGATCTTCGGCGGCAACGCATCGAACCATTTCGTCCATTCTGCTTCGGAATAGAAGCCGCGTTGGGCGACGTACATCACCGGGCGCGCGAGGCGTCCGCTTTCGCCGAACACATAGGAGGGAGCGGCGTCGGGTACGACTTGCGTGGCGACGGCGGCGAGGATGCGATCGGTCTGTTCTTTTTCCAGGGCGGTGTTGAGTGCGAGCTGCATCAGCCAGTCCGATCCGTGCGCGACGCCGTGGCGCCAGCCTTCCTTGTCGTCGAAGCCGCGATAGTCGTGCACGGTTTCGAGGAAGCTCGCGGCTTTCTCGACCATGGCGACGCGTTCTTCGGGCGTCATCCACGGTTTGATGCGATCGGTGCGCGCGACTTCCGACAGCACGAGTGCGGTGTACGGTTTCTGGAATCCTGCGGGATCGTCGGCATCGAGTTGCGCGTACAAGGCATCGCGCATCGCGCGTAAGGTGTCGGCGTCGAAGGCGCTCGCGCGCATCCACGTGGCGAGCGCGGAATACGCGATGTCGTCGCGCATCGCCGGATCGGGGTCGCCGAGGCAGGCGATCAAACCCATTGCGAGCGGCTTGCGCGCATCGACGTCCGATACTTCGAAGTTCAATGCCTTGAGTTTCCGTAGCGATTCCGCGGACTGTCCATCGGGCGGACATGTTGCAAGCGCGGGAGTGACCATCAACATCGGCGCCATCAGCAATGCCGGCAGCCATCCGATCGACTTGCGCATGCGCCATCTCCATCAACGATGTCGGGCACCGTAGCCGCAGCGTCGCCCTGAGGCAAGTTCGATTGGCCTGCATCGAGGCGTTGCTGGAGCGGGATGACGGTGTTCGCCAGCAAGCCGGCAGATGAACAGCACCCTGCTGGCAGCCTCCCCGCAGATGAATGCGGACATTAATTCCACGAATACATTCCCGGTTGTTCATCCGCATGCGCCTATAACGAACTGCTACTCCACTCAAAGGATTGACCCCCATGAACACCATTTCCATGATCAACCTGCGTCCACGCCTGTTGAAGGCGCTTGTCGCGCCGATGGCAGCTGCCATCCTGATGGCGTTGCCGACCGCATCGCCCGCAGCGATCATCCTCTCGGTCAACATCGCGCCGCCGGAGATCCCGGTCTATGTGCAGCCGCCCCTTCCGGGCGATGGTTACATCTGGACGCCAGGCTATTGGGCCTATGCCGATGAAGGGTATTTCTGGGTGCCCGGCACGTGGGTGCGCCCGCCTAGCGTCGGCCTTCTGTGGACGCCAGGCTACTGGGGCTACGAAGGTGGCCGTTATGCATTCCGTTCCGGCTATTGGGGTTCGAGCGTCGGGTTCTACGGCGGCATCAACTACGGTTATGGCTACGGCGGCCGCGGCTATGAAGGCGGCTATTGGAATCGTGGCGCTTTCTACTACAACCGCAACGTCAACACCATTGGCACGATCAGCATCCGCAACGTTTACAACAAGACCGTGATCAATAACGTGACGATCAACCGCGTCAGCTTCAACGGTGGTCCTGGTGGCCTGTCGGTGCGTGCTTCGACCGTTGAGCAGCGTGCCGAGCATGAGCGGCACGTGCAGGCGAATGCAGAGCAGCAGCGCCAGGTCGAGATGGCGAGCCAGAACAAGGCATTGTTCGCTGCGGTCAACCATGGTGCGCCGCCGGTCGCCGCGACGCCGAAAGCCGGCGTTTTCGATGGCCCCGGCGTCGTCAAGGCCCGCGATGCCAGTGCCAACACCGCTGCGACCGCACCCGGGTCGAAGCCGAATGGCGTCGATGCCAAGTCGGACACAGTGGCTGGAAAGGCGACGAGCGTCGATGCAAAGACGAATGCCGAGGCGGCGAAAACGGCGCGTGAAGATGGAACGCCGAATACCGTGGCTGGAAAGGCGACGAGCGTCGATGCGAAGGCGAATGCCGAGGCAGCGAAGACCGCTCGCCAGGATGCCAGGGCGAAGGCGCAGGCTGCCAGGGCCGAGCGTCAGGATGCGAAGATGAAGTCCCAGTCCGGGAACACGGATCGCACCGATACGCAGCGGAATCCGGAGGCGCGTCGCGCACAAGGGCCGCGTCCGAATGCCGATGCCAACGGGATGCAGTCGGATAACCCGCGTCCAAACCAGCGCGGCGACGCGCAAAACCCTGCACGGGCCGATCGACCGGCGCAAGGCGCGCGGCCGGCGAACCCGAGCAATCGTGCCGAACCGGCTCGCAAAGCACCGCCTGCCGCGAGCAATGAAAACGACAAGACGAAGGAAGAAGGACAGAAGCAACCGTGAAGGCCGGTAGCAACGGCAATCAGTACGTCGAAGCGCGGCTGTCCTGAGCGCCAATGCGTCAAGCAAGAAACAGGAACCCGCCGCAAGGCGGGTTTTTGTTGGCTGCGTGGCCAATGCGATCCGCAGAACGATGGTTCAGTGAATCTCGCGCTTCTGTTCGGTCTTCTTGCTGGCAAGGCTGAAACGCGGTTCGATCGGCGCGCCATTGAGCATGAAAGCCGCAACATGCTCGCCGACGGCCGGCCCATGCTTGAAGCCGTGGCCGGAACCGCCGCCGGCAATCCAGAGGTTGTCGAATGCAGGATGGCGGTCGATCACGAAATCGCCGTTCGAGGTGTTTTCGTATTGGCAGACTTCGGCGCTGAGCAGCGGCGCATTGGCGAGCGCAGGGAAACGCTTCGCAAGAAATTCGCGCGCCTGCGCGATGCGCGCTGGAGTCGGCACGCGTTCCATGCTGTCGGGGTCGACCGCTTCACCGTGGGTATCGTGCGCGACCTTGAATCCGCGCCCGTCGATATCCGGAAACCCGTAATAGTCGCGACCGAAGTCGAGCCAGATCGGCATCGTCGACGGCACGAAGCGGCGATCGCCCGCGTCGATGCCGAAATAGAACACTTCCTGCCGTGTCGGGAAAATGCGGCCGCCGAGCACATCCAGCAACACGCTGCCGAGCCACGGTCCGCACGCGAACACGAAGCGCTCGGCGCGGATCGTTTCGCCGGATGCCGTGCGGATTTCTGCAACGCGTCCTGCACCGGTCGGTGCGAGCGCCCTGTCGATGCGAAGTTCCGCGCCGCCGTGCAAACAATCCTCGACCACGGCCTGCACCGCGCGACGCGCCAACAGTCCGCCGCTCTCGGGTTCGAAGATCGCCCAGCCGCCGGGCGGCACCGCGATCTGCGGATAGCGCCGCGCGATGGCGCCTGCGTCGAGCACGTCATGCGCGATGCCGGCATCGGCAAGCGTCGCCACCGATTGCAGCGCCGCCGCATCGTCGGCCATCGCCATCCACAGCACGCCGGTTTCGCGGAACAATTCCGGGCGTGCGATCTTCGTGAAAAATTCTTTCCATAACACCAGCGATCGCTGCGACATCCGCGTGTAGATCGCGTCCGGTCCGTAGGCCATGCGGATCACCCGCGTCTCGCCGCCGGAACTCGCGCGCGCATTCGCTGGGCCGTATTGGTCGACCAGCAACACGCGCTGCCCGGCGCGTTGCAAATGCCAGGCCGTCCACGCGCCGAACACGCCGGCTCCGATCACTGCAGTGTCGTAGTGTCCACTCATCCCGTGACCGCATTCCGTCCGTCGTCGCCAGTGTACGCGGCCGACGCTGGTCGTTGCCGCAGCGACTATTTCATTCGGCCAGGCCGAACGCAGCGATGATCCGTCACGTACGATAGGCGATGCGTCATCATGCGTTCATCGTCGGCCCGCGAAGGTCAACGATCCGGCCCTTGGCGCGTTGAACGCGAGCCGTGCGCGCGACGGCATCAAGCCTGCATCGCGTGATTTCAACCGAATCGACTGGCTGAGACGAGAATGGAATCCGACAAGAATGTTGCGCGCGCGAAACCGAAGCGGCATGTGTTCGCTGTATCGGTCACCCTCGTCGTTGCAGCCGTCATCGCCGGCGGCGGTTACTACCTTTCCAAGCACACCACGCCATCGGCCACCGGTGGGCGCGGCGGCCGGGGAGCCGGCGGCCCTGGCGGCTCAGGTGGTCAGGCGATGCCGGTCGGCACCGCCGCCGCGGTCACCGGCGACATCAACATCTACTTGAATGGCCTTGGCACGGCCACGCCGCTGCGCAGCGTCACCGTCGGTGCGCAGGCCAGCGGCCAGTTGCTCAGCGTCGCATTCAAGGAAGGACAGATCGTGAAGCAGGGCGATGTGATCGCCGAGATCGATCCGCGTCCATACCAGGCGCAACTCACGCAGGCCGAAGGCGCGCTGACCCGCGACCAGGCGCTGTCCGCCAACGCGAAGATCGACCTGTCGCGTTACCAGACATTGTTCAAGGAAGATTCCATCGCGAAACAGCAACTCGATTCGCAGCAATCGCTGGTGCACCAGTACGAAGGCACGCTGAAATCCGACCAGGGCCAGGTCGACACCGCGAAACTCAATCTTGCTTACAGCAAGGTCGTCGCGCCGATCGGCGGACGCGTCGGTTTGCGGCAAGTCGATCCCGGCAACAACGTGCAGGTCGGCAGCAGCATCGCCGTGATCACCCAGCTCAAGCCGATCAGCGTGCTGTTCACGAT
>Ga0105240_10006990_pt1 | contig 16481 bp, 14 predicted proteins | sample KBSC54metaG_FD_80426 | JGI IMG/M metagenome (GOLD analysis project Ga0105240, IMG submission 80426) | Corn rhizosphere microbial communities from Kellogg Biological Station, Michigan, USA - KBS C5-4 metaG | ecosystem: Host-associated > Plants > Roots > Rhizosphere > Soil | place: Michigan, USA... | reverse complement strand
TGCTGCGGCACGACGCCGGCGCAGGTCGCCGCGATCCGGGAGGCCGTCGACGCGAACCGCCGGCCGGCCGGCTCCTTCCTCGTGCACGAGCGCAAGCAGGCGGTGCCGTTCGAGCCGGCGACCGGAGAGACGCTGCTCGCGAGGATGCTCCGGGAGGGCGAGTTCGCGATCTCGGTCCAGGTCGACCCGCCGCTCGGCGCCAACCCCGAGGCGCTGATCGAGGCGGCGCGCGCCGTCCGCGAGTCGGGGCGAGCGCAGTTCCTCGACGTCAACGACAACCCGCGTGCACGAGCTCGGATGAGCGGGATCATGGCCTCCGTCGCGATCGAGCGCTTCACGGGCGTCGAGACGATTCCGCACCTCACCCCGCGCGACACGACGATCACCGGCCTCGAGTCGCTCCTGCTCGGGGCGCACGCCGAGGGCGTCCGCAACATCCTCGCCGTCACCGGTGACCCGCCCGACGCCGGCGACTACCCCGGCAAGCACGCTGTCTACGACGTCGACTCGATCGGCCTTGTCGAGCTGATCGCGAAGCTCAACGCAGGCGAAGACTGGCACGGCCGCGCAATCGACGCGCCCACGACTTTTTTCCCAGGCGTGGCGGTGAACCCGACCGCCGACGACCTCGGGCTCGAGGCCGACCGCTTCCACCAGAAGGTCGCCGCCGGCGCGCGCTACGCACTGACGCAGATCCTCTTCGACCTCGAGTCGCTCGAGGCGTTCCGGGAGCGGATCGGAGGCTGGCCGGTGCCGGTGCTCGTGGGCGTCTGGCCGATCCGGACGACCGAGACGCTTGTCCGCATCCACAACGAGGTGCCCGGCATCGTCGTCCCCGAGCACGTACAGGAGCGGTATCGCGCCGCCGGGGCGGGCGCGCGAGACGTCGGGCTCGCGCTGGGGCAGGAGTTGATCGAAGGCGCGCGCGAGCTCGCGAACGGCGTCTACGTCGTCGCGCCGTTCCGCCGGCCGCTCGACGTCGTCGGGCTGTTGCCCGACTAGGAGGGTTTGGCGGGACGATGCTCGTCGCAGGGGCGCGATGGGCGCCGCGAGGCAAGGACGCAGGGAGCGCCGATAGCTGTGGGCTATCGACGCGACCGAAGACGCAGCAGCCGGCGTAGCCGGCCGACGAGCGAAGCGAGGAGTCGCGGCGCTCAGCGCGGCCCTGCGACACAGCCAGTGTTTCGCCAAGCCCTCCTACTAAGGAGCGCACGAGCCGGTGGAAACGGGTTGCGTGCCGGCGTGCGCGAGGTCGTCGCGGATGATCGACGGCGGCACGCCGTAGCCGCTGGCCGAGTTGAGCCGCGCCGCAAAGATCGACGACTGGACACTCCCGCCGCCGTCGACTGCAGGGCCGCCGGAGTCGCCGTGCTGGACGTCGCCCGCGACTGCGGTGATCGTCCTCGTGACCGGCCCGTGGCCGAGCGCGTCCTGCGTCAGCACAGTCGCCGTCAGACCAATCCGGCCGGGAGTCGCCCTCAGCCCGCCGTCGAGCGGATAGCCGATGATCGCGACGGCGGCGCCGGACCGCGGGTCGGCGAGCCGCAGCGGCTTCAGGCCGAGCTCGTCGATATGCAGAACCGCGATGTCGTTGTGGATGTCGAGCACGACCACGTCCGCCCGGCGTGAAAGCCCCTGCCCCGGAATCTGGATCGTCGTGTTCTCCTCTCCTGCGACGACATGTGCTGCTGTCACCACGAGATCGTTCGCGGCGACCCAGCCGGTGCCTTCGACGCCAACGCCGCACGCGAGCCCGAGCACCTTGACGACGCGCGTTCCGGCGGCCCGGATGGAGGGGTCGCGGAGGACGCCTTTGCTCGGCGGCAGGGAGGGCGGCTTGGGACCGACGATCGACGGGAACGGGTCGATGCGCGCCAGCAGGTTGAGGAGCGTGCGCGGCGGCAATGCGGCGTCGAGCTGCTTCACGATCGCCGAGCGCTCGACCTCCTGGCGGATCCGCGTCTCGCCGGGCGTCAACAGCGCCACCGAGGCGCCAACCCAGACGATTCCCAGGCCGATCGCGGTGCCGAGGAGAAGACCCCCCGCCGTGTCGATCAGCCGCAACGGCGCGAGCTTCAGGCCTCCGCGGATGAACGATCCGGCGAATAGCGCCGCGAACTGGAGGAGCATCGCGCCGATCACCGCGCCGATGAGCCCGGCCGCGGGCGTCCACTTCGACGTCGACCCGCCGTGGAGGACATGCGGCGCGACGCGCGAGCCGACGTAGGCTCCGGCCGCCAGGCCGATGAGCGAGAAGGCGCTGAGGACGAGCCCTCGCCGCAAGCCGCCGAACGCCGCGATGAGCACGACCATGATCGCGATCCCGTCGGCGAGGTTCACTGCCGCAGCGTAGAGGCCGGGCTACGCTGACCTAGCTAGACTGGGCCACCCGCGGGGGCGTAGTTCAGTTGGTTAGAACGCCGGCCTGTCACGCCGGAGGTCGCGGGTTCGAGTCCCGTCGCTCCCGTCTCTCGAAGTGCCTGGATTCGCCAGGGTTTCGCCCTCCCAGCTCAGCGAAGCCGGTCGATCTGGCGGTCCGTTCGCGGTCCGAACATCGAAAGGTGCTCGCCAGGAGCCACGGCGTAGTGTCCGTTACGAAGTGACCGATGGAACGCTCATCCCTGAAGGCACAACCCATTTGTTCCAGTACGGATCCAACATGGACCCTGCCCGATTCAGACAGCGCATCGAGGAGGAGTACGACCGATATGCGCAGCCTGGCACCCCGGTCCAGGTGACGGTGCTCGGGCCAGCGACCCTCGCCGGATGGCAGTTGCAAGCGAACCTGTGGAGTGCGACGCGGAAGTGCCGTGTGCTGAACATCACCGAGGAAGATGGCGCGATCGTGCGAGGAGCGCTGTACGAGATAAGTGCCGCGCTCGTTATGAGGTGTGATGGGCCTGGGAGTCGGCCTAGATTGTTGGTGTGCCATTCGCGGAGGGCGGGGTTGTCGGAGTTCTGGCCGACGATCGGGTTGTGCACGATCGCGTCGCTGAAGTGGTCGACTACCGCGGCGATGGCGAATGCGCCACCGAGACGTTCGTACAGACTCGCCTCCGTCATTTCCTACCTCCTAGACAGTTTCCTGGAAGCCACCGGTTTCATCAGTGTCCACTCCGTCGGTGGGACGGGCACGCACTGCTCGCTACTACGCCGAATCGCCCCGGCTCGGATTCCGGGTCGCCATTGAATCCGCGCATCCTGCTGATGTGGGGCAGTCTCCTCTTCAATTGCGAGGAGTTAGACGAGGTCGGAGCGTGGATCGGCTGCGCGCTCGACGACTCGACGACTTGAATGTGCCGGAGCTCGAGGAAGCTGAAAGCTTTGGCGGCCATGATCGCCTGGAAGGACGAGGTGGTCCACCAGTCGCGGTGAGCTGGCGCGACGGGTTGGCTTGGTGCGCTTCGCAGACCATGCCGCGGTACTTCTGCGCTAGGTAGAGGATGACTGCGGCCGAGGCGAGGGTGCTGAACTGGAGCGCGATGAACACGAGGTCGCCGCGATGGATGGCGAGCGCGCCGACGAGCAGGCTGGCCAGGAGCCACATCGTCCAGGCGCGGCGGCTGATCCCCGCCGAGCAGTGTTCCCTCCCGAGGTGGAGGACCTGTGGCACATAGGCAAGCATCGAAATCGTGATGCCGGCGATACCGAGGATTTCGAACAACGGGCTCTTCATCTCCTGTGGCGGGACCCCGTAGTTCCCACGTCGGGAGCTGCGGGGTCCCCGGAGTCGACGAACACGAGCGGCGTCAGGCCGACGAGCGCCTGGCCGCTGCGGTCTTTACTGCTCGACGACTCGGTCGCGGGTGACTGTTGTGGTTGTGCCTCCGGTTGTGGTTCTGCCCCGGGCGCTGAAGCCGCCCCAGCTCGACCAGAAGAAGAGCGAGGTGGCGAAGCCGACGACGCCGACGATGAGCAGGATGACGCCGATCGTATGAATGTTCATGCCGGACACGGTTGCGTTGACCGCCCAGATCAGGGCGGCGCCCGCGGCGGCTAAGAGAAGACTGACGCTAATACCCATTTCAGTTACCTCCGTCTGTTTTCGTGAGTGTCTCCTGGACCCGATCCCTTGCCGGGACCGGGAGTCGTTGGTCAGCGGCGGGCGAGTCGGCGGCCGCTTGGTGTATCTGAGGGCGTGTAGTTGAGTTGGTAGTAGTGGTAGAGGGTCGACTCGTCCGCTTGAGAGAGCTCGTCGCCTTCCAGTTCGAGGGTCGGCGCGTCTTTGACCTCTGCCCTGGACGCTGACACCTGCAGGTCGTTGGGCCCGAGCGTTACCTCGGTCAGTGGGACGAAGGTGAGGTGGCGTCCGATCACGCCTTCCTTGACCGTGGCGAACTGAGGCTGATCGGTGCCGACGTCGAAGTAGACGTCCTCGAGTTTGCCGATCCGTTCGCCGTTACGATCGACCAAGTGCTTGCCGTGCCATTCGCTGAAGTCGCGGTAAGCCACGGTCGGATCGGTCTCCGCTTCGGTTGCGTTCGCGTCGGCCTCCGGCGGGGTCTCGTGAATCGGGTCGGGGGCGGCGACTTCTTCGCTCGGAAGGTCGGTTGCAGACGGGGATGGGGATGTTTCAGTCATGACGTCCTCCGGATGGTCGAGGCGTGGTCGCCGACCAGGCTGTATAGGTCGACGGCAATCTGCTCCAACCCGCAACGCTTGAGGGGAGGACGTTCAGCCGGGCCGCACTTTGGGAGCCGGCGAACACTCCACAGCACCGATGATTACAGCACTGCTAACAAAGATAGTAGCACGATGGCGTTCCAGCCGCGTCCTGGCCGGGGCTGCGACCCTGTCCGGTCAGCGGGTGACGAGATGCGTCACGGGAGCGGAGAAGCGCTCTCGGGCTTTCTCACCGAGACCGGCCTCGAGCCAGGTCGCCTCCTCTTCAGGGGCTGTCAAGACGACGATCTCGTCGGCCGGGAAGGTGCGCAATGCGTCTGCGATTGCCTGCAACGGATCGACGTCGCCGCCGTGAGCCTCGATCTGCTCTCCCGGCAGCTCCTCGGAGGCGGCCGCGGCCCGCTCGGTAGCGTCTGCGCGCGCGTCATCCTCGGCGTTCGTAAGCCGGTCGAGCCAGGAGATCTTCGAAGCCGGCGCGATCACCTGCACCTCCGCGTCGTCGCCCGCGTGCGCCCGCACCACCGACTCCACCTGCGCCCGGGGGACCGTGGCGGTGGTCACCACCAGAATTCGTCGAGACGCCACTATTGGAACCGGACCCGTTGGGGCTGCTGCGAGCCAACTGCCCCGACCGCCTGGGCGCAGCTCGGGCAGATCGAGTGCGAGATACTTAGACGCGCGTCGATCGCGTCCAGCGCCCCATTGGGCGGAAAAGCCCATGTTGCCGCGATCCGCACCCGCCCGCACCAGGCGCAGCGGGGAACCAATTCGCCACGATCGAACAGCGCCCAGATCGCCGAGAAGAGGCCAGAGGTGCTCTCGGCTTCCCAGGCGGCAGCCATGCCCCTAGGGGCTGTCCGCGATCGCCGGCCGCCCGTTGGCCTGCTGGGGAAGGAGGAGAAGATGGCTCTGCACGACCGCGTCTGCCAGGTCGGCGAGTTTTCTCCCACTGTTCTGCGAGTGGTCGCGCAGCAGTTTGAACGCACCATCCTCGTCGATCGCGTTGCGCGCCATCAAAATCCCTTTTGCCTGCTCGATCCGTGCTCGGCGGCCGAAGGCGCCCTGCAGGTTGTGGTACTCGGCGAACCGTTGCAGGGTGATGTCGATCGCGCTCGCCAACTCGTCGGGGTCGTCGTGGATGATGTAGGCGAAGATCCCACGCTTGGCAGCCTCATGGATATAGGCGGGATCGCTCGCATGAAGAAGCGCGATCACCGGGCAGGACGCCTCCCGCACGATCTCACCGATCAGCTCCAGCGCATGCTCAGAGGAGAGCCCGAGACCGACTAGCGCAACATCGGGCTGCTCGCGGGCGGTCGACGCGGCCACTTCGCTGACGTAGATCTCGCGCGCGACGACGTCGTGACCGAGATCTCCCACCACCCGCGCCAACACCGCCAGGCGCTCCCGCTTCTCATTCGCAATCAGCACGCGCAAACGGCGAGGCGGATCGCCAGCCGCCGCGTTCGGCGATGTCTTGCTCTCCTCAGCGGCCGTATGCACAAGCTCTCCCATCAGCAGTCGACATCACGCCACCGATTGCGGCGCCCCTTGACCGTTCTGCTACGGAGAAGGCTTTCGCCGGGCCATGGTTTAGGACCCGACAGCTATCGCGCCCAAGGCTTTGGGCCGAACCAAATTCTACCATCCCGCCTGATTCACACTCACGATCGCGCGTGGATCTAGCGCGGAAGCCGCCGAGGCTGCTCCACCTGTTCCCGTTTCTGACATGCTCGACGCCTGGTAGCCAGAGCGGGAAGCCGAATGTCACTCGCGCGCCCGCCTTTTCGTCAGCCGGGGCTCGGGGGCCTCTGAACACGCTTGCTGGTGAGCCGCTCCGCCAAGCGGGAGGCGAGCGCCATGATCGTGAGCGCCGGGTTGGCGCTTCCTTGGGTCGGCATGACGCTGCCGTCGCAGACGAACAGGTTGGGGGTCTCCCAGACGCGGTGGTCGGAGTCGATCACGCTCGTCTCGGGGTCAGAGCCCATGCGGCAGCCGCCGACGAGGTGGGCGTAGCGGTCGATCGTGAGCACGTCTTGGGCGCCTGCGGTCTCCCAGATCGCGTGCATCGTCTTTTTGGCGAAGGCGATGTTGGCGCGGTCGTTGTCGCACTGCGTGTAGTCGAAGCGTGCGACCGGCATGCCGAATTGGTCGTTCTCGCCGGCGAGCGTGACGCGGTTGTCCGGGAGTGGTAACAGCTCGCAGAGCGAGCCGAGCACCGTCCAGTGGTTGTAGTCGCGCATGTATTCGCGCAGGGCTGCGCCGCGGTGGCCGTCGGCGAGCACGTGTTCGGCCCAGCCGATCGGGAGTGGGCTGACGGTCTGGATCGAGAAGCCGCGGGCGAAGCCGCGAGCCGGGTCGGTCTCGTAGAAGTCCTCGGAGGAGATTTCCGGCGGCGGCGCCTTGTACATGCGCAGCAGTTCGGGGAAGCGGCCGGCGACCTGAGGTGCTCCTTGAACCATCACGTGGCGGCCGACCTGGTCGTGCGTGTTTGCGAGCCCGTGCGGGAAGCGCTTGCTCGTCGAGTGCAGCAGCAGTCGAGGCGACTCGATCGAGTAGCCGCAGATGGCGACCGCGGCTGCACGCTGGAAGTGTTCGCGCCCGGTCTTGACCTCGACGTAGGTCACGCCGGTGACTTTTCCGGTCGCTTCGTCGAACTCGACCCGGACGGCCATCGAGTCGGCGCGAATTTCGACGCCATGCTCGATCGCGTCCGGCACATGGGTGACGAGCGGGCTCGCTTTGGCGTTCACCTTGCAGCCCTGGAGGCAGAAGCCGCGGTAGATGCAGTGGGGACGGTTGCCGAAGACGCCGTTGGCGATCGCGACGGGGCCGACGCGCATCTCGACCCCATGTGCGCGCGCACCCGCCCAGGCACGCTCGGCCGCACCCGAGATCGGGTGTGGCGAGTGCAGATAGCTGTGTGGGTCGCCCCAGGGCCAGTGCTGGCCCGCGACCGGCAACTCGCGCTCGACCTGCTCGTAGTGCGGCTTCAGATCCGAGTAGGAGATCGGCCAGTCGTAGCCGACGCCGTCGCGGGTGTGCGTCTCGAAATCGGAGGGATGGAAGCGCGGCGTGTAGCCGGCGTAGTGGATCATCGAGCCGCCCACCCCGTGCCCGGAGTTGTTCTTGCCCAGTTCGACCGGGTCCTCGCCGCCGACGATGCGCTTGTCGGTCCAGTAGAGGTGCTGCGATCCCTCTTCGTCGGAGATCCAGTCCGTGTCCGGGTCCCAGAAGGGGCCGCGCTCGAGCACGGCGATCCGCCAGCCCGCGCGGGCGAGCCGCTGAGCGAGCACGGCGCCGCCGGCGCCGCAGCCGACGATTAGCAGGTCAACCTCCTCCTCGCCCCGGAAACGGCGCATCGATTCGCGTCCGGGGACGCCGCGACGGTGTACGTCGAGCAGGAAGGCGGAATCGTTGTCCGTAGGGAAGACCGACCCCTTGAAGAAGTGGTTGCCGTCGCGTCTCACTCGAGCCCGCGCTCCTTGACGTCAGAGACCGGGTCGATGTCGAGGGCCTCCTCGCCTTCCCACGCCTCGCTCAGGCCGATGCCCAGGCGGGCGTAGCCGCGCGGATACGCTGGGCCGCCGAAGCCGATCTCGTTCCATGCCCAGGGGTGCGAGTAGAACGCTGCTAGTACGCTGCGCATGACGACTTCCCAGGCGTGCTTGAGGTTGAGTTCCTCCCAGACTGCGCCCTCGAGGGTGCCCTCGGCGAAGGAATCTGCTATCTCCACCTGTCGGCGACCTGAAGCGCCGGCGTAGGAGTCGGCGCCGCTCGCTCGCGCGCTCTCGTCGAGTCCCCGGGCGACGAGCCGCCAGGTCTCCCGGTCGTCGGGCATGTCGGCGTACTGGTAGCCGTCCAGCCTCCCTTCTACGAGCTTCTGGTCGATGAAAGCGAGTACCGGGATGCGCGGCTCTGCGTCTTGCGCGAGGACGACGTCGCAGAACGCCCTGAGCGTCGCGGCTTCGTCGTCGCCAAAGAAGCGCAACTCCGGCACCCGCTCCACGCGGTCGACAACCACCTTGCGGGTCAGCTCATCCCAGTGCTCGACATGCTCGAGGCAGTCGTAATCGGGATAGCGGCCGTGCATCTGCGGCGTCTTGCCGCGCCGCTGGCGCGGCAGCTCGTCGGGGTTGGAGCCGTCGTCGCCGCGCACCTTCGGCAGGTGATGCGGCTGGCGGAAGTCGGGCGGCACGCTTAGCGTTCGCGCTTCATCAGCGGCGCGAGCAGGCCGAAGGCGCCGACCATCATCAACGATCCGGGCGCCAATAGCGGCGGCCCCATCACCAGGTTGTAGGTCGATTCCGAGAAGCCGCCGGGCTTCTTGCGCACGCCTTGGATGTGCGTGACCACGCCGACGAGGCCGTCGAGGAAGTAGAGCGCCGAAGCAACGGGCAGCACGGTCTTCGCGGCCCGTTCGGAGAAGACACCGGCGATCGCGGCCGCGGTCAACGGTGGCGTGAGGAAGATCGGCGTCCACATCCACTTGTCGCCGAAGGAGCCCTTGTAGTGCTCGAGGTAGATCTCGAAGCCGAGCGGCGGCGCACTCAGCGCCGTCGCGGCCGCGAGCGTTCGCTGCATCCGCCCTGCGCGCAGGTTGGCGAGGAATCTCCCTGCCAGACCACGTTCCTTTTTCATGCGCATCGGACTCCGTCTGCTCCTTTGCTCAGATCGCGTAACGCTCGGCCTCGGCGCGCTTGAGCTCGAGCCCGTTTCCGAGGCGTGAGAGGTCGGGGCGTAGCTCTCCGGCCACGGGCTCGAGGACGCCGTCGAAGAAGAGCCGCTCGATCCGTACGTGGTCGTGGAAGTACTCGAGGTGGCGCAGAGGCACGACCGCGCAGCAGGGATGGGCGTGGATCGAAGGGCCGCAGTGCGCCGAGAGCTGGAGCGAGCGTGCCTGGCAGAGAGCGGCGACGCGCAGGAAGCCGGTGATCCCCTCGCAGCGCGTAGCGTCGGCTTGCAGGCAGTCGACGGCGCCCGCCTCGAGCATCCGCTCGAAGTAGGGCAGCATGTAGCCGTACTCGCCGGCGGCGATCTCCATCCCGGCCGGCGTGCGGTCGCGGAGCAGGCGCAGGCCTTCGAGGTCGTCCGAGCTGACGGGCTCCTCGAACCAGCGCACGTCGAAACGCTCCGCGTATTCGACGGCGAACCGCAGCGCGTCCTTGCGGCTGAGGGCGCCGTTCGCGTCCACGTACAGCTCCGTCTGCTCGCCGATCGCCTTCCGTGCCACCTCGACCCGGTGCAGGTCGCGCTCTGGCTCGCGGCCGACCTTCATCTTCACCCGCGCGATTCCCTGTTCAACCCAGCCGCCGAGCTGCTCCGCCAAGCGCTTGTCTGGGTAGGAGGTGAAGCCGCCGCTGCCGTAGATCGGCACCGCCTCGTGGGCGGCGTCGAGCAGTGTCGCGAGCGGAAGCTCGAGCAGGCGTGCCTTTAGATCCCACAGGGCGGTGTCGACCGCGGCGATCGCCATCGAGGCGAGGCCGGGACGGCCGAGGTTGCGGCAGGCGTGGCCGAGGGCCTGCCAACTCGCGGTCACGGCAAGTGCGTCGCGGCCTTCGACCACCTCCGCCAAGGTGTCGCGGACGAGGGCGCCGGCGGCTGCGTCACCGTAGGTGTAGCCGAGCCCGACCCGATCGCCCGCGTGCGCCTCGACGAGCACCATCGTCGTTGCGTCCCACTCCGCGGTTCCATCGGACTCCGGGAAGTCGGTCGGCACCCTGTAGACGGAGACGTCCAGTCGCTCGACTGCGACCTCGATACCCCGCACGGCGGTGGCCATCTAGCGGCCGGGGATGAACTCGCCGACCATCTGCTTCAGCGACTGTGTGATCATCGCGCGCCGGTCGGAGTCGCCTCGCAGGACAGACTGGGCGAAGTGGGTTGCTTGTTCGAAGGTGATGTGCGGCGGCAGCGGCGGCACAGCCGGGTCGGTGATCGCCTCGAGCACGCACGGACGGTCAGCCGCGAGCGCGTCGTCCCAGGCCGTTCCGATCTCCTCTGGATTGTCGACCCGGATCCCCTTCAGGCCGATCAGCTCGGCGTAGCGGGCGTAGGGGAAATCGGGGATGTCCTGCGAGGCGTCGTAACGCGGGTCGCCCTCCATCGCTCGCTGCTCCCAGGTCACCTGGTTCAGGTCGTCGTTGTGAAGAACGAGCACGATCAGGCGCGGATCAGACCAGCGCTGCCAGTACTTTCCGATCGTGATCAGCTCGGCGAGCCCGTTCATCTGCATCGCCCCGTCGCCGACCAGCGCGATCGCCACCCGATCCGGATAGGCGAACTTGGCCGCGATCGCATACGGGACGCCGGGCCCCATCGTCGCCAGGTTCCCCGAGAGGGACGCCTTCATCCCGGCGCGTACCTTGACGTCGCGGGCGAACCAGTTCGCCGACGAGCCCGAGTCCGAGCTCAAGATCGCGTTGTCGGGCAGCCGCTTCGAGAGCTCGAAGAACAGCCGTTGCGGGTTGATCGGATCGGCGCTCTCCAGCGCACGCTGTTCCATCAACTCCCACCACTTGGCGGTGTTCTTCTCGATCCGCTCGCGCCAGGAGCGGTCCCCTTTTCGCTGCAGCAGCGGGATCAGCGCCCGCAGCGTCGCCTTCGAGTCACCGACGAGCTGAACCTCCATCGGGTAGCGGATCCCCAGCATCCGGCCGTCGATGTCGATCTGCACGCCGCGCGCCTTGCCCTCCTCGGGCAGAAACTCCGAGTAGGGAAAGCTCGAGCCGACCATCAAGAGCGTGTCGCAGTCCATCATCAGATCCCAGCTCGGCTTCGTACCGAGCAGCCCGATCGAGCCGGTCACGAAGGGCAGGTCGTCGGGCAGCACCGCCTTGCCGAGCAGCGCCTTCGCAACGCCCGCGCCTAGCAACTCCGCGACCTCGACCACCTCGTCACCGGCGCCGAGCGCGCCCGCGCCGACCAGCATCGCGATCTTCTCGCCGGCGTTCAGCGTCTCGGCGGCGCGGCGCAGGTCGTCCTGCGTGGGCAGGATCGTCGGCGGCGAATAGCCGAGCGAGGAGTGGATCGTGCCGTGTGCGCGCGGCGGCGTCTCGACCGCGGCCAACTCGGCGACGTCGTTGGGGATGATCAGACAGGTGACCGTCCGCTGATCCTTCGCGATCCGCACCGCCCGGTCGACGAGATGGCGCATCTGCTCCGGCGACGAGGCCATCTCGACATACTCGTGCGCGACGTCCTTGAACAGGGTCGTCAGGTCGACCTCCTGCTGGTACGAGCCGCCGAGCGCCGGCCTCGCCGTCTGCCCGACGATCGCAACCACCGGCTGATGGTCGAGCTTCGCGTCGTACAGCCCGTTCAACAGGTGGATCGCGCCCGGCCCCGAGGTCGCCAAGCACACACCAACCTCACCCGTGAACTTCGCGTGCGCGCAAGCCATGAACGCCGCCATCTCCTCGTGGCGAACCTGAATCAACTCCGGATCGCTCCCAGCCCGATTGAGCGCGCCAAGGATCGCGTTGATCCCGTCACCCGGATAGCCGTACAGGCGGTGGATGTCCCACTCGCGCAAACGGGCGAGCAGGAAATCAGCGGTGTTCTCGGCCATCCCGAACTCCTTCGTCTCGAGCGGCCACAAGCTTGGCAGCAAGGCCGTATCTACGAGTGTGTCCGCTTCCTGCTCTTGCCAACCTTCGCGCACCATCCTTAATCCAAGGAGTCACTCTTTACCTTCGCTGCTTCTGCGGGCTCGGCAACGGCTCGGGTTGCTCGCTCGGACGGAGGAGCCGCGAAACGCGCATGTCGTGGACGAAGACGACCGAGCCGCCCAAACTCTCCGCACGCAGCGTCGCAAGCCCGGCACAAGCAAGCAGCTAGCTGGTCGTAGAGACGTTGTCCTCGATCAGGCCGCGCACTCACACGGGCGATGTCCACGGGGGCCGCCAGCCGCTGTGGGCCTCGGGAAGTTCGCGGGCCGCCGCCGGTCCCCAGCTACCTCGGCGGTACGGCTGGATCCGCGGGGGATGCTCGAGCAGCGGCTGGATGATGCGCCATTCTTCTTCGATCGTGTTCTGGTTGGTGAAGAACGCGCGGTCGCCGGTGAGCGCCGCCTCAAAGAGCATTTCGTACGGGGTGGGGCCTTCGCCGCCTTGCCCGGCGAACTCCATCTCGAGGCTGATCGGCTCCGGGCCGGCCGCGTCAGCGCGATGGGCATCGAGGATCAGACGGAGACCGGTGCTCGGATCGAGCCTGACGACGAGCTCGTTCGCCTCTGGCGGTTTACGCTTGCCGAGGAACGTGAGCGGAAGCCGAGCGTGGAAGACGAGGCGGAGCTCGGTTTGGGTCATCGGCAGGTGCTTGCCGGTGCGGATGAAGAAGGGGACGCCCCGCCAGCGCTCGCTGTCGATCCGGAGCTCGAGCGCTGCGTAGGTCTCGGTCGTCGAGCGTGCTCGGACCCCAGGGGTCGCGCGGTAGCCGCCGTACTGGCCGCGCACGTAGCGGGTGGGGTCGGCAGCAACGACCTTCTTGAACAGGCGATGCCGGGCCGCGTCAACGGCTTCGCCCTTCCGCGGCGCTTCCATCGTCGCTGCAGCGAGGAGCTGCAAGAGATGGTTGACGACGACGTCACGGAGAGCGCCGACGGCGTCGTAGAAGCGGCCTCGGTCCTCGACACCGAACTCCTCGGCCAATGTCATCTGGACACACGAGACATGGTCCCTGTCCCAGACAGGTTCCAGCATCGTGTTCGCGAAACGCATGTAGAGGAACTCTTCGAGCCCGAGCTTTCCGAGGAAGTGGTCGACATGGAAGATCTGCTCTTCTCGCACCGACCGGTGAAGCTCCGCGGCGAGCGCCTTCGCCGAGGCGAGGTCGTGCCCGAACGGCTTCTCGACGACGACACGAGCGTTCTTCGTCAGACCCGCTTCGGCGAGACCGCTGACAACACGCCCAAAGAACGAGGGCGGTGTCTCGAGGTAGAAGAGCGGACGCTTCGCGGTCCGAATCGCCCTTGACAGCCGCTCATACGTGGCGGGATCTCCGAAATCGCCCTGAATGTAGGAGACGCGCGCGGCGAGACGGTCGAATACTCTGCGATCGAGCTTCTCCCCGTCCGCCCTGATCGAGTCGCGCATGTGCCGACGCAGCCGAGCAATCGTCCAGTCATCGACAGCCACGCCGACGACCGGACACCGCAGAAGCCCGCGGCGTTCTAGTCGGTACAGCGAACGGAACGTCATCTCCTTTGCGAGATCACCGGTGATCCCGAAGGCAACGAACACATCCGCTGTGGGCTCAGCCACACCGCGCACTCTGCCACGGGCCGTCCAGGCAGTGGCGTTTTCCGTCAGCGCACGATCTTCAGGTCCCGGGTATCGACGATCTCGGTCTGACCGTCCTCGCCGGTTACGGCGTAGACGGGCGCAGAAGTCGTGCTCGCGCCACCGCAGTCCGCCGGACCTCGCTGTTCGTTCACACCTGTCTTACCGCCGATCTCGACCGTCGCACCTTTTTCGATGCTGCCGGCTCGATGCAGGAGCGTGGCTTTCATCGTGAATCTCCAATCTCGTCCAACGTGCGGCGACACCCGTTGCGGGTTCGCCTCATGCACTCAGGCCAGCAGGCAAGTCGGAGAGCGGAACGGTGGAGCCTCGGCGGCTTCCGCGCCAGGTCTACGCGCCCACCCACCATAGCGGCTGATCGACGACCGTAGGCTGGCTCTAGCCTCCTACGCTACGAGCGCGCCACAGAGATACAGGCGGCCCTCGCGCGACTCGGCTTCGAGCAACGGCTTGTGCTCCTGCTGCCTACCGGGTCCGAGGAGGTGCACGACGTGGTTCCCGCGGACATGGAGGAGCTCGGCGATCAGGCGTCGGTGGCAGCGCCACCAAAGGGTCTCCGAACACATGAAGCAGGGCCTAGGCTCCGCGAGCGCCGAACCGAGCGCCGCCTGCCATCGCTCCGTGCCCATGCGGGCGGCATAGCTACGGAACGCCGCCACGCGCAGACAGTCGAACGCATCTTCACCGGGCTCACCGACGAGGCGACCGCCGAGTTCGACCGCGTGCCGGTAGGCGATTCCGCGCTCCTCGAGTGCAGTTCGGAGAGCGGGCTGGTTGAACTGAGGGTTGTGACGCGAACCCGGGAAGCGCCGCACATCGATGAGCGCGACGATGCCAGCGTCGCGAACGACGGACATGAATTCGTCGATGGACCGCGTCCCGTGGCCGATCGTCCAGACGATCACCACATCAGGATGCCGAGGTTCCCGATCTTCCGCAGGTCGGAAGGCCGTCGTGGAATCCGACGGAGCGTTGCGCCTTCGTAGACTCGGGATCTTGGGAAACCCCACCGTCCCCACGCCGGACGACGCCCCTCCGCCGGCAGCGTCGAGCGTTTCGCCTGACCTCGTCCGCGGCTACCGCTGGCAGCTGACCCCGGGTGAGGACGTGATCGACACGGCGACCTGGGCGGGCTCGATTCCGCGCGTGAACGGAGTAGCGCCTCGCGTGCGCGTCGGTCGCAGATGGTTCAACCTGCTCTGGCTGCTACCGATCGGCTTCGTCTTGTTGATCGTTGCCGTCGCTGTCGCGAAGGGTTTGCGCAGCGAGGCGGCGGTTCAGCACTTCATCGCGCGCTATCCCGGCACCGTAACGCCGTCGCACCCGTCGTCGGGTTTTCCGGTCTGGTTGCGGTTGCAGCACTTCTTCAATCTGTTTTTGCTGATCTTCATCGTCCGCGCCGGCGTGCAGATCCTGTCCGATCATCCGCGTCTGTACTGGACGCGCCATTCGACGCCGGGCAGGGATTGGTTTCGCATCCAGAATCCGGTGCCCGCCGATCCGCTCTGGACGGCCAAGCAGGACTCGATCAGCCTCCCCCCACAGATTGGCCTACCGGGGCTTCGCCACTCGATCGGCCTCGCACGCTGGTGGCACCTCGGGGTTGACGCGCTCTGGCTGCTCAACGGCGCGGTCTTCTACGTCCTGCTCTTCGCGACCGGCCACTGGCGGCACCTCGTTCCCACCAGCTGGGCTGTCTTCCCGAACGCCGTCTCGGTCCTGATCCAGTATCTCTCTCTGAACTGGCCGCTCGACAACGGCTGGGTGGCCTACAACAGCCTGCAACTGATCGCCTACTTCATCACCGTCTTCGTCGCCGCCCCGCTCGCTCTCGTCACCGGCCTCGGCATGTCACCCGCGCTGTCGACGCGGTTCAAGCGGATCAGCAAGCCGTTCAGCATCCAGACGGCGCGCTCGCTGCACTTCCTCGTGCTGGTCTGGTTCCTGGTCTTCATCGTGGTCCACACGGCGATGGTGTTCACGACCGGCCTGCTGGTCAACCTCAACCACATCTACCCAGGACGCAACGATCACGCCTGGCTCGGGCTCTGGCTCTTTCTCGCGTCGATGGTGATCGTCGTCGTAGGCTGGGCGGCCGCGACGCCGTTGACGCTGCGCCACCCACGGATCGTGCAGCGCGCCGGGCAAGCGATCGTCGGACCGCTCCAGCACCTCTTCGAGCACCTCGACCCCAAACCGGGCCAGTACACAGAAGACGACATCTCCCCGTACTTCTGGCACAACGGCCAGTACCCGGATTCCGACGAGTACAAGGCACTCTTCGACGGCCGCTTCGCCGACTACCGGCTGCGCATCAACGGCCTCGTCGAAAATCCCTCCGAGCTCGACCTCGTGCAGGTGCGGGCGCTACCCCATCACGAACAGATCACCCAGCACTTCTGCATCCAGGGCTGGTCCGGGATCGCCAAATGGGGCGGCGTCTCGATGCAGACGATCGTCGATCTGGTCAAGCCACAGCCCGAGGCGAAATGGGTCATCTTTTACTCCCTCGGCGAAGGAGCCGACAAAGGCGTCTACTACGACGCCCACCCGATC
>Ga0105240_10006989_pt1 | contig 16482 bp, 23 predicted proteins | sample KBSC54metaG_FD_80426 | JGI IMG/M metagenome (GOLD analysis project Ga0105240, IMG submission 80426) | Corn rhizosphere microbial communities from Kellogg Biological Station, Michigan, USA - KBS C5-4 metaG | ecosystem: Host-associated > Plants > Roots > Rhizosphere > Soil | place: Michigan, USA... | reverse complement strand
GGTCGCTGCCACTCAGGTTGCTGTCACTCAGGTTGCTGCCACGCAGGTCGCTGCCACTCAGGTTGCTGCCACGCAGGTTGCTGCCACGCAGGTTGCTGTCACGCAGGTCGCTGCCACTCAGGTTGCTGTCACTCAGGTTGCTGCCACGCAGGTCGCTGCCACTCAGGTCGCTGCCACTCAGGTTGCTGTCACTCAGGGACACTTTTTTTTGAACAGCATCTTGTACTGCGTGTTTCATGCTTTCGTATTCGCCTTCAAATATGATGCGGTCAGACCATCTTGCTTTAATTGTGATTTTCACTGCATTCTCCTACTTATTGTTTTCCGTAAATTTCTGGTACTCGTACAGCCCCGGCCTATGGTGGTAAGCGGTGTCTATCTGGCTGTAATTGGTTTCGGCGTCGTGTATCTGGTGCCAGATCAAGAACCCTGCGAGGATCATCCCTACGCAGAAGCACACTACGCAGATCGCCTCGCATACCTTGACCTCAATAGCTTCACGGCGCTTACGTGACTCGCTGAAATAGAGCCTCATACGGTTTCTCCAATCGCCGCTAAGGTTCCAGGATTGGTAGGCGAATAACCCCTGCTATGATCCGGGCGAAAGGGAACCATGCCCATGTGTTTCTTGAGCTGGTGTACGGCAATGGCCGCGTAATCGTCGGCTTCCTTTTCGGACATAACATTGCACATCCAAAAGCGGGTCTTAATCGCATCCTGTAAAGCTTCAAAGTCCATAACCGCCTCCTATAACCGAGTTGAGTAATACAGGTTGTTAACCTGCTGTTCGTAAGTACCGTAAATTTCATCCTGTAGTTCCTGGGCGAGCTTTTCATCCCGACGCACCGATGCCATCGATTCATTGTCAATCGCGTTCTGTAGGGCTTCTAATGCGGTGGGGAATAGTTCGGATTCATCCGTGCTGGTTGACCAGTGCCAGCCGGTCATGCGGGGCTTATGTGCGCCGATACGGTAATCCTGAAACCGGAAGATCGTATAGACCGTCCCGTTTATCTGGAATTCTTGCCCGTCCTGCATGTTTGCCTCCATCTGTGTTCGATGGAGGAAAGCATAATAGGGAAAAATCCCCACGTCAACAACTAAAAGGGAAAATTCCCTATTATTTTATTGAGCCAACGAAATCAAGGGTATATACTTATGCCCAATGTCCTAAATCGCTTTTAACCAGAAGTATATGCTGATTACAGCCACAATAGCGGCAGGAATTGCGACAATTAGTGCGATTGTCTGTCTTATATCCTGCCGTCGAGCTAGGCGGATACTATCTTCAGCTAGTTTACCCTTGGATGCCTCTGATTCGGCTAGACGCTGATATTCTTTCCATGCCAGCCACTCACGCGCCGATTTAGCTTTATGCTCTCCAAAAGCACCAGCTAATTTCTGCCTGACAACTTCTTCTCCCATCTCATCAAATTCTCTCCAGCGGGGGTCAGTCATAGCAAGCCAAAATAATATTTTCCCCGCGTCTTCTTATTCATCCGACTTGTAATGCTTTTTCTTCTTATGATGCTTTTCTTCAGGTGGAAGAGTAATATTCACAGGAGTGTCATATTTATTATCCGCCCCTGTTGCTGAATCCACAGCCCAACCAATCCCTCCGCCTAATACTATATTACCGAACGTAGCGCCAGCCGCTCCCGAATGGTTGAGATAGGTGGCTTCTTGATAGCCATCTTTATTGCAGATAATTTTAATATCATATTTTGTCTTCTCAATATATGCGCTGCCTGGTGTCTTGGTAATGGTGGCGATCTTATCCCCATTACGCATAAAATCGCATTCTGCATTATCAGGATTGGTATTTACCATAATTTGTTGGGAGCGCCCCTCAACAATGGTCGAACAGCCTGCATTAAGTAATAAAGACCATAAGATTAAAGTTTTCTTCCTGTCCATAGCGCCTTACCTATAACTTTGAATGTTGTAAAATTAGATATTTCTATTGGTTGATATTTCGGATTATCGCTTATAATTTTAACGGTTTTTTTCTGAGGATTATACTGAAGGCGCTTTACGAGGCCATCCCCATCAAACTGCACTACATAAATACCATCTTTTGTAAATTTTGTTTGGGTGGTGTCTACTAAGATCGAATCCCCATCATAAAGCGTGGGTTCCATACTATCTCCGCTAACGTATACGATGGCTAATTGCGCTGCTTGGGCGGGGGATATCTTTCTCAGCCAATCACGGCGAAAGCTTACATGGTGTTTTACATTCTCATTCGTTATGAGCCGTCCGGGTCCAGCCGAGACATCAATATCAAAGGCGCGTATTAGCGCAAATTCATCCGCTTTCGAGGATTCTTTATCCCATCCAATCGCACTTTTAATTAATTCCCATTCTTTTACTTTTGGTAGGTAGGTTTTGGGTTTCCCGTTTTTTTGTGGCCGCGTATCTTTGACATACTGCTTCCTTATGCCTGCGGCCTTTTCAAAATTCGTGATGCCGCCGTAGAGTTTTATCCCATGGGCAATAGCTTCTTCAAATTCTTTGCGTGTCACTTCCATCCGCGAAGTATCACAAAAAGGTAGGGAAATTTCCTTAGCGAAGATTCCCCTTGACCAATAGGGAATATTCCCTATCATATATTGTGACACTGATATTATCGGGACGGACATGGATTTCAAACAAGAGTTGATTGAAGCTGCGCAGAACTATCAAAAGATGACGGGCCATGCCTTAAGCGGCGTAGGGAGGCAGGTGTTGAATGACACTAAATTCTTTGATCGAATCATGAATGGATCGGGCTGCAACATAAAAACCTATCAAAAAGTAATGCAGTGGTTCCAAGAAAACACGCCTAAAGCTTCCAATAAACACCGAAGTAACTAATATCCAACTGACCCGTTGTCAATAGACGCGGGCTTTTTTGTAACATACGGGACTATATATAGATTTTAGTTAAATTGTTAACACTAAATATAGGATTAATGGGGTGGCGTTAAATATTCTTTCACAAATAGCCAAGCAAAACATAGCTGCATCAATGAGCGGCGAATGCTTCCGTGAAGACCCGTTTGAGCGCCTACAGGCTTCCTCGCCTTTTTTTATTTACCCAGCGCATAAAAAATCCATAAAAACTGCGGCTCTTTCCATAAAGAGGCCATCATGAGGCGTAAGCTTCCTCAATATTTATTCGATATTCCGGAGAATGCTATTTCCTTCCTTTTGGCTCGCTCATCCTATGATAAGCGGAACTTAAAACCTGAAACCTCCCTAAGCATTGATGTAGCCGATGCGTTCCGCCGGCATGTCATGAATGGCACTTATAAGGGGGTTTTCACCAAAATTGCTAATGAGCGCGTTGCCAGCAAATTCCTAAATGGATTGCTCAAGGCTATGGGCATGATTTCAGGAGCGACCGATTTCATCTTCACATGGGAAACCGGATCAGCCTGGATAGAGCTTAAGCAACCAGGCAAGAAATTAGACCCTAACCAGCGCTTATTCAAAATATGGTGCGATGAGGCGAAAGTGCCTTGCCATTGCTGCGCCTCCGTCGCCGAGGTTGAGAATACCCTGCGGGGGTTGGGTGGCTTGGTATGAGCTATTATCTCATGCATCGTGGATGGATGGAAAACGAGGTTTTCAGCGATGAGCCATTTACAGACAGGCTAGCGTGGGCTTGGTTGATTCAAGAAGCCAGTTTTGAACCGCATAAAATTCGCTACAAAAATAAAATGATCGAAGTGGGGATAGGTCAAATCCCAACCTCATACCGCCGATTAGTCGATCAATGGAAGTGGGGAATACACCGCGTCAGAAATTTTTTGGAACTCATGGAATCCGAACACATGATTAACAGGGAAACGGCAACGGGGTTTTTAATCATAACTATATGTAATTACGAAAAATATCAAAAACCATTTAAATTACCGACAACGCAAACAGCAACACTAACAGCAACGCTACCGACAACGCAAACGGCAACGAACATAAATAATATAAAGAACTTAAATAAAGAATATACGTCCGAATTTTTAGAGTTTTGGAAAATTTACCCAAACCATGCAGGCAGTAAGTTCAAAGCCAGCCAATCCCATTTGAAAGCACTGAAGGAGATCGACCATGAAGCACTTATCGCAAGTGTTGCAAAGTTTGCTGCATACCATCGCGCAAAATCAACGGAATCAAAATTCATCCCCCATGCCACCACCTGGCTTAACGAAAAGCGATGGGAGCAAGAATATTCATCCATAGCGGAAGTCATCAAGCCGCTCACGCCTGCGGAGCGTGACAGGGAAGCGCGGAAAGGGGCAATCACGTTATGAACCCGCAAGAAAACTCAGAATTATTCGATCATGCGGTTGAATACCAGCTTTTGGGTTGGGTGTTATGCGACAAGAATCTGATTGGAAACATTTCTTACCTGAATGCATCTGTTTTTAGTGATCCGCTGCATGCGATGGTTTGGGATGCGATGAAGGGTTTACACAGGGCAGGTAAGGATATCAATCCCTTCACGCTCAAAGCAGTATTGCCGCCTGACCCCCAGGATGAAATACCGATTATCACTTACCTTGCGAAATCCATTTCGGCCAGCCTGCTTATGCTCCGGCCACTAGATGGCGTGAAATATCTTACCGACCTCGCCAATAAGCGCATCCTGTCTTCAGCCTGCAACTCCATCGATCATAGCGAATCCGTTCTGGAAAATGCCGCTAAGATCAACAGGGCGATACAGGCAATTTCTGAAACATCAAGCGATAACGAGTTTGATGATAATTTGATGGTTTCTGATGCGATCATCAAAGACATGCGCAACACTAAGCTTCCGTATCAGACGGGAATCCCAAAGCTAGATACGGCTATGGATGGCGGCCTTTATGATGGCAAATCCTATGGTTTTGCAGCACGGAAAAAGGTCGGCAAAACCTGTTTAGCAGCAACCATTAGCGCTAACCTCAATCAAGCCGGTGTGAAGCATTTATTCATTTGCGGGGAGATGTCGCCAAAGGAAATACACCAGCGCGTACTTGCCCGTTATGCCGGTATATTTCCATCTGCCTATCGAGGGGATTATGGCAAGACGCTGGATTGCGAGCGTAAGGTCATGGAAGCGATCAAGCAGATGCCGCGCAATACGCTTTACAAGAACGCACCAGGCATAACTTTTGACTCCTTACGGAGTATTTGCACCTTAGCCGTTGAGCGCCACGCCGTTAAGGGGATTATTCTGGATTATTGGCAGCTTGTAGGCGGTAAGGCAAAGAACAAAAGCACCGCCGAGCATCTGGATGAAGTCGCGCAGTGGATAGCCGATTTTGGGCGCACCTATGGCATCTGGACGATCACCATGGCGCAATTGAACCAGGATGACAATACGAGGGGCGGAGAGGGTATTAGGCTGGCATTTGACCAGCTTTACCAGATTCACCGCGAACGTCTTACGGAACCTTACGCATGGATGGAGATGATGGAAACCAGATATACGAAATGGCTGAATATCGGGAGTAAGGAAGATCCCGCCTTGCGCATGAATGAGCAGGGGCCGTTTTTCGAGCAGATGATATGACGCCTCTCACCCCCGTCCGCATATGTCTCATTGCCGTCTCAAGCGCTGCTATAGGGGCCATGTTCCTGAGTGTCAGCATTAACCAGCGGGAGAGGGGCAGGTGAGGCGTTTTACCCTTGAAGAAATCGCTATGATAAAACGGCTTAGATCAAGCCATAAGACACATGAAATTGCTGCTATCATGGGAAGAACAAAGGGTTCTATAGATCAGCTTTTGCATAGGGAAAAAAGGAAAGGCGCGGTTTATCCTAAATTAAGGCATGGTCGTCTGAAATATGATTGCAAGAAAGCTGAAGAATGGAGGAATATGGTTAGAAAAGGTTTTAGTTACAGCGATATAAAGCGTGAGCAAGGTATCCATCCAGTTACTATTTGCAGAGTATTAGCGTTAGAAGCGCGGAATGAGTTGCAGTGGTGAGTTAACAGAAAATAAGTTAAGATAAGTTATGCCAAGAGGACACAAGGGAGAACCAAGAACACCAGGAGCGGGGCGAAAAAAGGGCTCGCCTAATAAGGTTACGACTGCTTTGAAAGAAATGATAATTGGCGCTTTGGATGACGCTGGCGGCAGGGAGTATCTTACCAAGCAGGCAAAGGAGAATCCCGCATCATTTCTAACGTTAATTGGAAAATATATTCCCTCAGAGTTAAACGCTAAAATGATGGGAGCAATAAAGGTAGATGGAACCATTAATTTCATCCGACCGGATAATAAAGTTTAGCGTTGATATTCCTGAGGTATTTCAGGATTTATTTCAGCCAAAGCGTTATAAGGTTTACTATGGTGGGCGAGGTGGTGCCAAATCATGGGGATTTGCCGATGCATTGCTTATTAAGGGTATTTACAGTCCACTTAGAATCCTATGCGCCCGTGAGTTACAGAAATCCATAGCTGATTCGGTTCATAAGCTTTTATCAGACCAGATCAGCGTTCTTGGATTAGAAGAATTTTATGAAATCCAGAAAACTACCATCCTTGGCATAAACGGCACAGAATTTCTTTTTAATGGCCTTAAGCATAATGCAAGGGAAATCAAATCTACAGAAGGCATAGACATATGCTGGGTAGAGGAGGCCGAAAACGTATCCGATGCTTCATGGGAGCTTCTGATACCAACAGTGCGTAAAGAAAGCTCGGAGATATGGATTAGTTTCAATACCAAGCAGCCAACGGATGCAACATATAAGCGTTTTATTTTTGAAGCCGATGAAGATTCAATTATTAAAAAAGTTTCCTATAAAGACAATCCCTTTTTCCCCGAAGTATTGGAGAAAGAAAGGTTACGACTAATGAAAAGTGACCCTAAGGCGTATGAGCATGTATGGGAGGGTGAGTTTGATACGCGCTTTAGCGGTGCTGTATATGCGAAATATATGGCCGATTTAAAGGATCGAGGGCGTATCACTGATCGGGTAAAGCATGACCCCGATTATCCTGTTAGCACCTTATGGGATTTAGGATATGGCGATACATGCACGCAATGGTTTTATCAGGAAGCGCCGGGGGAAATCTTGTTCATTGACTATTATGAAGACAATGGCGAGGGAATAGGCCCCTATTGCGATAACCTAAAGGACAAGCCATATAAGTATAAAGCGCATTATGTACCGCAAGATGCTGGTAAAAAGCTTATGGAGGCAAATGGCAGGTCAATTGTAGAGCAGGCATGGAAAGATCACGGCATTAAGATGACTATTATTCCTGAAACCACTCATGCTAATAGACACGCTGGTTTGCGCAAGGTACTGCCTTATTGCTGGTTCAATGGGGATAAGTGCTCTGATGGAATTCAGGCATTGATGGCTTATCATTATGAGTATAATGAAGATTTGCAAATGTTTAAGAAAGACCCGGTTCATGATTGGTCATCTCATGCGTGCACGGCATTAGAGCTATTGCCAAGTGTTTGGGCGGGGCGTCATACCACCATTAAAGAGATGCAAAGAAAAGAAATAGAGAATAAATTCCACAGGCTGCGCCAACAGAATAATATAGGCCAGGAAGATCCTTATAGACTTAAACCAAGGAGGAATAAATGAGAGCCATTCTATTACTTCTGGTCTTATCGGCATGTGTAGCCAATGGGCCAATCTATAGTGAGCCAAAGAAACCAAGCATCATTGTTTATAGGCCAGAAACCACTATCCCCAAAGCTGGCGTATTTTACATTGAAGCTAATGGTGTTCCTGTGTGCAATCTCCTACCGTTATCATATTTTGTGCTGAATGAGGATAAAGTCACATTATCTTCATCCAAATTCATGATGCTTGGAACATCGCGTATAACTGTAACAAGGCCATCTTATGTGCGAATTGAACTATCTCCCATAAAACAGTTCGGGGTGGCAACTGGCGGGTTGGTAGGCGATATCGCAACAGGGGAAGGCGGTCCATTTACGTTTACAGTGGTTGAGCCCGATATTGCACGAAAGGAATTGGCGGGACTGCATAGGGATTGTGTGTGAAAATAGCGGTATGGAAAACGGGACATGAAATTGCCGATAGGGTGGCAATTAGCTTAGCAAGAGGACTAAATGCTGACTTACTGGATATTCGATGCAACAACGAGGAAATGGCATCAAAATATGACGCACATGCAGCTTATGGAATTCTTAGGGGCACGGAAAGCATCTTTAATTCAGTTAACCATTGGTTCAACGTGGATAGAGGATATTTCAACCCTCGACATTTCGACGGTTACTACCGCATAAGCTATCGTGGGACACAGCTTAAATGGACGCCTGATTTGCCCCGAAAGCCCATGGATATTAAGTTTGAGCGCTGGCGGAAACCTGATCCATTAAAACGCATATTGATTTGCCCTCCAACATATCATGTACGTAAGTTCTTTGGTTATACAGGTATGGATTTTCAATCTTCCTATGAAGACAAAAGTTATGTGGTGCGCTTAAAGGGGGATACAAGCCCATTAAATCTGGATGATTATAATGCAGTCATCACCTTTAATTCTTCTATAGGATGGCAGGCACTCCAAAAGGGAATCCCTGTACTTAGTAATGCAAATTATTCCGCTATAGGCAGTTTCTATAATTGCTCTGACCTTAAAACATTAACAGATAAATTACATAATATCCCTGACAATCGCATTGAGCTTTTTGAAGCAATGAATGCAAGCCAATTTACATTGGCGGAGATTGAGCAGGGTAAAGCATGGCCTCTAATGGAGCACTTGATATATTCATCGGATTCGACAGCAGAGAAGCTGTCTGCTCATATGTCGCCGCCTATTCCATTCTCAAACGAACCCGCACTAAGCCTGAAATACATTATCTAAAACACCGCGAGCTTCGGCAAAAGAAGCTATTTACCCGCCCATGGTTGATACATGGCGAAACGGGTGAGAATACCGATCTTATCGACGGAAAGACCTTTTCCACAGAATTCTCACATACACGATTTTTAATTCCGCATCTGATGGACTATAAGGGCTGGGCGCTGTTTATGGACGCCGATATGATATTCCTATCGGATATTAAAGACCTTATGGCGCATGCTGATGAAAAATACGCCGTTATGTGCGTTAAGCATCATTACCCCCGCGCTACTGATTATATTAAAATGGATAACCGGACCCAGCGCATCTATACGCGCAAAAACTGGTCATCATTTGTGCTGTGGAATTGCAGCCACCCGGCCAACAAATACATGACGCCCGAACGTGTAAATTTTCAGCATGGCGGCGATCTGCATGGCTTTTCATGGTTGTCCGATGATCTTATAGGCGCATTACCGACAACCTATAATTACATTTCGGGTATTAGTCCAAAACTGCCGCAGAATAGCTCAGGAGCCAATCATGGGTGGCCTAAGGTTATTCATTATACGGACGGTGGCCCATGGTTTGAAACCTGTAGGGATGTGCCATATGCCCAGACATGGATTGATGAATATGAATCATGGCAACGTGAAGGGGCGATTAAAAATTATACCGACATAGCCACCACGAGGTATGAATGACGATAGCTCTTTTATGCCCTACCCGAGCCAGGCCGGTCCAATGCAAACGCATGATAGACAGCGCTAAAGCAACGGCTCGAAACCCGAATATATACCTAGGTTTTACAGGTGAGGCTTACTGCATGGATGGGTATGAGCTGCCCGATTATCCTACCGCCATGAAGTGGAACGCTCTAGCAGAAATAGCCATGAAGAACCCAGAGAATAAACTCTTCATGCTTGCTGCCGATGATATGATTTTCTCAACGCCTTGCTGGGATGAAGCTTTATTAGAGCATTACAATATTTTGGAGAATAAAATCCATGTCTATGCCCTGCGCGATTCTCGTGATCCTGATGGCACTCCTCATCCTGTCGTTACCAGGGAATATATAGAAGCCATGGGCTATTTTCTGCCCCCTATTTTCCTGCATTGGTTTGTTGATTCTTGGACTATTCAAATAGCCATGGCGAATAACTGTTTTACTCATCTAAAAGACTTCATGCTCATCCATGATAAGCCATCCGATAAGGGTGAGGGAGACGAAACGCATAATCGCATTAGGCGTTTGGGGTGGCGAGAGCGTGATGGATGGGTGAACGATCATTGCCAACATTTTTTAGCCTTGGAAAAATCACGATTGAAGATGAAAATGATATGAGAATCTGGGTCACTGGAATAGCTGGGTTTTTGGGCTCACACCTTGCCGATGCGTTAATAGCTGACGGCCATCAGGTTGATGGCAATGATAATCTGCTATGCGGCGATATGTTCAACTCGAAGGTGCCTTTCGTAAAGACTGATTGCTGCAATTATGAGGGAATGTTGCATTCCTTCAACATTTTCAAGCCTGAGGTTGTTGTCCATTGTGCCGCCACTGCACATGAGGGATTAAGCAATTTTAGTCCAGCGTTTATCACGCGTAATATTTATGAAGCAAGCGTCGCTACATTCAGCGCCGCTATCGAATCAGGGGCGAAGCGAATTGTTTATATGTCCAGCATGGCACGATATGGGCATGGCTCTGGATATAATAAACCACCGTTTACCGAGGATATGACCCCAGCGCCAATAGACCCTTATGGCATAGCTAAGGTGGCAGCCGAAGAAACGCTAAAGGCTTTGTGCAAGGTGCATGGAATCAAATATGCGATTGCGGTACCGCATAACATTGTCGGTATACGGCAGCGCTCTATTGATCCCTACCGGAATGTTGCCGCTATTATGATAAATCGCTGCAAGCAAGGCAAACCGCCAATTATCTATGGTGATGGAACGCAAACACGTTGTTTCAGCCCTATTAAAGACTGCATTCCTTCCATTGTAAAAATGGTAAAAGGGCATGCTGATGGCGAAGTGGTCAATATTGGGCCAGATAATGGTGAGATCACAGTGCAAAAACTAGCGGAAATGGTCAGACATCTTACTGGTTTATGCGCAGAGCCAACCTTTATGGCCGCCCGTCCAAATGAAGTAAAAGAAGCATACTGCTCAAGTGATAAGGCAAGAAAACTATTGGGGTATCAGCCAAAGGATACTTTAGAAAATTGCTTATCTGAAATGGTGAATTACATCAAGCCAGCCCCATTTTCCTATGGGTTTCCAATTGAAATTCATTCCCCCAATATTCCCAAAACTTGGTCAGAAGAATTAATGTGAGTCGGTTCAATGCAATTCGTTAGAAGAAAATGGGGCTGGTATTTAACATTGCTCGACCGAAAGCATTTTAAGGTAAAGCTGCTTAAATTCGCCAGGGGAAAGCAGTTATCCTTTCAATATCACGATTGCCGCAATGAGCTATGGCTATACCTAACTGGCCTGAATGCTGGTTGTTATAGATATATACCCAAAGGTGAGAAGCATACATATTATGCAATGGTTCCCACTTATATATTAGAAATCCAATATGGCGACAAATGTATAGAAGGGGATATAACGCGTGTTTAATGATTATTGGGATTTTATTACTGAACGATGCAGCAAGCTAGCTTTCCCTCTAGTTCAGGATAAAGAAGAATTGCATTTTATTTATAATCTCATTCAAGGGTGCGAAACTTACTTGGAAATTGGAACCGCAGAAGGAAACTCAATGTTCGTTCTGGCGCATGCACTGAAACAAAATGCTCGAATTGCTTATGTCGATTGGGATGAGGAAAAGATCAGGCCGAAGCGCCAAATGATTGAAGAGACACTTAGCAAAAATGGCTACCATATCACAGGGATTCATGGAAATAGTCATGATCCCGAAATTATCATGAAAGCCAATGGCCGATATGATGTCGTCTTAATTGACGCGGGCCATTCCTATGATGATGCGCTTGAGGATGCGAGGAATTATGGGCGGATGGCTACAAAATACATTATTTTCCACGATATTAATCTACTGGATGTGAAAAGAGCATTCCAGAAATATCAAACAGAAACAGGTTTTAAATCTTATACAATCAGCAATAGCGAAACCTTCGGCTATGGCATTATGGAGGTTCAATGAATATTGCAGTTATTACGACATTTCCTAATTCATCATGGGAAATCTACGCCAAGAAAATGCTGGTTAGCTTTATTGCCAACTGGCCTCCTGAAATACCGTTGATGATAGAGCTAGATGATTTTCTATTAGAAACGGATGTTCAAAAGCTTATTAAACCGCAAGACGCCGTTGCGGTAGGCTGGACAAAAGAACATGCTGAATTTGTCGAGCGCAATAAGAATAGAGATGATCCAGAAAACTACCGCAAGCAAGCAGTGAGATTCTGTCATAAGATATTTGCAATCCATCGCACTTTAATAGCTGCGCAGCAGCAGAAGGCACATGGCGAAGGTTACCCGCGCTACCTTATATGGCTTGATGCTGATGTGATTACCAATAGGGCGGTTACACTTGATGAAATCAAACTAGCACTACCCAAAGAAGGCGATGCGGTATCTTATCTTGGGCGCAAGGATTGGGACCATTCTGAATGCGGTTGGCTGGCATTCGATATAGAAAACGGCGGGGATAAGTTAATAGAGAACATATTCCATGCTTATTGCGCAGATACGATTTTTGCTATGTCCCAATGGCATGATTCATTCGTATGGGATGTAATGATGAAAGAGGTGAAGAAAACCAACCTCACCCCCGATGCTAGCGGCATGGATGTATGGCCGCAAAGCCCGATGGGAAAATGGTCAACGCATTATAAGGGGCCTGTCGCCAAATCCAAACTTATTAACCAACCCATTCAACAATCCATACCGCTTGGCAATAAGGGTAATGTGATTATTCAGACTCGGAATGCTCTGCCCAATGACGTGTTAAAAGCGCATATCGAAGAAAACCAGAGATTAATCACTAATTGGATAAAACCCTGCAAACCGCATAATGAAGAGATCGTAATTGTCTCGGCGGGACCGATGATGACCCCTGAGGATTTGCGTCCCGAGATTAAGGCAGGAAGGAAGATAGTTGCGGTAAAACATGCTATAGAACCTTTGCGAAAAGCTGGCATTACGCCTTGGGCATGTATTCTACTGGACCCGCGCCCACATGTGAATGATTTCATCCAAAGCCCCGATACTGGCATTATATGGCTGGTTGCGTCGCAGGTTGACCCTATAGTGACCAAAACACTTATTAATGCAGGATGTACCATATGGGGGTATCACGCCGCTGTGGGGGCTGAAGAGCAGGATTTAACAGACAAGCAGCTTTACTCGGTTATCTCAGGCGGAACCGCGACGGCCACTCGCGGTATGCATGTGCTTAATCACCTTGGCTTTAGCAAATTCCGTCTTTATGGGTATGATTTATGCCTTTATGACAAGCCCAATCTAAATGAGCGTGATGAGCGCGGACAGCCAAAGTATCTGGAAATATCCATCGGTTTTAATGATAAGAACGTTAACCAGAAGAAATGCTTCTGGACTAAACCAGAGTTGGTCGCGCAATTTGAAGAGATCAATGAGCTTATCAAACAGGATAAATTCCAAATTGAAGCATTTGGTGATGGTATCGTGTCTTTCATTATAAAATCCAAAAAGTTGGCTAATTTGCGTAATAGCGAGTTTGTGGCTAAAATGATAGGTAAACGTCTGCATTATGAGGAGTTGTTTGGATGCCGCAAGACATGGTTGGCCAGATTGCGCAAATGGTCGCGCAAAGCCCCCCGCAGACTGATGAAGGCGAACAGGTCTTACAGCTCCTAACGCAAGCAGAACAGCAGGAAGTTATCATCAATGCTGCCGAGGTTTATAATCTCGCGCAGGATATGGATAAAAATCTATGCAATGAAATTGCCAAAGAGGTATGGCAGGGATTTGATGACGATAATCAAAGCCGGGAAGACTGGTTAGATCAGCATACCTTTTGGTTATCGCTATACATGCAATCCGATTACGCGGAAAATTCCGATTCCGAGAGATCATGGGGTGCAACCGAATCCATTCCCGTTCTAACCGAATCCTGCGATCAGTTCCAGACGCGCACCTATAAAGTCATGTTCCCCAACGATACGTTTGTATCAGCGGTTCCGATGCGCCGGGGGCCTGACGATGAGGCCGCATTAGAAGCCCGGGCAGAGCGCATCGGCCATCATATGAGTTATCAGCTCGGCTTTGAAGATCGCAGCTATAAACAGGACAAAGACGGGTTATTCCTTGGCGTTGCGGTACATGGAAGCTTTTTTACTAAGACCTATTTTAATGCGCAGAAAAAGCGTTTTCAGGTTGATAATGTTCGCCCCACGGACCTGGTTGTTAATTATACCGTTGGACCTTGTAAAATTGAGGATTTGCGTCGCAAAACACACATTATTTATACTACCGTTGGCGAGACTCAGGACCTAAAAAATAAAGGGTATTTTATTGAGGCAGCCAAGCCCGCTCAATATGAAAATAAAAACCAATATAATGTGAAGGTGGACGAGGTTGGCGGATTAACGTCGCCGCAAAACTCCACCATTAAACGAGACGCTGAGGCGATGTTGCTTGAGCAGCATGTCTATTTGGATGTCAATGGAACGGATGAATACCGTCCCTATATCGCCACTATATGTGCAGCCAGTAAAAAGCTTCTGCGCCTGTCTGTTGGCTATGAATGCGAACCTGACGGTACGCCCAAGGATGACTATAAACAGGTACAATATTTTACGCATTATAAGTTCAAGGAAAACCCTGATGGCTTTTATGGATTAGGGTTAGGCCATACGATTGGAGATTTGAACTCCGCTATTAATATCATGCTGCGCCAATCTATGGATGCTGCAACGCTGGCCAATGATGGCAACATGTCTGGCTTTATAAGCGAGCGTTTGGGCATCGAAGGTGATGAAATACGCATGGTGTTAGGGAAACTTAAAAAGATCCCCGATACGATTGGTGATTTTACCAATAGCATTATGTTGATGAAATTCCCCGGACCTAATGCTGCATTATTGGAAATAATGGAGCAATTAGATGCACGTGCGCAGCGCTTAGGAGCAACCACGGAAGCGACCACCGGAACGAATGAAAAAAATGTCCAGCCCACAACCTATTTGGCTGAAATCGAACAGGCGATGGAAACATTTTCCAGCGTTCAGATGCGCCTTGCCAATTCCTTTAGCGAGGAGCTGCAGAAGATTTATCGCATTAACCAGAAATACCTACCGCTAGTAAGCTTTTATGTGGTCAATAACGCTCCGCAAGCCATTACACGCGCTGATTATGCCGATGATATGCTGGTGCAGCCTATATTTGATCCCAAATTTGCTACACAATCTCAAAAAGTGGCCAGGGCAAAAGCGGAATTGGATGCCACGATGCAAAACCCCAATAGTCAGACGCGCCCGCAAGTTTATGATGCCGCCTTTACACGGTATTTAAAAGCGCTCGATGTCGATAATATAGATGAACTCATACCGCCGCCGCCGCAGCCTGCCAATATAGACGATCAGATGCAAGAAAATATGCTGTTTTTAATGCCTGGACAGCAAAGGCCGCCTTTTGACGTATTCCCCAATCAAGACCATGCTAAGCATCTAGCGCAATTACACGATTTTGTTAAGGAAAAAGGAGGCAATCTTGACCCAGAGCAAACCCAGGCTGTCATCGCCCACAAACAAAAACATGAAGCCCTCCAATATGGCATCGACCACGGGATCATCCCCGACCCCAAGCAACAGTCAGCTCCTGGGATGGTCGCAGGACCCGGTAACCCGATGGCTAATGGGCAATCTCAGCAGGCAATTCCCGCAATGGCCTAGCGATATACCACCTAAAACCATGGAAGATGCTTATTTATGCGCGGGGCATCAGCAGGTTTTAAAAGCAATCAAGAGGCTTTGTGGATTTCATCAAGATAGCGCCGACTGAAATTGATATCCTTCCGCCTCTTGCGGTTAAATATCTGGAGCAGGCGATAAAACGCACTCCAGCAAGCACATCGAGATTGGATATTACGCTTGATATAGCCAGAAAGGGCTATGGCAATATTTATCTCATTTTTGACGGCGCTATTCTCATGGGGGCCACGTATTTGGTAGTTTACCCTACTGATAAAGGCAAGGTTTTGGGTATAATTTTATTAGGCGGTACAAAAATCAAGCGGTGGAAAGATGATTACTATAAATTTGCCACCAGCTTTGGCCGAAATGTGGGAGCCTATAAGATTAATTATATAGGCCGTGATGGATGGGGGCCGGTATTCCCTATGTGTAAGCGAGTTGGCAGCATCTTTGAGCTCACCCTTTAGGGAGGTCGCTAGACCCTAAATCGCCCTACTATAAATTACATACATGGGGCATGTATTAGATTTTGTCGGTAGGAACCTGCATTACGCTGCTGATGCGGCCGCCGTGCTCACAGGCAACCCCGAATTTGTGCCCGCTATTGAAGGCGTAAACTCCGCAGGCCAGACATTAGCCAAAGGCGGTTCCCTCGGGGATGCGCTTAAAAGTGGCGTTATTAGCGGCGGAGCCACCTATCTAGGCGGTCAAATTGGCGGTGCATTAGGGGGCAATTTAGG
>Ga0105240_10006988_pt1 | contig 16483 bp, 9 predicted proteins | sample KBSC54metaG_FD_80426 | JGI IMG/M metagenome (GOLD analysis project Ga0105240, IMG submission 80426) | Corn rhizosphere microbial communities from Kellogg Biological Station, Michigan, USA - KBS C5-4 metaG | ecosystem: Host-associated > Plants > Roots > Rhizosphere > Soil | place: Michigan, USA... | reverse complement strand
GAGTTCGAAAGGTGTTGCAAGTGCTTATTCATTTCGAATACCGTTGAATCCGTGATCGGATGGTTTCACATTCGAGTGAATTGAGCAAAATGTCAATACTTGATAAGAAAACGAAAGCAAAAAACGTGCTTGAGGCCTTGGCAGCCGCCCCTGCCAGCGACCAGCAGGCCGACGGCTACACCGACACCCTGCGCGAGATCCTGCAGCAGCCGAAGACCTGGCAGGGCACCGCCGAGCTGTTAAACCAGCCGGAAGTGGCCCCTGTTTTCGCGCATGTGCTTGCCAGCAAGCCCGCGCATATCGTGCTGACAGGCTCAGGCAGTTCGATGTACATCGGCGAATCGATCGCACCGACCTTGCAGGCGGCCTTGGGCATTCCGGTCCAGGCGATTGCCGCCGGTACGCTGCTGACGCACTGGCGCGGTGTGCTGCCGCCGGGTTCGGGCCTGCTGGTCTCGTTTGCGCGTTCGGGCGACAGCCCGGAGAGCTGCGGCGTGGTCAACCGCTTGCTGGACGAGGCACCGGGTTGGCGCCACCTTGTCATCACCTGTAATGCCAAGGGCAAGCTCGCCACGCTCTATCGCGATGAGCCGCGCGTGGACGTGGTGGTGCTGGACGAGCGCACCAACGACCGCAGCCTGGTGATGACCAGCAGCTTCTCCAATCTCCTGCTGGCCGGCACGGGCTTGCTGCGAGATACCGCCGATGCATTGACGGCCGACGCACAGCTGCCGCTAGCTGAGAACGCAGGGCGCGTATTTGATCGCTATGGCGATGCCATTGCCGAAATGGCGCAACGTGAGATGACCTCTGCCGTGTACCTGGGTAGTGGCGGCGGCATCGGTGTCGCGCATGAAGCTGCATTGAAAATGCTGGAGATGACCGGCGGCAAGGTCATCACCCTGGCTGAAACGTTCCTGGGCCTGCGCCACGGTCCCATGTCATCCGTGCATCCGGGCACGCTGATCGTAGCCTTCCTTTCGTCCGATGCGACGGTGCGCGGCTATGAGATCGACCTGCTGCGCGAGCTTTCGCGCAAGGGCCTGGGGTTGGGCAAGCTGATCGTCGGCGAAGGCATCCCTGCCGATCTGCTCGATGAGCGCGATGTCGCAGTCGAGCTGCAAGGCCTCGGCTCGTACGGTGAGGTTCCCACCTTGCTCGCTGATGTCGTCGTCGGCCAGTTGCTCGCCTTCTTCCGATGTCTGCAACTGGGCGATAAACCCGATACGCCGTCGCAAGGCGTGCTGACCCGCGTGGTCGGAGAGTTCGCAATTCATGGAGCCGCACCGTGAGTTCCGCGGCCAAGCGCATCCTGGTGGTTGGCGAGGTCAATGTTGACCTTGTCTTCAAGGGCCTGAGCGGCGCGCCGACGCCGGGCCAGGAAGTGCTGGCCGACGACATGCTGATGACCCCGGGCAGCTCATCGATGATCTGCGCGATGGGGTTGGCGCGGTTGGGCGATGCAGTGAGCTTTCACGGCAAGCTCGGCGATGATCCCTGGGGACACTACTGCCTGGGTGCCTTGCGCGGTGCAGGCATCGACATCGGTTCCCTGCACCCGGATGCCTCGTTGCGTACTGGCGTCACGGTCTCTCTGTCGACCCAGCAGGATCGCGCATTGGTGACCTATGCCGGTGCCATTGCCAGCTTGCGCGCCGATGAGGTTGGTGATGCGCTGTTGGCACAGGCGGAACATCTGCATGTGTCGTCGTTCTATCTGCAGGAAGCGTTGCGGCCACACTGCAAGGCGTTGTTTGAGCGCGCCAGAGCGGCGGGCCTGACCACGTCGCTCGATCCAGGCTTCGATCCGCATCGCATCTGGGGCGTGGACCTGATCGATACGCTGCAGGCGGTTGACGTATTTCTGCCCAACGAAGAAGAGCTGCTGGCAGTAACGGGCAGGGATTCACTCGCCGATGCGTTGCATGCGCTGGCCAATGGTCGCACGCGCACGGTCGTCAAGCGCGGCAGGTTCGGTTGCGTCACGCTGGATGCCGGCGATTTGCTCAACGTGCCGGCCTATGACGTCGATGCAGTCGACAGCACCGGTGCGGGCGATTCCTTCGACGCAGGCTTTTTGCATGCGTGGCTGCGCGATAGGCCGTTGCACGACTGCCTGCGTTGGGGCAGCGCATGCGGCAGCCTGTCCACACGTGGTATCGGCGGAACGACACGACAAGCGACCGAAGCGGAAGTCATCGCCCTGCTGGCAGCGTCGGCATGATCACCGTCGCCGGTTTCAATACGGCGATCGATCGCTTGATGCGTGTCGAGCAGTTTCGGCCGGGCGAAGTCAGTCGCGCATGGGACGAGCGCATTTATCCGGGTGGCAAGGGCATGCACGTTGCGCAGACCATTGCGGCCCTTGGCGAACGCGTGCAGTTGGTCGGCCTGGTCGACAAAGCGCATCGCAATGTGATCACGCAGCGCATGGCCGAGCGTGGCGTGTTGTTTCATGGTGTCGAGATTGGCGAGGACCTGCGCCAGTGCATCGCCGTGCAGGACGCTGCCGGTGTGATTACCGAAGTGCTGGGGCGCGGTCCATTGCTGACAGAGCGCCAGTGCGAAGCACTGCGCTCTGCTTTTTGGCGTGCCGTGGACGAAAGCGAACTGGCGGTTCTATCCGGAAGCTTGCCGCGCGGCATGTTGCCAGTGACCTATGCCGCCTTGGTCGAAGGCGTGCGGCGTCTGGGTAAGCACTCCCTGGTGGATGCCAGTGGCGAAGTACTGCAGCAGGCTGCCGCGGTTGCACCTCACCTGATCAAGCCCAACCGCGATGAAGCCGTCGCGTTGATGGGCTATGCCATCGACGATATCGATTCGGCGGCCAAGGCTGCACGCGACCTGCGAGCGCGTGGTGTGGCCATGCCGGTGGTGTCGATGGGCGCGTTGGGTGCCATTACGGCAGATGCCGATGACGTATGGCATGCGGAGCTGGCGATAGATCATGCGCGCAACACCGTGGGCTCGGGCGACTGCCTCCTGGCAGGCATAGCCGTGGCCATCAAGCGCGCCATGCCGCTGGCTGATGCGCTGGCGTTGGGTGTGGCGTGTGGCGCCGCCAATGCATTGAACGATGAAACAGGTTTTGTCGACCGCAACACAGTCGAGGCCTTGCTGCCTCGTGTGCGCGTGCGACGCATTACAGGGAACAAGCAGTCGGTGATTCACCAGCACTGACAACAACAAGGCGGTCGCCCATGGGCGCCGTTACGACGTACCGAGGTCACTGCAGCAGCAGCTCCAGGGCAGCGGGCAACACCGGGAGGAGGGTTGTAATGCGTTTTATCCAACAGAAGTGCGTTCGCGCAGGCTTGCGTTTGTCCCCATTCGCAGCTTGCCTGACGCTGGCCCTGGGTGGCCTTGCGTTTACCCAAGTAGCTATCGCGCAAGACGCGAGTGCTCCAGCGTCTGCCTCGTCCGCGCCGGACAAGGCCAAGAATCTGCAACAGATCACCGTGACCGGTTCGAACATCCGCAGCGTGGATGTCGCCGATGCCCAGCCGCTGATCACCATCAGTGCCGCTGATATTCAGCGCCAGGGTTTTGCTACGGTTGGCCAGATCCTGCAGAACGTTTCCGCGGCGGCGACACCGGATCTGAGCACCTCGGCGCCGGGTGACCTCGGCCCGAACCAGGGTGGCCAGTTCATCAACCTGCGTGGCCTGGGCGCGCCGCGTACGCTGGTCCTGCTCAACGGGCAGCGCATCGGCGCCGCGCACGGCGGCTACACCAATATCAATGTGATTCCGGCATCGGTGATCGACCGCATCGAAGTGCTGGCCACTGGCGCATCCGCGGTCTATGGTTCGGACGCGATCGCCGGCGTGGTGAATATCATCACGCGCAAGGATTTCAACGGTGTCCAGATCGACACCTATAACGGCATGTACGCGCCGCATAGCGACGGCAACCAGAACCAGTACAGCGTCACCGCCGGCAAGAGTGGCGACCGTGGCGGTATCGTCATCAGCGCGTCGTATCAGAAACAGGATCCGGTCTGGGCGGGCGACCGCAGCTTTTCCAGTTATCCGTGGACCGACCGGCATCCCTACTACGGCTTGAGCTACACCAAGCCCAATGGCTTGATCACCAATGCGCCGGGCGGGCGCGTGGTGCTTAACCCCGGTGGTGATTCACGCAATATCGCCGACTACAGTCCGTTTGTTGCGCAGAAGTACAATGGCGCCGGCGATATTGGCAGCCTCGCCGATGCGGGCTCGTACACGTACAACACCAATAGCGGCCAGCAGACGATGCTGCGCACCGCCGACACCACCAAGAACCTGTACATCGATGCCCATCTGAACCTCACGTCCAATCTGACGGCCAAGTTCAACTATGGGTACAACATCGACCGCGAGTATGCGCAGTCGGGTTATTCCACGCTGTACAGCGGCATGGGCAGCAACCTGGCCTATCCATCGACACTCGATCCCAACAGCTATTACAACCCGCTGCCGGGACAGGCGACGAAGTTCTATCGCCGCATGGCGGATCTGCAGTACGCCAACCAGAGCTACAACAACCCGACCAACTATCGCTACAGCCTGGGGTTGGAAGGCAACTTCAATATCGGCGACGACCATACCTTCAACTGGGACGTCTACCACTACGACAGCAAGATCAAAGGCATCAATACGCGCCCGGGCTATTTCGACCTGGTCAAGGTGCAGCAGGGCCTGGGCCCGTCGTTCATGGGAAGCGATGGCAACGTGCACTGCGGCACGCCGGGCAATGTGATTGCCGGCTGCGTGCCGATCAATCCACTGGCCGGTCCCGGTGGCTTTACCAAGCAGATGCTCGACTATCTGGCGATCAGCAGCGTCGAGCGCTATGGCAGCCGCGAGCAGGCGACGGCGGCGGACATTACTGGAAACCTGTTCCCGTTGCCCGGCGGAGACCTGACATTTGCGACAGGGATCCAGCATCGCCGTGTTTCCGGCTATGACGATCCGGACGCCTATGCCCAGCAGGGGCTCTCGAGCGATGGCGGCGTGTTGTCAAACAGTGGCGAGTACAGCCTCAACGAAGCCTATGTGGAGTTGAACGCGCCGCTGCTGAAAGACTTGCCGGGCGCGCAAAGCCTGAGCCTTGACGTGGCACGCCGTCACTCCGACTACAGCAACTTCGGCATCACCAACAACAACGCGTTCAAGCTGACCTGGCAGCCGATCGAGGACCTGCTGGTGCGTGCCAGCTACGGCACTGGTTTCCGTGCACCTACCGTCAACGATCTTTACCAGGGCCGCTATCCAGCGGGGACCTTTACCGATCCGTGCGACGCGGTGTATGGCCCCGGAGCCTACGGCAACAACGCCACGGTCGCGCAGCGATGTCTAAGCGGCTACGGCGGGATCGCAGGCGTACCGGCCGATTTCCGGCAGGTCGATGTGAGTGGCCAACCGATCACCAGCGCGAGCGGCAGCGGCGCTGTGCCCACGACCAACTTCACCGGCGGCAACGTCAACCTGAAGCCGGAAACTTCGTACAACTCGCAGTTTGGTTTCGTCTACAGCCCGAGCTGGTTGCAAGGTTTCAATTTGAGCGTCGACTACTGGCGCTACAACATCCGCAACCTGATCACCGGCATCGGCAACGACCAGGTGTTGGCCAATTGCTACCAGTACGGCATGACCGATGCGTGTGGCCAGTTCCAGCGCCAGCCCGGCACCGGGCAGATCTATAACCTGCTGAACCTGGAAACCAATGCGGGTTGGCAGAAAACCAGCGGTTACGATTTCTCGGTGGCCTATGCGTTGCCGGAGTATTCGTTCGGCCGCTTCAAGGCGAACCTCAGCGGCACCTATGTGAGCCGCTTCGACACCTTGCCGACGATCGGCTCGGCTGTTGTCAACGGCGCGGGTATTTCGTCGAATATTACTGCCACGTCGGTCTGGCGCCTGCGCGGCAACCTGACCTTGAACTGGGAGTGGCGCGATTTCGGCGCGAGTTGGACCATGCGTTACTTCTCGCCGTTGAAGGCGCCGTGTGCATTCACCGACGGGCGCAGCGCTTTCCCGTGCAGCTTGCCCGATTACTACGCCGCCGGTGTCGGTACGCAGCCGATGACGCAGGTCGGCTCGGTCACGTTCCACGACTTGCAGCTGTATTGGAACGCGCCGTGGAAGGGCACGATCTCGGTCGGCGCAAACAACCTCTTCAACCGCGTCGGGCCGTACGTATACGGCGGCTATGCCGGCAGCGACACGCCCTATAACTACAACGCCTCGTACGACATCGGTCGCTACGTCTACGTGCGTTACCAGCAGCGTTTCTGACAGTGCAGGAATTCGCGGCGACGACCTGGGGAGGTCCGCCGCGAATGCAGGGCTTGAGTCTCAGGCCGCGGGGAGGAACTCGTGGCGAATTCGTAGAAAGGTGTCGCAGGGGATCTGGCGGCGCTTTTTTAAATCCACCGACGAGGCATGGCATGAACAACGTAAGGGGAAGGCGCGGGTGTCATAGCAAGACCGTGTTGGCAATGGGGTTGTTGATGGCGTTGGCCGCGGGAACAACGCAGGCCCAGTCCATCACAGGTGGTCTTTACGGAAAGGAGCCCGGCGGAGCCGATGTGACGGTTGCGGTCGACAGCGCGGCGACGGGTTATCACAAGGAATTGCATCCGGATACGGATGGGCGCTATACGCTGGCTGGGTTGAATCCTGGCCGTTACACGGTGACGATCTCGCAGGGCGGCCAGGAGGTCGGCAAGCGTGATGTGGTGGTGACACCGAATGTGCAAACGCCGGTGGCGGCGTTGTCGATGGCGGCAGTCACAGCCGGCTCACCCAAAGCTTCGACTTTGTCGGGCATCAATGTGAACGCGAGCACGATCAATTCGGACATCGTTCCGATTGACGTAAGTACGCCGCAGCTTGCTAGCAACTACAACATGGCGTTGGTCAATCAGTTGCCGACAGGGCGTAGCTTCGAAAGCATTGCCTTGCTCAAATCCAATGTGCGCTACGACAACCAGACAACGAGCCTGGTACAGATGGGTGGGGCAAGCCCCGCAGAAAACCGGTATTACTACAATGAGTTCGATACTACTTATGACTACAATGGCTTGGGCACGACCAAGCTTCCTGACGAGGCGGTAAGCTCTGTTCAGGTCATTTCGAGCAATGGAACGACGACCTGGACAAGTTCTACGGGCGGCATTCTTGCCGGTACGGTGCGGCAGGGGACCAACCACTTTCAGGCCGGCTATTCGCTGTACTTCACGCCGCCGACCTCGCGCCTGCTCAACCCGAGACAGCGCGATTCGTTTGATTCTGAGGGTAACTACTACAACTACGACAGCGCCAATACGCACGCGGCCAACGTAGCCAATCAATATCTGTGGGCATCGGGCGCGCTGGTCAAAGATCGATTGTTCTTTTTTGTATTGCTGGGTAACTCACCGAATAACCAGAGCACCAGCAACAGCCAAACGTTCCATACGGATGCGACCAGTCGAAACAAGAATGGCCTGCTCAACCTGACTTGGAATATCAGTAACGACCAAAGTCTGAACATTGTCGGCAATCGTAGCTGGAAAGATACCTTCAACAACCAGTACACCCTGAATCGCGACTACGATCCAAGCTCGGCGGGAAAGTATTTTGGGTGGAACGCGACGCATGTCAAAGACCAGTTTCTGATTGGAAACTACAACTGGCAGATCAACGATACGATGAGCCTGCGCCTGATGGGCGGCTACCTGAGCGAGTCGTCGCTCAGTCCCACATCGACCAGTGGCAGCGGCCTGCCATACGTGACTGAAGTGGATCCGGCAACGCAGAAATCGCGCAATATTGGTCTGACCACCGAAGCCAATCAGCTGTTCCCGTTCGAGTACTGGCGTCGCGGTTTCAAGGGGGATTTCACCTGGAACCTCGGAGATCACAAGATCACCATTGGCGCCGAGCATTACAAGCACTACATCAACAACACCATTGCTACCAGTGAGGGTGGTGACTGGACTTATCACACGCAGCCCGGTGCGGTGCTACCCAATGGGTCGGTTGTCCCGGGTGATGGGCGCTACGTGGATCAGTTCTTCGAAAGCACGGGTGGTGCTTTCTATACGGTCAACAAGGCGTTCTACGCAGATGACTACTGGCAGGTAGCCGATCGCTGGGTCATCTACGGCGGTATGCGCTTCGATACCTTCATCAACAAGAACGTCAATGGCCAGAATATCTGGCATATGCCCATTACTTCGCCGCGCCTGGGCGTGTCTTGGGATGTGCACGGTGACAGCAGCATGAAGCTGGGCGCCAACCTGGGAAAGTATGCTCTCTCGATACCTTCGAGCGTCAATAACGGCGCGGCGGGCGCTGTCTACGAATGGCACCGTTACTTTACCTACACTGGTCGCGACCCATCTACCCAGGCGCCGACGGGCCTTACCCAGATTGGGCCGCAATCGACCTTGATCGATGGGCTTGCGCCTAGTGCGAACAACGTCGCCACATCAAACATCAAGGCGCCGTATCAGTACGAGTTTCAGGTTTACATGCAGAACACGATCGGAACGAGTTGGTCCACGCTGACGGAACTGGGCTTCAGCTCGCTCAAGCGGATCATTGATGACACTTGTTATAACCAGGGCATCACCGATTACGCGAGGGCTCACGGCTATCCCGATTACACCGACGCCAGCGGTTGCCCCATGTTCAATCCCGGCATCGCGCAGGTATTTACCCGCGACTACCGTGGTGATGGAAAGCTGGAGTCGCTGACTATTCCCGGTAACGTGTTTGGCCCCGCGCCCGCGCGAAAGTATGCGCACCTGACGCTGGAAGCGACACATGTACGCAATTCGGAGGAGCCATGGTTCCTCGACGTGAGCTATACCTGGGCACATCTCTACGGCAACGATGACGGGTTGCTCAATTTGGGTACGCGCACGGGCGGCGGTCCGGGGGAACAGATCTATTGGGATTTCCCTGGTCTGATGGAGCATGACAACGGTCCGCTGGCAGGCGACATACGCCATGCGCTCAATATCAACGGTGTCTACTACTTCAACACCGGCTTTCGTATTGGCAGCACGTTGACTATGCACACGGGAACACCGCTGAGCTGCCTTGGAACTTATCCCGATGTCAACAATCCCGCATCGCTTTATGGTGCGGCAAGCCACTACTGCAACAACGTTCCATCGCCTTTGGGTAGTGCAGGGCGGCTGCCATTTTTCTGGCAATGGAACCTGGGTGTGGGTTACGACTGGGCGATCGATTCGGACAATCACCTTAGCGTAGACGTACAGATCCAGAACGTCACCAATCGCCAGGGGCGTATCGACTCCAATCAGCTTTATGACACTGGGAGTTTTCAGAATAACGGTGCGCCAATTCTTAATCCGAGCTATGGCGCTGCTACTTGGCAGGTGCCTCGGACCACCCAGCTCGTATTGCGCTACACCTTTCAGTAAGTCACCTGAGGCGGTGGTCATGCGATCGCCGCCTCAATACGCAAAAGAGGTTTGAAAGCATGCATCATTCCAAAGCGAAGCGCTTTGTGGGGCACCGTCGTCTTCTGGCAGCGATGCTCGCGGCGAGCCTGGTCAGCGTGATCAGTGCCAAGACCGAAGAGAACGCGGTGTCGTTCACCAGGCAGGGCGATCAGCAGCAATTCGGCAATGCGAGCATCAAGGCAAGTTGGACGTTGAAAGATCGCGCGCTGACGGACATGGCCGTCAACGATGCTATCAATCAACAGACGCTGAAGATCGCCAATCCTTTTATGCTGGAACTTGGGGATGGCAACAAGCTCACCGCGGCCGATTTTCCTCTACTGTCCGAGCCCAAACTGGTAAAGCTCAAGGCTGAGCCAAAAGCGCCGCGTCTGGCCGAGCGCATTCCGGGCAAGGCCATCACCGCGAGCTTCGGCGATGCGAGTGGTCGTTTCCGCATCGACTGGCAATGGGTGCAGCGTGAAGGCTCCGACTATTTGCGCGAGCAGGTGACGATTACGGCGTTGAAAGCGGACGAGAACATCAAGAAGGTCGACCTGCTGCAAGCCCAGGCGGCAGGGGCGGAAGTGATCGGCACGGTCAATGGCTCGCCGATCGTTACCGGACAGGATTATCTGGGCTTTGAGCATCCGCTTTCCGAAAGCTCGGTGCGCGGCAAGAATCTCAACCTTTGGATCGAGCGCGGTCTTCCGCTGGTCAAGGGGCAGTCGATTACCTATTCGGCAGTGATCGGCGTGACGCACAAGGGGCAGTTGCGACGTGACTTCCTGACCTATGTGGAGCGCGAGCGCGCTCACCCCTATCGTCCGTTCCTGCACTACAACTCCTGGTATGACATTGGTTATTTCACGCCGTACACGCAGCAGCAGGCGGTGGACCGGATCAACACGTTCGGCCAGGAACTGAGCGTCAAGCGCGGCGTGAAACTCGATTCCTTCTTGTTTGACGATGGCTGGGACGACCGCAGTGGCAGCTGGAATTTCAGCAAGGATTTCCCGCAGGGTTTTGTGCCGGTGAAACAGGCTGCCGCCAAATACGGTGCTGCACCTGGCATCTGGCTGTCACCCTGGGGTGGTTACTCCAAGCCCAAGGATATTCGTGTCGAAAATGGCAAGGCGCAGGGCTACGAGATTATCGACGGTGGCTTTGCCCTGTCCGGGCCGAAGTACTATCAGCGCTTTCATGACGTAGTGATGAAGCTTCTGGAGGATGACGGTATCAATCAGTTCAAGTTCGACGGTACCGGCAATGCGGACAAGGTATTCCCCGGTAGCCGCTTCCCGAGCGATTTCGATGCGGCGGTCGCATTGATCGACGATATCCGCGAAGCGAAGCCAGGGACATTTATCAATCTCACCACCGGTACGCTTCCATCGCCGTTCTGGCTGCGTTATGCCGATTCGATCTGGCGCGACGGCGAAGACGATGACCTTACCGGCGTGGGGACGAATCGCGAAAAATGGATCACCTATCGCGACACGCAGACCTATCGCAACATCGTGCTGAAAGGTCCGCTGTATCCGCTCAACTCGCTGATGCTTCACGGCATTATCTACGCGCAGGAAAACCATCGCCTCAATACCGATCCCGGGCATGATTTTGCCAACGAAGTGCATTCTTATTTCGGAACCGGCACGCAGTTACAGGAGATGTACATCACGCCGTCGCTGCTAAGCCCCGCCGACTGGGACACCCTGGCGGAGTCCGCTCGCTGGTCGCGTGACAACGCCGATGTACTGCGCGATACGCATTGGATCGGCGGCGATCCAGGGCGGCTGGATGCTTATGGCTGGGCCTCGTGGACACCGAAGAAGGCCATTGTCACGTTGCGCAATCCCGACGCACGGGCACAGAGCATGGTGATCGATTTGCGCCGACAGTTGGAATTACCTGATGGAGCCTTTACGCACTTCAGTGCACATAGCCCCTGGAAAGCCGACGGTGACAAGCCGGCGACGGTGTTGGATGCTGACAAGCCAACGACGATCGAGCTGCAGCCATTTGAGGTCTTGACCCTGGAGTTGGTACCTTCGGCGTAACGTCTGAACCCTTGCAGGAGCGACTTCAGTCGCGATGGACGTCGCTCCTGCAACGAAGCTGGGAACTGAGAGGCAACATGCAACGACGCGAATTTCTTCGGCTTTCCCTCCTCGCACCGCTCGCCGGGTTCGTTTTGCCTGAGCTGGCACCCGGTAAGGAGGTGAGCGGAGCCGAACCGGTCGCTGACGGACATCCCCATCGGTTCACCCTGTCCAATCAAAGTTTCCTGCTCGACGGCAAACCGTTCCAGATCCGCAGCGGCGAGATGCATCCGATCCGCATTCCCGCCGAATACTGGCTGCATCGCATTCGCATGGCCAAGGCGATGGGGCTCAATACCATTGCGGTGTACATCATGTGGAATGCGTTCGAGCAGGAACCGGGCGTGTTCGATCTGAAGACCGGCAATCGCGACTTCGCGCGATTTATCCGGTTGTGCCAGCAAGAGGGTATGTGGGTTTATCTACGCCCAGGGCCGTATGTCTGCGCCGAGTGGGACTTCGGCGGGCTGCCGCCCTACCTGCTGCGCGATCCGAACAGCCATGTGCGGCACAAGGACGATGCAAACTACATGGCCGGTGTGCGTCGCTACCTCGACGCTGTTGCGCCGGTCATCAAGCCACTGATGACCAGCGAGGGCGGCCCCATCCTGATGGTGCAGGTGGAGAATGAATACGCCTCATTCGGTAATGATCTGGATTACCTCAAGCTGTTGCAATCGATGTGGCGCGAGCGCGGTATCGAAGGTCCGTTCTCGATCTCCGATGGCCTTGGCCAGGTCCGCAAGCAGAAGACCTATTTGCCGGGCACGGCGCTTGGGCTCGATGGCGATACCGATTTTGTCGCAGCGCAGGCGATTGCCGGCGAGATGCCAGTATGGGTGGGCGAGGGCTATCCCGGGTGGCTTACGCATTGGGGAGATCCGAAGATGCAGACGGCCGATTACGCAAGCACCTTGCGTCAACTGCTCGAGCAGAAGCGTTCGTTCAATCTATACGTCGTGCATGGCGGTACCAACTTCGGCTTCGGCGCTGGCGCGAATGCCAATGGCGACTACTCTAATTTCGAGCCGGTAATAACGAGCTACGACTACGGCGCGCCGATCAACGAACGTGGCGAAGCCACGGCTGATTATCATGGCTTTCGTAGTTTGATAGCGCCGCATGTCAGCCATCCTTTGCCCGACATTCCCGCACCGCCACCGGTGACAGATTTCGCGCCCATGCAACCCAAGCCATATGCCTCCGTCTGGGACAACCTGGGCAGGCCACGTCGCGTCGCAAGGCCACAGGCGAGCGAGCTGCTGTTCGCGCAGGATCACGGCATGGTGATGTACCGCAAGACGCTCACGCGTGGCGGCAAGCTGGCACTTGATGGTGTGCGCGACTATGCAACAGTCTTTGGCGATGGCAATTATCTGGGCGTGGTGTCGCGCGTGGACAAGCCTGGTGTGCTCAGGTCGTCATCGATGGTGGCGGGCCCGGGGCAGCTGGAAGTATTGATCGATAGCTTTGGACACGTGGGCTATGGGCAGGCCATGGCCGATCGCAAGGGCTGGGTGGGCAGCGGGGTCCTGGGAGACGAAGTGCTGGAAGACTGGGAGGCGTTCAGTCTGCCACTGGATGACACATACATGCGTTCGTTGCGGCCGCTGGCGGCAGTGTCGACGCGGCCGGGAATGTTTTTCCGTGGCACGTTCCGAATCGCGACGATGGGCGATACCTATATCGATATGAGCGCGTGGGACAAGGGCTATGCGTGGATCAACGGGCACCTGCTCGGACGCTATTGGCATATCGGGCCACAGCAGCGGCTCTACTGTCCTGCTTCGTGGTTGAAGGACGGAGATAACGAGGTGACGGTGTTCGACATGCATCGCGTAGACGCTGCGATGGTGCGTGGGGTGCGGAGCTTGGCGGACTGAGGCAAGCGTTCAACTTCGTCAGCCGGGTTTCCTCCCTCCTGGCTCTGCCGGGGGAGAGGGCTGGGCTGAGAGGCTCTTACTTGAACGTGCATCCGCTCAACAACACCTGGCCCCGCATGATTTCCTCCAGCTTCGTGCAGTGAGCCGTCACCGCCTGGCCTTTCTTGAGGCCGGCAGGCACAACACTGTCGTCGTTGTTCTGCGGATTGAACTGAACCTTCGATCCGATGATCACGTCCTCGCCTGTCATGCCCTGCATCAGCAAGGCCTTGTGCGCCTGGCCGACCATGGCGCCATAGGTGTCGTAATCGAGAAAGCTGCCAGTGACCGTGATGTCGTTCTTGCCGGCGTATTTCTTGTCGATCGTGCCGGGGTGTTTGACGGCGTCGCGCGCTACGTCGACAGCCTTGAGCTTGACGGGCGAAGCGGCGAAGGCGGGGGCTGCGGCCAGCAGCAGGAGAAGCACGGCGTATTTCATTGCATCAGCTCCATGTCGATGAAAACAACCGCGCAATGGTAGCGCATAAAAAAAGCCGCCCGAAGGCGGCTCTTTTTTGCCTGGCATGGGCCGATCAGGACGAGCGCGAAGCCTTCTTGCGATCGTTCTCGGTCAGATGCTTCTTGCGCAGGCGGATTTCCTTCGGCGTGATCTCGACCAGCTCGTCGTCGTCGATGAAGTCCAGTGCCTGCTCCAGCGAGAACTTGATCGCCGGGCTCAGCTGGATCGCATCGTCCTTGCCGGAGGCGCGCATATTGGTCAGCGGCTTGGGCTTGATCGCGTTGACGGTAAGGTCGTTGTCCTTCGAATGGATGCCGACCAGCTGGCCTTCATACACCGAGTCGCCTTCGGCAGCGAACAGCTTGCCGCGTTCCTGCAACGGTCCCAGCGAATAAGCAGGCGTGGTACCGGCGGCGTTGGCGATCATCACGCCATTGAGGCGCTTGGCGATCTGGCCTTCTTCCTTCGCACCGTAATGGTCGAACACGTGGAACAGCAGGCCAGAACCCTGGGTGAGGGTCTTGAACTGGTTCTGGAAGCCGATCAGGCCGCGCGCTGGGATCATGTACTCGAGACGTACGCGACCCTTGCCGTCCGGCTCCATGTTCTTGAGCTGGCCCTTGCGGGTGCCCAGGCGCTCCATGACCGGACCCTGGTGAATTTCTTCGACGTCGACCACCAACTGTTCGATCGGCTCCATCTTCTGGCCGTCGATTTCCTTGATGATCACTTCCGGACGCGACACGGCGAGTTCATAGCCTTCACGGCGCATGTTCTCGATCAGCACCGACAGATGCAGTTCGCCGCGGCCCGAGACCAGGAACTTGTCCGCGTCGGAACCTTGCTCGACCTTCAGGGCCACGTTGTGTACCTGTTCGCGGTCCAGGCGGTCCTTCAGCTGACGGCTGGTCAGGAACTTGCCGCCCGAAAGATCCTTGTTACCGGCGAACGGCGAGTTGTTCACCTGGAAGGTCATGCTGATCGTCGGTTCGTCGACGGTCAGTGCCGGCAGCGCTTCTGGGGTGTCCAGCGCGCAGATGGTGTCCGAGATGGTCAGTTCCGAGATGCCCGAGATCGCGACGATGTCGCCGGCTTCGGCGCTGTCCTGCTCGATGCGCTCCAGGCCGAGGAAGCCCAGCACCTGCAGCACCTTGCCCTGGCGCTTCTTGCCTTCGCGGTTGATCACGGCGACCGGCATGTTCTTTTTCAGCGTGCCGCGCTGGATGCGGCCGATGCCGATGACGCCGACGAAGTTGTTGTAGTCCAGCTGGCTGATGCGCATCTGGAACGGACCTTCGGGATCGACTTCCGGCTTGGGAGTGTGATCCATGATGGCCTGGTACAGCGGGGTCATGTCGCCTTCGCGGACGGAGTCGTCGAGACTGGCGTAGCCGTTCAGCGCCGAAGCGTAGACGATCGGGAAGTCCATCTGCTCCGAGGTGGCGCCCAGACGATCGAACAGATCCCACACCTGGTCGACGACCCACTGCGGGCGGGCGCCCGGGCGGTCGATCTTGTTGATCACCACGATCGGCTTGAAGCCCATCGCGAATGCCTTCTGGGTCACGAAGCGCGTCTGCGGCATCGGGCCGTCCATCGCGTCGACCAGGATCAGCACCGTATCGACCATCGACAGCACGCGCTCCACTTCACCGCCGAAGTCGGCGTGTCCGGGGGTGTCGACGATGTTGATACGGTTGCCCTGCCAGGTGATGGCAGTGTTCTTGGCCAGGATGGTGATGCCACGTTCCTTTTCCTGGTCATTGGAGTCCATCACGCGCTCGGCCAGCACGGTACGCTCCGAGAGCGTGCCCGACTGCTTCAAGAGCTGATCGACCAGCGTGGTTTTGCCGTGGTCGACGTGGGCGACGATGGCGATATTGCGCAAATTTTCAATGGACATGGATGGACTCGGGCGGCTTTGGACCGTCGCGGCAGGTTTCAAGAAGGCGAATCGGACGATTATACGCGGTTATGTGACAACTTGCCTGGGGGGAGGGGAGTTGTTCAGGATCTGGGTTTTCGGGGCGGCTATTGGCGCGGTTTGGCGTCCCCGTGGTCCGGTCCGTATCGTCATCCCGGCGGAGGGCTGGATCCCAGCACCTTACGCTTCGTAGTACCTCGGAAGCTGGCTTTGTTGCGGCCTCGCACTTGCCTGTGTGTTTCCGCGACCGGGCCGCCTACGCAGCGGGCGTTTCACTCGCCTGCCGGCGAGCGAGTCACTTTCTCTTTGCGGGCCCACGCTTGCGCGTAGCGCATGCGAACGGCGAAGCCCCGGAGGGCGCAGGACCTTCAGGTCCGGAGTAAAGAGAAAGTAACCCAAGAGAGAATGGCCTCAGATCAAAGGCTCTGAGCAGTATTGGGGAAATAAAACCGTTCGTATCGCCTACTCGAACCGCCAGGGGACACTTCTGGCGCTTCTGAGGTACGCCGGATTGCTGCGCGAGGCGTCGTGGCCCTGAGGACTTAACGCCCCCCTCACCCTAACCCTCTCCCCCGGTGAAACCAGGGGAGAGGGGACGGACTGGGGCGGGTTTCAGCGTTGCGTGCTTTT
>Ga0105240_10006984_pt1 | contig 16490 bp, 9 predicted proteins | sample KBSC54metaG_FD_80426 | JGI IMG/M metagenome (GOLD analysis project Ga0105240, IMG submission 80426) | Corn rhizosphere microbial communities from Kellogg Biological Station, Michigan, USA - KBS C5-4 metaG | ecosystem: Host-associated > Plants > Roots > Rhizosphere > Soil | place: Michigan, USA... | reverse complement strand
GCTTTTGCGTCCGCTGCACAGTCCGAACACCCTGCACCCGCCGCAGCCCAAGCACCATGCGATTAAGGTGCCGCAGATCCTCGGCCTCAACAACAAATTCAATAACCGCTACGCCATTGTCGTCGTGATGAATATCAACACCACGGATATTGGTGTTGTCGTCGGAGATCACGGCCGTCAGCTCCTTCAGCATCCCGGTGCGATCATCACAGTAGATCGTGATCTTCACCGGATAACGCTGCGGACGCCCGCTCTCGTCGCCTACACGCGACCACTCCACATTGATGCGCCGATCGCTCTCATACAGCAGGTTCTGCACGTTCGGACAACTACGCGCGTGGACGGCGACTCCCTTCCCCCGCGTCACGTAGCCGACAATCTCTTCTCCGCGAATCGGATTGCAACAGCGCGCTCGATACACCAGCAGATCGTTCTGCCCTTCAACCTGCAGCGAGTCAGAACCGGTCAAATGCAGCTTGCGCACCGCGTCCGACATCGCCTGCTCAACCGTGCCCGGCTGCTGCGGTTCACCCGGTGGCGTACCCTCTGGCGGATTCGCATAACCCGGCGCCAGCTTATTCAGAATCTGGTGCGCGCTGTGCTTGCCCTGCCCGATTGTCGCCAGCAAATCGACAGCAGTTGCAACCCCATATTCATTCGCGATCCGGCCGAGGTCCTGGTCGTCGATCTGCGTCATCGGCACCTTGTACTTCCGTGCCTCACGTTCCAGCAGCTTCCGTCCGATCTCGACAGCCCTGCGGCGCTGATCCTCGTTGAGCCAGTGCTTGATCTTGTTGCGCGCACGCGGGCTCTTCACAAAGGTCAGCCAGTCGCGGCTCGGCTTGTGATCTTTCTGCGTGACAATCTCAACAATGTCGCCCGTGCGCAGTTTCGTCCGCAGCGGAACCATGCGGCCGTTCACCTTCGCGCCCACACAAGTGTGGCCGACCTCGGTATGAATCGTGTACGCGAAGTCCACCGGCGTGCCGTCGGCCGGAACAACCACCACCTTGCCTTTCGGCGTGAAGGTGTAGACCTCATCCGGATAGAGATCCATCTTCAAGCTCGATAGGAACTCATTCGGATCGGTCATCTCCTTCTGCCACTCGACGAGCTGACGAATCCAGTTGAGACGCTCCTCATCCCGCGCCGTCACGACATCGTCTTTGGTCTTGTACTTCCAGTGCGCCGCGATGCCTTCTTCGGCGATGCGGTGCATCTCCTCCGTGCGGATCTGCACTTCGAACTGATGCCCGCCTTCTCCGATCACGGTCGTATGCAGAGACTGATAGCGGTTCGCACGCGGGATCGCGATGAAGTCCTTGATCCTCCCCGGCACAGGACGCCAGATGGTATGGATCAATCCGAAAACTGCGTAGCACGACGCAACATCCTGCGTGATCACGCGAACCGCGAGAAGATCGTAGACCTGATCGAATGTCACCTTCGAGCGCTGCAGCTTCTGGAAGATCGAGTAGTAGCGCTTGATCCGCCACTCAACGCGCGCCTGAACGTTGTTCTCACGCAATTGCTCCACCAGCGTGTCTTCAACGTTCCGCAGAAACTGCTCGCCTTCAATGCGCTGTGCTTCCACCGCAGCCGCGACCTTCTCATAGCTCACCGGATCGGTGTAGCGGAACGCGAGGTCTTCCAGTTCGCCGCGGACCTTTCCCATGCCAAGCCGGTGCGCAAGCGGCGCATAGATGTCCAGCGTCTCCCGCGCGATGGCCTCACGGCGGTCCGGCTGCAGATGTTCGAGTGTGCGCATATTGTGCAAACGATCCGCTAGCTTGATCAGCACCACACGAATATCGGTGACCATCGCCAACAGCATCTTGCGCACGTTCTCAGCCTGGCGGTCTTCGCGGTTCGCAAACTGAATCTTGTCGATCTTCGTGACGCCCTCAACGATATGCGCCACTTGGTCGCCAAAGTCACCCTCAATCTGCTCGCTGGTAGCCGGGGTGTCTTCAACCGCGTCGTGCAGAAGTCCGGCTGCAATCGCCGTCGCGTCCATCTTCATCTCGGCCAGAACTTCAGCTACTTCAAGCGGATGAATAATGTACGGCTCGCCCGATGCCCGCATCTGGCCCTTGTGGTGATGGACGCAGAATTCCCATGCCTTCCGAATCAGAGCAACATCTTCAGTGGGGCGGTTAGCCTGGACGTGGCGCAGCAGCCCTTCGAAGCGGCGATCGATCGCCGCCTGATCCAGAACTGGTTTAGGCCCGGGCTGGACATTCCTGCTCGCCGGCGCGGGAACAGCGTCTTCAGCGTTCGCTGATGGAGTGGGCTGGCGGACCGTCGCCATACTTCATTATAGGCACCGAATGTTGAACTTGCCTCAATCCGCCACAACGGGAAGACTTAGGGTGGAGTCGCGAGCCACCTCGTACGACCAGCTTCGGTATGCCCGATCTCTTCAAGTCGAGCCTCTTAACATCATTAAGATTGATAGTGATCCAACTTTATCTTTTCCGTTGAAATACAGATTACCTTTAATCTATAAAGCCAAGATCCGTGTGCCAGCCATCACTGCTCCCCGACCCTTAACTTGGAGTAAAGTCTCCGACGGACTGGACCCTTCCTGCGCAGACGCGCGAACGGGTTGGTGAGCTCCGACCATCGATGTCGCCACGCTCCCGCAGCAAAAGTCCGGAATCGAGGAGTTATGATTAGGAGCCTCTTAGCTACAGCAACAATCGGAATTCTTGCAGTAACCGTCACCCTTGCGGATCAGAGCAAGAAGGTTGTCATCCCTGCGAGCCCAACCTCCGCGAATAACGGCCAGCAGATGTATACAAGCTATTGCGCCCCGTGCCACGGAACGGACGGCAAAGGTCGCGGCCCGGTAGCTCCGGCCATGAAGACGCAGCCCACTGATCTCACCCAGCTCATGCGCAACAATCACGGCAAGTATCCTGACACTCACGTTGTTGCGGTGTTGGAGTTCGGTTCGGAACTATCCGCGCACGGCTCGCCTAACATGCCGGTCTGGGAACGCATTTTTGGTAACATGAACCGCACGCATCTCCAGGAAAAGCAGCTCAGAATCAGCAATCTGGCGCATTATCTGGAATCGATTCAGGAGCGGTAAGAGCCGGCAGCCCTGCTTCCGGTAGAGGAGCAGATGTCAAAGCCCAGGACTGATAACAGGACCAACAAACGCGGTAAACAGCAGCCGCCTTCTCGGCCGAGGGCGGTTCCTTCCCGGTCTCCGGGCGCAAACCCCGAGCAAAAGCCGCCTGAACAAGCCAGCTTCGGAGCACGCGTAACCCGCCGCGCCGCAGACCGTCTCAGGGCAGGGCACGTCTGGGTCTACTCGTCGGACGTTGAATCCATCGAGCTCGCCGGCGCAGAACCAGAGACTAAAGTACTTCTGCCCGTAGCCGACTATCGCGGCGTCCTCCTCGGAACAGCCCTCTACAGCCCAACTTCGCAGATCGCCCTTCGATTAGTCTCACGAGATGCAATGACCAACGATCAATGGCTCGACCTGCTCGACCGGCGTCTGGTCAATTCCATCGGGCGCCGTCTGCCTGAGTTGCATTCCGACAAACTGAAGAGCGATTCATTCCGCCTCTGCTTCAGCGAAGCAGACGAGATCCCCGGCCTGGTCATCGACAAGTACGCGGACCTGGTCATTATCCAACTGCTCACAAAGGGTCTGGACTCCCCCGCAGTGCGCGACAAAATCGTCTCCGTCGTTCGACAGCAGATCAACCCCGTCTCCATCCTGGAGCGCCCCGACCCCCGCATTCGCGAGTTGGAAGGCATGTCCGCGCCCTCGCCCGTTCCGCTCTACGCCGCGGATCCGAACAACCCGCTCACCGCAACCCAGTTCCGACTGAACGGACTCGCATTTCACTACGACGCCAACGCCGGCCAGAAAACCGGCGCCTTCCTCGACCAGCACGCCAACTACAAAGCCGCAGCCGATTGGGCATCGATTCTGTCCCCCGGTGGCCGCGCTCTCGACGTGTGCACCTATCAGAGCGGCTTCGCCCTGCACCTCGCCCGAGTCTCCGGCCGCGTAACCGGAATCGACAGCTCGCGTGCTTCCCTCGAAGTAGCCGACCGAAACCTCGCCGCAAATCGCGACCAGCTACGATCCGATGTTGAAGTCGATTGGGTTGAAGGCGACGCATTCCACATCCTGCGTGACTGGTCCTCCGCCAAAGAACAATTCGACACCATCGTTCTCGATCCACCTGCATTCGCCAAAAGCAAACGCGCCGTAGAAGGCGCCCTCCGCGGCTACAAAGAGTTGAACCTCCGCGCCATGCAGATGCTCAAGCCCCACGGTCTCCTTGTAACCTGCTCGTGCTCACACCACGTCTCGCTGTCGGACTTCGAAGCAATCGTGACAGCCGCTGCAGCCGACGCCCACCGCCGCGTCCGTCTGCTCGCCAGGCGCGGCGCAGCCCCCGACCACCCCGTAGTCCTGAACATCCCCGAGACCGAGTACCTGAAGTGCTTCATCTTGGAAGTCGAATAGCAGAAGAGACCCTTCCACCAAACCTTAGCCTTCAGCCGTTCCGCGCCGCCACCACGCTGAAGAAAGATAGCGCCCCCAACGCCACCGCCTCACCTCCCGCTCAGGCCCCGCAGACGTCTGCGCTGACTGGATCTTCGCAAGCGCCCCCTTCACTTCTGCCCGCAGTGCTTCCGCTTCAAAAATGCACGACCGCAGGTAAGCCGAAACACTCACTTCAGCAGCCGCAGCCCGTGCCTGCAACTGTGCATGCTCTTCCGTCGTGACGCGAATCGTGATGCTCGCGCCCTTGTGACTCTTTTCGGAGCCGCTGCGTGATTTGCGTGAACAGGTCTTCGAGGTGGCCGCTGTCTCACTCCAAGTCGAGATCAGCGGAGCCGCCGCTCCCTGCACCCCTCGAGAGCGCCGCGCCGAGCGCAGAGCCTCCTCGTAGCTGATCGTAGTTACATCGTCCTCAAGAGCGCTGTCATCCCATCCATCGCTTTGCAGCTTCCCCGTAAGCGAAGCAAGCAGATCCGCAAAGCTGTTTCTGCTCTTGTCAGGCGCGGACTCTACCGTCTCCGGCATGCAAAAAGCATAGAAGTCTGCACCATATCGCGTGACCTGCCAGCGAGACTTAATCAGCCCGCATTCCCATCTCGGCTGTCTCTCCGCGCAGCCTCCCAAAACGGCCCAGCTCAGCGCGGATTGGTCGACTGACTCCGCGCGGGCCGTGCCTTCGTCGGACTACCCGTCTCCGTCCACAAAAACGCAAGCTGGTCCGCATCATCCTGGATCTGCTGCTCGACGCTCACGCCCGCCGAGTGCCCGCCTTGCGTGCTGTAATGCAGCAGCACCGGCCGCCCGCTCTTCGACTCGAATTGCAGAAGCGCAGCCATCTTTCGCGCGTGCAGCGGATCCACCCGCGTATCGCTGTCGCCCGTAAAGAACATCACCGCCGGATAATCCGAACGCGGCGTCACGTTCTGATAAGGCGAGTACTTGTAGAGCCACGCGAAGTCCTTCTGCTTCTCCGCCGATCCGTACTCTGTCGTCCAATGCGGCCCCTGCTCAAACTTCTGGTAGCGCAGCATGTCCAGCAGCGGATATCCGCACCACACCGCCGAGAACAGCTCGGGATGCTGCGTGATCGATGCGCCCATCAGAAGGCCCCCATTCGACCGTCCGCTAATCGCAAAGTGCTCCGCCGAAGTGTATTTCTGGTCGATAAGATACCTGGCCGCTGCAAACCAATCGTCAAAAACTTTCTGTTTCTTGCCGAACATCCCCTGCTCGTGCCACTTCTCCCCGTACTCGCCTCCACCGCGCAGATTGGGCACCGCGAACCACCCGCCTTGCTCCAGCCACCACGCCCACGCGGGATTCCACGCCGGCGTCTCGCTCAAATTGAAACCGCCATACCCCGTCATCAGCAGCCGTTCAGAGCCATCCTGCTTCAGCCCCTTCTTGCCCGCAATAAACATCGGAACCTGCGTGCCATCCGCCGACTTGAAGAAGACTTGCTTAAGTTCGTAGTCGCCCGTCTTGAACGCAGTCTTCGGCTCAGCAAAAGGCTCGCGCTTACCCGTCAGCGTATCGATCCTGTAAATCGTAGGCGCCTGAATGTAAGACTCGAAGCTGAAAAACCCATAACGATCGATCGTCCGGCCCGCAATGTTTGAGGAGCTGCCAATGCCCTCCAGTTCCACCTGCCCCGCGGGCTTCCCATCCATCGTGTACACGCTGATCTCCGACTTCACATCGTGCAGACGCTTCACGTAAAGCTTGCCCCCCACAATGTTGAAGTCCTCGATCACGTCCGTCCCTTCTGGCATAACTGTCTTCCACGCCTCCGGCATGATCCCAGGATCGGCGCGCAGGATCCTGTAGTTCGGCGAACTGTAGTCGGTCCGGACGTACCACGAGCCCTTGAAATAGTTCGCAGAAAATCGCGAGTCGAGCCCCCACACCAGCACATCGAACGGCGCCCCAGGCTTCTTCAGATCGCGGAAACAGATATCCACCCGCATCGGCGGCACTCCCCGCCGAATCGTGATCACAAGATAACGATCGTCATCCGTAATCTCCGCACTGAAAAGATCGATCGGCCCCAGCAGCTCCCCATGAAACTCCCTCCCAAAAATGAGCTTGTCATCTGAATTGCGCGTCCCCAGCACATGGAGAAACAGCAACGTCCCCTTTGCATCAGTGCGAGCGTAGTAAAGCCCTCTGCCGTCGGGCGAGAAGAAGACCGAGTAGTACACCCCAGCCGGAATCTCATCTTCGAGCGCTTTCTTCTTCGTGATGTTGTACACCCGGATTGTCGATTCGTCAGCCCCTCCCTGCCGCACCTGGTACGCAACCAGAAGCCCATCGCGCGAGACGTCCACCAGCCGAACAGAAGTATTTGTATCCCTGCTGAAGCTCGCCGGATCCACGAGCCGCTCGTCTTTCGGTCCGCTTTTCGACGCCGCGCCTCCCGTCCACCCCCGCCGCACGTAGATCGACGCCTGCTCTTCCCCCGCGAGCCGTTTCATGAAGTAGTAGTTCCCCGCCCGCTGCATCGGAATCGACCAGCGCGTCGTGTGCTCCAGCGGATCAAGATCATCGACAATCTGGCTCCGGATCCGAGACTGCTTCAGATAACGCGTCGTGTAGGCGTTCTCCTCGTTGATAAAGGCGCGCGTCTCCGGGCTCTTCGCATTCTCCAGCCAACGGAAGTTGTCCGTAACTTTCGTCCCAAAGTAGTCATCAATTACCGGCTGCGACTCAACCGCCGGAGGCGGCGGCAGCGTGGCCCCGTCGCGCCCGTGCACCGTCTGGGCCAGAGCAGATCCTAAAAGCGAGAAAGCGATCGCAGAAAGAGCGGCTACCCTCATTTGAGCCTCACTCGACAAGCATAACCATTCGAGTTGGACCCGGAAGGATCCTGGCGGCCGCCTGGCCGGGAATGTCCCTCTGAGCAATCACTACCATTCAGTCCCCATATTGTCGTCCGTAATCAGGTCTTGGCTTTCAAGCCGGCGCAAAAGACTGGCGCGATCTTCGATGCTCGCCTCGTAGTGAACTCCGCTTGATTGCTGCTCTGATTCCGGCATGGCCACCCAATGATTGATGCACTCCCGATCTGCCAAATTCGATGTATCGAATACGCGTCGGCCGTCGATCTCATAGTGCTCTAATACTCGCTTCCAGTTAGCTCGATCGAAATGGATCGGGCTGTCGCTCACGGCCACAAAATTCGCGACTCTAAGTGCAAACGGAAAGACCAATGCGCCTGTAACCTGGACTCGTTCTGAGCTGGTTGTGTTGTAGTACAGAACACCTCCGGCATTGAGGTGCTTGCGCGCCAATTGCAAAAACTCAACCGAGAGCAGGTTCGACGCGTTCGCGCGCCAATGATGCGTCGTGTTCATCAGAATGAAATCAAAGCGAGCATCGGGGTGTGCGAGAAGCCACCTCCGCCCATCATCGATATCGATGTGCAGTCTCGAATCGTGCAGGAGACTTGACACCACGGAACGCTTCTGGATCAAAGAGAGGTAGCCGGGGTTAATCTCAACTGCAGTCACGTCCTCTACAGCCGGGTGATTCACCAGAACCTGAGTCCACGACCCGGAGGAGAGGCCGATCACCAGAACATGGCGCGGAGTTGGATGCAACGCGGCAATTGCGAATGCGCGGAAAATGCCGTTTGTATCGTTGAGTGGGTCGATTCTGAAAGCACCGTCGTAAACGCCGCCTCCATACACGACTTCATTCGTATCGACTGAGATGACGCCGCTCCGGTTCTCAACTACGTCCCGGAATTTTGCTCCGGAGTGGTAGCCATCCTTGAACATCATGCGCTCGAACAGCCCTCCAAAAAGGGCGCGCGGTACGAGCAATAGAACAACGCAACCGATCGTTGCAATCGCTACGGCTCGTCTGGTCACCAGGGGCGCCGCTCGGGTCGCGAGAAAGCCGGCCATGCCGATACCAATAAACAGCAGCAGATATGAAATCGCAGCAGTTGACAGATAATCCATCGCGTAGAAGCCGACAGTGAGGCTGCCCAGAGCAGAACCGATGATATTGCTCACGTACAAATAGCTGAGACTTTTGCCCGCTCCCTGCCCGTCCCTGATCGAAGCATGGCAGATGACGGGAAATGCCGCACCGAGAAGCGCTGATGCAATGGACACCAAAATGAGAGTCAGATCGTATGAAACAAACTGAACTGAATGTGCGATCGCAGGAATGACCAGGAATGCGGCTACGCTCCCCGCACAGACAATTGCGCTCGCAACTCGCATCGTAAGCGCCAGGTCCGCTTTCAACCTGGCCTTGCATTGTTCATGGACTGCAAAGGAACCGTAGGCCACTCCCAGCAGATAGAAGCCCAGAAGCTTTGCGAAACAGGGCGCTCTGCTCCCACTTGCGAACGAATAAATGTGGTACCAGAGGATTTCATACGCAAGAGCGACGAAACCGGCGGCTCCAGCCAGCAGCATCCCGACATATGGATGTAGAGTTCTGCCAACGTGGAGATCACAATCCGGCCACTCAGACTGAGATATGCCGCCTTCCGTCGATTCAATGAAAGACAGCACGAGCGCTGATGCTCCCGCTACAAGATTGATTGCTGCAGCAACTCGAACCGATCCGGACTGACCAAGGGAACGCATCAGGACAGCCGAAGCAAGAAAACACGCAACAGCCGAACCCAGCGTGTTCGCGCAATAAAGTGAACCTACCGACTCTCCAACATTGCCCGTCCGCCTCACCCTGTGCTCAACCAGCAGTGGCAGCGTGCTGCCCATCAACATGGTTGGAATTAGTAGAAGGCAAAAACTCGTCACTGCAGTGAAGGCAGCGGTGGACCCGGCAGTGTATTGCGCCACCCGATGAAAGAGAAGGAGCGAGAACGCGCCAAAAACGCCGATTGCGCATTCAATCGCCCCGAATATGCGGAGAGTATTGATGCCCCGGAACGTTGAGAGTCTCCCGCCAGCCAGACTGCCCAGACCCAGGCCGAGCATAAAGGCAGTGACGATCACGGTGACCGACTCGATATTCACTCCATAGAGGGTGAATAGGGATCGCTGCCAGACAATCTGGTAAAGCAGTGCTGGAAATCCGGAGACAAAGAAAAGGATGTAAAACGGCCAGTCTTGGTGCCGCCCAACTCGGGCAGTGACAAGAGATGCCAAGGGCGCGGGCATGGTTGCACTCATCGGTTCCTCCGATGCTCGCCGACCCAAGCTCGTTTTTTGTAGTTAGCTGCGGCCCCGCAGGGCCGCGATTCCCACCTTCAAAATCTTGCGCCAATTATAGGTGCTTGTTTCCGTATTGACGCGCCTTATACGCGTTGAGAACTCACGACTGTATCCGCGATCACGAACATCTCCGCACCGATAGAATCGACACAGTGGAAGAACAGCTTCCAACTCAAGTTCCAGCCGTCCGGCCGTCACTGTTAGCCCGGATCACCCGCGTGCTGCGGCCATCGCACGCCCATTCCGCATTCAGCGCGACGCTGGTCCTGATGGTTTCAGTCTTCCTCTCGCGCATCATCGGCCTGGTCCGGGTGAAGTACATCATGTGGCTCTTCGGCAGCGGAATGCAGGCCGATGCTTTAAACGCAGCCTTCGTGCTTCCCGACATGATTTCGTACTTCCTCGTCGGCGGAGCAGCCTCCATCACGTTCGTCACCATCCTGACGCGATATAAAGAAACGGGCCGTGAGAAGGAGGGAGAACGCTCGCTCTCCATCATCCTCAGCACGATGTACCTCGTGCTCGGCAGCGCCATCCTTCTGGCAGAGATCGTCGCTCCCTGGTATGTAGGCTGGTGGTTCAATGGGTTCGACGCCCAGAAAGCCGCCCTTTGCGTCAGGTTGACCCGCATTCTGCTGCCGGCGCAGCTCTTCTTCTTTGCAGGCGGAGTATTCGGCGCAGTGCTGCTGGTTAGAAAGCAGTTCAATGTCCAGGCAGTTTCGCCGCTAATCTACAACCTGGGAACGATCGTCGGCGGCGTCTTACTCGTCAAGCAGCTCGGGGTCGCTTCGCTGGCCATCGGCACAGTTGCAGGCGCATTCTTCGGGCCGTTCTTTCTGAATTGGATCTTCGCGCGGCGCGTGGGCGTGCGGTATAGGCCGATTCTCGACTGGCATGACGAAGGGCTCCGCGAGTGGGTCCGGCTCTCTCTTCCACTCATTGCCGGAGTCTCTCTGGTCACGGCCGATAACTGGATCATCGCCCACTTCGCCTCCAGAATCGGCGGCGCGGTCTCGCAGTTCAATTACGCGAAGCAGTTCTTCACAGCTCCCATGGCGGTGCTGGCACAGGCGGCCGGAGCAGCGTCGATGCCATTCTTTGCAACTTTGTGGGCAAAGAACAGTCGCTACGAGTTTGCGCACGTCGTCGCAGATTCCGTGTCCCGGGTCTCCTGTCTCGGATTGCTCGCTGCATCCGCAATGATCGCGCTCGGCAGGCCCGCCATCGATCTCGTATTTACCGGCGGCCATTTCACCCACGCTGATGCTTCGCAGTGCTTCGCTTACTTCGCGGTCTTCTCCGTATCCATGTTCCTGTGGTCGGCACAGGCAATCTACTCCCGCGCCTTCTATGCAGCCGGTAACACACTTGTCCCCATGGCAGCCGGAACCGTCGTGACGCTCGTCTCGCTACCGATCTACTTCGGCCTGTTTCACGCTGAGGGCGCAATGGGCCTTGCAGTCGCGTCCGACATCGGCATCGCAATGCAGACCCTCGCAATCGCGGTGCTGCTGCACCGGCGAAAAATGGTCTCGCTCGCTGGACTCGACTACCCCGAAATGGGCCGCTGTTTGCTCGCCTCTGCCGCGGGCGGCGCGGGAATCTTGATCGTATTCTCATTTGTCGCGGACATGGGGCTACGCGCCATTCACGCAAACGCCCATGGACGGGTCTACGATCTATTCGTGCTCGTCGCAGGTGGCCTGCTCTGGAGCGGCGTCTCGCTATGGGTACTCAAGCAAAGCGGCTCAACCCTACCGCGCGTCCTGTTGAAGCGCCTCCGCCTCACCTGAAACACAAGAGCCAACTCGCCGCAGAGTCTCATTGAAACACCAAGACCCCTGCCGCGGCAGGGGTCCTTGCGGTCAAGTCCCGAAAACTACGCGTTCGCCGCGACTTTCTCGTTCTGCACAGCGCTCGGCTTTCCATCCGCCTTGCGAATGTCGATGCCGCCCTTGAAGAACGCGCCGTCCTCGATGCTGATGCGGGCTGCGGCAACGTCACCGGTCAGCGCGCCTTCCGCACGAATGTCCACGCGATCAGTCGCCGTCACATTGCCCTTCAGCTTACCGAGCACCACGATCTCGCGGGCGCTGATGCTGGCGTTCACAACGCCGTTCTTACCCACCGTCACGCGGTTGCCCGGGATATTGATGCTGCCCTCGACCTTACCGTCGATGAACAGGCTTTCCGTTCCGGTAATCTCGCCCTTGATGGAGAGGCCCTTGCTGATGGAGGCCTGCTCGCCGGCGGGGGAGGCGGAAGAGGAAGAAGATGACGATGCGGTCGCGCGCGGCGTCTCAATCGAAGGCTGCACGGGCGTAGGACGAACAGGCTCTGGGGTCGGATTCGGGGACGATTGGCCCTGTTGGGTAGGTTTCCACATAGCGCTCAAAGCAATTTCCTTTTCTGTCCTATTAGGACCAGGGTTCCAAGGCAGGGACCACCGCGGTGGACCCGAAATCTAAGATTGCCGAACTGCGGGCTCAAATTGCGGGGTGAGGACGCGCGTTCGCAGAATGAAATCAGTCCTGCTCGGGCATTACCAAGCATGGTTGTTGCCGTTATTGTAAGCCGAGTGGGCGAAACTTTACGAATGTGCAGAGTACGGAGGTCACGCCGTTGCCGGGTGTGACAATACCTGAAAGCGAAAACCCCATAATTCGCGGAGATAAGCAGAGAACTTCCGAACCAGAAAAGGAACCTATGTGGAAAAAACTCATGCAACTCGGTCTCCTCTGTGCGGTGGGAACCCCACTCGTCGCCGTCGCACAATCTGACGCCATCGCTCAGACCGGCCGCCCCAAGCAGCCATTCGATGTCATCATCCTTCACGGCCACATCGTCGACGGAACCGGCTCCCCCTGGTACTCCGCCGATATCGGCATCACCAATGGCCGCATCGCCGCCATCGGCGACCTCGCCTCCGCTCCCGCGAAGCAGAAGATCGACGCACATGGGAACGTAGTCGCCCCCGGGTTCATCGACATGCTCGGCCAGTCCGAGTTGACCATCCTCGTCGACCCTCGACTGCCCTCCAAGATCTACCAGGGCATCACCACCGAGATCACCGGCGAAGGCGGCTCCGTCGCACCCCTCAACGACGCCATCATCGCCTCCGACCAAGCCGGCTACGCCCACCTCCATATCACCCCCGACTGGCGCACCTTCCGCCAGTACTTCGCCCGCCTTCAGAAACAAGGCATGGGCATCAACCTCGCCAGCTATGTCGGAGCCACCTCGGTCCGCAGAATGATCCTCGGCGATGCCAAGGTCGATCCCACTCCTGCGCAACTGGACCAAATGAAGACCCTCGTCGACGACGCAATGCGCGACGGCGCCGTCGGCGTCTCCACTTCGCTGCAATACTCACCCGCGCCCTACGCCAAAACCGAAGAGCTGATCGCGCTCGCAAAAGAAGCCTCTAAATCCGGGGGCATCTACGCCACTCACATGCGCAGCGAAGGCGACGCCGTACTCGAATCCATCGACGAAGCCACACGCATCGGCCGCGAAGCCCACATCCCCGTCGAAATCTGGCATCTCAAAGCCGCCGGTAAATCCAACTGGGGCAAGATGCCGCAAATCGTCGCGCGAATCGACGCAGCCCGCGCCTCCGGAATCGACGTCAGCGCCAATACCTACGCCTACACCGCCTGGTTCAACACCTTCTCCGCATTTATTCCGCCCTGGGCCCACGACGGCGGCGACGCTCAACTAATCGCCCGCCTCAAAGACCCCGCAACCCGCGCGCGCATCCGCAAAGACCTCACCAGCACCGGCAAAGACTCCGCAGGCGAAGACTGGGACAACGAGTGGCAGGAGATCCCCGGCCCCGAAGCCATCCTCGTCGCCGTAGTCCAGAATCCCGAACTCGTTCCCCTCCAGGGCAAGCGCCTCTCCGACGTTGCCGCTCTCTGGCACGAGGACGCCATCGATGCCCTCTGCGATCTCCTCATCAAGGACAAAGCCTTCACCGAAGTTGCCGTCTTCGGCATGGCCGAGCCCGACGTCGTGCTCGGCCTCAAGCAGCCCTGGATGTCCGTCGACAACGACTCGCAAGGCACCTCGCCCGAAGGCCTCCTCGCCTCCGAGCACCCCCACCCGCGCGCCTACGGCACCTTCCCGCGCATCCTCCGCAAATATATCCGCGAGGAACACGCCCTCTCCCTCCCCGACGCAATCCGCAAATTCACCGCCCTCCCCGCCCAGCGCATGCGCCTCACCGATCGCGGCGTGCTCAAGCAAGGCATGTGGGCCGACGTCGTCGTCTTCGATCCCAACACCATCACCGACAAAGCCACGTTCGAAAATCCCAACCAGCTCTCCACCGGCATGGACTTCGTCCTCGTCAACGGCGTCCCCGTCATCGAAGAAGGCAAAATGACCGGCAAACTCCCCGGCAAAGTCCTCCGCGGCCCCGGCTACGTGCCGTAATCCGAAATGACAAAAGCATCCGCTTCGAGCACCCCGCATCCTTTGTAGTGGATTGAAACCTTACATGACGACACCCCTCTTCACGCCCTTCCATCTCCGCTCCATTACCCTGCCCAACCGCATCGGCGTCTCGCCCATGTGCGAATACTCCTCTGAAGACGGCTTTGCCACCGACTGGCATCTCGTTCACCTCGGCGCGCGCGCGCAGGGCGGCGCCGGCCTGGTGATGGTCGAAGCTTCCGCCGTCACGCCTGAAGGCCGCATCTCCATCGGTGACCTCGGCATCTGGAAAGACGAGCACATCGACAAGCTCTCGCACATCGTCCGCTTCATCCACTCCCAGGGCTCCCGCGCCGGCATCCAGCTTGCCCACGCTGGCCGCAAAGCCAGCATGACCGTCCCCTTCGGCGGCGAGCGTCTGCTTACACCCGAAGAAGGCCGCTGGGAGACCGTCGCTCCCGGCGCCATCCCGTTCTCCGAAACCTACTCGACCCCGAAAGCCCTCGATGAAGCCGAAATCGCCGGCATCGTCAGTGCCTTCGCAGGCGCAGCCAGACGCGCCAACACCGCCGGCTTCGACTTCGTAGAGATCCACGCCGCGCACGGCTACCTTCTGCACGAATTCCTTTCACCGCTTTCCAATCAGCGCACCGACCAGTACGGCGGCAGCTTCCAGAACCGTACCCGTCTCCCGCTCGAGGTCACCGATGCCGTACGCGCCGCTTGGCCCGACCACCTGCCACTCTTGATCCGCATCTCCGCCACCGACTGGGCCGAAGGTGGGTGGACGCCCGACGAATCCGTACAGTTCGCCCGCCATCTCCGCGAACACGGCGTCGATCTCGTCGATGTCTCCTCCGGCGGCCTTGTGCCGCATGCCAAAATTCCCGCCGGCCCCGCCTTCCAGGTCCCCTTCGCCGAACGCGTCCGCAAAGAAGCAGGCGTCCCCACCGCCGCAGTCGGCCTCATCACCGAACCGCAGCAGGCCAACGAAATCATCGCCAAAGGCCAGGCCGACATCGTCCTCCTCGCCCGCGAGATGTTGCGCGACCCCTACTGGCCGCTCCACACTGCCGAAGCGCTCGGCGAAACCGTGAGCTGGCCCGTGCAATATCTGCGAGCCGCCCCGCGAGGTTCAACCGCGAGGAATCCCGTTCAACGCCCGGCGAAGGTCTGAACCGGCCTATTTACGGCCTGATTTTCAACATAATTCGTGATCAGCCAGCGTCGAAGCCCCCGATTTTGCTTCACTTTGGGTGCAAGCTGTGGCCTATACTTCGACTAACAGCGCGGTCAGCTGTCCTTTGTTATGGCATCGCATCCATCCCCGAAGCGCGCCGTTGAAATTCCCACGATCCCTGATCGTCTGTATTTCAAAATCGGGGACGTCGCGCGCCTTCTCAAAATCGAGCCATATGTCCTGCGCTTCTGGGAGTCGCAGTTCCCGCAGCTCAAGCCCAACAAAAGCGGCACCGGCCAGCGCCTCTATCGCAAACGCGACGTCGAGGTCGCCGTCGAAATCAAGCGCCTCGTCTACGGCGAGGGTTACACGCTCTCCGGTGCGCGCCAGGTTCTCGGTCAGCATCGCCGCGCCGACGCCACCGCGACTGCTCCAGCCCAGACCGCAAAGACGAACGCATCAAAAGCAGCTCCCGCGCCCTCGCCAACTCCGGCTAGAAGCGACAAGACAACAGTGATCCTCAGCCGCCTGCGCACCGAACTGCGAGAGATCGCCGGAATGCTCGCCGCCCCCGCAAACACCACCACAGGCAGTGCCGTAGCCATGCCGCAGGTCCACTCAATCCGCCGCAAGACCCGCCCCTCCCCAATCTCCAACGCCTCCGGCTCCCTCTTCGAAAACTAAACGCCAGTCATTGCCAGCTCCCGCCCCCACGTTAAAGCCGTGTCATTCCGACCTCAGCCGAGAGCCTGCCCTGAGCGAGGTTCGAAGGGAATCTGCAGTTGCTTTTAAAATTCCCAACGTACTTCCGAATCAATAACGACCATAGACTCGATCGAACAGTCCGCCCCGCATTAGCAGCGTGTCATTCCGACCGGAGCGGAGAGCCTGCCCTGAGCGAAATCGAAGCGAACCCGCAGTTGCTTTTCAAATTCCCGACGTCGCCACTACCTGCGAATCCGCTAATGTCTATCTGCAATTCAGAAGGTGCAATTCGAACGCTGGTGTAAACTGAATCCAGAACCCCTAAGGGCCGGCTCACCCGAGCCGGCTCGACTGTGTCGGGACGTGGCTCAGCCTGGTAGAGCACTCGCTTGGGGTGCGAGGGGTCGGCAGTTCGAATCTGCCCGTCCCGACCATT